>Ga0335069_10009290_pt1 | contig 14000 bp, 9 predicted proteins | sample Lox_Sample_11_FD_206714 | JGI IMG/M metagenome (GOLD analysis project Ga0335069, IMG submission 206714) | Soil microbial communities from Loxahatchee National Wildlife Refuge, Florida, United States - Lox_Sample_1.1 | ecosystem: Environmental > Terrestrial > Soil > Wetlands | place: USA: Florida... | reverse complement strand
TTGCGGTGCCTCGCAGGTGACGATGGTGCCGGAGGGGGATTGGGGGCGGATGGAGAGGCGGCCGCCGATGGAGGCGGCGCGGTAGCGCATCGTGCGCATGCCGAGGCCCGAGCCGCTCGGGGCGCCCGCGGAGGTGCCGGTGCCGTCGTCGGCGATCGAGAGGCGCACGGCGTCGGGACGGACCGCGAGCTCGATGTCGATGGTGCGGGCGGCGGCGTGTTTCTGGGCGTTCTGCAGCGCTTCCTGGGCGATGCGGAACAGGTGGTTGCGGGCCTCGAGCGGCAGCGTCAGCGGGGCCTCGAGGCGGGTGTGGACGTGGACCTTGAGGCCGCCGAGGGAGCTCGCTTCGGCGAGGTTGGAGAGCGCCATCACGAGGTTGCCGTCGGCGCCGCTGAGCGGCGAGAGGCCGTGCACGATGCGGCGGGCCGACTGGATGCAGGCGTTGATCAGCGCGGCGAGCTGGTCGAGGTCGGCGGCGACCGAGAGCTGCTCGCGGTGAGCGCGGGTCGCGAGCGCGCGCATCGACAGCGACAGTCCGGTCAGCTCCTGGCCGAGGCCGTCGTGCATCTCCTGGCCGATGCGCCGCTGCTCGCCGGCGATCGCCTCGATCAGCGCACGGCCGAGCGCCTTGCGCTCGGTGGCATCGGCGGCGAAGGCCAGCATCGCGGCACGGCCGCCGAAGTCGATCGGCCTCGTCCACATCTCGATCTCGAGTGGCCGGCCGTCGCGGGTGCGGTGCCGGGTCTCGAAGGGCTCGCCGACGCCGTGCGGCGCGGCGTCGCCGGCCGGCACCGGATGCTCCTCGCCGGGAGCGGCGAGATCGCTGACGCGCATCGTGACGAGCTCCTCGCGGCTGTAGCCGTACTGGCGCTCGGTGGCCTCGTTGACGAGCAGGAAGCCGAGCGTCGCGGGGTCGTACACCCACAGCGGCTGCGGGCTCGCCTCAAACACCTGCGCATAGCGCCGCTCCGCACGCAGCCGCTCCGAAGCCGCCGCGTCCCGCTCCGCCAACAGCGCCGTCACGATCAACACCAGGCCGCCGCACGAGACCGCGAACGACCAGAGCGTCACGAGGCCGGCCAGCACCGGGATGCCTCGGAAGATCCCGAAGTCGAACGCGAACGCATAGGAGACAACCGCCACGAGCAGCAGCGCGGCGGCGGACGAGACGACGAGCCCGAGCCGCACCGCGACGAAGACCAGCAGCATCATCGCACCCACGTACAAGGGCGCGCGCGCGCTCGACTCCATGGCCGGCGACGGCAGGAGCATGATCCCAATGCCGACCGCGATCAGCACGAGCAGGCATATCGTCGACTCGAGCGGGCGCTGCACGACGGGCGCCAAGCTCTCGCGCCGGAGCGCGATCAAGAGCGGCCCGATCAGCACCGTCCCGGCCACGGTGTTGCTCCACCAGCGGAACCAGTCGATCAGCTCGACCGAGATGCTGCCCTGCGCGTTGACCACAAATGCCAGCATGCCGATCGTCGCCGGCAGCAGCATGCCGACCAACGCGGCGCCCAGGAACAGCGGCACGTCACGCGCGCGCGCGAAGTCGTGGTCGAAGCCGCGGCGCTCGAGCAGCCACGCGATCAGCCAGGCGCCCGCCGGCAGGCCGCAGGCGACGACGAGCGCGCGCAGCGGGGGCACGCCGTTGACGAGGTCGATCGCAAGCTCGGCGAGGAACACCGCCGGCCAGAGCTGGCGGCCCCAGCGCGTGAGCCCTGCGACCGCGATGCCGCTCGGCAGGAGCGGCAGCGCGAGCCGCGCGCCGAAGTGCGGCAATCCGACACCGAAGGCCCCGGTCAGGAACACGGCGCCGAACAGGAGCACAGCACGCAGCGCGGTCCCGGCCATCGCGCGGGGCGTCGATTGCCCGGCGCCTGCCGCCCGCTCCGCGCCGCGCCCGTTCGCGGCGGCTGGCCGCTCGCCCATCCGTTCCGATCCAGGGTTGAGACGTTGACCCCGATCCTAGTCCGTTCGCCCGGGCTTGTCCCGCAGGCGCCTAGTCGCAGCCGCGCGCATGGCGCACGGTGCCTGCGGTCGCATCCCCGAGCGTCCGCGCGGCCTCGTTGCCGGCCGCGGCGTCGGACGGGCTCAGGGAGTCGGCGAGCTGCGCGCGCAGCGCAAGCGCCCGCGCCGCGACGTTGACGTCGAAGCCGAAGCAGCCCTGCTCGGCGAGCCCGGCCGCGAGTCCCGCCCAGGCATAGCGCTCGGTGCCGGACAGCCCGAGCGCATCGAGGTTGCGCGGCGGCACGGGCGTGATGAAGTCCGACGTCGACACCCAACGCGTGAATTCCTCGGCGCTCGCGGATGCGAGCAGTGCGAGCGCCGACGCCGAGCCGCGCCGGGCCGCCGATTCGAGGGTTGCCCGCGCGGCCCCCGGATCGGGAGGCCCGCCGCATCCGTCGAGCAGGCACGTGCCGAGGAACTCGGCCGCATCGGCGTCCTGCTTCGCCGCGGCCTCGAGCCAGCTGCGCGCGACGAGCGGCTGCTCCGCGAGATGCTCAAGGCCAAGCCGCAGCTGCGCGCGCGCCGAACCGAGCAGCGCGGCGCTCGCGAGCCGCCCCTCGTCACGCGCGATGCGCTCGAGGCTCGCCGCATCGCCCGCCCGGGCACTCGTCTCGAGCGCGTTCGCGATGGCCGTCGCATCGAGGTGCGCGCCGGCGCAGCCGGCGGCGAGGCGCTCGCGGCCGAGCCTGCGCGCCGCGACCAGGGCGTCGAGCGTTGCGGCGGCCGCCGGGTCCCGCGACGCCGCGCCGAGCGCGACGCGCGCGGCACCCTCGACCGATTCGTCGCCCGCGGTGACGCTGCGACACAGCATCCGCAGCTCGTCGAGGAGCGCGGCGCCCTGGCGCAGGTTCGCGAGCGCGGATGCGGCCCCCGCGACGTCGCCCGCGACCAGCTGCTCGCGCACGGCGGGCGGTAATGGACTCGAGCGCAGTTTGTCGGTGACGGTCGCGCGCAGCAGCGTCGCCGGCAGCCGGTCGCTCGTCGTCGTCGCGGCGCGCGGCGCGGCGCGGTCGGCGCGGGCCGCCGGCGGCGCGGGCCACCCGCCCGTCGGCGCCGGGGGCGGTGCGGTCGGCGCCGGGCCCGAGAAGTACGCGAGCGCCACGAGCACGGCGGCGCCGAGCGCGGCGAGGACGAGGAGCGCGCGCTTCAATGGCCCGCCGGCACGAGATCAAAGCTCGCGCTGACCGTCGCGTCGAACACGATCTCGCCGGGCTGGTAGCTCTGCGCCGGCGGAGCGCCGGCGTAGCGCGCGGCCGTCACGACGACTTCCTCGGTCCCGGGCATCTGCGCGCCGTTCTGGCGGACGGCGCGCACGCGCCCGACCGTCGCCTCGAGCGCGGTCGCGATCGCGGCGGCGTTCTGTCGCGCATCGCCAACGGCGCGCGCGAGCGCCTCGCGCTCGAGCTCGGCGCGGCGGCTCGAGTCGAGCTGCGGCGAGGAGGCCGTGTTCGCGCCGGCGCCGAGGCCGCGCTCGATGAGCTCGCCGAGGCGATCGATGTCCTTCAACAGGACCACCACCTGACGGTCGACCGAGTAGCCGAGCAGCTTGCGCGTGCGGCGTCCGTCGCCGAAGTCGTAGTCGGGGCTTACCGAGAGGCCCGTCGCGCGGACGTCGGCGTCGGCGAGCTTGAGTCCGCGCGCGACGGCGAGGAGCGATGCGACGACGCGATCGGCCTCGCCGCGCGCGGCCTCGACCGTCGGTGCGGTCGCGTGGACGCCGAGCGTGACGGTCGCGCGATCGGGCGCGGCGCGAACCTCGCCGCGACCGACGACGGTGACCTGCCTGACTTCGTCCGCGGGCGCCGCCCGGGCGACGGCGGCGAGCGCCAGGAATGCAAGTGCGGCCGCCCAGGGCCGCAGCGACTGTGTCGACATGAGTGAGCTCCTGCGAACGACGGCCCCGCGGGCCCCTGCACCTTACAACGACCGGACCGCCGCGCCGGGGTTCGGCGCGGGTGGAATTTTCCGGGGCGGGTCCGTAACATTTGCCGGCTCCAGTGACCGATGAATGACAGCCGACAACGGCGGGCGGAGTCTCATGGGATCGATCAGTCAGACAGCGGCCGCGACGCTCGTGCTCGCCGGCCTCGTGGCAGTGAGCGGCGCGGCGCGCGCGGACGGGCCCCCGCCGGGCGACGTCGCGCACGGCGCCAAGCTCGGCTACACCTGCTTCGGCTGCCACGGCATCCCCGACTACCGCAACGCCTATCCCGGCTACCACGTGCCCAAGCTCGGCGGCCAGCACTACGCGTACCTGGTCGCGGCGCTCGGCGAGTACCGCAGCGGCGCGCGCCCGCACCCGACGATGAAGGGCCAGGCCGCGAGCCTCTCCGAGCAGGACGCGCGCGACCTCGCCGCCTACTTCGCGGGCGCGAACCCGGTGAAGTCCTCGGGCCACGCGACCGGCACGCCGCCGGCCGCGGCCGCGACCTGCGTCGCCTGCCACGGCAGCGACGGCGTCGGCATCACGCCCGACTACCCGACGCTCGCCGGCCAGCACGCCGACTACATCGAGCAGGCGCTCGTGGCCTATCGCAAGGGCACGCGCCAGAACCCGGTCATGAACCCGATGGCGGCCACGCTCAAGGACGAGGACATCCGCGCGCTCGCCGAGTACTTCGCGCAGCAGGCGCCGCCGCTGTGGGTGCCGCGGCCGCCGGCCAGTCCGGGCGCCCCGTGAGCGCCGGCGCAAGTCCTGATCCGAGGCCGGCGCAAGCCGGCCTCGTCGTCTCGGACCTGACCGATTTCGAGGACGGCGTCAGCGCCGTCGACACGCACTATGTTCGGCCGCGGCTCGACGCGAGCCACCTGATCGTGCATCGCGGCCGGGCGGCGTTCGTCGACACCGGGACCGCGCACGCGGTGCCACACCTCATGGCCGCGCTCGAGGCCAAGGGGATCGCCCGCGAGGCGGTCGACTGGGTGCTGCTGACGCACGTGCACCTCGACCACGCGGGCGGCGCCGGGTCGCTGCTCGCGGAGCTGCCGAACGCGCGCGTCGCCGTGCACCCGCGCGGCGCGCCGCACCTGGTCGATCCGACGCGGCTCGTCGCCGCGACCCGCCAGGTCTACGGCGAGGCGGCATTCGCACGCCTGTACGGGGAGGTGCGGCCGATTCCCGAGCAGCGCGTCGTCGTGACCGAGGACGGCGCGCGCCACGCGCTCGCCGGGCGCGTGCTCGAGTTCCTGCACACGCCGGGTCACGCGCTGCACCACCAGGCGATCCACGACCGCGCGGCAGCGATCGTGTTCGCCGGCGACACCTTCGGCGTCTCGTACCGCGACTTCGACGTCGACGGACGCGAGTTCATCATGCCGGCGACGACGCCCTCGCAGTTCGACCCCGACCAGCTGCACGCCTCGATCGAGCGCATCGTGGGGCTTCGGCCGCGAGCGGTGTACCTGACGCACTACAGCCGCGTGCGCGACATCGCGCGTCTCGCGCGCGACCTGCACCAGGCGCTGCGCGACTACGTCGCGATCGCGCACCAGCATGCGAACGATCAAGCGCGCGCGCGCCGCCTGCAGGACGAGATCTTCGCGTACCACTCGCGGGCGCTCGATACGCACGGCTACGCCGGCACGGTCGGCGAGCGCCACGCGCTCCTCGACGAGGACGTCGCGCTCAACGTCCAGGGGCTCGTCGCCTGGCTCGAGCGCCGCGCTGCAACCTGACCCCAGAGGGAGGCTCCGATGAGCCAGTCGCCGAACGCGTTCCAGGCCTTTCGGATCCACGAGGAGGGCGGCAAGATCGCGGCGCGCGTCGACACGCTCGCGCTCACCGACCTTGCCGACGGCGACGTCGTCGTGCGCGTGCGCTACTCGACGATCAACTACAAGGACGCGCTGGCCGCGACCGGCGCGGGCCGGATCCTGCGCCGCTACCCGCTCGTCGGCGGCATCGACCTCGCGGGCGAGGTCGTGTCCTCCGCCGACGCACGCTTCAAGGAAGGCGACCGGGTGCTCGTGACGGGCTGCGGCCTTTCCGAGACGCACGACGGCGGCTACGCGGCCTATGCGCGCATGAAGGCCGAGTGGGTTGTGCCGCTGCCGCCGGGGCTGGGGCTCGACGACGCGATGCGCATCGGGACCGCCGGCTACACCGCGGCGCTCGCGATCCACCGCATGGAGCAGAACGGCCAGGCGCCGCAGCGGGGCCCGATCGTCGTCACCGGCGCGAGCGGCGGCGTCGGCTCGCTCGCGATCGACATGCTCGCCGGCCGCGGCTACGAGGTCGTGGCCCTGAGCGGCAAGCCCGAGGCCGACGAGTACCTGCGCGCGATCGGCGCGGCGCGGGTCCTCAGGCGCGGCGAGCTCAACCTCGGCAAGCGCCCGCTCGAGGCGGTGCAGTGGGCCGGGGCGATCGACAACCTCGGCGGCGAGGTGCTGACGTGGCTGACGCGCACCGTGGACTTCTTCGGCAACATCGCGAGCATCGGGCTTGCGGCAAGCCCCGAGCTACACACGACGGTGATGCCCTTTATCCTGCGCGGCGTGAGCCTGCTGGGCATCAACTCGGTCGTCAATCCCCGCGAGCTCAGGCTGAGGGTGTGGGAGCGGATCGCGACGGACCTGAGGCCCCGGCACCTGGCGCGGATCTGCGCGCGCACGATCGGCTTCGAGGAGCTCGCGGCGGCGTTCCCCGACTACGTCGCCGGGCGCGTGCAGGGCCGCACGCTGGTCCGGATCCCGTGAGCTAACATGACCGCGCGTCACTAGAGGTCCTTCGCATGTCCCGAACCCCGACGTCCGCCGGCGCGCGCCTGTGGGCGGCCCTCGAGCAGGAGCGGCCGCTGCAGGTGGTCGGCGCCGTCAACGCCTTCAGCGCGCTGCTCGCCGAGCGGGCCGGGTTTCGCGCGCTGTACCTGTCGGGCGCCGGCGTCGCCAACGCCTCCTTCGGCCTGCCCGACCTCGGCATCACCTCGCTCAACGACGTCTGCGAGGACGTGCGGCGGATCACCGGCGCGACCGCGCTGCCGCTGCTCGTCGACGCCGACACCGGCTGGGGCGCGGCCTTCAACATCGCGCGCACCTGCGCCGACCTGATCAAGTCGGGCGCCGCCGGCATGCACCTCGAGGACCAGGTGGCGGCGAAGCGCTGCGGCCACCGGCCGGGCAAGGCGCTGGTGTCGACCGGCGAGATGGTCGACCGCATCAGGGCGGCGGTCGACGGCCGCACCGACGATGAGTTCGTCATCATGGCGCGCACCGACGCCCACGCCGTCGAGGGCCAGCGGGCGGCGGTCGAGCGCTCGCTCGCCTACGTCGAGGCCGGCGCCGACATGATCTTCGCCGAGGCGCTCGCGACGCTCGACGAGTACCGCGAGTTCACCGCCAAGGTCGACGTGCCGGTGCTCGCCAACATCACCGAATTCGGCAAGACGCCGCTCTTCACGGTGCCCGAGCTCGAGGGCGCGGGCGTTGCGCTCGTGCTCTACCCGCTGTCGGCGTTTCGCGCGATGTCGAAGGCGGCGCTCGGCGTCTACACCGAGCTTCGGCAAGCCGGGACGCAGAAGGCGCTCCTCGACCGGATGCAGACCCGGGCCGAGCTCTACGAGGTGCTCGGCTACCATGAGTACGAGAAGAAGCTCGACGAGCTGTTCGCGAAGTGAGGCGGGCCCGGCCCGTACCGAGGTGACGTCGTGTCAGACACCGTCAACATGCCCAGTCCCGTGATGCAGGCCAAGCCGAAGAAGTCGGTCGCGCTCTCGGGGGTCGTGGCGGGCAACACGGCGCTGTGCACCGTGGGGCGGACCGGCAACGACCTGAACTACCGCGGCTACGACATCCTCGAGATGGCCGAGCACGCCGAGTTCGAGGAGATCGCCTTCCTGCTGATCCACGACCACCTGCCGGCGGCCGCGGAGCTCAGGGCCTACAAGGACAAGCTCAGGAGCTATCGCGGCATCCCGCAGCTCGTCAGGGACGTGCTCGAGGCGCTGCCGGCCTCGACCCACCCGATGGACGTCATGCGCAGCGCGGTCTCGGCGCTCGGCTGCGCACTCCCCGAGAAGGACGACCACGGGACCGCCGGCGCGCGCGACATCGCCGATCGGATGATCGCGAGCCTGCCGTCGATGCTGTGCTACTGGTTCCACTACAGCCACGCCGGCCGGCGCATCGAGGTCGCGACCGACGACGACTCGATCGGCGGGCAGTTCCTGCACCTGCTGCACGGCCGCGCGCCGCCGCCCGAGTGGGTGCGCGCGATGCACACCTCGCTGATCCTGTACGCCGAGCACGAGTTCAACGCGAGCACCTTCGCCGCGCGCGTCGTCGCCGGCACCGGCAGCGACGTCTACTCGGCGGTGACCGCGGCGATCGGGGCGCTCCGGGGCCCGAAGCACGGCGGCGCCAACGAGGTCGCCTACGAGATCCAGAGCCGCTACGCCGACGCCGACGCCGCCGAGGCCGACATCCGGCGGCGCGTCGCCAACAAGGAAGTCATCATCGGTTTCGGGCACCCGGTGTACACGATCGCCGATCCGCGCAACGAGGTCATCAAGCGCGTCGCGCGCGGCCTCGCCGAGCGCGCCGGAGACCTGAAGCTGTTCGAGATCGCCGCGCGCCTCGAGAGCGTGATGCGCGAGGTCAAGAACATGTTCCCGAACCTCGACTGGTACAGCGCGGTCAGCTACCACCAGCTCGGGGTGCCGACCGCGATGTTCACGCCGCTGTTCGTGATCTCGCGCACCACCGGCTGGTGCGCGCACGTGATGGAGCAGCGCGAGGACGGCAAGATCATCCGCCCGAGCGCCAACTACGTCGGGCCCGAGCCCCGCCCGTTCGTGCCGCTGGCGGCGCGCGGCTGAGCCGGCTCCTCGGGTGCCGCCACCGGGCGCCGCCGCGAGTGGCGCCGGAGCGCGCGCGCGAGCTCGGCCATCGTGAAGGGCTTGGCGACGAAGTCGTTCATGCCGGCGAGCAGGCACTCCTCGCGCGCGCCCTGCAACGCGTGGGCGCTGATGCCGATCACCGGCAGGCGCGGCTGGTGCGTCGCCGCCTCGCGCTCCCTGAGCCGCTGCGTCGCGGTGATCCCGTCCATGAACGGCATCTCGCAGTCCATCAGCGCGACGTCGATGCCGCCGCTGGCGATGCGCTCGAGCGCCTCGACGCCGTGCCCGGCGAGCGTGACGCGGCAACCGAGCGCCTCGAGCATGCCCGAGGCGACCGCCTGGTTGACCGGGTTGTCCTCGACGACGAGCACGCTGAGGCCGAGGCGCTCGCCGGCTGCCGAGAGGCCGACGCTCGCGAGGAACGTCGCGGTGTCGAGCTCCGCGCCGCGCCCCGTGACGCGTGCGAGCGTCGCGACCAGCAGGCTCCTGCGCACGGGCTTGGTGACGTAGCCCGCGATGCCGCCGTCCGAGCCCGGCTCCGGCCCGTTGCCGGCGTCGCCGGTCGGGGCCATCGTGACGATCGGGACGCCGGCCACGAGGCGCGCGAGCACGCGGCCGGCGAAGCGGTGGTCGAGGAGCGCGACGTCCGGCCGCGGCTGCTTCGCGAGCTCGACGTCGGCCTCGTGCGCGTCGCTGACGGTGATGACCTCGGCGCCGGCGGCGGCGAGCGTCTCCGAGAGCACCGCGCGCCCGACCGCGCTCTCGTCGCCGACCAGGATCCTGAGGCCCTTCAGGAGCGGCGGCCGCGCCGGCCCGCTGCCGACGAGCGCGGGCACGTCGGCCGGGACGCGGAACGTGAACACCGAGCCCCGGCCCGGCTCGCTCGCGACCGTCATCTTGCCGCCCATGAGCTCGACGAGCTGGTGCGCGATCGCGAGCCCGAGCCCGGTTCCGCCGTAGCGGCGGGTCGTCGACGCGTCGGCCTGCGCGAACGGCTCGAACAGCCGTGCGAGCGCCCCCGGCGCGATGCCGATGCCGGTGTCGGCGACGCTGAACTCGAGCGTGGTGCGGCCCTCGTGCACCGCAGCCGAGTCGACCGTCACGACGACCTCGCCGTGCTCGGTGAACTTCAGCGAGTTGCCGATCAGGTTGGTCAGCACCTGCCGCAGCCGCAGCGGATCGAGGTTGACGACCGGCGGCACCGTGGGGCGCACGCGGACGATGAGCTCGAGGTCGCGGCCGTGGGTGCGGCTCGAGAGGAGCTCCGCGGTGTCCTCGACGAGCGCCGCGACGTCGACGTCGGCCGCCTGCAGCTCGAGCCGGTGCGCCTCGATCTTCGAGAAATCCAGGATGTCGTTGATGATCTCCAGCAGCGAGACCGCGGAGCGGTGGATCGTGTCGCAGAACTTGCGCTGCCGCGCCGTGAGCTCGGTGCGCTCGAGGAGCTCGGTCATGCCGAGCACGCCGTTCATCGGTGTGCGGATCTCGTGGCTCATGCGCGCCAGGAACTCGGACTTGACGCGACTCGCCGCGAGCGCGGCGTCGCGCGCCGCGTCGGCGCGGTACTTGGCGTCCTCGAGCTCGGCGAGCATCTCGTTGGCGGCGCGCACCACGGTCCCGATCTCGTCCTCGTGCGCGTGGGGCTTCAGCCGCGAGGCCGGATCGCCGGCGCGGCCGATCTCGACGAGGCGCGCGGCGATCAGGCGCAACGGCCGCAGCAGCCGGCGCTCGAAGAACACCAGCACGAACAGCGCGACGATCGCGCCGGCGACGACGGCCGACCAGAAGAGCGCGCGCGCCGCGCGCGCCGCCGCCTCGTGCACCGGCCGCGCGCTCTCGATCTCGACCATCAGCGCCGCGCCGTCGAGCGTGTCGGCGACCGCGAAGCGCACCGCGAGCACCGCATCGTCGCCATCGGCGAAGGCCGGCGCCTCGACCGGCGGCAGCGGCGTCGTGTGCGCGACCGTGCGCAGCGTGACGTGCGCGTCGAGCGCGTCGGCGAGCGTGCCCTGGAACACCGAGCCGAGCGAGTGGAAGAGGAAGATCGCGCCGGCCGGGGGCCCGATCCCGGAGGTCGGCAGCACCGGCGCCGCGCCGTAGGCGTAAAGCTCGGAGCCGACGCGCACGAAGCCGCGGTCGGCGCGCAGGTCGCCGAGGTGGCGCACGAGCGGCGCGTCCCTGGCGAGCGCCGCGACGAACTCCGCGGGCGGCGCCACGTAGTGGCGCGAGACGGCGTCGGAGGCGAGCAGCCCGACCAGGCGGCCGTCCGCGGCGACCAGGCCGACGACGTCGATGCTGAGATTCGCGAAGGTGTCCGCGTCCCAGTTCGCGGCGAAGTAGTTCAGGCTCTTGCCGAGCACGAACTTGTAGGTCTCGTCCCAGCGGCCCTCGTCGGCCGCCGTGCGCCGCAGGCTGTCGCGCTGCGTCAGGATCGTGCGCTCGGCGAGCCGCGCGCGCGCGAGACCGTCGCGGTGCTCGGCGGCGGCGACCGTCCCGCCATACCACCAGCGCGCGGCCGCGTACTGGCCGAGGCCGAGCACGCAGAACGTCGCGATCAGCACCGCGATCGTCAGGCGATGCAGCTGGTGGCGGGGGACTTCGATCGACATCGGCGCGGTGCGGTCCACAGGGCTCCTTTAGCGTTTAACGGTCCGCCGTCCACGATCTTGAGCAGCGCCGCCGCCGCTGTAGGGGAACCCCGCAGGCGGTGCCGCGGCGTTCGGGGCCCGCCGCAGGCCGGGCGGGCCTGCGACGAACCGAGCGACGGGTGCGGTGAGCCGAGGCGGTACCGGGGTGCGACCTGCGGACAATGCGCGCTTTGGTGCAGCGACCGGCACCCGCCGGCGTCCTGCCACCTCGGAACCGAAGGGGGAGTCGAATGAAGAAGTTCTGGCGGATCGCCGGCTGGGCCACGCTCGCGGTCGTCGTGTTCCTCGGCGTCGCCGTCTACAAGATCGTCTGGGGCAAGCCCTTCACGATCAACCAGCTCGCGAACCGGCAGACGCTCGAGCTGCTGGTCAAGAACCCGGAGTTCTTCACGCAGATCGGCATCGCCGACGGGACGATCTTCGACTACCACTCCGGGCGCCTCGCGCCGGTCGGCGTCGCCAAGCGCGACGAGGACTACGCGCAGGCCGAGCAGTTCCTGAAGGAACTGCACGAGTTCGACCGCGCGCGCCTGACGCGCCAGGAACAGATCACCTACGACATCCTCGAGGATCAGTTCGGGACCGGGCTCGCGTTCAAGCGCTTCGACTGGCTCTCGTCGGAGGGCCTCTACCCGATCAGCCCGATGTTCGGCACCGAGGTGCAGCTCGCGAGTTTCATGCAGTCCTCGCACGTCGTGAAGAACGAGAAGACCGCGAGGAACTACGTCAAGCGCCTCGAGGCGATGGGCGCGAAGCTCGACGGGCTGACGGCCGAGATGCAGCGCCAGGCGAAGGCCGGGGTCGTGCTGCCGATCTCGCTCCTCGAGAAGTCCGAGGTCGTCATCAACGACACCATCCGCCCCAAGCCGCAGGACAACGCGCTCGTCACGACCTTCGTCGAGCGGATGAAGAAGGCCAAGGACCTCGATCCGAAGCTGAAGGAGACGCTGCACGCGCAGGCGATCGAGGCGCTCGAGTCGCGGATCTACCCGGCGTACGTGCGCATGAACGCGGCGCTCGAGGCGCTCAAGCCCCAGGCGGCGACGCAGACCGCCGGCGTCGACCGGCTGCCGGACGGCAAGGCCTACTACGCGCAGATGCTGAAGCAGTTCACGACGACCGACTACCCGGCGGAGAAGATCCATGCGCTCGGGCTCTCCGAGGTCGCGCGCATCAGCAGCGAGATGGACGCGCTCCTGAAGTCGCAGGGCCTCGAGAAGGGCTCGATCGCCGAACGCATGCAGCAGCTCACCAAGGACCCGCGCTTCCTGTTCCCGAACGACGACGCGGGCCGCAAGCAGGCGCTCGAGCGCTACCAGCAGATCCTCGACGAGGTCAACGCGCGGATGCCGGAGTACTTCCGCACGCTCCCGAAGACGCGCCTGATGGTCGAGCGGGTGCCGGTGGCGGCCGAGAAGGGCTCGGCGGGCGCCTACTACCAGCCGGCGGCGATGGACGGCTCGCGGCCCGGGACCTACTTCGCGAACCTGCGCGACATGCGCGAGCTGCCGACCTGGACGATGAAGAGCGTGACCTACCACGAGGGCATCCCCGGCCACCACTTCCAGATCGCGACCGCGCAGAACCTGAAGGACGTGCCGCTGATCCGCCAGCAGACGCTGTACTCGGCCTACGCCGAGGGCTGGGCGCTCTACGCCGAGCGCCTGGCCGCCGAGATCGGCATGTACAAGGACGACCCGTACGGCGACCTCGGCCGGCTGCGCGACGAGATGCTGCGGGCCGTGCGGCTCGTCGACGACACCGGCATCCACGCGATGGGCTGGACCCGCGAGCAGGCGATCGCCTACGAGGTCGAGAAGACCGGCATGCCCGAGAGCGAGGTCGTGACCGAGGTCGAGCGCTACATGGCGCTGCCGGGGCAGGCCTGCGCCTACAAGGTCGGGCAGCTCAAGATCCTCGAGCTTCGCGACAAGGCCCGCGCGGTGCTCGGCGCGCGCTTCAACCTGAAGGACTTCCACGCGGTGGTGCTCGAGAACGGCGCCGTGCCGCTGACGCTGCTCGAGCACTTCGTCGACGAATGGATCGCCAGGGGCGGCGGCGCGCCCTGAGCGCGCGGTAGGATTGCGGCGGACCGCGACTGGCGCGCGCGGTCCGCCTGCGGCAACATCGCGGCCCCCCACCGCCGCGAGCGCCCCCATGTCCAGCCACGACTACAAGTCCGCCAAGCGCCCGGACCCCGACCGCGTCCTCGTCGACATCGCCGAATACGTGCTCGGGACCCGGATCGAGAGCGCGGTCGCGTACGAGACCGCGCGCTACTGCCTGCTCGACACGCTGGCCTGCGGCTTCCAGGCGCTGAAGTACCCCGCCTGCACCAAGCTGATGGGCCCGGTCGTGCCGGGCGCGACGATGGTCGGCGGCGCGCGCGTCCCGGGGACCTCCTACGAGCTCGAGCCCGTGCAGGCGGCGTTCAACATCGGCTGCATGATCCGCTGGCTCGACTTCAACGACACCTGGCTGGCCGCCGAGTGGGGCCACCCGTCCG
>Ga0335069_10009289_pt1 | contig 14001 bp, 21 predicted proteins | sample Lox_Sample_11_FD_206714 | JGI IMG/M metagenome (GOLD analysis project Ga0335069, IMG submission 206714) | Soil microbial communities from Loxahatchee National Wildlife Refuge, Florida, United States - Lox_Sample_1.1 | ecosystem: Environmental > Terrestrial > Soil > Wetlands | place: USA... | reverse complement strand
TCTTCTAAAATATAAAGAAGTGAGTTTAATTTTTTATAAATCTCAAGTTCAATTTCTGTTTTTAAAGCGATGAACTTTTGGTTTTCTTCTTCGGTTTCGGCTATTTCGCAATCAAAAACCATGTTTACCCAGGTATAATATTTCTCACTGCTTTTTACTGCATCGCTACCATCAATAAATGAAACTGCATAACGTTGTATGTCTTTGAATATCCCATCTTCGTCATTTTCGATGTAGGTTTCGATAGACTTACGTATTTTACGGGTGAACTCTCTAGATTTTTTATAGGGCAAATCTATATATACTTTAATTAATTTCATTTGTTTTCCTCTTTGATTTTATTTTCTTCATCTATCCTTTCTTGTACTTCTAAGCGATTAACAGAAATACTTCTGGGCGCTTCTATCCCAACTTTAATGTTGCGATGTCTATCATCATAACAGAGATATGTTATAATGATATTTCCATTAATAACTATTCTCTCTCCTTCACGTCTTGTTAATATCAGCATAAAATATCTCCTTTAGATTAACGTATTATTTAAAATCATTACAAATAAATGTAACAAAACAAAATCACTCACTACATATACAATCAAACTTATTACGATCCCTTTCATAAAAATATCCTCCTTTAAATTCTCTTTTATTAATTTAAATTTCGTGAGTCTAAAATAATTTTTAACGTTTCTTTGAGGCCCTCTATCTCTTCCTCGTGTTTCTCTTCTTTGATTAGAAAGATCAACATATTTAAAAAGGTTACCTTTGAAGCAGTAAGCACAATAAAAGACATTTCTTTTGAATCTGGTGGAAATACATTTGCATTTGATTTTGCAAAATCTTTTATAACCTTTTCTATTTTTTTAAGTAGTTGTTGGTGTAATTCGAATGACAATTCTTTAATGTTGTTTTCATTACTTACTTTCATTTTCTTGCTCCTTTGTTTTTAATTAAAATTAAATATTCTGCATTTACATAATCATCGAAATTCATATCCCATTTGATCCAGTAATCGATTCTTGCCATTTCTCTAGCATAATTTCTTTCCAGTAACTCTTCTTTCTCTTTCTCAATAAATATTTCCCATTCTTCTTGAGAGCGAATCTCTCCAGATTCTTCATGTAGATACAAATTATCTGTCATTCTATAACTCCTATTTAATTAATGGTTTTAGGATCTAGCCTTAAAATAATTTTGATCATTTGTTTAATAAGCATATGGTTTTTTCTTGATAGTTGACAAAGTAATTTAATCTTTTCTGAACTTAAATTCTTTTCTATCCAATCAATCAAAGCTAATTCGCTTGTTATTAAATTCTTGTAACTTTTGTTTTCGCTAAAATCTAAATCACTTAAGGTTTTCTCTTTAATGTAATTTTCTCTTAATTCTAAAAAAGTTTTTGTGTTCATTTTTATAACCCCTGTTTTGTTTAGATATCCCTATATTCGTAGGGCCTTTTATATGTTAAGCTATATTATTAACTTACCATATGGAATATAATATTACATTATTATTACAAAGTCAAATATATTTATTAAATAATTTACAAGGGGTAGAAACAATGGTTAATATACTGATGCTCTCAACATCATTTAATTGAATGAATGGGAAAATTGTGTGAACAAGTTAAATTGGAGTTGAGAGCAACTAATCCCCGGTCCGATAGCTAGTGAAGCAGGAGAGCAAGCACCTGCTATTCACTCTGTTGATGGTTAAAGCCCATCCCGGGGACCAAAAAAGTAGCAAAAACGATGTTTTAAGTGATTTTTGTCAAGCTATTTAATTACTTTAAAATCATATCCTTACAAAAATATTTGCAATTATTGTTTAATAGAATAATATACATATATCAATATTATTTTGTGAGCGTTTCCCAGCGAATAATGTTACTCGATGATCTTCTGGCTTGATGCTTCGAGACTCAACATTGTTACAAAGCCTTCCGCATCGAAAACTACGTTAAAGCAAAAGATAGTCTTCAGGTGGGTTGCCCCATAAACCAAAACTTTTTATCAAATACCAGTTACATATAGTTACATTTACAAATACAATCTATACTGATAAAAATAATAAATAATTATATATTACAAAAACGTGGTAACAATCACATATTACCAACATAAAACGTGATAATTCCCACATAATTCTAACATTGTATTGGTCAAAATTTGTACAAATTAAGAGGTTTTTTATATCGTGGGTTTTTTCGATTTTACAACTCGTTGTTTTTGTTATATATTTATTACATGAAACTATAGATATAGGAGTCGTTTTATGTCCGATGAATCTTTGCAAACCGTAATCGCCGAAGAATTAGCTAAAGCTACAACTAGAATTAAAGAACTAGCAAAACTACAAGGCAAAAAAGATGTTCACGTTGTCACCCAAATCTATGATCCTAAAACAGGTGACTACTTGGGCAAATTCGATGTAATTATTAACGAAATCGTTGGCGAAAATCCTTAATCATTAGAAATACTAACTACTTGATTATATTAGTAATTTAATATTGAGGATCGCGTAAACTTAATGAGGTAAATCATGGACTTACAGAAACTTTCACAGCTTATGAATGCAGTAGATCAGATTCAAGAAATCACTGTAGATATCAAGAGATTCTTGAAACAAGCGATTGCTGAAATGCAAAGATTAGAACAAGCTAAATCACAGCAGTCAGAGCCTAAGGTACCAGTTACGGAGTAAGCGTATGCCAGGAGCTTCAGCATTATCTAAAGAAGATAAAATGAGGTTTGCTGAAATCTTTTCGACAGAGTGTAGAGATGTGCGTAAGTGGTTGAGCTTGGACGAACTTTGTAGACACATAGGTAAAGAGAACTTTGGTAGGACATATAGTTATAATACTCTGCGCTATTGGTATGACAATGATCCAGATATTATGGCTATAGCGCAAGAAGGATTGACTGCTAGAGCCGAAGTCTATATGAAGATGAGTCAAGAGTGTTTGGATAAGATAGAAGACTTCTACAATCCCGAAGAAGGAAAGAACAAGAAAGTAGAACGTATGCAAGCAGTCAATAAGGCTAAACTGTTCTTGGAACACTACGCTACTCGAGCAGCTCATATGGCTCCTCACCTATACGGTGACTTCTCACATGAGCTCAGAGAGGTCCAGCGACAGTTAAAGACTATTAATGAAAGACTAGAGAAACAAGGCAGGAGATAATTTATGAATTTTGACGGCGTTTCTTCAATTAAACATGGGTTGAGTTCTGACCCTACAGTTAAAACTACTCCAAGTGGCAAGATAGATAACATTACTAAAGCTAATGCATTGGATAATCTAAAGGTTAGCCATGGACAACATCGCTTTACTTTAGATACTAAGCCTACTGTTAGCATTAAAAAGCCTGGTGTTAGCATGAAACTTGGGAAAGCATGACTCCTAAAAAATTAATGGAAGAGCTTAAAGTCTTTCTTAAGGAAAGAGGACATAAAGTTATTGAAGCTAAAAAGCGAGAAGGCGAAGATCCCTTTGGACCGTATAGAAGTAAGTATTTCATAGATTGTCGTAATTACGTATATATGGTCCCGGCTTATTGCAAAGGATGCGAGAAACTAGAAGTCATTATAATTGCAGATCATGAGTAAATGTTTAAAGCCGAAATATCTAATACGCTAAGAGCAATAGAAGCTAGAGACGCTCTCAAGGCTAATGCTGATATTGTTACTGTAGATCTTGACAACTACACTATCAAGATCCCCACCTATCCAGATTTCGTTGTTTATACACCAACCAAGACAGCTCTAGCGTTCCATCGTACCGATGATCGTGTGCGAGTAGTACGTGGTCATGTAGGTTCAGGTAAGACTACCATGATGTGTGCTGAGATCGTCTTTAGAGCAGTCAAGATGATTGCCTGTAGAGATGGTATAAAGCGCAGTAGATGGGCTATTGTCCGTAATACCTATGGAGATCTAGACAAGACTACTTTAACGACGTGGAAGATGTGGTTTAGCAGTCTGGGCTTAATGAAATGGCGTGAGGGTAAGTCGTTTACTATTAACCATACATTTACTGTAGATCTTGTAAAGGAAGGCGTTACAGAGCGTCACAAAGTAGAGTTTGAGTTATTGCCTATAGCATTGGATAACGTTGCTGATGTTACTAAGCATTTAAAGTCATTAGAAGTTACGGGGGTATTTCTCAATGAGTTATCAGAACTTAATAGAATGGTGCTTGACTTTTTTAGTGGTGGGCGTTTACCTCGGTTTCCAGCTCTCAAAGACTTGCCCGAAGCAGCGATTTATTGGTGTGGTATCTTCTGTGATACAAACCCTCCAGAAGAAGATAGCTGGATTTATAAACTATTTGAGACTGACAGGCCTCCCGAATATAAAATGTTGGTTCAGCCGCCTGCTGTCATCAAACAAGGGGAAAAATACATAATCAATCCTGAAGCCGAAAACCTTAAGAATATATCTAATGGTGATGTCGAATATATCAAGATGACTTACGGCAAAGATGAAGCATTCATTAGAGTATATCTAATGGGTGAATATGGAACACTATCTGATCAGAAGAAGGTTTACTATAGTTATAATGACAATATCCATAGCTCAGATCATGTTGCAATAGATAAACGTTATAATCTGCTTATCTCTGCAGATTTGGGTACGGTAGCACCGTGTATATTAATAGCTCAAATGCAGGGACAGATCTTGTGTGTGATCAAAGAATTTTGCGGGGAGTTTACGACAATCAGAGAGCTATGCAGAGATAGCGTAATGCCGTGGTTGAGCGAGAACTGTAAAGGCATGAAGATAGATACGTGCTTATACGATCCTGCAGATACTTATGATGGTGCAGATCAATTGCGTGAGTTCTTCGACATCGCTGTTAAACCTGCACTAACCAATAGCATATTAACTAGAATCGATGCTGTTACGCAGAGGCTAATTAGATTGATTAGGGGACAAGGTTGTTTGGTCATTAGTCGTACTGGTTGTCCTCAATTGCGTAAAGGCTTTAATGGCAAGTATTACTATAGAAAGACAAAGGTAATTGGCGAGGATCGATATACAGAAGAACCGCACAAGATTCATCCGTTCAGTGATATTCATGACGCTTTGCAATACGTAGCGCTTCATGTAAACTATGACGAGCAAATCAATGATATTTATAGCAAAAAAGACGAGGCTATGGATGAATATGAGTTCAAAAGATATAGGGATAAGTCTGATAGTATAACTGGGTATTGAAATGAATCTTAGAGATTTTATTTGTAAGTATGGTAAGCAACAAAAAAGCGTAGATATTTGTGCAATAAATATAAGAATTGAATTAGACAGTTTTCATATTCCATCGTTTGCGACGGGAGATTGTTCGCCTGATAAAATATCAATTTTTATAAATGATGTTCAAATTTTTGGAGGGAATTATGATCCAGAAATTTTATTGAATGATTTTTTGCATAAAATAACGGGATATTGATATGACAGATGACTCAAAAGAAAAGAGAGAATTAATATTTGATTGGCATGTAAAGGTTTATAAAAATAATAAAGAATTAACTAATGCTTATGGAGAAGATGGTTTTTGGGAATGCGAAATAGAAAGATTGGATTTTAGAGGTGATACTCAAAAGTTTCATTTTTTATGTGGTGATAAGGAAAAGTTAAAACAAATGTTATTACATTTAACTGATACGTATTTCGACAAAGGTAAAGAATATTGATATGAAATATGATATTCCGTGGCATAATTTTAAAATTGAATTTGAGATTGAGGTTTCCGATCTTTACTTTAATGGGAAATTAGCAATACATTTTGACAAGATTTTAAAAGAAGTTTTTCATAAAGCTATCCTACAAAAGATGGAAGAACTTGAAAAACTTAATTTATGTAAGTGTTATGTTAATTGTGAAAAAGTAAAAGTTGATGAAGTAGAGAACAAAGGAAATACTAATTTATTAAATCGGTCAATGGATGAGATTATAGATAGTTATTGTTCTTCGATTAATAATAGAGAACATTTAAAAAAGCTCTTAAAAGAAAATAATATTTCTACTATAAAAGATTATTTATCAAAGAATGAAGAAACATTGCTTAATATTTTTTCTAGGGACGACATTAATGATATTAATTGTTCTTTAGCTTGTAGAAAAATTTATATCTGATTCAATAATGGGATATTAATGATGGAAGTTTTGAATAGAGGATTTACTTATGGGAATTTATCAAGAAGATTATTTAAAGCTCAGTTCGACATACGATGTTGGTTATACTAAGAAAAAAGCTGATGTTGAACTCTTAAAGAAGTACTCGCAAGAAGTCAACATTGCAGAATTACTTGATGATAAATTTCTATATCAATTAGGTGTTGATCTAGAAAGACAGGTTAGCGCTGATGACAATACTAGGGAAGAGTGGCTCGACAAATATAATGGTGCATTAGAAATAGCAAAGCAAAAGATTGTAGTTAAAGAATATCCCTTCGATAAAGCTTCAAATATTAAAATTCCTCTTATATTGCAAGGCTGTGTGCAGTTTAATGCACGTATCATGCCCGAAGTAATTCAGAACAATAAGACTGTATATGCTACTGTAGCAGGCCCAACTACAGAAGATGACGAAAGATCAGCAAAGCGGTTGAGTGATCATATGTCACTACAAACCATGAAAATCGTAGATAATTGGGTGTCAGATACTGATAAACTTTTAATCGCTTTGCCTCTAATTGGCACTGTCTTTCGTAAGTGGTGTTACGATCCTATAATGCGTAAACCAGCGTCCTATCTGTGTTTGCCAACGGAAATAATCGTCTCAAACGATGTATCATCCCTAGAGAAAGCTGAGCGTATTACCCATGTATTGCGTATGTCGCGTAATGAGATTATAGAGCGTATTAAGTTTGGTATATTTAGTGAAGATTGTTTGAATGATCTCCCATTAACGTCAGATTCAGATAGTGTTGTATCTGATAACAATTACTCTACTGATGATGAAGATAAAGAATTGCCCAGTGATTCAGATGAGAGCAGAGATAACTATATTGTTTGGGAGATTTCTTGCTTTATAGATTTAGATGATGATGGTTATTGCGAGCCTTATACAGTAACGATGATGCGTAAGACACGAAAGATATGCAGAATAGCTCCTAGATTTGATGAAAAGGATTTTGTCTTCAATAATGCTGGTGAGTTAATACGCATTAATCCCGCTCTTTATTATGCTGCTCATCACTTCTTGCCTTCTCCTGATGGTACATTCTTAGGTATGGGATTTGGTCAGGTTCTCTTACAGCTCAATACAGCAATAAACTCTATTACCAATCAATTAGTTGATGCCGGAACTCTAGCTAATTTGCAAGGAGGGTTCTTGAGCAGAGATTTAAGATTGCGTAAGGGTGAGATGCAATTTACTGCTGGTGAGTGGAAAATGGTTAATTTCAATGTCGGTATGGGTAGTCTATCTAATCATATCTACCCGTTGCCATTTAAAGAACCATCACAGACACTATTTAACTTATTGGAATTTCTAGTTCAGTTTGGCAAAGAGACGGCAAACATTAGTGATGTATTAATGGGTAATCCTATCAATGCAAACATGCCGGCAACTTCGGTTGTAAGCATGATTGAACAGGGAAGTAAGATATTTAGTTCTATATTGACCCGGTTATATGAGTCTTTACGTAAAGAATTTAACATCCTCTTCAACATTAATAAGAAATATTTCTCTCTATATCCTGAAAAGGATTTGATGACTAAATTTGGATTTGTTACCGAAGAAGATTATAACAATGATAAGTTTAGTATCTATCCTATAGCAAACCCTGCTATGGGTATGGACGCTGTAAGACTAGCTAAACTACAAGCTCTTATGCAGATTCAATCTCCTATAATTAATCAGCAAGAAGTAATAAAGCGCTATCTAGAAGCTATTGGTATTTCTGATGTTGAGAAGATATTAACTCCTCCAGAACAATTAGCTAAACCTGGTCCAGAAGAGTTATTAATGCAAGCTCAAATAGAAGAAATAAAAGCTCGTGCACAAGAGATTGGAATGCGATCTGCTAAAGTAATGACCGACATCGAACTGGATGGCATAGGGTTAGAGCTCAAAGAACGTGAACTACAGGTTAAAGCTGCTACAGAAGGCGGTAAGCTCGCTATTGGTAAAGCTAATGCAGTTGCTGCTATTACTAGCGCTGAGTCTAGAGCAACTTCTGGTGAGGTTAAAACAGCAGAGAATGTTGTAGATAAAGAAGTACCTAAATCACAAATTCCCTTAGATACTACAGATATTCAACAAAAATTGAATCAAATAGCTCAAATACCGTTGCAAAATGCAGGTGAGGGAGCTAATATGCAACAAAATCAACAGGTTGCAGAACAACAACAGAATAATAATGGTTTGCCACCAGAGCTAGCACAAATGTTGCAGCAATTGGCACAAGAACAGAAATAATTTATAAATATGGGGCTCCAGGATTAGTATCTGCAGATACTTAAGAATCCCCACTGTGTTTTAAACGAAGAAAAGTGCGAGCCTTGAGGGGCCCCCCAATTGTAAATATAGTTTACATTGATAGTACAATTGTAAACAAAATTGTAAATATAGTTTATATAGAATAATAAAACGAGGTGGATATGCAAGAAAACCAGAATAAGGACGCATATTTAGAAGAATTGCGTTTTGAGTTTAGCAAATGGAAAAGAGAAAATCGTATATCTTCATTACTTTTTAAGTATCTTCGTGAAACCTCAGATCATGCAACAACATCCTTACTTTCCTTAGCCAATTGGGCTGCTCCATCGGACCAAAAACTAGCATCTTTATATTATTTAACAGCAAAAATAGAAGTTATTAATGAGATATTAAATTTAGACTTAGAAGATATAGTAAAAGGAGAGAAACAAGATGTTGAGATATAAACTAAGCCCTTTAAAGAACTATTTCCTTGTAAAGGAAAGAGTAGCTATTCAAAAAGTTGGTAATATTGTAATGCCTGCAAATATTCTTGAGAGTTCTCAAAATCAAATTACCGAAGGTGAAATTATTGCTTTAGGTCCTAATGCTTTTGAGAGCTGTAGAGATGATTTCCCAATAGGATCTATTGTTAAGTTTATAAAATATTCTGGTCAAGCAATGGTTTATAACAAAATATATTACAGACTTTTATTGGATGACGAAGTAATTGCTAAACTAGATCACTATTTGGGATTGGATGAGGACTTGTTTTATTAAAATTAAATGAGGATATAACAAATGGCAAGACCTAAGAAGAATGCAATGGAATCAGCTATTGCACAACAAGATGATACTGCAATCCCACAAGAGTTTTCTACAGAAGACATTCAAGCTCCTTTGGTTGATGTTAAAGACATTGTAGTTCCAGCTAAAGAAGAAGAGATGCAACCAGAAGTTGAAGAACCTCTTTATAATGCGGATGAATTAAGAGCTATAGAGACTGGTTGGACTCCGCAAGAAGTTTTTCAGGGAGATCCTAAAAACTGGCGTGATGCTAAGACCTGGAACGAAGGTAATAAGACTCTTAGTACTCTAGAAGTTCAGCGTAGAGAGATTGAAGAATTAAAAAAGACTCAGAATGAAATGCTTCAATTGCTCAAGGAGGAGCGTCAAAGAGCTACTCAAGCACAATTACTTTCACTAGAAAAACAGAAGGAAGAGGCAATCAAAGCTTCTGATGTTGAAGGTGTTAAGAAAATAGATGCGGTGATTAAGAGTTTGGGAACTGGTATGCCAGTTGTTAAACAAGAAGAAGAGCAACCTAAACTTCCTCAAGCGGTAATTGATTTTGTTAATCGTAATCCGTGGTGGAACAAACAAGATGAGATATCGCAGCGCAAGACTATGTATGCTAGAAATTTAGAAATAGCTATAAATTCAAGACAGACTGGGATGTCTGATACTGAAAAGTATAATTATATTGAAGAAATGGTTTCTAAACAATTTGGACCTGAAAGGCCGAATATTTCACCAGTAGAAAACAAGAGGACTTCTATGAACCCTACAAAGAAAATAGATAATGTTCCAGATTATGATTCATTGGATCTATTTGCTAAAAAACAGATTGAATATTTTGCGCAAAAAGAAGCGTTTAAGGCGCGTAAAGCTGGAAAACCATTCGATATTGTTAAATTTAGACAGAAATATATTAAAGAGTTAGTAAGAGATAGAGTTGTTGATGGTAATGGTGGCTATCGATCACGTAATGATTGGGTTAGGAGATAATCTATGAGTGACAAGAAAAATGCAGTTGAAGCTAAACAAAGTGTTCCTAAATTATCTGTTCAAGAACGGGCTAACTTACTCACTGGAAGGCATAAAATTGATATTCGTAAGCAATATGGCTTACCAGGTGCTGGATGGCACTATTATTGGGTAAATTTAGATGGTCCGAACGGTTCAAATGTTGATAAATATGAAGAAGTTGGCTATACTAAGTGCTTGGATAAGTCCGGACATGATATCAGAAGAAAAGGTCAATCTTTGGGCTTAGCGCAAATTCTTATGCGCATTCCTCTAGAAGAATACGAAAAAATTCAATACCACAAGCTTGATGAACCCCGAGAAATAGAGCGATCTATTGGTCGTAAGGACATTAGGCACCTATCAGAAAACGATATATATGGAGAGGTTCAAATCACTCCAGAAGTTATAGTCAAATAGAATACCGAAAGATAAAAATCTATTTATAAATAGTAATTTTTGAATTTAGAAGAAAGAGCAAACGTTTAGGACGTTTTTGCTCTTTTTTTTTTGGTTTTTTTTCTAACAAATTTAATTAAGCGAGGGGAAAATGGCTAATCCAGTTATTTCTGCCTATGGATTGAAAAGTTATTACGATCCATTTGGTTGGTCAACTGCCGGTAAACTTATGCCTTTTGTAATTGCATCTGGCGATTCTACGGCTGTTTTTGTACAAGATTTAGTAAGTTTTACAGGCGAATCTTCAATTGGTGAGTTTCCAGAGATGGGATATTTACCAGTTGTCACACAAAGTGCTGCAAATAGCACTCAATTTGCTGGTGTTGTTGCTGGTTTTGGAGTTAATCCAGATAATTTGACAAGAATTTATCATCCAGGAAGCACTCTTCAAACTGTATGGGTAGATGTAAATCCATTTGCAGTTTTTTCAATTTTATCGACTGGTACTGTTGTATCTGGTGATATTGGACAATGCGCAAAAATTACAGTTGGTGCCGGTAGTACCGTTACTGGTCTATCAGGTATGGCATTAGATCATGGGAATTTAACCAGTTCTGCTGATCAATTAAAAATTGTAGGTGTTGCACCAGACAGTGTTCTTGGTACTTATACAAGATTGCTAGTTATGGTCAACCAACAATTCTACAAACTAACAACTGGCGTGTAATAGGAGGAATTAATAATGGGTGTTATTACTCGTGGCTTAACGCCAAAATTAATGCGTCCTGGTCTGAATATGATTTTTGGTGAGGCTTATGCCCAACTCCCAGACCAATGGAGCAGATTATATGAGCACAATATTTCTCATTTAAACTACGAAGAAGATCAACAGATTATCACTATGGGTCTTGCTCAAGTTAAAAATGAAGGTGCTTCAATTGCATATGATGATGTCAAGCAAGGTTATCCGGCAAGATATACTCATGTGGTTTATGGTTTAGGATTTATTATCACTGAAGAGCAAGTCGAAGATAACTTGTATATGCAAGTTGCTGAGATTAAAACCAAAGGTCTTGCTTATTCAATGGCAGTAACCAAAAACTATAATGGTGCTAATGTTTTCAATTATGCTCAAGATGGTGCTCATTTAGGTGGTGATGGTGTTCCTTTAATTAGTGCATCTCATCCAACTGAGAGTGGTTTACAGAGCAATACATTGGGTGTTGCTAGCGAGCTTTCTGAAAATGCATTAGAAGATATTTTAATTCAGATTCAAGATACTCGTGATGCGAGAAATAAGAAAATGGCTTTACGTGAAAAAGCATTGATTATTCCTCTGCAACTACAATTTGAAGCAGAACGTATCATTAAAAACCCACAGCGTCCTAATACTGCAGATCGCGATATTAACGCTATGTATAGTCAGGGTCGTTTCCCAGAAGGCATTATAATTAATAACTTCTTCACCGATCCTAACATGTGGTTTGTTTCAACAACTTGTCCAAATAGCTTACGTTATTTCGAACGTGCGCCAATGGTCTTCTCAGATGATAACGATTTCGATACTGATAACATGAAATTTAAATGTAAAGAGCGTTATTCATTTGGTTGGTCAGATTGGAGAGGCTTATTCGGTTCCGGTTCACCGTAATTAAGGATGGGAGGAGGGTATTTAACTATATCCTCCTCTAATTAAAGGTTTTTACTTTTTAACGGTCCAATTAAAGGCGGCGCTAAAGAGCGTCGTTAATGAGGAAAACAAAATGACTAATTTATTATCTTCGGATTATCCCCATGGTTTTGCCCATGGTGTGAATATCCAAAATATCCCGATTGAAATTTCAATTGGTGATTTAGCTAACGTTTATTGGGTTGATAGTACTGTTGGTAATGATGTTACCAATACCGGTACACGTCGTCGTCCATTCGGAACTATTGATTATGCAATAGGCCGATGTACTGCTGATCATGGTGATATTATTTATGTAGCGCCCAAACATTCAGAAACTGTAATCGCAGCTGGTGGTGTTACTGCTGATGTTGCTGGTATTACTATCATATTTTTAGGTGAGGGTTCAGATCGAGGAACCATTACATTTAGTACTGCAGTTTCTGCCAGTATGGTAATTAGTGCTGCTAATGTAACCGTTATTAATCCCAGATTTGTATCTGGTATTGATGCTTTAACTGGTCCGATTTCTGTTACCGGTACTGATTGCAAAATTATCAATGCCGAATGGTATGATGCTCCAGCAAAAGCGGCTACTAATGGTGTTGTAGCTACAAGTGCTGCTACCCGTTTATGTATTGATGGTTATACTTTCTATGCTTCTACGACTGGTACACAAAAAGCTACTCATATCAAAATAGCTGATATTGCTTCACCTATTTTACGTAATCTTGATATCAGGGGTGATTTCTCTACAGCTCCAGTAAATATTACTGCTGCAGCAACTAATGCAGTATTTGAAAACTGGAAGATTAAAAATACAAATGCTACTCCGAAACCAGGTTTAGATCAGCATGCTAATACTACGTTTATTGCTAAAAATTTAGATATTCGTATTGCAAGCGGTACTACTTATGTTTCAAGTGCAGCCAAAGGAAACTGGGATGATAATTGCCTAGGTTATAATACTGATGGTAAAGGTGGTGATCCAATTGGTGGCGCTACTGCTGGTAGCATAGAGGCAACTCTTAACACCATTAATACCAATGTTGGCGATCCAAGTGGTGATACATTAGTAAGTATTACAGCCAAATTGGGTGATGGTGCAACAACTGTTACTGCTGATTTAGGAACTGTTAAGACTGCCGTGGCTAAAATTGATGGAGCAACGCTTGCTGTTTCTCCAACTGCTGGGTCGTTGGCTAGATTTATAGCTTCTGGTGGTACTGCGCTTGGAACATCACTTGCTGCTAGTAAATCATTAGTTGATGCGCTTGGTTCTGATGGTACAACTTTATCCTATGGTTCTGGTTCGGTTTTGGGCGCAATTGGTACTACTTTCTGGATCAAAAAAACAGTTACTTCAAGTAACATTACTTTTGCTTCACCGGTTGATATTACTGCTGTTTCTAGTGGTGGTGAATTAGCTATTGAACAAGTTATTTTGAAAACTAATTCTGTTGGTCTTGCTACTGGTACTAATTTTCAACTCTTATCCAATAATGCTAATGGTTTAGCTAATATCTTAGTAGAAACTATTGGTAATTTAGGAGGTAATAAAACTATCACATTAGATAATGCTTCGGTTACCAAAATTAAGACAGTGCTAGAAACAGGTAAGAAATTACAGGTTCAAAATACTGTTGCTGATGGTACTGGTGCTGGTACGGTTGATATTTATGTTCAATTCCGTCGCTTGT
>Ga0335069_10009286_pt1 | contig 14004 bp, 13 predicted proteins | sample Lox_Sample_11_FD_206714 | JGI IMG/M metagenome (GOLD analysis project Ga0335069, IMG submission 206714) | Soil microbial communities from Loxahatchee National Wildlife Refuge, Florida, United States - Lox_Sample_1.1 | ecosystem: Environmental > Terrestrial > Soil > Wetlands | place: USA... | reverse complement strand
CCACATCACCTGGCGGATCAATAGACCGCTGACCAGACGATCGTGCGTGTGGGTGGCGCTCAGCACTGTGAGCAGGCCGCCGCTGATGACGAGCAGCATGCAGATGAGCAGCGGCCAATCAAAATGTGCGACCAGTCGACGATCGATTCTCAGCATAGTTGTTGTTCTCGCGCTGCTTCTTGAGCTCGAAGTACCGCGCCATGACTTCACGCGCAACCGGTGCCGCGATGGCGCCACCACCGCCGTCGGCGTGCTCGACCAACGCCGCCACTGCGATCTCCGGCGCATCCACCGGAGCGTAAGCGATGAACCAAGCGTGGTCGCGTTGCTGCCACGGTACTTGGCTGGCCTTCAGCCGCGTCTGCCCGAGCTTGACGACCTGCGACGTCCCGGTCTTGCCGGCGACCTCGATGCCGTTGAGCCGCGCCTTCTTTCCCGTGCCCCGATCCGTGTTGACCACGTCACGCATTGCCTCACGGACCTGCATCAAGGTCGTCGGGCGTACCTTCAGGCTGCCGATCTCCTCCGGCGTTTCGGCGTGCACGATTTCACCTTCCGGTGTTTCTACCTGACGCACGAAGTGTGGCCGGTAGCGCTTTCCGGTGGCTGCCATGGCGACCATGTTGGCCATCTGCAGCGGTGTCGCCGTGACATAACCCTGGCCGATCGCCGCGGACAGCGTCTCGCCCGCGAACCACGGTTGCTTGAAGCGTTTGCGCTTCCACGCGGTGTCCGGGATGGTGCCGGACTTCTCATGTTCCAAATCGATGCCGGTCGGCAGGCCAAGCCCGAAAGTGCGTGCGTACTGTGCGATGGTATCGATGCCGAGGCGCTGCGCGACCTGATAGAAGAACACATCGCACGATTGCACAATTGCCTCGTGGAGATTCACCGACCCGTGGCCGCCCTTCTTCCAACAACGGAAATAGTGATTGCCGAATTGCAACCCACCAGGGCAATGGATGCGGGTGAAGGGGTTGATCACCCCTTCTTCCAGAGCGGCCGTGGCGACGATGACCTTGAACGTTGATCCTGGTGGATACTGCCCTTGAATGCTGCGGTTGTTGAGTGGATGGTGCTTGTCGGCCAACAACCCGTGCCACTCGTCGGGGCGCACGCCGCGCGCGAAAATGTTCGGGTCGAAGCCGGGGTTGTTGACCATGGCCAGGATTTCACCGGTGTTGGGATTCAGCGCCACGATGCTGCCGTCGCGGTCACCGAGCGCGTGCGACGCGGCTTGCTGCAGATCGAGGTCGATCGTCAGCTTGACGATGTCGCCCGGCGCTTCCTCGACCTCGCGTAGCACGCGCAGTTTGCGGCCGACAGCGTCGACTTCGACCTGCTGTCCTCCGTCGACGCCGCGCAGATATTTCTCCCAGCGCTTCTCCAAGCCGGTTTTGCCGACGAGGTCACCCATGCGGTAACGCGAATCGGCGAGCATGTCCTGCGGGCTCGCCTCGCCGACGTAGCCGAGCAGATGCGAGAGTTGGGCGCCCAGCGGGTAACTGCGCCGTGGGGTGATGCGCAGACTGACGCCGGGCAGATCAAGTTGATGGGTTTCCAGGGCGACGACCTCGTCCCAACCCAGATCGCGTTTGACGGTGATTTCCTCGAAGGGCGGCCGCGAGTCCATCTGCGTGATCAGCGAATGCATCTCGGCGGCGCTCTGCTTCAAGAGTTGCGAGAGATTTTCGATCGTCAGTTCCTCGTCGGGTGAGTCCTCCGGCACCATGACGGCGTCGAAGGACGGTCGGCTGTCAATCAGCACGCGTCCGCCGCGGTCCACCACTGTGCCGCGCGTCGCCTGCGTGCGGTGCAGGCGGATGCGATTGTTCTCCGACAGCGTGCGCATGTCGTCGCCGAGCAGAATTTGCAGATCCCAGAGGCGCGCCAACAGGGCGAAGAAACCAAGGAGTGCAACGCCCAGCGCAATGGTGACACGCCGGCGCAGGACCATCGGCACCACCTCGCGCTGGGTGAGCGGCACCATCTTACTCTTCCTCTGCTTTTCGCAGCTGCTGCGTCTGTGCCAACAGCGCGAAAACCGCCGGACTCAAGAGGGCCGCCAGCACCGCCTCAATGAGCAAGTAGCTCAGCATTGTGCGCCACAGTCCCTCGATCGACATGAACACCGCGACGAGCACGAGGATGGCCGCGGTTTTCAAGACCGACGCAAGAAACACCACGGCGATTTTGGAGATGGTGTTGTCCACCCACAGGCGGCGCGAGGTGAGGTACACCACGGTGAAAACGAGGCACATGCCGAAAGCATTCAGCCCGGCGACGCTTCCCGAAAAAGCATCCTGGAGATACCCCAGGGAGAAGGCGCCGACTGCACCGCCGACGCTGTGCTGGTGCAGGCCCAGGTAGACGCACATGATGAGCAGCAGGTCCGGGGTGGCCCGTCCGATTGCAGCCAGCGGCAACACCGTCGTCTGCAGCAGTAGAGCCGCTACGGCGAGGGCGCTGAAGAGAATCACCGGCCGCCCTCTCATGGCGCCCCCTCCTTCAACTCCGCCGGACCGCGCACCACGAGTACTTCTTCGACGCGGTCGAGGGGCGTCACCGGCTTCACATCGGCAACTTGCAGCAAGCCGCGGGTGCCGCGTGTCACATGCGTCACCTCACCGACGATCACGCCGCGTGGAAAGATGCCGTCCAGGCCGGAGGTCACGATGCGGTCGCCCACTTCCACGTCTTCCTCGCGCTTTACATACTTCATCACGCACCCGCCATCGAGTGCACCTTCAATGATGCCGCGTGCCCGGCTGCGTTGCACGACGGCGTCGATGCCGCTGTTGTGATCGGTCAGCAGCAGCACACGAGCGGAATGCGCCCCGGTGGTCATCGTCTGGCCAACGACACCGAACGGCGAGAGCACCGCCATGTTCTTGTGGACACCGTCTGCTTCCCCCTTGTTGATCGTCAGCGTGCCGAACCACGGTAGCGGGTCCCGTCCGATGACTTGAGCCGCAACTGTATCGCCCGCGAGAGTCGAGCGGAAGGCCAAGAGGTCGGTCAAGCGTTTGTCGGTCTCCTCGATTTCGGCGAGGCGCGGGGTCTGCTGTTCGAGTTCGAGGATGCGCAAGCGCAGGCGCTCATTTTCCCGCTTCACGCCCACCAGTGCGATATAGCTGCGCCAGACGCCGGCGAGGCCCTCGATCCCAGCCGCTACCGTGGCCTGGAGCGGGCGCATGCCGTCGAGCACGATGGCGGCAACCGGGTCGCTGCGCCGCCGCTCGCGCGATCCGGCGGAGAGCAGCAGAAGCGAGATCAACAACAGCGAGCCGGAGGTGAGGACAACGCGATTTCTCCGGACAAACTCCAGCATGCGGAGCCGCTACGCAGGGTCCGCCGGGACCCCGAGGCTATTGGATCGTAACATCCTTGAGCAGCGTCAGTTCGTCCAACACTTTGCCGGCGCCCATGACCACGGCGGTGAGCGGGTCGTCGGCCAGCATGATCGGCAGCCCGGTTTCCTCACGCAGCAACACGTCGAGGTTCCGCAACAGCGCCCCACCGCCAGCGAGGACGATCCCCTTGTCGACGATGTCCGACGCGAGCTCCGGGGGCGTACGCTCGAGGGCAATCCGCACCGCATCGACGATCTGGTTGATCGGCTCGAGCAGCGAATCGCGGATCTCCTCGTCGGAGACTTCGACGGTCTTCGGGACACCGGCCACCAGGTCACGGCCCTTGATTTCCATCGTCTGGATCTCGTTGCCCGGGTACGCCGAGCCAATGGTGATCTTGATGAGCTCGGCGGTCCGTTCGCCGACCAGCAGGTTGTACTTGCGCTTGATGTACTGGACGATGGCCTCGTCCATTTTATCCCCACCGACACGCACCGACTTCGAAAACACCACGCCTTTGAGCGAGATGACCGCCACCTCGGTGGTGCCGCCGCCGATGTCGACAATCATGTTGCCGGTCGGCTCGGTGATCGGCAGGCCGGCGCCGATCGCTGCCGCCATCGGCTCCTCGATCAGATACACCTCGCGTGCGCCAGCTGACTCCGCCGACTCTTTCACCGCCCGTTTCTCCACCTCAGTAATCCCGAACGGCACGCAAATGATGATGCGCGGTCGCACCAGCGCCTTGCGGTTGTGAATCTTCTGGATGAAGTAGCGCAGCATCGCCTCGGTGATCTCGAAGTCGGCGATAACGCCATCTTTCAACGGTCGAATGGCGACGATCGATCCCGGGGTGCGGCCGAGCATTTTCTTGGCTTCGGCACCCACCGCCAACACCCGACGGCCACCGCGCGCATCCTTCTGCACCGCCACAACCGAAGGCTCGTTGCATACAATGCCTTCGCTTTTGACGTAGATCAGGGTATTCGCGGTGCCTAAATCGATTGCGAGATCGTTCGAAAACAAGCCGTAAAGGAAATCGAGAACCATCGTCGTGGGTGTACAAGAATTCCGGCAGCAGGGCAAGGTAAGATTCCCGCGCCGCGCCTCCTTTGCGAGCCGTCCTGAAGAAATGTTGCAGGGTCGAGAGCAACGTCTCGGAATTTGCCCGGTGGCGATACCAATTCGGTCGGGGTTACGCATATAATTGCGGCCGGCGATATGCAGATCAGAACGCTGCGGGACCACCCCGCCACGATTTCCGAGCGCCAATCGACGCGATGATTCGCTTCATCGGAACCGCCCTGTTCTGCGCCGCCGCCATCTTGGCTGGCGACTTGCTGTTCCGGACCAGCCTGTTGCGTTGGGTCCGACCGGTGATTCTCACACCGATCAGTCGTGCGGTGGTGCAGGCGCCGGTGCAAGTGTATTGGGACGGGCCGCGCCGTATGCGCGTGTTCCTCACCGCACTCGGCGACGAGCGGCAGGATCTCGGCGTGCATGAGTCACCGTTTGTTCTCGATGCACCGCAGTTCCCGCGTGAAGGCGGCTACCGCATTGATCTGGAAGCGTTGACCTTTCCGAGCTGGATTCGCGCCACCCGTTGGTTCCAGGTCCATGCCCCCGAAGTCCCATCCCCTAAGGTGCCGCCGGAACCGCAGGAGCGGCCCCCCCAGCAGGTCCCACCTGAGAAAGCGGATACGTCTCGAGCGCTGACGCGGGCACGTCTAGCGCGCGACAAGGCGCAGGAACGCACCAAAGCCATGCGCGACGAGAACAACACACTCCGAAGCGACAATGACCGCCTGACCAAGCAGGTGGAAACTCTGGCGCAAACTCAGGAAGAAGACGCGGCACATGTTGAGGAGTTGGAACGGCGATTGACCCAGTTAGCCGAAGAGAATCGCGCCCTGGCCGAGGAAAACGCGGCCATCCGACAGCGCCTCGGCAGCGTCGTGCCGTGTACGGTCTGGGGCTATTTCAGCCTGCAGCGCCTACAAAGCTGGATCCCCGTGCCCAACCGTATCCTCTTGGTCAGCGATGCCACTGGCCGCGTGTTCCGCGGACAGCTGGAGTGCGAGACCATACGGCGAGCCGACGTGACCGCCGACTCAATCTGCTTCTGCGTCGGCAATTCGTGGGGCGGGTGATCCCTACTGCGGACGCGACGGCACCGCCGGTACTTGGGCCGTAGCCGGGCGTGGCGCGCTGGGTGGTCGCACCACTTCGTCTTTGACGTCGTCAACCCCTTGCAGCAGTGTCACGTCAATCGGCACTCCCGACTGTTCCAATACCGCATGCCGGACGCGGTCGAAGTCGACCCGGTTGTGCCATCCGAACCGATCGATCAAGCGGACGGCCTCGCGATAGGGGCCCGGTAGCTGCTCGTAGATATCCTTGTGAACCTCGACGTAGATGTGGCCGTCGCGGGCTCCGACCTTCACGGGTTGATAGACGAACTGGCCGGGTGTCCCGACGGGCACCATCGGGAAGAATCGTTCGATGTCCTCGGGATACAACCGTACGCAACCATGACTCACCTGCATTCCAACGCCCCAGGGAATGTCCGTCCCGTGGATGCCGTAGAGCGGCAGGGTCAGGCGTAAGCGGTACTTCCCAAGCGGATTGTCGGGAGCGCCGCCCTCAATGAAATCTGGAGCTGGTTTGCCGTCGCGCTTGTGTTCTTCCTTGATCGACTCGGGTAACACCCACTTGGGGTTGACGGTTTTCTCGCGTACCTTGAAGCTGCCGGTCGGCGTTTGCCAATCGTCACGTCCCAAGCCGACGGGGAACGTGATGACGATGTTTGTGCCGCTGGCCCCTGGCTTGAAGTAGTACAGCCGCATCTCGGGCAGATTGACGACAATGCCCTTGTACTCCGTGTAGGGTAGCACGAACTCGGTGGGCAGCAGGATGACTTGTCCGGGAGGTGGCACCCACGGATCGACACCTGGATTGGCCTCCGCGAGTTCGTTGTAGCCGAGGTCGTAATAGCGGGCGATGTCGAGAAAGGTGTCTTTCGCTTGTGCTTGGTAGAAGCGTGTCGAGCCGATCACGCTATGCGTATTGTTCGGGTCATTGCTGGCGAAGGCTACAAAGGGCTGACCGGCGCTGACCTTGTGGTTGAACATCTCGTCAGTCCACTCGCGCGCCGACGCGGTACTCACCAGGGCCAAGGTGAGGAGCAGCGCCAGCCCGCTCGATCGGGCTCGCCCATGCATGAACGGTCTCAAATGAGTCGGGGCGCGAAGGGTCTGGGGAGCGCGCGGTTGTCGCACGTGCGGGTCATTCGATTCACGCGTCGATCACATAAAAGCATAACCAGGACGTCAAACCAAGCTGGGTCGTCTGCTCGGCTCGCGTGCATGACTTCCTGGCAATTTGACGTGATCCGCCCTATCATCCGCGGCGGGTGGAGTGCGGTTTGTATGGTGGATGGGGGACAGGCGCGGTCATTGGCGGTGGCGGGGCAACTGCGGGGCGGGAACCGGACAATCTTGGCAGCCGTGCCGGTTGCCGCAGTGCGCGCCAACGCCGAACAGCCGCGCCGACATTTCGAGGCAGCGGCGCTGGCGGAATTGGCGGCGTCCATCCAAGCCCGCGGCCTGCTGCAGCCAATCATCGTGAAGCGCGAGGGCGACGGCTACCTGCTCATGGCCGGCGAACGCCGTTGGCGGGCTGCCCAGATAGCGGGGTTGCAGACGGTGCCCGCGTTGGTGCGCGACGACGATCCTCTCGAAGTCGCGATGATCGAAAATCTCCAGCGCGAGGACCTGACGCCGCTTGAAGAGGCCGAGGGACTGGGCCGGCTCATCGATCAATTCGGCTATACGCACGAAACCCTGGCCCAACTGCTCGGCAAGAGCCGCCCCTACGTCAGCAACACACTTGCACTGCGACGGCTAGCGGACGACATCAAGGCGCAGTATCACGCCGCCCCGCATGTTTCGCGCGAGATACTCATCAATATCGCACGTGCCGAATCGCCGGAGCGGCAGGCTGTGCTGTGGCGCCTGGCGCACCTGCGTAAGTCGTCGGTGCGCAGCTTCCGCGCCGCAGCCGAGGGCGCCAGCCCGAATGCGGACCACATCCGCGATCTCACACGCCTCATCCGCCGCCTCGGCCGCAAACTGCGCGCCATCGACCTGGCGGCCATCGAAGGCGACGAGCGCCGGCAGTTCGAGCGGTTGTTGGTCCGTGCCCGTACCCGCCTCGACCGGGTGCTGAAAGCCGTGGCGCAGGCGGCAACTCGCTGAAACCCAGCACGCTGCGTTACAATCGAGATCCCCGCGGGACGCCCCTCCGAACGCACCGCAGATGGTCTAAGCGTTCTTCGTTGCCGCGGTACCGCCGGCTCAGCTCATCCTTGTCTTTGATCTCGTCGTTGTGAATACTCACCGTGATGGCGGTGAACGAATTCTCGATCGCAGTTGCACAGATCGCCCCACGCCTCGGTGACGTCGAGGCCAACCTCGCCCTGTACGAGGACCGCGTCGCTGCAGCACGCGGGCAAGGGGTGGATGTGGTGGCGTTCCCGGAACTCTCACTGACTGGCTACTTCCTCAAGGACATGGTCTCCACGGTCGCGCTCCGGCTCGACTCGCCGGAGATCGGACGGCTCGCGGAGTTGAGCCGAGGTGTGTCGATCGTCGCAGGCCTGGTCGAGGAGACCAGCGACTACGGCTTCTACAATAGCGCCGTCTACTTTGAGCAGGGGAAGATCATCCACGTGCATCGCAAGGTCTACCTGCCGACCTACGGCCTGTTCGACGAAGGCCGCTACTTCGGCCGCGGCGATCGCATCCGCAGCTTCGAGACCAAGTTCGGTCGCAGCGCGATCCTCATCTGCGAGGACATGTGGCACCCCTCCACCGTCTACGTGGCGGCGCTGGATCACGCGCTCACCATCTTCTGCCCGTCGGTGAGCCCGCTGCGGGGCATCAGCGATGATCAGGAGCAGGACAACAACGCGCGCTACTGGGAGATGCTGAATGCCATGTATGCGCAGACGTTCTCGCTGCATGTGGTATACGCCAACCGCGTCGGGTTCGAGGACGGGGTTGGTTTCTGGGGCGGTTCCGAAATCGTCGATCCGAGTGGCATACGCGTCGCGAAAGCGCACTACTACGAGGAAGATCTAATCGTCGGCGCGGTCAATCTGCGAAGTGCGCGGCGCCAGCGCGTGGTCTCGCCGTTGCTGCGTGATGAGGATATTGATCTGACGATCAACGAGCTGCAGCGTATCCGCGGCCGCGAAGTTGCCGACGGGCAGCAGGTGAGGACTTCCCGAGCGCGGCGCGTTCCGCGCATCCGCGGGAAACTCTGAATGAGCACCGCGGCACATCACGACGGGGTGGGCGTGCGGAGCCGGCCTCCCGCTATTCCCACGAATCCCTCGTTGGTGCGGCGCATTCTCACGGCATTCATTGCCAACGAAGTGCGCAAGGTCGGAATCGAACGGGTGGTCGTCGGCTTGTCCGGTGGCGTCGATTCGGCCGTGAGCGCCGTCCTCGCCGCCGAAGCGCTTGGCGCGGCGAATGTCCTGGCGATCAAGATGCCGTATCGCGCCTCGAGCGCAGAGAGTCTGGCGCATGCGGACCTGGTGATCGCGCGCGCCGGCCTCAATGCACTGCAGGTGGAGATCACGCCACAGATCGATGCGTACTTCGAGCGCTTCCCCGATGCCGACAACATGCGCCGCGGGAATAAAATGGCACGTGAGCGCATGACGATCCTCTATGATCACTCGGCGCGCTGGAAAGCGCTGGTGCTCGGCACCAGCAACAAGACGGAGTTGCTGCTCGGGTATGGCACGCTGTACGGTGACATGGCCTCCGCTCTCAACCCAATCGGCGATCTGTATAAGACGCAGGTGTGGGCACTGGCGGCGCACATCGGCGTGCCCGACGAGATCGTCCACAAGCAGCCGTCCGCCGATCTCTGGAAGGGGCAGACCGACGAACAGGAGTTGGGGTTCGGCTATCACGAAGTCGACGCGTTGCTCTATCTGATGATCGACCTGCGCTACTCGCGTGCCGAGCTGTGCGCCGCCGGGTTCGCCGAGACGTTCGTGCAGCGGGTCAGCGACATGGTACGCAATTCGCAGTTCAAGCGGAGGCTGCCGGTCATAGCGAAGATCTCCAATCGTACCATCGACCGCGATTTCCGTTATGCGCGAGACTGGGGCCGCTGAGCCGCAGGCGTGAGTCCATGGCGTGGTTTCGGCAACTGACCGAACACCCGATTCTCAGCTCGGGGCTCTACATGCTGCTCGCGCTGGCGTGCGTGGTGCTGCGCCAGCTCGTGCACCTCACGCGTCTCAAGCGTGATCTCGATGTGTCGTTCACGCTCATCATCGCGGGCCTGATCATCGGTACGCTCGAGCTGGCGTTGGCGAGCGCGGGTTGGAGCGGCGGCACACCGTACCTCAACGCACTCCTGTTCGGCACCGTCGCCATCGGTGTGGTGCGCATCGTGCTCACGGTGTTCGTCGACTTCTACTTGCGGCAGCGGGGCGGGGCTGCGATGTCGGCGATCTTTCGCGACGTCGCCAGTGTGATTGCCTACTTCCTGGTCATCGTAGCGGTGTTGCGGTCGACGCTCGACATCAATTTGGCCTCGCTCGTTGCCACGTCCGCGGCGCTTACCGTGATCGTCGGTCTCGCCCTGCAAGATGTGCTGAGCAATCTTTTCAGCGGCCTCGTGCTTGAACTGGAAGCGCCGTTCAGTCGTGGGGACTGGGTGCGTGTCGGCGCGTTCGAAGGGAAGATCGAGGAAACCGGGTGGCGGACGACTAAGCTGCGCACCCGAGTCAACGAGTTGGTGACGCTGCCGAACGCCCTCCTGTCGAAGGAGGCGTTGGTAAACTACTCGCGTCCCGACCCGTCGTTCGGCGACACCTTGTATTTCGACGCTGCGTACGAGGCGCCGCCGAATGTCGTCAAGGATGCGGTAATGAGTGTGTTCGCGGCCGATCACGCGGTGCTGCCCGTTCCGCAAACCGAAGTGCGTGTGGTGAAGTACGGGGAGAGTGGAATTGGATACGCCATCCGCTACTGGATCACCGACTTCGACAATCTCGAACGCATCCGCAACCGTCTCATGGCGAACCTGTGGTACGCCTTTCAGCGCGCCAACGTACGTATCCCGTTCCCGGCGCGCGATCTCTTCGTGTACCAAGGAGCGGCGCACCAGTTGCTCGCGACGGAGCCGACCGATGTGGTTGGTACGCTTCGGCGAGTACCACTGCTGGCGCCGCTGAACGAGGCGGCGCTGGTTCGGTTGGCAGCGCGTGTCCGGCGGTTGACGTTCGGCGCCGGAGAGTTCGTCGTCCGCGAACGGGACCCCGGTGATTCGTTCTACGTCATTGAGCGCGGCCGGGCGGAGGTCATTCTGCAGCCGGATGGTGCGGCGCGGGCGGTCGGCCAATTGCAGGCGGCGGACGTCTTCGGCGAAATGTCGCTCCTCGCCGGTGAGCCGCGTTCGGCGACGGTCCGTGCTGTGACGGACCTGTCGGTCGTCACCGTCGATCGCGAGGCGTTCAAGGAGATCATCAGTGCCGATCCTGCTATCCTCGAGCCATTGAGTGAGATCGCGGCGCGTCGACTCGCCGAGCAGCGAGAACACCGGCGGTCTTTGGCCTCGGCGTCGTCCCCCGAAGTCGAGCGGCAGCAGGCGCAACGGCTGCGCGAGCGCATCGTCGCGTTCTTCCGGCTCTGAACGCATGGCCACATCCGGAACGCTCTTCGTGGTGGCGACGCCGCTCGGCAACCTGGAAGACATCACGCTGCGCGCACTGCGCGTCCTCAAGGAGGTCAGCCTGATCGCTGCCGAGGACACACGGCACAGCCGCAAGCTCCTGGCCCACTACGGCATCGGTACGCCGTTGACCAGCTACTACGATCAGGTTGAGCGGCGCAAAGCACCGGCCCTCATCGAGCAGTTGATGCACGGGAAGAGCCTGGCGCTGATCTCCGACGCCGGTACCCCGGGGATTGCAGACCCGGGGTATCATCTGGTGCGCGCCGCGATCGCCGCGGGTGTGCGCATCGAGGCGATTCCCGGCCCCTCCGCGGTCGCCGCTGCGCTGAGTGTAGCTGGGTTACCCACCGATCGGTTTGCGTTCGACGGCTTCGTGCCGGCGAAAGCGGGGCCGCGCCGCGCGTTCTTCGCCGCGCTGGCACACGAGACGCGTACCGTCGTCGTATACGAAGCGGCGCGACGACTGGCGGTGTGCCTGGAGGATCTGCAGGCGGTGCTCGGTGAGCGCTCCGTGGTCGTGGTACGCGAGCTCACGAAGATGTTCGAGGAGATCATGCGTGGCGCGGCCAGCGCGGTCGCGACTCAGCTGCACGGCCGCACCTTGCAGGGGGAAGTGACCTTGCTGATCGCCGGCGGTGACGCGCTGGCGCCGCCGGTGACCGAAGACCTGGCCGTGGCGATCAGGCGGCTGCGTGGCGAGGGCATGAGTCTCAAGGAGATCGCCCGCGTCCTCGCCCGCGAACGCGGCCTGGGGCGCCGAGAGGTTTACCAGGCCGGCCTCGCCCTGACCGCCGCCAAGCCATAGGACGCAGATCGCGGTCACCCACCGCTTGCCGCGGCGGCCTTCGTCCGGGTATGGTGCCGCGCGCAGAGGAGACCGAATGAAGAGGCATCATGTGCTGCTGGCAGTAGGGTTGCTGGTTATGATCGTCGCCTGGTTTGCCTGGACCTATCTGACCGCCGAGAGCGACGTCGGGCTCCCACCGCGGTAACAGAGCTAGGCCCTCTTCTCCGGTTGGGGTCGGAAACGCGCACGCCCCGCATGAGCGGGGCGTGCTTACCTCTCTCCCGGCTGGCGGCCGGGCATGTGCCCGAGCGAGAGCTCGGGTGAGTTCCTACGGCGCGATCAGTGAACCGTGATGGGGACCTTCTTCGCAGTCATCCCCTTCGGCAACTTCATGGTCACCTCGAGCACGCCGTCGTGATACGTGGCCTTCACAGACTCGGCATCGACACCACCCGGAAGCACCAAGGTGCGTTCGAAGCGGCCGTAGCTCACCTCCCGATGGAAGCGCTCACCACGCTTGCCTTCGTCTACTACCTTGCGCTCACCCTTGATGGTCAGCCGGTCTCCTTCAACTGCCAACTCCACATGCTTTGGATCGATACCTGGCAGGTCGGCGCGCACCACCAGTTCCTCGCCGCGGACGAATGATTCGACCACCGGCATCAGCCCCATCTCCCCAGTTCCCCATGGAAGCGTCCACCAGCGCTCCTCGTCGCCCAGCAGACGAGCGAAAAGGTTGTCCATCTCATTGTGCAGCGTCGACAATGAAGTCGAGGGCCGCCACGGTGCCAACATTCTCATCATCGTCACCTCCTTTCGGCATCGTTACTGCTTATCCGATAATCACGCGCCAGCGGTTTTCAACCCGTGGTCGAGTATGTCGCGACACGAGCTCCGGCAGCATTTCGCGCTGATGCTGCGGGGTTCGGATCCGTTGAATCGTACTTATGCCCCCGATCACTAAGGAAGATAGCCGCCAACGATGCTGTAGAGGAGCACCCCCACCACCGCCAGCGACACGTACCAGCTTGTCGTCGCCTGCGTCTGCTGAGGCAGGCAGCGGTTGTGATGACTCTGCACGGCCATCAGCCACCGCTAGCGCTACTGATTTCCGACTTCTTCTGCTACAGGGCTTTGCCGGACGCATACAGATCGATGACGCGGGCGCAGATGATCAGCCGCCTCGACGGTGGTACGTGGGACATCATTGTCATCGGCGGTGGTGCGACGGGGCTGGGGATCGCAGTCGATGCACAGACGCGTGGCTACCGCACGCTGCTGCTGGAGCAGTGGGATTTCGCCAAGGGGACGTCGAGTCGCAGCACCAAGCTCGTGCATGGCGGCGTGCGCTACCTCAAGCAGGGGAATGTGTCGCTCGTCCTCGAAGCCTTGCGCGAGCGCGGACTGCTCTGCCGCAACGCGCCGCATCTCGTGCACGATCTGGCCTTTGTAGTACCGCGCTACCGCTGGTGGGAAGGGCCCTTCTACGGCATCGGTTTCAAGCTCTACGACCGCTTGGCCGGCAAACTCAACATCGCGCCGTCGCGCCAGCTCAACCGGCAGGAGACCATCGCTCGCATCCCCAACGTCGAGACCGAAAACCTCATCGGCGGCGCGATGTACCACGATGCGCAGTTCGACGACGCGCGGCTGGCGTTGGCGCTGGCGCGCACTGCCGCCGATCACGACGCCGTGTTGATCAACTACATGCCGGTGACCGCCCTGACCAAGCAGGGTGGGGCCGTCAACGGCGTGGTGGCCGTCGATCTCGAAAGTGGACGGTCGTTCGAGTTGCAGGCGCGCGTGGTGATCAATGCCACCGGTATCTTCGCCGACGACCTCCGCCTCATGGATGATGGCGGTGCCGAGCGCATGATCGCCCCGAGCCAGGGTGTGCACCTCGTTCTCGATCGCAGCTTTCAACCGAGCGACACGGCGATCATGGTTCCGAAGACGGATGACGGCCGCGTCCTGTTCGTCATTCCGTGGCACGACCGCTGTCTGGTCGGAACGACCGACACACCGGTGGACAATCCCGAGATTGAACCGCGGGCGTTCAAGCAGGAAATCGAGTTCATTCTACGCAACGCGGCGCGCTACCTG
>Ga0335069_10009283_pt1 | contig 14008 bp, 12 predicted proteins | sample Lox_Sample_11_FD_206714 | JGI IMG/M metagenome (GOLD analysis project Ga0335069, IMG submission 206714) | Soil microbial communities from Loxahatchee National Wildlife Refuge, Florida, United States - Lox_Sample_1.1 | ecosystem: Environmental > Terrestrial > Soil > Wetlands | place: USA... | reverse complement strand
GCGAGGATCAGCGCGACCTGGACATAGCCGATGAAGATATAGGGCACGATCTTGGCCAGCATGATCTCGATCGGACGCACCGGCATCGCGATCAGGTTTTCCATCGTGCCGCGCTCGCGTTCCCGCGTAATCGAGAGCGCGGTGATGACCAGCGTCGACATCGTCAGCACGATGCAGATCAGGCCCGGAACCACGTTGAGCACCGTGAGCTGCTCCGGATTGTAGCGGGCGTGCACGACGAACTGGAACGAGGGCGTGGTCGGCTGCGCCTGCCGGATCGGCGGCAGGTCGCGGTTGAGGCTGCTGACCACGGCGGACAGCGCCGCCGTCGCGCTGCCGATCGCGGTCGGGTCGGTGCCGTCGGCATCGACCAGGACGGAGGGCGTTTCGCCGCGATCGACCGAGCGATCGAAATTGGCCGGGAAGTTGATGACGAACAGGGCCTCGCCCCTGGCGATCGCGCGCTCGGCCTCGGCTTCGGACGTGAACAATTTCACGTCGTAATAGCCGGTGTTTTGCAGCGCGGTGACGATGGTGCGTTCATATTTCGAAGGCTCGGCGAGCAGAAGTCCGGTCGGCAGGTGTTTTGGATTGCCGTTGATCGCGTAGCCGAACAGGAACAGCTGCATGATCGGCAGCGCGATGATCATGCGCAGCGTCATCGGGTCGCGCCGCACCTGGATCCATTCCTTGCGGAGCAGCGCAGTGAGCCTTCGCAGCGAGAAGCCGTTCATGGCGTCTTCTCCCCATATGCGAGCTGATGGATGAAGACATCCTCGAGGCGCGGCTCGGCTTCGCGCCATTCGAAGGTCGGGAATGCATCGACCGCCTTCTGCAGCGCCACGCGGTCGCCACCGGCCACCCGCAGCGCATGTCCGAATACGGCGGCGGCCTCCACACCGGGCATGCGGCGGATGCGGCGGGCGGCATCGTCGATGCCCTCGCCCATGGTTTCGAAGATCACGAGCGCCGCCCGCTGCACCACCTCGTCGCTGGAGCCCTGCACCACGATGCGCCCCTCGGCGAGATAGACGATGCGGTTGCAGCGTTCGGCTTCGTCCATGTAGTGGGTGGAGACCAGCACGGTGAGGCCCTCGCCGGCGAGGTCGTGGATCAGGTCCCAGAACTCGCGGCGGGCCTTGGCGTCGACGCCGGCGGTCGGCTCGTCGAGCAGCAGCAGCTTTGGGCGATGCAGGACGCAGGCCGCGAGTGCCAGCCGCTGCTTCCAGCCGCCGGAGAGATGGCCGGCAAGCTGGGCCTCGTAGGACGCAAGACCCATCCGCGCGATGATGTCGGCAACCGCGGCTGCCCCGTCCGCCATCTCGTAGACGCCGGCGACCAGCTCGAGGTTCTCGCGAACCGTGAGGTCCTCGTAATAGCTGAATTTCTGGGTCATGTAGCCGGTCTGGCGGCGGATCTGCGCCGCGTCGCTTCGGATGTCGAGACCGAGGCAGGTGCCCTCGCCGCCATCGGGGATCAGCAGCCCGCAGAGCAGGCGGATGGTGGTGGTCTTGCCGCTGCCATTGGCGCCGAGGAAGCCGCAGATCTGGCCGCGTTCGACCTGCAGCGTCAGCCCGTCGACGACGCGGCGGGTGCCAAAACTCTTGCGCAAATCGCGCACGTCGATCGTCAAATCGTTCATGACGCTGGCCTCGTCTGGTCGAGCGGCAGAACGGTGACCGGCTGGCCGGGATTGAACAGCACGGCCTGGTCCGGCGGCGGCCGCGCCTCGATCAAATAGACCAGCTTGGCGCGGCTCTCCTCGCTGTAGATCACCGGCGGGGTGTATTCGGCCTGCGGCGACACGAAGGAGATCACCGCGTTGATGTCGCCGCGGCAGCCGTCGCAGGCAAGGCGGACGCGATCGCCGCGATGGATGCGGGCGAGGTCGGCCTCCGGCACGAAGAAGCGGACAAAGATGTTGCCGGGCGGCAGCAGCGAAACGACCGGCGCACCCGCGGCCATGGTCTCGCCGGGCCGCGCCAGCACGTCCGCGACGCGCGCTGCGACCGGCGAGGCCACCCGCCGCTGCGACAGCCGCCAGTCTGTCATGTCGAGCGCGGCCTTCGCCGCATCGACCGCGGCCCGCTGCGCCTCGATCTCACCCTGGCGGCCCATCGGCGCGCGGGCCTGCGCGAGCGCCGCCTGCATCGCGGCGACGCGGGCGGTCGCCGACCGGTAGTCCGACCGCCGCTGGTCCAGGGTCTGGGCAGTGACCGCGCCGTTCTTGATCAGGTTTTCTGCGCGGTCGAGATCGACCTTGGTCCGTTCGACGGTCGCCTGCGCGTCGTTGAGATTGGCTTCCGCCTGCTCGATCTCGGTCGGCTTGCCGGCCGCTTCCAGATTGGTGAGCTGGTCCTTCGCCTGCTGCAGTTGCCGCGCGGCCTGGTCCCGTGCCGCGCGATCGGCGGTCTCGTCCTGGACAAAGAGCGGCGTGCCGACACTGACCTCGGCGCCACGGGTCACGTTCACCTCGGCCAGCAGCCCCTGCTGGGTCGGGCCGACCTTCACATAGTCGGCCTCGGCATAGCCGTGCCATGCCGTCGGCGCCGCAGCGCCGCGGTACCACCAGGCGCCGGCGCCGATCATGGCCGCGACCAAAATACCCAGCAGCAGAACCAGCCGGCCGGTCATGAGACACCTATGCAACGAAACGGTACCGTTGCATTATCACGTGTGGCGTGCTAAGGCAATTTCAACTAGCCATGAAATTCCATGACCGAAGTCATTGAATTCAAACGGGGACCCGGCGGACGACCGACTCGCGCCGAGGCCGAGCGGCGTCACGCCGCGCTCTTGGAAACCGCGATGCGGCTTTTTCTCGAGCGCGGCTACGAGCCGGTGTCGGTCGAGGAGATCGCCAAGCAGGCCGGCGTCGCCAAGCGCTTCATCTATGCGCGCTATGCCGACAAGGCGGCGCTGTTCGTGGCCTCCGTCGAGCATAATTTCCAGGGGCGGATGGACGCGCTGCTCGCCATCGAGCCCTCGCCGCGTGGACCGGAATGGGGGCTGCTGGAACTCGGACGGGCGGTGGTCGACATGGCGCTGCAGCCCGACGTGCTGGCATTGCACCGGCTGTTCATGTCCGCCGCGCCGCAGTTTCCGGAACTCGCCCGCCGCATGCTGGAGCGGCATCGCCAGCGCGGCATCAAGGAGATCGAGCGCGTCCTGCGATTCTATGCCGAGCGCGGCGAGATCGAGCTGCATGATCCGGTCTGGCTGACGGAGCATTTCTTCATTTCGATCATCGGTATTCCGCAGCGTCTCGCCTTGGCCGGAATCCGCGAAACGCCGTACGAGGAGGCGCGCCGGCTGCGCCTTGCGGTCAATCTGTTCGTGAACGGCTGTCGCGCCCGTCCCACGGAAAAAAGCCCCTCTTCATCAACGTCCTGACGGCCGAATCGTCGCGGTCGGCCGCAGTTTTCTTGCAATGCGGCAACCCTTCCTCCACAATCCGCCGCGAGCGATGGCGTTCGCCGGCCCCGGCGCGACAGTCAAGACCATCGGCAGAACCCCAAAAAGATGAGGAACGCACTGAGATGAGGAACGGCATTTTCCAACTGGCGGGCACGGCTGTGCTCGCCCTTGCGCTGTCGGCGACATCGGCCCTCGCGCAGAAGAAATATGACACCGGCGCCACCGACACCGAGATCAAGATCGGCCAGACCAATCCATTCAGCGGCCCGGCGTCCGCCTATGCCACGATCGGCAAGACGCAGGCCGCCTATTTCAAGATGATCAACGACCAGGGCGGCATCAACGGCCGCAAGATCAACCTGATCCAGTATGACGACGCCTACTCGCCGCCCAAGGCCGTCGAGCAGGTGCGCAAGCTGGTCGAGAGCGACGAGGTGCTGCTCACCTTCCAGGTGCTCGGCACGCCCTCGAACGCGGCGGTGCAGAAATATCTCAATGCCAAGAAGGTCCCGCAGCTGTTCGCCGCCACCGGCGCGTCGCGGTTCACCGATCCGAAGAATTTCCCCTGGACCATGGGTTACAATCCGAACTACTTCGTCGAAGGCCGCATCTACGGCCAATACATCATCAAGAACCATCCGAACGCCAAGATCGGAATCCTGTATCAGCACGACGATTTGGGCCAGGACTATCTGAACGGCATCAAGGCCGGCCTCGGCGACAAGGCGGATGCGATGATCGTGGCCGAAGCTTCCTACGAAGTTTCCGATCCGACCATCGATTCGCAGATCCTCAAGATCAAGGACGCCGGCGCGGACCTGTTCTTCAGCGCCACGACCCCGAAGCAGGCGGCACAAGCGATCAAGAAGATCGCCGAACTCGGCTGGCATCCGGTGCACATCCTCGACATCAACGCGACCTCGGTCGGCGCGGTGCTGAAGCCGGCGGGTCTCGAGGCGTCCAAGGGCGTGATCAGCGTCAACTACGGCAAGGATCCGTCGGATCCGACCTGGAAGGACGACGCCGGCATGAAGAAATATCTCGACTTCATGGCGAAGTACTATCCGGAAGGCGACAAGGAGTCGCTCTTCAACACGTACGGCTATTCGACCGCGCAACTGATGGCCTACGTGCTTCAGAAGTGCGGCGACGATCTGACTCGCGAAAACGTCATGAAGCAGGCCACCAGCCTGAACAAGTTCACCGGCGATTTGTCGCTGCCGGGCACCAGCATCAGCACGTCGCCGACCGACTATCGGGTCAACAAGCAGCTGCAGATGGAGAAGTTCAACGGCGAGCGCTGGGAGCTGTTCGGCCCGATCCTGGAGGACACCGGCCCGGCGGGCTAGGCTCGCGGCTCGGTAGGGTGGGCAAAGGCGCGCGAGCGCCGTGCCCACCATTTTTCCAGGGTCTGCGTCTTGGCGGTGGGCACGCTTCTCTTAGCCCACCCTTTCTCGACTCTCCGCCGACCTCCGGCGGGAGAGGGCGGAAGGTGTAACCCACCGTCGTCGATGTGGAAGCACGGTGGGTTTCGCGAAGTGCTCAACCCACCCTACAATTGCGCGCTACGCCGGAATCTCCCCGAAATTCTGGCCAACCGGCAGCACCGCGTGGCGGATCAGGCGCGAATCTTCCACCGCGGCCTGGCGGTGCTTCACCGCTTCGCGATAGACGGGATCCCTGATCATCTCGACGAACGCCGCGACCGACGGGTATTCGGCGATGAAACAGATGTCCCAGCGCTCCTCTTGCGGGCCGATCAGCATCAGTTCGAACCGCCCCTGCCAGACGACCCGTCCGCCGACGCGCCGGAACACTGGTCCGCTGTCGCGGCCATAGGTCGCATAGGCTTCCGCGCCGGTTGTCTTGCGGCCGTCGGGATAGGCGGCGTCGCGCCGCAGCCGGACCAGGTTGAGCATGTGAATGGGACCTTCGCGATCATTGGCGCGGAACTGCGCAAAGACTTCCTTGGTCGGATCGATGTGCCCCATCACGCTTCTCCTGTCCTGAAACGGGTTAACCTTATCATGGCCTGTGCCGGCACGGCTCACCCCCTAATCGCGCGTTAAGCTTTGCGTAACCCGCCCTTAAACTCCGCCCTCTAGCCTGCCGCGAGCAAGGGTGAGCGTTGGCGTATGGCGTGGTGGGGACGAAAGAAGCGCGGCCGCAAGGAGCCGCTGTTCGGGCTCGCCTCAGCCGTGGCCGACTTGCGCCTCACATGGCAGGACCGCATCGCGGCCATCACCGACGAACAGCCGGGGAAGACGACGTCCAAGACCGCATCCAAGGGCAAGCCGAAATACGATCCCGACGATGAAGACGTGGATCCCCCGCCGCGCGAGCGCAAGAAGGACGCGGCCAAAAGCACGGCCAAGCGTAAATCGGGCTCGCGCACGCGCTTCAGCTTCGCCCGCCTGGTCTATTGGGGCGTGGTGCTCGGCATCTGGGGCGCCATCGCAATGGTCGGCGTCGTGGTCTATGTCGGCGCGCATTTGCCGCCGATCCAGTCGCTCGAAATCCCGAAACGGCCACCGACCATCGAGATCGTCGGTGCCGACGGCAGCGTGCTCGCCCAGCGCGGCGAGATGGCCGGCGCCAATGTCGCGCTGAAGGACCTGCCGCCCTATCTGCCAAAGGCCTTCATCGCGATCGAGGACCGCCGCTTCTATTCGCATTGGGGCGTCGATCCCTTCGGCATCGCGCGTGCCGCCGTCGCCAATATCCTGCATCGCGGCGTCGCGCAGGGCGGCTCGACCCTGACCCAGCAGCTCGCCAAAAACCTGTTCTTGACCCAGGAGCGCACGCTGCAGCGCAAGCTGCAGGAGGTCGAACTCGCGCTGTGGCTGGAGCGCAAGCATTCCAAGGCGGAAATTCTCGAGCTCTATCTCAACCGCGTCTATTTCGGCTCCGGCGCCTATGGCGTCGAAGCCGCGGCGCAGCGCTATTTCGGCAAATCGGCGCGGAACGTCACCTTGCAGGAAGCCGCGATGCTGGCCGGCCTCGTCAAGTCGCCCTCGCGGCTCGCGCCGAACCGCAATCCGGAGGGCGCGGAGAAGCGCACCGAAATCGTGCTCGCCGCGATGGCGGACGCCAAATTCATCACCGACGCCCAGGCCAAGGCCTCGATCGGACATCTGGCGATCGCCGTGAAGCCGGCCGGCGCCGGCACCATCAACTATGTCGCCGACTGGATCGGCGAGGTGCTCGACGATCTGATCGGCCAGATCGACGAGAGCATCCGGGTCGAGACCACGATCGATCCAAAACTGCAGAGTGTGGCGGAAGCCGCCGTGATCGACGAGCTTGCGGCCAAGAGCGTAAAATTCAACGTCAGCCAGGGCGCGCTGGTGGCGATGGCCCCGAACGGCGCGATCCGCGCCATGATCGGCGGCCGCAATTATGCCGACAGCCAGTACAACCGCGCCGTCACCGCCAAGCGCCAGCCCGGCTCGGCGTTCAAGCCGTTCGTCTATCTCACCGCGCTCGAGCAGGGCCTGACCCCGGACACGGTCCGGCAGGACGCGCCGCTCAATGTCAAGGGCTGGGCGCCCGAGAACTACACCCACGAATATTTCGGGCCGGTCACGCTGACCCAGGCGCTGGCAATGTCGCTCAACACGGTCGCGGTCCGCGTCGGCCTCGAGGTCGGACCGAAGAATGTCGTGCGCACCGCGCACCGGCTCGGCATTGCCTCAAAACTCGAGCCCAATGCCTCGATCGCGCTCGGCACCTCGGAAGTGTCGATGACCGAGCTGGTCGGCGCCTATGCGCCGTTCGCCAATGGCGGGTTCACCGCCTCGCCGCATGTGGTGACACGGATCAAGACGTTCGACGGCAAGGTGCTGTACATGCGGCCGGCCGATCCGCCGGCCCAGGTGATCGAGCCGCGCTATGTGGCGATGATGAACTCGATGATGCAGGAGACGCTGATCTCGGGCACGGCGCGGAAAGCTGAGATTCCGGGCTGGCAGGCCGCCGGCAAGACCGGCACCAGCCAGGATTTCCGCGATGCCTGGTTCATCGGCTATACCGCGAGCCTCGTCACCGGCGTCTGGCTCGGCAATGACGACAATTCGCCGACCAGGAAGGCGACCGGCGGCGGGCTGCCGGTCGAAGTCTGGACCCGGTTCATGCGGCAGGCGCTTCAGGGCGTGCCGGCGGCGCCCTTGCCGAGTCCGGATAAAGGGGGCCTGTCGACCATCGCGCAGATTGCGTCGCAAGTGAGCGCGCCGACACCGCAGACGAGCGGCGTCGCGCGAGCCGCGCCGGCGCGCGGCTCAGTTCGCCCCGAGCCGGCGGCGGGGCTCGACGGCTGGCTGGTTGACCGCCTGTTCGGACGATAGCGGTGTCTTGGCGAGAGATCGGCCAACCTGCCTCAGCATGATTCCGGCGCGCCGCGCGCTGTAGCCGAGCAGCCAGCGTCCGAAAGCGGCCGAGGGCATCGGGCGTGCATGCAGAAATCCCTGCACCGTGTCGCATCCGAGTTCGCTCAAGAGCTGGCGCTGCTCCATCGTCTCGACGCCTTCGGCGACCACGGCGAGATTGAGACTCTGGCCGACGCGAACCACCGCGGTGACGATGGCCCGCGTGCCGGCGTTGCTTTCGACGTCGCAGCTGGGTGAGGCGGCTGAGGCTGGAATAGCCGGTGCCGAAATCGTCCAGCGACAGGCCGACCCCGAGCGAGCGCAGCTCGTTCATGGTGGCGACGACGATGGCGCGCTCATTCAGGAACACGCCCTCGGTGATCTCGAGCATCAGATGGTTCGCGGGCAGCTCATGCTCGGCGAGGATCTGCGCGACCATGGTGGCCAGGTTGATGTTCTGGAAATTGATCGGCGACAGGTTGACCGAGACGCAGGGAATGTCGAGCCCGGCTCGCCGCCAGATCGCCATCTGCCGGCAGGCCTCGCGGATCGACCACATGCCGATCTGCTCGATCAGCCCGCATTCCTCGGCAAGCGGGATGAATTTTGCCGGAGAGACCTCGCCCAGCACCGGGTCATGCCAGCGCGCCAGCGCCTCGACGCCATGGATCGCGCCGTCGCGGGTGCGGATCTGCGGCTGGTAGTGCAGGCTCAGGGCCTCGCTGGCGATGGCGCTGCGCAACGCCGTGGAATGCATCAGCCGCTGCTCGGCGAGCTTGTCCATGTCGGCGTTGAAGAAGCGATAGGTGCCGCGGCCGGCGCGCTTGGCCTTGTACATCGCGGCATCGGCCTGCTTGACCAGCGTGTCGATGTCGGTGGCATTGTCGGGGTAGAGGCTTAAGCCCACGCTTGCGGACATCGGCACCTGGCGCTTGCCGATCGTGAGCGGCACCGCCAGCGCGGCGGTGATGCGCGCCGCCATCAGCGAGGCCTCGATCGCGTCGCGGTTCTGCAGCACGATCACGAATTCGTCGCCGCCGAGGCGGCCGAGCATGTCGCCCGGACGGATCTGCGCCCGCAGGCGCTTGGCGAAACCGACCAGAAACTCGTCGCCGGCCGAGTGGCCGAGCGTGTCATTGATGTCCTTGAAATTATCTGCATCGAGGAATGCCACCGCGACATGTCCGTCCGGGGGGCAGGCCTGGATCGCATCCGCGATCAAGGAGGGGATCCGCGCCCGGTTGGGCAGCCCGGTCAGCGTATCGTAATAGGCCATCCGGGAGATCTCGGTGCGGTTCTCCTGGCGCTCGATCGCCAGCGCGCCGAGATGAACGCAGGCCTCGACAATGCGCTGGTGCCAGCGGCTTGGCGCGCGGCTTTCCCTGAAATAGAAGGCAAAGGTGCCGATCACCCTGCCATCCCTGGCCTTGATCGGCGTGGACCAGCAGGCGCGCAGGCCGACCTGGAGGGGGCGGGTCTTGTACGGCGCCCAGCGCGGATCGGTGTCGAGGTCGATCGCGAGTGCGGGCTCGCCGTGATAGGCCGCGCTGCCGCAAGAGCCGACCTCGGGGCCGATCGCGATGCCCTCCAGCGCCCGTGAATAGTCCTCGGGAAGGCTGGGGCCGCCGAGCGGATGCAGCAGGCCATCGGAATCGACATGAAGCACCGACGACACGACGTCGGGCGCGATCTCCTCGACCCGCCGGCACAGCCGGTCACAGATTTCGGCAATCGGCATTTCGTCCGCAAGCGCGGTCATGATCAGCTGCTGCAGGGAGCGCAGCTGCCGGCTCTCGCCAATGTCGGACAGCAGCGCAAAGACATAGCGGAGCTGCCCCTTGCCGTTGCGGATGGCCTTGACGTTCGCGGACACCCAGATTTCGTCGCCGTTCTTGTCGTAGACGAGGAGCTCTTCCTCGGCCCCGTCCTTTTCGTCGAGCGAGCGTCGCAGCTTAGCCAGCGTCTTGCGATCGGTGTGGCGGCCGACCAGCAGGTCGCTTGCCCGGCGTCCTTCCGCTTCATCGGGTCCGTAACCGAACAGGTCCTCGAAAGCGGCGTTGGTGTAGACGGTCTTCAGCTCGCGATCCGCCACGATGACGCCGCGGTTGCTGCGATCGGCGAATTGTTGGAGCAGCGCCAGCCGGTCGCGCTGCTCGACCTCGCGCGTGACATCGCGCACGAACAGGACATGGCGGTGTTCATCGCCCGTCGCCAGCGGCCAAAGCCACAATGCGGCGCGAATCCGGCTGCCGTCCTTGCGCCAGATCGTCATCTCGGGAAGCTCGGCGCGCTCTGCGGCCGGCGACTGCGCCACCCTCGCAAGCTCCTGCTCCAGCTCTTCGGGGCCGACCCGGCCGGCGTGACTGCCGATCAACTCCGCGCCGGCCACGCCAAGGATCGATGCGGCAGCGGCATTGACGTGGCGCACGACAAGATCGCCGTCGAGAATCAGGACGCCATCGCTGGCGCAGTCGAGCGCCGCCTTGAGGACATCCGCCGGCAAGGCCCGCGGGTCACCGCCTGCACTCACCGTCAGATATTGAACCGCCTGAGCAACCATCAGTCCCGTCCTGGGTCGAAACGAAGAGGTCGTGGATGCGGTAGTTTAGCCCCGGAACGGTGTTCAAAGGGTTGTCTGGATCGGTCCAATCCAGCCAAAAGACGCCATCGGTGAAGATTTCGCCTCTCGGCGTCGGAAAAAAACCGGGAAACCGGGCGTGCCGGTTGTGAAAGTCGCCTGATTCTCACGCGCAGGTTGGGGTATCCGAAATACCGCCGCCATGAGTTCTTGCGGTCGCCGCGCCACAAAAAATCGCCCGCTGGTCGCGGGCGATGTCGGCAGTCAATCGGCTGAGGGTGGCAGGATCAATCCTCGATCCCGTAACGATGCAGGTCGTTGCCGCAGGTATCGAGCCATTTCTTGGCGCGCTCGAGCGAAGGGCAGATCCGTGCGACCACGCGCCAGAAGCGCGGCGAGTGATTCATTTCAACGAGATGCGCGACCTCATGGGCAGCGAGATAGTCGAGCACCATCGGCGGCGCGAGAATCAGCCGCCACGAAAACGACAGCGATCCTGCCGAGGTGCAGGAGCCCCAGCGGCTCGACTGATCGCGGATCGACAGCCGCTTGACCCTGACCGACAGCATGTCCGCATAGTCGTGCGCGGCCTTCTGCAGGTCGCGTCGCGCCTCGCGCTTCAGAAAGTCATGAACGCGCCGCTCGATATGCTCGATGGCGCCGGCCACGCACAAAACCTTGTCGCCGCTGTCGCGGGTTTCGGTCCACACGGTGCCGCGCTCACCTGCGCGATGTACGATACGATGCGGAACGCCGCGCAGCGGTACCACAGTGCCCGGCAAGAATGGTGCAGCCTTCGGCAAACGGCCGAGACGAGCTGCGATCCAGCCGCCATGACGTTGCGCAAAGTCTTTTGCTTCGGCGATGGTGCCGCGCGGAGGGATGGTGAGAATGGCCTCGCGGTCGCTCGGATGGATTCTGAGCGTGTAACGCCGCGCTCGACGATGCCGGCGAAGCCTGATCGAGTAGATTTGCGAACCGTGCTTGACGAGAAGACGCGACGGTTCGTAAGGCCGCCGATAGAGGAGGGCGCGAGTGGCCATATTGGTCAGTCCGGGGGGCAAGAGAACGCCCGGATTCTGCCATATCCACCGCCAGTTAAATCGTTCGGCGCAAAAACAAATCATTTGCCCTATATACAGGGCCGAATCGGAAAAAAGCCCCTACAGGATGGGGCCAACCGGGACTTTTTAGAGCCGATCTAACGCCTTTTTCGCCGCTCAAGGATTGAGTAAAAACTCATTCCTTGAGGTCTTCAACGCGGGCGAATTCCCCTGTCAGTTCAAGAGCTTCATGCCTGTATCGAATCGGGACTAGTTCCGGTCGATCAGAATCAAATTCTCTTGCGGAATCAATGGGATCGCTATTCGGCGGCGGCCCGCGCGGCCTTTGGATCGCTGGCCGAGGCCATGAAGTCGCAGATCCGCGGCACGATTTCCGACTTGAAGCGCGAACCGTTGAACACGCCGTAATGACCGACGCCCTTCTGCACGTAATGCACGCGCCGATGCGCGGGAATCGCCGTGCACAGGCCGTGCGTCGCTTCGGTCTGTCCAAGACCCGAGATGTCGTCGTTCTCGCCTTCGACCGTCATCAGCGCCACGCGCGTGATCTTCGACGGATCGACCGGCGTACCGCGATGAGTCATCTCGCCTTTCGGCAATGCGTGCTTGATGAACACGGTATCGACGGTCTGCAGATAATATTCCGCCGCCAGGTCCATCACCGCGAGATACTCGTCGTAGAAGTCACGGTGCTTGTCGACCAGATCGCCGTCACCCTTCACGAGATTGCTGAACAGGTCCTTGTGGGCGTCGACATGGCGGTCGAGGTTCATGCTGATGAAGCCATTGAGCTGCAAAAAGCCCGGATAGACGTCGCGCATCACGCCAGGATGCGGAAACGGCACCTTGGTGATGACGTGGCTGCGGAACCAGTCGATGCCGCGCTCGGCCGCCAGATTGTTGACGGCGGTCGGGTTGCGGCGAGTGTCGATCGGCCCGCCCATCAGGGTCATCGACTGCGGCACGAACGGATCGCGCCCGGCTTCCATGATGGAGACGGCGGCCACCACCGGCACGGAAGGCTGGCACACCGCCATCACGTGCATGCCGGGGCCGAGGGCATGCAGCATCTCGATGACGTAATCGATATAGTCGTCGAGGTCGAAGCGTCCTTCCGCCAGCGGCACCATCCGGGCATCCGCCCAGTCGGTGATGTAGACATCATGGGTGGGCAGGAACGCCTCCACCGTGCCGCGCAGCAGCGTCGCATAATGTCCGGACATCGGCGCGACGATCAGAAGGCGCGGCGCGGGCATGCGCAGCGGCCGCGTCAGCGCACGATCGAAGTGCAGCAGGCGGCAGAACGGCTTCTCCCAGACGCAGCGGATCTCGACCGGCGTGCGAACCCCATTCACCTCGGTGTCGGCGATGCCCCATTCCGGCTTGCCGTAGCGGCGCGTGGTGCGCTCGAACAGTTCGCAGGCGGCTGCGATGGACTTGCCGATCTCGGTATGCGTCCACGGATTCAGCGGGTTCTGGAACAGGATCTTGGTCGCGTCCGTCACCGCGCGCGCCGGATTGAGCGACGACTGCGCGAGCTCGTACATCCAGTACATCGGCGTCGTGAGCGCCGGACTGCCTTCAACTACCCGAGGCGGTAAACCGCCAAACTCGCCAATCGCCATTCTTGTTCGATTCCCATTTGCAGCGCAGCATAGTGCCGAATGCGTAATAATGCGTCAATGAGCAGGTCCGGCCTTTCACCGGGACCTTTGGGCAATGTCTCCGCAATTCCACGGAAAAATGGCATTATTCGCCGCCGCTGAGCAGCGAGCCGTGAACGCGGGCGCTGCGCAAAAGGGCAAGGAATGCCGCAATCGACGCCATCAGCAGGGTCGCGTTGAGGGCCGCGGCTTCGAGCATCAGATCGGTGCGGAAGACACCGTCAGTGAGCAGCGCGCGCATGCTCTCGAAGACATAGGTTGGCGGCAGCGACCAGGCAACATATTGCAGCCAATGCGGCAGCACGCTGACCGGATAATAGATGCAGGCGAGCGGCATCACCGCGAACATCAGCGTCCAGACGATGCTCTCCGCGCCGAGGCCGTTGCGCAGCACCAGCCCCGAGACGAAGATGCCGACCGACCAGCTCGTGAAGATCAGGTTGCAGAACAACGCGATCAGCGGCAGGCCGAGGCCGTAGACGTTGAAGTGAAACAGCACCAGCGCCAGCAGCGTCATCGGGATGACGCCGATCGCGAGCCGGATCAGGCTCATCGCCATCAGCGCCAGCAGGAACTCGATCGGCTTCAAGGGACTCATCATCAGGTTGCCGAGATTGCGCGCCCACATCTCCTCCAGAAAGGAGATCGAGAAGCCGAGCTGGCCCCGGAACAGGATGTCCCACAGGATGACGGCACCGATCAGCGTGCCGCCGGCACGCGCGAAAAAGCCGGCATTGTAGGCAATGTAGGTCTGCAGAAAGCCCCAGGTGATGATCTGCACCGTCGGCCAGTAGATCAGCTCGAGCAGCCGCGGCCAGGACGACAGCAAGAGGTACCAATAGCGCAGGATCATCGCGCCGATGCGGTGTGGCGCGATGCCGCGCGCGCTGGCGATGACGCTCATTGCGCGGCCTCGCTGGC
>Ga0335069_10009282_pt1 | contig 14009 bp, 15 predicted proteins | sample Lox_Sample_11_FD_206714 | JGI IMG/M metagenome (GOLD analysis project Ga0335069, IMG submission 206714) | Soil microbial communities from Loxahatchee National Wildlife Refuge, Florida, United States - Lox_Sample_1.1 | ecosystem: Environmental > Terrestrial > Soil > Wetlands | place: USA... | reverse complement strand
GTTGCGTCGCTGATCCTCTCGGTCGGGTTGATCGCCGTGATGTCGGGGTTCTTCCAGAACCACGACCCGGCGGGCGTGTCCGGGACCGGCGTCGTGCAGGGACAGCAGTTCCCCGATCTCGGCCACGCGCACCTCAGCCCCGGCGAGCTGCGTCCGCCGTACAACTCCGATCCCCCGACGAGCGGTGCCCACATCGCCGAGCCGGTGCTGCACGATGCCACGACGATCAACAACGACCAGTTGCTCGAGGCGCTCGAGGTCGGTGACATCGTGATCCTCTACGGCACCCGCGAGCCGCCGCCCGGGCTGCGCAAGCTCGCCGATGCCGTCGGTGCCGGCCCGTTTTCGCCGAGCCTCGCGGCCGCCGGTCAGGCGGTCGTGCTCGCCCGGCGTCCGGGGACGAACGGTCTGATCGGGCTTGCATGGACGCGCATGCTGCGCGTCGCCTCCGCGCAGGATCCAACGCTCCGGGAGTTCGCCGAGCAGTGGCTGGGGCGCGGCGCCACGCCCGCGCAGACGAAATCTCGCTAACGAGCCGCCGCGTCAGCCTGGGCGCTCGACCATCTGGAAGGTGAACATCTTGTCCGCCTCGATCCGCGCGTACACCGGCCCTGCGTCGAGGAAGTCCGTCTCCCACTCGGGGCCATAGCGGGGCACGTACACGTCGAGCACGGTCTGACGAAAGCCGGCCTCGTCGGGCGAGGTCAGATCGAGCGGCACCGCCCGGCCATGGACGGTGACCGCGAACTCCTCTCCGGGCAGGTGTGTCGCGCTGACCTGCGGCCGGCGTTCGATGTGGCGCCAGCGGATTGCGTTCGGCGCCGTCCCGAAGTGAAACGCCCCGCGGTAGAAGATCCCGTCCACCGGTCCCACGATCGGCCGTCCGTCCGCGGTCACGGTCGCGAGCGCGAGCAACCTCATCCCGGTCAGGCGCGCCGCCAGCTCCTCCGCGTTCACGCGCCGCTCGGGCGAGATGATCCCGCGGAGATGCGCTCCGCCGCCGGCGTAGCTTCGATCGAGCAGCGCCTGCAGCGCGCGGATGTCCTCAGGCGTCTCGTGCATTCGGCGAACGCTCCGCCGCCACCGCCGCCGGTGCGTCGCGGACGGCGACCGTCATCCGCGTCAGCACGCACAGCCTGCCCTGATCGTCGCTGATTTCCACCTCCCACACCCACGTCGAGCGGCCGCGGTGCTTGCGGGTCGCCAGCGCGTGAATCGTGCCGTGTGTGATCGGTCGCAGGAAGCTCGTCTGGTTGGAGAGGCCCATGGCCTGCTTGCCGTCCGGCATCACGGCGAGCGCCGTGCCGATTGAGGCCAGGCTCTCCGCGATCGAGGCGTAGACCCCGCCGTGGACGAGTCCCGCCGCCTGCTTGAGATCCTCGCGGACGAGCACGCGGCCGCGCATGATCTCGTCGGAGACTTCCGTCACCTGGAGGCCGTAGAGACCGTCGAATCCGACCTCATATTGGAAGGGGACCTCGATCAGCATCGGCGCGGGACCATATCGCGGCATCCGCCCGCGGGCTTCTCTACGCTAACGAACGCAATGGCCTCCCTCGACAGTCTGCCGCCCGACCAGCGCGCGGTCCTGCAACTCGTGCTGCAGCGCGGGCGCAGCTACGACGAGATCGCGCAGATGCTCTCGATCGACCGTGCCGCGGTCCGCGAGCGCGCGCTGCAGGCATTCGATGCCCTCGGTCCGAGCACCCGCGTGCCGCCCGAGCGCCGTGCGCTGATCACCGATTACCTGCTCGGCCAGCTCCCGCCGCTGGTCGCGGAGGAAACGCGCCGACGCCTCGGCGATTCGCCCGCCGAGCGGGCGTGGGCGCGGGTGCTCGCGGGTGAGGTGGGCGCGCTCAGCCCGGGGCCGCTGCCGGAGATCCCCGTCGAGGCGGTCGCGCCCGAGCCGGAGCCCGCGCCTGAGCCGGAGCCCGCGCCTGAGCCGGAGCCCGCGCCTGAGCCGGAGCCCGCGCCTGAGCCGGAGCCCGCACCGGAGCCTGAGCCCGAGCCAACGCCGGCAGCCGAGCCGGAGCCTGAGGCGGAGCGGGAGCCCGAGCCGCAGCCCCCCGCGCGGACGAGCTCGCGCAGGGGCGGCATCGTGGTGCTCGCCGTCGGCGGGGCGCTGCTGATCGCCGCGGTCGTCGTCGCGATCGTGCTGATCGTCGGCGGCAGCGGCAGCTCGAGCACGCACACGACGACCACCACGGCCGCCAATGCCTCGCCCACGACCACGAGCGCTCCAGCAGGATCGACCACGACCTCGAGCGGCGCACCGGCGACGTCGACGAGCACCACCTCGACGGCCACCGCCACGCCTGTCGCGCGCGTGATCCTCACCTCGCCGACCGGCAACACGAAGCTCGCCGGCGCGGCCGTCGTCGTCGCCCAGGGCGCGAAGACGGGCATCGTGATTCGCGCGACCGGACTCCCCGCGAACACGAGCCACAACGCCTACGCCGTCTGGCTCTACAACTCCCCGACCGACAGCCGCCTGCTCGGCTTCGTCAATCCCGGCGTGAAGTCCGACGGCGTGCTGCAGGCGGGAAGTCTGCTCCCGTCGGACGTGTCGCATTTCAAGCAGCTGTTGATCACGCTCGAGACCCAGGCCAAGCCGCACCAGCCGGGCGCGACCGTGCTCAAGGGCCCGCTGAACGTGCCTTAGCCGACCAGCGCCCGCTCGATTCCGTCGAGCGCCTGCGTCAGCTTCCTGCGGGTCGCGCGCTGCAGCAGGAAACCGCCCGTGCGCGAGTAGCCCCTCAGCTTCTGCCGCTGCGCGATCGTCACGCGGGTCCCCGCGCCCTCGCGCTCGCGCTCGATCACGATCTCGATGATCGACTCGTCGAGCACGCGCTCGAACGGCGTTCCCGGAATCTCCTGCGCCCACGCGCGGTGACCCGGAACGACGCCGGTCGCGTCCGGCGGCTGGGACTCGAGCAGCCGGAAGTCGATCCGCACCGCGCGCCCATTCTTGGTCAGGAACACCTGGGTGAAGTGGTCGTCGTGGACGCTTTCCATCCGCACAACTCCCGGCCACCAGCGGGGCATGTGATTGGGGTCCTCGACCAGCTCCCAGACTCGCTGCGGTTCGACCGCGAGTGTCCGGCTACGTCGCGCGGTCGCCACCTATCGTCACGACTCGTAGGTGATCAGCGAGTGGACGTAGAACGGCGCAAGCTTGTCACGCCCACGCAGAAACGACAGCTCGACGAGGAACGCGCACGCGACGATCTCGCCGCCGAGCCGCGCGACGAGGTCGCACAGCGCCCGCGCCGTGCCGCCGGTCGCGAGCAGGTCGTCGTGAATGAGCACGCGCGCGCCGCCGGCGAGCGCGTCGGCGTGGACCTCGAGCGCGTCGATCCCGTACTCGAGCGCATACTCGACGCTCACGACCTCGTGCGGCAGCTTGCCTCGCCTGCGCGCGGGCACGAAGCCGGCGCCGATCTGGCGCGCGAGCGCGCCGCCGAGAATGAAGCCACGCGCCTCCGCGGCGACCACGTAGTCCACGTCGAGCGGCTCGGCGAACCTCGCCAGGCGCGTGATCGCGGCATCGGTCGCGGGCGGATTGAGCAGCAGCGGCGTGATGTCCTTGAACACGATTCCCGGACTCGGGAAGTCGGGAATGTCGCGAATGAAGTCCGCGAGATCGACCGCGCCGCGTCGTGACTCGTCCGCTCGAGGCACGTCAGGTCGCGATTTTCCGCAGGTCTCGGATCAGCAGCAGGTGCTTGAGGTGCGTCGTCACCGACGCCAGGTTCTCGAGCGCCTCGATTGCCTCCTTGCGCCGCTCCGGATTGCGCGAACGCAGCGCCGGGGCCAGGATGCTCTGCAGCAGCTGAGCCTCGCGGTCGGCCGAGCTCCGGAACACGCGCAGATTACGTCCGCCGACCCCGTAGCGCGCGAGCTCTGACACGGCCCGGACGATCTCGCGCTCGGTCTCCTCGTAGTAGCGCACCCCGGCGCGCATCTCGCCCTTGATCACGCCGAACTCGACGAGCTCGCGCACGAGCTTGGGATCGGCGCCCGTGTCCTCGACGACGTCCTCGAGCGAGTACAGGGCGCCCTGGTCGCGTCCGGTGACCATCACCCGGCGCATCGGACGCGAGTCGCCCGGCGCCGCGACCTCGCGGTCTGAGCGTCCGCCCGCGAGCTCCTGGCGGATCACCCGCAGCGGCAGGAACTCGTCGCGCTGCAGGCGCAGGATCGTCCTCAGGCGCTGGATGTCGTTCTGGGTGTAGAGCCGGTAGCCGCCCTGAGTGCGACGCGGCGCGAGCAGCTTCTGGTCCTCGAGGTATCGGATCTTCGAGATCGAGATGTCCGGGAACTCCTGGTGCAGCGCCTTGCACACGGCGCCGATCGTCACTGCCTTCTGGCGCGGCTTGGCGTCGTCCTCGGGCGGGTCCGGGAGCTCGAGTTCGGGGTTGCGGGTGTCGGAGGTGCTCATCAGCGGCTCAGGAACGCGAGCTTGTACTTGCCGACTTGGAGCTCGTCGCCGTCGGCGAGACGGTGCGACTCGATCCGGCGGCGGTTGACGTAGGTGCCGTTCAGCGATCCGCAGTCGTCGAGGTAGTAGTCGGAGCCGCGGCGGACGAGGATCGCGTGGTCACGGGAGACCGTCACGTCGTCGAGGAAGATGTCGCTGTCCGGGCGCCGCCCCACGGTCAGCCGGTCGCGCTGGAGCGCGAAGCTCTCGCCGGCGCGTCCGCCGCCCGCGCGGATGACGAGCGCCGCGCCTCGTGCGACCACCTCGCTTAACTCGACTTCCTCGATCTCACCCGTCTCCCCGACCCGGTAGCTGGCGGTCGCGGCGCCCGGCGGCGGATCCGGCGCTGCGAGGAACGCACCGCAGCGCTGGCAGTAGTTCGCGCCTTCGGCGTTGGCAAAGCCGCACTCGGGGCAGTGCAAGGCCACCGCGTCGCCAGCCCCGGTTATTCGGTATCCGGCGTCGGTACGCGTCCCGCGAGGATGTCGGTCAGCTGCTGGACGTCCGCGCCCGAGATCACGAGCTGACCGCTTTCATCTTTCTTGCGCAACCGGTTGACGAGCTCTGCGCGGAGGATGTCGATCTTGCCGTGCAGGATTCGGCGCCTGTAGGAGATCTCCATCTCCTCGTCCGTCAGCTGCTTGATCAGGTCCTTGAGCTCCGGGTCCGTCAAGGAGCCGAGGTCTGGAAACGTGTCCATACGAAGATCCCCCCCGTCCTACAGAAATCGAATTAGGCGAGAACGCCGAGTATAGCCTCGCATGTCGTAGGGTCAAGCTGAGCTTGAGAGTTTGCGCCCATCGCCCGACCGCGCTTGGGCCCGAGTCGCCCTGATGCCGTCCCGAAGATAGAGCGCCGTGGCCGTCAGCGCAAGGGCCATTCCTACGTACAGCAATATGACCGCGAGCCAGTGGACGCCCACCATCGCGAAGAACGGAGCGCCCATCGTCGGTGCGACGCCGAGCCGGCCGGGCCAGTTGATCTTCAGCTCGACACCGCGCGAGAGACCGTAGCGGCTGAGCACGAGCATGAACAGCTCGCGCGCGACCATCACCGCGATCGCCCACCGCGGCAGCAGGTTGAAGTGCCAGCAGACGGCCATCCCGGAGATCACGAGCAGGCGGTCGACGACCGGGTCGAGCATCGCCCCGAGCCGGCTGTACTGACCGGTGAGGCGCGCGGCGAAGCCGTCGAGGTAGTCGGCCCAGCCGATCACCGCAAACAGGATCGCCGCGAGCGCGCTGTGCCCATCCTCGCTCGAGAACGCGACGACCAGGAACACCGGGATCAGCGCGAGTCGAACGAACCCGATCGCGTTCGGGATCGTCCATGGGTGCAGCGGCTGCGTCGAGAGCGTCTGCGGCGGCGGCGGCCCGGAGCGGTCGATCCCGAACAGGCGTCGCTTGGTGATCCGAGGGCTCACGGCGGGTGGGCCCACCGATTACGGCAGCTCCTGCCAGAGCTGCGCAATCGCCTCCGCCGCGCCCTGCACGGGGACCGTCGTCGTTTCGCGGCCCCGGCGCATCTGCACCTCGACCTCGCCGGCCGCCAGCGTGCGCCGTCCGATCGTCACCCGCAGCGGGCAGCCGAGCAGCTCGGCGTCAGCGAACTTCTCGCCGGGACCGGCGTCGCGATCGTCGTAGAGCGTCCGCAGCCCGAGCTCCTGGAGCTCGAGATACAAGCGGTCGCCGAGCGCCCGCTCGTCGCTGCCCTCCTTGCCGAGCGGGACGATCTCGACGTCGAACGGCGCGATCGACCGTGGCCACGAGATCCCGTGCTCGTCGGCGAACTGCTCGACGGCGGCGGCGGCCGCACGCGCCGGTCCGAAGCCGTAGGAGCCCATCCAGATGAGCTGCGTCGTGCCGGACTCGTCGAGGTAGGTGGCGCCGAGCGGTTCTGAGTAGCGGGTACCGAGCTTGAAGATGTTGCCCACCTCGATCGCGGGCTCGATCCGAATCGCGGAGCCGTTGACGGTGTCGCCGGCGACCACGCTGCGGACGTCGACCGACTCGAATGGGAAGTCGCGGCCCGGCTCGACACCGCGCAGATGAAAATCGGCGCGGTTGGCGCCGGCCACGTACGACCCCGTCGCACCCACCCCGACCGCCTTGTCGAGCAGGATCGGCATCTGGGCGCCGACCGGCCCGATGAAGCCCGGCGGGCCGAGCCTCGCCTCGACCTCGTCGGGGCGGGCTGGGCGAAAGTCGCTTCGCAGCGCGCCGCGGAGCTTGATCTCGTTGACGCGATGGTCCCCACGCAACACCACGAGCTGCATCGAGTCGCCAGGGAGAATGATGGGGTAAGCCTTCAACGTCGCCCCAGGTTGCACCTCGAGCGCACGAGCGACCCCGTCGATCGTCGTCATCCCGGGCGTGTGCACCTCCTCAGGAGCAGCGAGCGGCGGCGGCAGGGTCACCCGCTGGGCCTCGGCCGTCGCGACCTCGAGGTTCGCGGCATAGCCGGCGGCGAGCGCCACGTCGTTCTCGCCCGCGGGACACGGCGCCATGTACTCGTGCGCGCCGAGGCCGCCCATCATCCCGACGTCGGCCTCGACCCGGTACCACTCCAGCCCGCAGCGGTCGAACATCCGGTCGTACGCCTGCACGTGCTTCTCGTATTGGGCGTCGAGCCCGTCGGCGTCACGGTCGAACGTGTAGGAGTCCTTCATGATGAACTCGCGGGTGCGCAGGACGCCGGCGCGCGGGCGCGGCTCGTCGCGCTCCTTGACCTGGAAGTGGTACAGGATCAGCGGGAGGTCGCGATACGACTTGATCGCCGCGGCGACGTGACCGGTCACGATCTCCTCGTGGGTCATCGCGAGCACCATGTCCGCACCGCGGCGGTCCTTCAGCTTGAACAGCTCCTCGATGTCGTAGCGGCCGGTCCGGCGCCACGGCTCAGCCGGGTGCAGGACCGGCATCAGCATCTCCTGACCGCCGATCGCGTCCATCTCCTCGCGCACGATCTGCACGATCCGCTGGTGCACCCGCCAGCCGGCCGGCAGCCACGACCACAGCCCCGAGCCGACCTGCCGGATCAGACCGGCACGAACCATCAGCTTGTGCGAGATCGCCTCCGCATCGGCCGGCGGCTCGCGCTCGGTCGGCAGGAAGTACGTCGAAAGGCGGGTCATGGGCTGGGGCGAAGCCTACCCTCAGGCGGTTTGTCCCGGCCGCGCGAATGCAGCGTGGGCTGGTCTGATAGAACGCCCTCGCCCCCACAATTTCATTCTGCAAGGAGCTCGTGAATGGCCTACTCAGTTCCGCCTCTCCCCTACGCATTCGACGCCCTGGAGCCCCACATCGACGCCCAGACGATGGAGCTGCATCACGACAGGCACCACCAGGCGTACGTGACCAATGCCAACACTGCCCTCGAGGGCACCGAATGGGCCGAGAAGCCCGTCGAGGAGGTGCTGAAGAACCTCGGCTCGCTGCCTGCCGACAAGCAGGGCCCGGTCCGCAACAACGCCGGCGGTCACTACAACCACTCGCTGTTCTGGGAGTGGATGTCGCCGACCGGCGGCGGCGCGCCCGACGGCGCGCTGGCGGACGCAATTGCGTCCGCGTTCGGTTCGTTCGACGACTTCAAGGCGCAGCTCAAGGCCGCGGGCATCGGTCGCTTCGGCTCGGGCTGGGCCTGGCTCGTGCACGACGGCTCAGGCCTGTCGATCATCTCGACCGCCAACCAGGACAACCCGATCAGCGATGGCAAGACGCCCCTGCTCGGCGTCGACGTGTGGGAGCACGCCTACTACCTCAAGTACCAGAACCGCCGCCCCGACTACCTCGACGCGTGGTGGAACGTCGTCAACTGGCCGAAGGTGGCCGAGGGCTTCGCCGCCGCCGGCGGCTGATCTGAGAGAGGGTGCTCAGCCGGTCCGGGCGGTCGCTCGGTGGCCGCCCGGTCCGGCTTTCCCTGTGGGTCCTGCGCCTGATCGCCTGAACCAGCCGTTGCGGTTCCGGCTGCCGGCCGCCGCCTGTCGCGGCCCGCGCAGGACGTTCATAGGGCCACACTCACGCCCACGCGCGCGGCGAATGCGGATTGCGGCTCCTTGAGGGGACGTGAATCCGCATTCACCCCCTGCGCGCACGCCAGTGTCGCGTTATGGACGGCCGAACCGGTCCGGCGTTCGTCGCTGACGCACCCGGCGGCGGTTCGAGCCCGAGGTCCGTCGCAGACCGAGGCTGCGAGGACCCTCGACGATGACTCAGGCCCGCGTGAACCGCCGGCCCGCCACCGGCGAGGCCTCTTCATCCAGCCGCAGGGGCGCCTCGCCGCCATCCGCGGCGGCCGCCTCCGCCTCGAGCGCGGCGAGCCGCTCCGGGGTCATCGCGGTCGCGTCTTCGTTCGCGGCCAGCCAGGCCTGCGCCTCGATCGCGCTCGCCTCGTCGCGCACGACGCGCTTGCCGGCCGCGTAGTAGCGGTCGATCTCGGCGAACAGCTCGTCGACCAGCCGCTCGGTCGGGACCTTCTTCAGCGGCTCGCCGCGCGAGTAGATCATGCCCATGTCCTTGGCGCCTGTGATCCCGAAGTCGGCGTGGCGGGCCTCGCCGATCCCGTTGACCGCGCACCCGAGCACGGACACCTCGATCGGGTCCTCGTACGCCTCGAGCCGGCGCTCGACCTCGGCGACGACGCTGTCCATGTCGAACTGCAGCCGCCCGCACGTCGGGCAGGCGATCAGCACGGGACCGCGCTCGCGCAGCTGCAGTGCCTTGAGGATCTCCCAGGCGACCTTGACCTCCTCCTCGGCGTGAAAGGTCGACAGCGAGATCCGGATCGTGTCGCCGATCCCGTCGGCCAGCAGGGTTCCGAGTCCCACGGCTGACTTCAGCGATCCGGACCATTTCGTGCCGGCCTCGGTCACCCCGAGATGCAGCGGGTACGGGATCCGCTCCGCCAGCAGGCGGTTCGAGGCGATCGTGTTCGGCACGTTCGTCGACTTCATCGACACCTTGAAGTTCGTGAAGTCGAGCCGCTCCATCAGCTCGACGAACCCGACCGCGGCGGCCACCAGCGCCTCGACCGGATTCGAGTACTCGAGCTCGCGCAGATGCGCGGGCAGCGACCCGGAATTGACGCCGATCCGCAACGGCGTACCGAGCTCCTTCGCTCGCGCCGTCACCTGCGCGACCTTGTCGGGCCCGCCGATGTTGCCCGGGTTCAGGCGCACACAGTGCGCGCCGGCGTCGAGTGCCTTGAGCGCGAGCGTGTAGTTGAAGTGGATGTCGGCGATCACCGGGATCGGCGATTCCCGCACGATCGTCTTGAGCGCCTCGGCATCCTGGTCGCGGGGCACGGCGACGCGGACGATGTCGGCTCCGGCTTCCGCCACGCGCCGGATCTGGGCCATCGTCGCCGGCAGGTCGGCGGTCTCGGTTTTCGTCATCGTCTGGACGGCGACGGGTGCGCCGCCGCCGATCGGCACGTCGCCGACGTGAATCTGGCGCTCGGAGGGCATGCCTTAACTGTAGACAGCGGACCCCAGGGCGAAACTTCACACGAGCTGAGGGTTTGTCTGTGGATATGCCTCGATTCCTCCGACTACTCCCAGTGATCGCGGCCAGCGCGCTCGGCGCCACCGCCATCAACGTCCCACCCGCGCTGGCGTCGACGAGCCAGGATTCGATCATCCAGGACGACTCCCAGCTGATCGCGAACACGGCCGGGACGCTGCAGACGTTCAAGAATCTCGGCGTCACCCGGGTTCGAGTCGGCATCTACTGGAGCCATATCGCGCCCCGGCCGACGTCGTCGCAGCGCCCGAACTTCAACGCGACCGATCCCGGCGCCTACCCCGCCGCGGGCTGGCGCGCGTATGACCAGATCGTCCAATCCGCCAAGGCCGACGGGCTGTCCGTGTACTTCATCCTCACCGGCCCCGCTCCCCGCTGGGCGACCGGCCCCGGGATGCCTTCCGGCGGCAACCCCTACTACGGCCAATGGAAGCCGTCCGCGAGCCAGTTCAACCAGTTCGTGCAGGCGGTCGGCACGCGCTACAGCGGCCACTACCACGGCCTCCCGCGGGTGAGCTTCTGGTCGATCTGGAACGAACCGAACTACGGGATCGACCTCGCCCCGCAGGCGACCAACCACGACACGACCGAGGTCGGCGCTGGGCTCTACCGCGGCCTCGTCGACGCGGCCTGGAGCGGCCTGCGCGCGAGCGGCCACGGCGGTGACACGATCCTGATCGGCGAGACCGCCCCGCGCGGCCTCGACCACCCGATCGGGAACTTCTCCGGCGTCAAGCCGCTGCGGTTCCTGCGAGCGCTGTACTGCGTCGACAGCAGCTTCCGTCCGCTGCGCGGCTCCGCGGCGAGCGCCCGCGGCTGTCCGACCACCAGTTCGGGCTCGGCCCGCTTCCGCTCGCAACACCCGGGTCTGTTCAACGCGACCGGGTTCGCCGATCACCCGTACCCCGGCAGCTTCGATGGGGCCCCGAACGTGACGACGGCGCTGGCACCCGGCAACCGCGTCGTGGCCGGCAACGACCCGGACTTCGCCGAACTGCCGAAGATCGGGGTGCTCGAGCGCACGCTCGACCGGCTCAATCGGGTGTACGGGTCGCGCGCGCAGTTCCCGATCTGGAACACCGAGTACGGCTACCAGACCAAGCCACCGGAGCCCAACGCGCGGATCAACGCCGCCACGGCCGCGATCTACATCAACTGGGGTGAGTACCTGATGTGGCGCCAGCCGCGGATCAAGAGCTACATGCAATACCTGCTCGTCGATCCGCCTGCCGGCAACTTCGCCAGCGGACTGATGTTCGCCAACGGCACTCCGAAGGCCGACTACGACGCCTATCGGGTCCCGCTGTTCATCCCGAGCACGTCAGGCCGTCGCGGCCGCGCGCTCGAGATCTGGGGCGGCGCCCGGGCGGCGCGCTACGGCGGGTCGCCGAGCGTCGCGATCCAGTTCCAGGCCGGCTCGCGGGGCGCCTTCAAGACGCTCAAGGTCGTCACGCTCTCGTCGAACGGCTATTTCGACGTGCGCCAGGCGTTCACCACGAGCGGGACCGTCCGGCTCGTCTGGAGCAGCGCCTCAGGGCAGATGCTCCACAGCCGCAGCCAGGCGATCTCGATCCACTAAGCGCTCGGGTCAGGCGGGCCGCCGCTCTCCGGCGGGCCGCCCTGGCCCTGGCGGCGCAGCGCGACGACGCCGTACGCGCCGGCGCCGAGCACGAGCACGATCAGAATGATCAGCAGCCAGGTCGGGAGGAACGACCCGCCCGAGGAGTTGCTCGAGCCGTTGCCGCCGCCGCTGCCGCCCTTGGCTGCGATCGCGCGGTTGATCGCGTCGTAGCAGTTCGTGTACTCCTTGGTCGTCGGCGACAGCGTGTTGAGCGCATGGCGCAACTGCTGGAGCGTGAAATTTCCGGACACCGCGCCGGTCGCGCTGCACTGGGCGATCACCGGATCGGTCGCCGAGACCGCCGGCGAGGCCACGACAAGCGCGCTCACGAGCACGGCAGCGACGAGCGAGGACACAATCACACGGCGGCGCATCGGGCGGGAAGCTTAGGGCTCGCCGCCCGATGACGGCGGCGGCCCTACGAGGAGGCCGACGCCCGCTGGAGCAGGACCGCAGGGTGCGCGGGCACGGGTGCGGGTGCGAGCAGCGACCCGGCGCTCGCCCCGATCGCGGCGAGCGAGCGCTGCCATGCCGGCGCCACCGCGAACCGGGCGACGAGGAAGCCGTCGACGGTCCTCGCCGAGATCAGCCTCGTCCCCGCCGGGAGCCGGCTCGCCGGTGCCTGCCAGCTGTTGCCGACGACATCCACCTCCCCGACGGTCGCGACGTCGCTGAGCGGCTGCTGCCACGCAGTCCCCCGCATGAACACCCACAGGGGCTGGGCGGCGAAGCCCCCGTCGTACGCGACGATCGCCCGCGGCCCGCCGGCGGATCCGAGCGCCCGCGCGACCCCCCGCCAATCTGCGCGCTGGTACTCCGGGTTCTGGGCGATCCGGACCCCGCCCCAGATGAACACGGCGATCAGCGCAGCCGCGAGCCCCGCTCCGAGCAGCCGTGCCCGCGGCACGGTGCAGGCCGCACCGAGCACGACCGCAAGCGGAATCCACGCCGGCGTCAGGTTGCGGGGCACGACGTAGTCGCGCCCGAGCAGGGCCAGCACGATCGGTGCGAGCACGACGAATGCCGCCAGACCGCCGGCGAACGCCGCCCCCCGGCGTTCGTCGCGGCCACCCGCGAGCACGATCAACGCCGTGCAGGCGGCCGCGAGCAGCGCCGCGATCAGCACGCCATGCGTCACGAGCGAGCTCTCGTACAGCGTCCTCAAGCCGAGATCGATCGAGATCTGCTGCACCCGCGTCCACAACGAGAAAGTCGTGATCCACCCAAGCGGGTGCGTCGTGTCGCTGATCGCGAGGGGAAGCATCGCGAGTTGCACCACGGCGACCGCCCCGACCGCGACGACCGTCGCTCGGCGGCGCACCCGATACAGCAGCAGCACGGCCTCGGGCGCGACGAGATAGCCGGCGTAGAAGTGCGTGAGGATCGCCAGCGCGGAGAACACCGCCCACCACACGAGGTCGCGCCGCGCTGCGGTCCGCCACGCCCGGGCGCAGAACAGGAACGACGCGCCGGACAGCGCCGCGAGCAGCGCATAGGACCGCGCCTCCTGCGAGTACCAGATCATGAACGGGCTCACGGCCGCGAACGCCGCCGCGACGAGTCCCGCCCAGCGCGAGACGAGCTCGCGCCCGCACAGGTAGGTGATCGGGATCACCGCGATCCCCGCCAGCGCCGAGAGCGAGCGCAATGCCACCTCACCGGTGCCGAACAGCTTCGCCCACCCCCAGGCCACCAGGAAATAGAGCGGTGGCGTCGTTTCGTTGACGCGCACCTGATGCAGCAGCGCACCGAGCGAGCCGTGGATGTCATGGACCGTCGTCGCCTCGTCGGTCCAGTAGCTCTGCGACGCGAGCGTTGCGAAGCGCAAGACGGCGCCGACGACGATCAGGACGCCGAGGAACACCACTTCGGGAGGGACCTTGTCCACCCGGGCTCCCGGTGCTGTCCGGTGCCCGGCGGCAGGCCCGGTGCGGACCGGGACCAGCATCCGCGCCAAGTCTAAACACGTATCCTCAACCGCTTGCCTGCACGTCGACCAACGCTCACAGCGCTGGCTGCGCTGATCGCTGCCGCCACCCTCGTGGGCGGATTCGCGGCCGGTTGCGGGTCGGCTTCGCAGCACGCTCAGGCCACCGCCGCCGGCTTCGTCCGTCCGCACCTCGAATCGATCTTCGAGGACGAACACCTGCTGCACACCAACCCGGCGAATGCGTTCGAGGTGATGCGCCGGCTCGGCGTCGACCGGATGCGGGTCTACATCGGCTGGGGCTACATCGCCCCTGACCCGAAGTCCCGCGCCCAACCCGCCTCCTTCAACGCGGCCGACCCCGCCGCGTATCCCGCCGCCACGATGGCGATCTACGACACGATCGTCAGGGAAGCGGCGCGCCACGGCGTCGGGATCGACATGACGGTCGGCGGACCGGCG
>Ga0335069_10009281_pt1 | contig 14010 bp, 29 predicted proteins | sample Lox_Sample_11_FD_206714 | JGI IMG/M metagenome (GOLD analysis project Ga0335069, IMG submission 206714) | Soil microbial communities from Loxahatchee National Wildlife Refuge, Florida, United States - Lox_Sample_1.1 | ecosystem: Environmental > Terrestrial > Soil > Wetlands | place: USA... | reverse complement strand
ACGGCAACAAGCGGCGGTGGAAATGTATGGCTCAATCTGAATGGCGGAGCGGCCGTTTCTGGGCGCGGGATGTATATTCCCAAGAATGGTTGCCTTACCAACATCTCTCCTCCGACCGCTGCGATATTTGGGATTAGCGATGCAGGGACATCAACCGTGAGCATTCAGGGAGGATAAAGATTCCGTCATTCCCAGCAGGCGCAGGAAGTAGTCAATGGGCAGCGCAGTTCTGGCAATTCCAGAATCCGGCAATCATCTGGTTTGTCTATGACTATCAATACAAGCAATTGCTTGTTCAACCGTCCGGTTCTGGTTTGGCGCTCTATATCAACGTTCCTCAGATGACAGCTCAGAACTTCTTGCTATCGCCAAATCCAGGTCAATTCTACGCCCAGCAAATCCAACCCGTATATGAGAGCGTGCCATGAACAGTACACCTTCTCTTTCCACGGCAGCGGCTTCTAGCAGCGTGGCAATGTCTATCGCCGTCATCCTGGAATGGCTATTATCATTCGCAAACATCAGCATGACGCCGGATGTTCAAACGGCACTGGCGACAGTTTTAACGGCCGCAGTACATTATTATCTGACAAAACCAAACTGCCCGAAATGCCCGTCTGAAACCCCGACTTCCACGGCAGCGCCACCGGGAGAGGCCGAGCAACTAGGGTAAAGAGAATTGATGATTAACAAATCGGAACGTGCTAAAGGCTCTCTGGCTATCCCGCCAACCAAAAATCAGGAGGATAAAAATGTCTGAATCCCTGCCCGAAAACCCCAATGAAATCGAAGTCCCCGCAGAGTCCCCTTCCCCGAATACTCCGGATACCCCTCCCGTTTCTGATCCCGAAGCCCCGCCTGAAGACCCATCGGACGACACCGACGCCTAAACCATCATGCTAACCCCCTGGCCACCCACTGACCCCGTAACCGTTCTGGCCTGTACGCTTTGGATGGAAGCTCGTGGAGATGGCGAGGAGGGAATGCAGGCCGTGGCCAACGTGGTTATGAACAGGGTCAACCACCCGCTATGGTGGGGAAAAGACGTTGTTTCTGTCTGCCTGGCGCCTAAGCAATTCACCTGTTGGAATCCCGGATCAACGCAAATTCCGTTGCTCCGGGACGCCATTGTGGATGGCGATCCAGCCTATAAAATCGCATTGATGATTGCTGAATGGGCCATCGAGGGGGCTTTGATGGACATAACCAGGGGCGCCGATAGCTATTTCAGCATCTCTATGTCGCCGCCTTTTTGGGCTAGAGGCACAGAATTTACCGTGCAGATCGGGCGGCAACGGTTCTTCAGGACCGTATCGCCGCCCGTCATAGACGCTTAGTTTGTTTTCATTTTCTCAATATCATCGCGCAGCATAGATGCCGTGTATTCAAGAAGATCGGGAATCTTAAATACAATATCCGGATTTACTGAATTGACAGAAAATCCGCTGCCAGAATTTCCGTTTATCACGATGACCATCGCGCAATCCGCATTGGATTTTTCAAGAACCTCGATGCACAAAGCATCGTATTTGCCCTTACCTTGTGGCATTTACGGTTTTTCCTTTACTGCCTGATTGTAAATGGTCTTCATCTCCGATTCCGTCTTCATGGTCATCTGGTCCCCGGAAATCTCCATCCATTCCTTGCTTTCCGTGAGAGACGGAGCGGCTAGAAACATGGCATCCGTTGATGACCATCTGATGATGGCCGGAAATCCGTAGATTTCCGCCATCTCTGAAAGATACTCTCGCAAGGCTGGATCACGATGGGCATCCCGCCTTTCAGGGTCAACCCAAACCTGAATCACATTTACAGGTTCACCATTAACCGTGATCCCATCGAGCATGGGATCAATCACGTATCCTACCTTATCAGGGCGGCGAATATGGCCAGTGCGATCATCAAAGAGCCAGCGGCAATTGAAGTATCGGCAAGGGAATGGGCGGCTATCGTAGATGGAACAGCCCTTTGAGCATAAATGTTCGCATTTTTCATTGGCTGGTTTTTTCCTATTGGCTAAATCGACCGGTAAAAGCGTGCAGCATAGTTTGCAGCTTCCGCAGGACCGGGCTCGAATTGGATCACCATAGATGGTGAATGACTGATTATCCTCTGTCATGGCAAAGAGTACCGCGCTCTGCCTGAGCTGCTATCTTTAACCAGGTCTCCGGTTTCAGACATTTGGTTAAGGAGTGTGCTGAAGTATCTTCTATCTTTATCCTCGGCGCCCTTCCCTAAGCATTGCAAAGTGATAAATTGTTGGGCCATAGGCTGTTCTCCGCCTTTTATCACGGAAAAAACCTTTTTCTTCAGTTCATCAATCGTCATAGAAGAATAGTTAATCTCCTTTGCCGATTTCATTTTTTTTACTTTTTCTATAGCATTAAGGTTTTCTTGTTTTGTATATTGTCTTTTTTCACTGACAATTGGATCAACGCTCAACGTGTCTTTGTCAACGTCATAAGTCAGGCGGGAGCTTCCCTTGATTTCGATCTCCACGCCGTTAACCGTAACTTTCATGCGAGTCTCCAGATTGCGCTATAGCTTAGATAGATGAATGACATTTTCTTGACCTCTCCGGTTTCCTCGCTTTTGAGCGTTATCATGTCGCTCAAAAATCTTATTTGATTTACTTTTTTGAGTTTGATGTCGCCAACTCTTGTTCCCAAGAAATGGCTCTCGATGCCGGTAACTTGCCAGATTGTATTGGGAGTCAGGCGACCGAGACAAAGAAGCCTAGTCCCGAATTCAACCTGGCTCTTGTGAAAGAAAGTATCGTCCAGGATCGGCGGCGGCTTGGGCTGAGATTCTGGTTTGATGTCGATGACTTTCCGGCGCGCTTGAGACATCCTTGTTTCTTTCCTCGGTTATAGAAAACTACGCAAAACTTATAGAGACACCTTTATGTGTCGACTCGTCTTGGAAGCGGATTAATCCCGATCCTCCATAACGACTTTCCGGACGGCCGCTCTATGACCGGCGATAGCTTCCTCGCGGGTCTCGTATCGCCACTGTTCGCAGTCGAACTTTCCGCCGAAGATCATAGTCTCGTACAGAATCGGCGGTCCTTCCTCCGAGAAGCTATGATCCAGCCCGAGGAAGACAGTCGATATTCGAGAATTCCGCACAAAGTCTTCACCGACCCTTCGCCTGCCAGACCCATAGAATTCTCCCCATTTTTCTATGTCGTCTATCTCAACCGGCTTGTTCTCTTCATCCAGAATATAAAGACCCTTCATCACACATCCCCCGAAGATATTTCCGTTATGTATCATTAATCCCCAATCATTCACCAACATTTTTAGTTTGTAATAGTGAATTTGATTATGCAAGATGATATTTCATTGATGACAAAATAATTTGATTATTATTGACATTAACCTTTCTATGATTAATATAATGACCGTTCGATGATGAGCACTCATCATCATTAACGTAAAAAGGACGGCTGTTTAATGAAGTATGATAAGACTTTTAGAAAGATTTGCGTGGTGTTTAGTTCATCATTATTGCTGATGACAGCAAACTCATTGAAACCTGCCGATGCGCAGGAATACGTGCATGGATATACCAGGTCGGATGGAACCTATGTGGCGCCGTATTACCGCAGCGCGCCGGATGGATCGGTGACAGACAACTATTCCTATCAGGGCAACTCGAATCCGTTCACCGGGGAGGAAGGAACGGACAGATATACGCATGACGTGACCTCTCCAAACTATGAAGGGCCGGATTCAGAGGGGGATTCCGGGCATTCCGGGGACGATGACGGCGATAATTAAAGCGCTGATTTAACGTCTTCCGTACCGGAAAGTTTTCTGGCAAGGTCCGTGGTTATGGGGGGGGAATCGTCCCTCCCCACAATCATTCTGGAGACCAGAAAGTAAAAACCCCGCCGAGAAGGCAGGGCAGTTACTAGGCGAAAAAAAGAGGTTGTAAAGTACAAGGCAAATCTTGGCGGATTGCCTTTACAATCTCTGACAATTTGGAACGCTCGTCAAGTCAAAGCATCGCTTTGGCTATCGTGAATTTTCGCCTGGTTTTTGCCTCTCTCGGTTGGATTTTTGCTGGAAAACAGCGGAGATTTACGTGAAGGCAGTAGCTTTTTTGTTCGGTCGCAACCGGCGTCGGCGCGAAAAAATTTTTGGGCGGGACTATGGATCGGGCCTAAGCACCGATCAGAAGCGAAAAATCATAGCCCATGCCGAGGCCTGGTCAGAGGCGAATAAGCAGCCAGGCCAGCACCGTGGACCGCTGACCAGGGCAACCATGGAGGTGCTGAAGGCGCTGCTATGGGGCTTCCACAATGCCAATACCGGCCGTTGCTTCCCCTCCTATGAGACCGTAGCCAAGAAAGCGAAATGCGCCGTCTCCACTGCGGCCAAGGCTATCGTGTCTCTGGAGGCGGCGGGCATCCTCACTTGGGTAAATTGCCTGGTACGCCTCACCTTCCGGGGGATTCCGAAGCTGGTCCGGACCAGCAATGCCTATGCCTTCAACCTGCCTCCGGGTGATTCAGGCAATTTATCGGCGCCGCATAAAATGGCTAAACCACCTAAATCCGATTATCTGTGCGGAACACTGAATCAAGATTTATCTTATATCTTATGGAAGATGGAATCTGTGGATAAACCGGATTCGGCGGCGGCGCGGGCGGGATTGGACGCCCTGGCGACGTCCAGAACAGCTCGTTATGAGCAAGAATGGCTTAGGAGGAAGACGGTTTGAGGGGGATTTGGGCGGATTAATGCGTCAAATGGTGCTTTTCGCTCTGCTCCAGGAAGTAGATTATGCAGGTTTTGGCGCCGACGATGAACGATTCGCATAGATCGGGGTCGGTTTTGGCAAAATCCTGGAGGGATTCTTGTGCCGTCATGCCTTCCGGCCGCTGCTTGCTGAGTATGGCTTCGATCAATCTCACGGCCAGTTCGGCGGTATCCAGCTCAATTATCATTTTGAACTTGTCTTTTTCCGACATTTCTTTTCTCCGATATTTCTTTCTTTATCTTCTCCGCCAGAACGGCCTCGGCCTCGGCAATGGCCCGGTCCATGGCGGCGTCCCACCCGCGCCTGTACGCAATCCTCTCGAAAATGGCTATCGCAAATAGCTCGATGCAAAACGCCACGATCATAACCCAAAATCCAAACTCGTAATTCATGGTCATCTTCCCAGTTATTTTTTCACGACAGTGAGAGCCTGAGCGGGGACGATCTTGAAGCCTACAAGGTCCATGATCTTCTGGCATGCTTCATTATGTCCAGTGACCGGCCGACCTTCATCCAAATCGCGCAACCGGCGCTGCAAATAGGACCGGAGATTTTCTAGGGCCTGCTCGGATTCATCCGCCCTCTTCCGCCACTCATCCATTCTTTGCCTCCATTCAGATGCAGTGTTTTCTTTTTGTTCTTGAACGTTGCTCTCCAAGAAAAATATCCCCCTCCGTCTTGGGGCATGCAGGGTTACGGAGGGGGAAGTTTGGACTTGATTATGAGGCGATTATTCGGCGTTAGGGACGCCGACCGTTCCATGATAGAAATATGCGATCCATTATGTCAATGCAGATTAATGTGACTTTTGTTGATTGGAAGTTATTGCTTATGATTTGTTAGATGATTAGTTTTTTGATGAAAAATCATCTGATGTCAGTTGACACTTGATTTGAAATCAATCAATACTAATATACAATTCATCAAGGAGGTATTTGATGTGAACGATGATTTGATTGAGAAATTGCGTTCGCTTAATGGGCGCAGTTCATCTTCTACACTTCGCAATTTGATGCCAGTGATTGATCCTCTGATTAAGCGTGGTGTGTCGCATGATGATGTTATTACCACTCTTTCTGAGTCTGGCATGAAGGTGAATATCTACACCTTTCGTTCAGCTCTCTACGCCTACCGGAAGAAACAGAGAACGGTCGGGGGCAATCCTGAAGCTGCGGAAGCACTGGTAAAACCGGCTCCTGTTCTGGAGGCGGATAATCCACAACAGGCGGCTAAAGAGCCATCCATCGCGGATGAACTCAGGAAAGCCGCTGACAAATACCTGAAATAGACAACCATCAATCTCGGAGAAAAGCATAATGAAAATCGCTGTAATCAATTTTTCGGGCAATGTCGGCAAATCCACGGTCGCCAGGTACTTGCTGGCGCCTCGCGTCAAGGATGCCTCTTTCATTTCCGTGGAATCAATCAACGCTAATGAGGGCGGTGATTCGATCCGTGGTAAACAATTCGGTCGGCTTAGTGAAAAGTTGATGATGAGTGATGCGGCTATCATCGACATTGGTTCATCAAATGTTGAGGATTTTATGACATTGATGGCGCAGTATCATGGTTCGCATGATGACATTGATTTGTTTGTTGTGCCGACGATCAAGGAGAACAAGCAGATGCGCGACACCATCGCCACCATCCAGGGGCTTTCCGAGATGGGGGTATCGGCCAAGAAAATCAGGGTGGTGTTCAACCGGCTTGAGGTTGATGAATCCGTTGAGACCGCTTTCCGTCCCGTGATTGCGTATCACGAGGATACCAAGGCGTTCACGTTACGTACCAAGGCCGCAATCCACTATAACGAGCTGTACCAGCGGCTCCGCCTGTATAATACCAGCATCACCGAATTGCTCCTGGATAACACCGATTACAAATCGGTTCTGAAGGATGCGAAGACCGAGGCGGCGAGGGCAGAGGCGGCGGCGCGGATCAGCATGCGGCGCCTGGCTGCATCAGCACAGGCGAATCTTGACGCAGTGTTTAACTGCATCGTGGCAAGATAAGCCTAACATTTGCATCATCCTTGCATGATAATTGAACGCCCCTTCGGGGGCGTTTTTTATGCCTGCGTATTATTGCGCTGCAAAATATATTGCCAAAACGGAATCTATTCTTTAAACATCGTCTTCCAAATTGGATAGAAAGGCAATCCGCCAGAATTGCCGCGCCCTGGGAAAACGGATTGAGCGGCGTTTTTTTGCAAGGAAACAACGATGCGTAAACTCATCACCATGACCGCCTTGGCTGCGATGATGTCCACCCCAGCTTTTGCCTGGAGCGTTGTCGGAGGCGGAACCGGGGCCATAGGCTCATCGGCCGTGGGCGGAACAAATTCATCCGCCAGCGCTGCCACGATTGGCGGGGCGGAAACCTCCTTCGGTGAAGGCGGATTGTCTTATTCCGGCGCTGGCATTGCCGGTGTCCATGGGCAGACCCTTGAAGGGTCTTACAGCGCTGGCAGCGCTACAAAGGGCGGCAGCTACTACGCTGGCTCCACCGCAGGCGGCGCAAGCGGCGGCTTCGGTCTTTACTAAGGGGTAACGGAGACCGGCCGGGTTGCAGCATACCGGCCGGTCTCTTCCCTTCATCAAGGAAACAACGATATGAAATCACTCACAATTTCACTCGTCATGCTATCTTTAATGGCATTTCCGGTGATGGCGCAAGCGCAAAACGTGCAGACCGACACGGCAAGAGCAAGTTCAGGCTCGATAGCCGGGGCAGGGGCGCAGGCCGATTTCTTCAGCAACAGTGTGTCCAGCTATCCCCAGCAGACGGCATCGCCCACGGCTCCAGCTTTCGTCACGGCCTCGCCCTGCATGGGGGTGATGTCGGGTGCCGGGACATCGCCGGTGGTCGGCATTGCCCTGGGCATGAGCTACAAGGACAAGGAATGCGAGGACCGGGCGAACGCATCGGCGCTCAATTCCCTTGGGGACCGGGCTGCGGCAATGCAGGTGATGTGCCAGATCGACTCCGTTAAGGACGCGATGGCGGCGGCGGGTACGCCATGCTCCAGCATCGTGCAGACGGCAATGACAAAGCCGGAACCGGTGGCCGAGACCGATCCACCTTCCGGGCCAGGCTATGGCAGGGCAGGGGGCGGGATCACGCCGTTGCAGCAGTTTTGCAGCACGCTTGACCCCCGCAAGGCGGAGGACCGACCGTATATCGACTATGAGTGCAAGGACAAGTAACCAGGGTTCTGATGAGCGAGATGATCGAACGCGTGGCGCGGGCTATATGCCGTGAGTGGCTTGAGGCAGACTACGAGGGCGAGAAAGTTGACCGTCTCGTTGATCGTGGATGGAGATGTTGGCAGGCGGTAGCCCGCACCGCCATTGCCGCAATGCGCGAGCCGACTGACGATGTGATCCACTCGGCTCCGCACTGGAGTTGCTCTGAATGTGATGGCGTTAATTACACAACGAATAGGGACGCTTGGTACGCCATGATCGACGCAGCGATGGTGGGTGGCGACTAATGAGCGCGTACAAGAGCGGTCGAACACAGGATCAGTTTATCAGGATAGCTGTCATCGAGGGTAGCCGCGCATACGTTCCGCCCGGCCTGTTTAATCTGATGCAGAAGAACGCGGCAAGCGGCAAATCCGAAATTGAGAAGGCGGAAGAGATGCGCCGCCTTCTGATTCTCAGAATTGATGAATGGGAATTAGCCAAGGTGCGCGGCCTAGAGGTGGTCGTTGATTATGAGATGGAGGACATCATATGAGCCTCACCTATTTTGCCATGGACCGTGCAGCCGGTGAGCTGGATTTCTTCGATACCGAGCAGGCGGCATTTGACTACGCCGCTGAGACTCTGAAGGAATACCGGCGTGACGCTCGCGCTGACGGAGAATGGTCACTCGATGTTGAGGATGTCACGGTTGGCGTGGTTCCGGTTGGCGTCACTCAGCAAGCCGCACGGGATGATGATCGCCTCCTGTGCGTCACGCACCGCGCCAAAGCCATCGGCAACAAGAAGATGGGATACGACTATCGGATGTGCCTCAAGGCGTCCGCAGAACTGACAGATGAGGTCCAGAAATGAGCCCGCGCGTGCCGATACAGATTGCTGTTGTCAACGATACCGAATACCGCAAGCCCGTCATAATTCACCTGGCGAACGATGGGTCTATGTGGTCTCGGGTGATGGGTAAGGCCGACTTTGTGCGGATGCCCGATCTTCCACAGCCAGAAAAGACAGATGGAGCCACTAAATGAGCGCCAGCAACGGCAAATTATTCCTCCAAAGCGATCTCCTGTGCTTTACCCCGCAGGGGCTGGAAATCATCAAAAAGGAGGTGCGGCTGGAGGCGCTGCGTGAAAGCGCTGATGCCATTCAAGAGATGTGGGAGAACGGAGTTGCGCCGGCTGAGTATACCGCTCGGCTGCGTTTGGTTATCTCCGCCGAAACGGCGGCAGATGAGAGGCAGTCCGCATCATGAGCCGTGTTGTGAAATGGAATGAGGACATGGGCGAGGATCGCCTGTGGGTGTGTCAGTCGTGCGGGGCCGAGTTGGATGCCGATTGTGTTGGCGAGACATGCCCGGCTTGCGGCGTGGAAGTGGAAGATGAGGACGGAAAATGAGCCGGTGGGAATTGTCCGATGTCGCTTTTATGTGTTCTCGTCATCGACTGTCTGTTGGCGATGCTACTCGCCTGGATGCTCGGCATATTGCCGTTTCACCCCTAATTTACATATGCGGAAGCAATGGTGGGGTCGGCAATGCCCCACCATCTTTGGAGCATCGAGGAAAAATCATGTCTGAGATCGTTAAGGTGCAGATTCCATTGAATGGTCCAGGACAAGCGCTGATCTATGACAAGGCGCGGAAATATTCGATTATGAGGAATCTTACACGCCATGAAGAAAAGGCCATGGGTGATGCCGTGAAAGCCTATTTCAAGGCCACCTGGTCAAGCGTGGTGGGGTGGGGCCTCAGTCAACGGGTAGAGGATCAGGATTGGTAATCTCCGGTTCTTCCGGCGTCGGCTCAAAGGTCAGGTCATATGTGCGGCCGGGGACAAAGAAACCGAACACGGCGGGATTCGTGATCGACATTATAAGATCGGCATAGGGCGTGGCCTGGCTATAGGAATAGTTCGGGGACTGAAGATCGGTGGAGTACACGGCCGACATGCGGATGAGTTCGCCGTATTTCTCCACAGGAATGCTTTTATCCGTGCTGCCGTAGTTGTTTTCATCGACAGATTGGCAAATCAGTCGCGCTCTGACGGTCATCGTTTCCTCCTTTTGCCGTCTCTCCGTGCTGTCACGACATAAGGCCAGCCGTTGCCCCGGTGTTCGACACCCTAGCTCAACCCTGCGGCGGGGGAACCTGGGTTACGTCATCCCCCGGCTGGGATGCCGTTTCGGTCTCGGTCTCATCCTCCCATGGATCGGCGCTGGTGACGCGCTCTCCCTGCATGACCAGGGACGATTCCACGCAAAGAATTGAATTCAGTATGCAGCTCACATCCCATCCCCTGGAGATTTTGCGGTCGCCGTAAAGGTCTCGGGAACGCTTGCCGCAAGCTAGGCAGACAAATACCGCGCCAGGCGGAGCGACTTGATTTTGACCTCTATCAATATCCATCGGACCTCCGCATAGGGCCAGGGGTTTTGCTGCACACGTAGCCCCTGGACGTGTTGGGGAGTGGTTGGCACCCAGCAGCCAGGCCAAATTAGCGAGGTTTTTGGAAGCGGTCAAAATAAAATTTCGGAAATGGCACGACATCAGACGACAGGAGGCGAACCGTGAATTTCGCTTGGGATTTTGGCGATTTGGGGGTTTAAAGGGGGATCGTCCTGAAGATAGCCAAGGACAGTTTTCCAAAAAAAACCCGCCGATACCTTGCCAATATCGGCGGTGAGGAAAGTTTTATTGCAATGTCCAACACTCAGTTTCTAGTCTGTTTGTTTGCAAATTGCCAGAATAAAATTGGAGGAATCCAATAATGTTGACGGCTGACGAGCAAATCAGAAACAGGCTCGGAAAGCTGGACTCTCCGCAGCGCGTGAGATGGCTACAGCAAAAAATCTCACCATATTATGCCGATCTCGCCGCCAGAGTCTATTTCAGATTACCCTATTACATTGATGGCGTCAGCATCGAACCCGAATCAGAAGCCATTGATTTAGTTCTAAGACTTGGTTCGATATACCATCTCAGCGGCAGAGAACGGTACGCGGCATACCGGACACAATGGAAAATCGCCCTGTATAAATCCGCTGATCTGGGCAAGCATCTTATCCAAATTGGAAAACATCACATCGACCAGGGCGGCACGATCAAAAACCTGGCGCAGGTTTTTTGGGACGCCAGCCGGTCTTTCCCCCAAGAGTTTCCATTCATCTCCAAAGATGAATTTGAAGCCATCGCTCAGGGGTTCAAAAAAACACGGCGGAAGAGGGCAGTGAAGCCATGACATCGCATATTCCCACTTGGCCTTTCCCCACAGGAAACGAATTGGGATGGTTAGGAAAATGCCAGACCACGGATCGGGGGGCGCCAATCCCGAATGTCCATAATGCCTTGATAGCGCTACGAGAAGACCCAAAACTGAATACGATCCTGGCCTATGACCAGATGCGGCGGGCAATCCTCCTGGTGAAGCCAGCGCCAGACGCCACGGGGCAGACAGATCAAGATGATTTGCCAAGGCCGGTCAAAGACACTGACATAACGAATATCCAAGAATACCTCCAGGAAGCTGGGATGACGCGGCTTTCCAAGGACACCACCCACCAGGCGGTGGAAAAGCGGGCGGAAGAAAACGCCTTCCATCCGGTCAAGGATTATTTGATTGGCCTGGAATGGGACGGACAAAAGCGGGTGGGCGGGTGGATGAACGCCTATCTCGGTGTCCCGCATAGCGAATATTCCGCAGCAATCGGCCAAATGTTCCTGATCGCCATGGTAGCCCGCATCTTCGAGCCAGGCTGCAAAGCCGATTACATGCTGATCCTGGAGGGGCCGCAAGGCATCGGCAAATCCACCGCCTGTTCCATTTTGGCGGGGCCATGGTTTTCCGACGCGCTCCCCGATCTCAAATCAGGCGGCAAGGACATCAGCCAGCATTTGAACGGGAAATGGCTGATCGAGGTTGCCGAAATGTCATCCCTCGATAAAGTGGAAGCCGCCGCCCTGAAAGCATTCGTCACCCGAAGCGTAGAGCAGTACCGCCCCAGCTATGGCCGTAAAGACGTTTGGGAGGCCCGCCAGTGCGTTTTTATCGGCACTACGAACAAGGGGTGCTACCTACGCGATGAAACCGGTGGAAGGCGCTTCTGGCCCGTTCTATGCGGTGTTGTCGATTTGGAAGCATTGAAGCGCGACCGGGACCAACTCTTCGCCGAGGCCGTCGCGCTCTACCGTTCCAAAACCCCCTGGTGGCCCACTGCCGCATTCGAGGCCGAACACATCAAACCGCACCAGGACGCCCGCTATGAAAGCGATGCCTGGGAAACAGCTATCTCCCATTACCTGATCGGCCGGAGCCGCGTAACCCTGATCCAGGTTGCTCAAGAGGCGCTAGATTTTCCAAAATCGAAACTCTCCACCGCCGATCAACGGCGCATCACTGCCATATTGGAACGCCAGAATTGGGAGCGAGGACCGAGAGAATCCTTTGGAATTCCGTGGGTTAAGCGCAGATTGATCTAAAATCAGCGGGAGCCGTTTATGTAGCACTGTAGCAAATGCAGCACCGCCCTATATATTCACTGAAAAGTTTTTGACCGCTCTATAAGCGCGGGCTACATCTGCTACATGCGCTACATAGAATTTGGAAACGCAGCTCAGAAAAATTGAAAAAATTTTCCGGAAATAATCGGGAAGGGAGGAAAGTTTTTCCGCTCCCCGTGACCCAAACGTTTTTGCGGATCGACGCGGCGGCGCAGCGAAAAGTCGGCTGAGAATGCTTCTCAGTTGCAGTTACAACTGCAAATGCCTCGCATTACGCCCCGCATCATCGGGATTCTTTAGAATTGCGATGGTTCCTGCCAAGAATAACCTAGCAATATCAATGGCTTAGCTTGATAAACGGGGAGTCACCGCGGATTTGGAACGGTGCGGGATGCTGACCTAGTCTGCCACGGGTTACGCTTAGACTAGGCGGGAATCGGCCCAAAAACCGGCCTAAAAAAAATGCTTGTTCTACGGGTTGACAATGGTCTATTTATCAAAAAACCGCGCGTCCGGCACATTGTCGGCCGGTAGCGCTGCCAGCTCTTGCGGCGTCATACACGCGCGCGGATTCGTGTGCCGCGCCGCTACTTGCGGCGTCTTCAGAGCCACCCGGCCGCCGCTATTGCTTTTCCCGTTTGCCTCCTCATTCCGTGCTTTACGCCGCGCCATGGCGATTGCCCGGCCTTTAGCGCCATTGACTCGCAACACGGCCTTAAAATGTTCTCGTGTTGCGTACATTGTCGCGTATCGGGTGGCGAGTTCTGGCAAGATGTCACCGAGCGCGGCCATGACGGGGGATTTAATGGCCGCCCAATGCCCGGCCGGGATTCTGGCTATCTGTTGAGCCACGGACTCGTCAAACCCGTCCAGGGTGGCTCCACCGGCCCAAAACTGGCAAGCAATGGATATAACGGCGCGGTGTACCGAGCCAGCCGCGCATTGCATGCGTTTAGCGTGCAGTATGGTTTCAACTGGCATTAATAGCGGTTTGGGCGCGGCCATGCTGCAAAATATGGCGGATTCCCTAGGCTTTCAAACTTTTTTCAAAAAATGCTCTTTTTCATCGGAATCCGTATTGCATTAATTTCCCCGATGTTGTTTAACCTGTTCATGCGCTGGCAACGGGTCGGTGGCATAGTGGAGTAACCAGATGAACAAATTCTATGATCTCATGGAGATCGTTTCTAACACAATTTTCGGCATGCTCATGATGTCGTTTATCCTGTTCATTGGCTTTATTGCCTACAGCTTCGCTCAGAACTAAGGGGTAATCATGCGACATATTTTTTCGGTAAATTGCGTTTGGTATATTTGGTACGAATCGCGACGCCATGAAGGCAAGGATTTTTCTGAATATGGTTTTTCTGAATGGGCAAATTATCATATCGGGGAACAAAAACATTTTGTCTATTTCCCGTAGGTAAATCACAATTTAATCCGCTGCATTGCGGCGGATTATGTGGCGATTTTGCCGATATGGAGAAAAAAATGTCTGAAAAATACGTTGTCTTTCAACGTAGCTGCAAAAGTTTTGAAGAT
>Ga0335069_10009280_pt1 | contig 14010 bp, 11 predicted proteins | sample Lox_Sample_11_FD_206714 | JGI IMG/M metagenome (GOLD analysis project Ga0335069, IMG submission 206714) | Soil microbial communities from Loxahatchee National Wildlife Refuge, Florida, United States - Lox_Sample_1.1 | ecosystem: Environmental > Terrestrial > Soil > Wetlands | place: USA... | reverse complement strand
GCCTCGGCGAGTATGGCGCCGCCATCGCGATGCTCGAAGAAGCCTTTCACGCCTGCGATCGAATCGGCGACCGTGCGTGGAAGAGTCGCCTGCTGAACACGCTCGGCTGGTGCTTCGCCGAAATCGGGGATGTCGAGCGCGCACGCCTGTACAACGAGCGCGCCGCGGTGCTCGCGCGCGAGATCGGCGATCCGGAGATTCTCTCCAATGCCGACATCAATCTGTCGGCGAATCATCTCGCCCTCGGCCACGTCGATCGGGCGCTCGGGTATTTGGAGCCGATCGAAGACGCGCTGGCGCGGCCGGGCGATCCGTGGATGCGGTGGCGCTATCAGCTCCACGCGCTGCACACGCGTGGGGAGATCGAACTCGTACGCCGCCAGCCGGATCAAGCGCTGGTCCGAGCGGATGACGAGCTGCGCGGCGCACGGCAACACCACGCACCAAAGCTGGCGGCACGTGCGCTGACGCTGCGGGCGGCGGCGTTGCTTGCGCTCGATCGCCGCGACGAAGTCGACGTCGCACTGCGCGAAGCACTCACGATCGCTGCACAGATCGGTCACCGGAGTGCCGAGGTTCGTGTCCATCGGCTACTCGCCGAAAGCGCGCGCCGCCGCGGCGATGCGACGGCCGCCACCGCGCATGCTGCGCAGGCCCGCACCGTCGGCGCGCAACTTGCCAGCTCGCTCGCCAACGACGAGCTTCGCAAGCACTTGCTGCGGAGCGTCAGCGATGAGGTGTGAGTGTGACTTCCGATCGAGTGACCGTGTGACAGCGCCGAACTTACCCGAACTCGTGGCCGACTACCCGGTTGCGCAACAGCGGATCGCCGAGTTTCGAAGCAAAGGACACACGGCACTGCAGGCAGTTGCCTCACGCGAGGAAGTTGCGGCGTACCGCCCGGTGATCGAAGCGGCAGCGCTGCAGCACAACTGGCAGACACGACCGATCGAAGAACGCGACACCTATGGCAAAGCGTTCCTGCAAATCACCAATCTGTGGCGTGTCGATGCAGGCGTGCGTCGCTTCGTGTTTGCCCGACGCTTCGCCAAGATTGCGGCTGAACTTCTCGGTGTCGACGGCGTTCGCTTGTACCACGATCAGGCGCTGTTCAAAGAACCGGGCGGTGGACCGACGCCCTGGCACCAGGATCAGTACTACTGGCCGTTCGATGGCGACGAGACCATCACCATGTGGATGCCGTTGATCGACATCCCCGCCGAGATCGGCACCATGACCTTCGCGTCCGGCAGTCAGCGGCTCGGCTATCTCGGGAGCTACGAAATTTCGGATCAGTCGGAGACGATCTTCAGACAGGTGATTCAAGAACGCCACCTCGAGCTCGAGACCCACGGAGCGTTGGCCGCAGGCGATGCGACGTTCCATCGCGGCTGGACGCTCCATGGTGCGGGACCGAACCCGACGAGCACGATGCGGCCGGTGATGACCGTCATCTACTTCGCCGACGGCCTGCGCGTGGCGGAGCCGCAAACGCCGGGGCAACAGTTCGACCTGCACGTCTGGCTACCCGGTCTCAAACCCGGCGACCTCGCCGCCAGCGAAATCAATCCGCTGCTCTACGCGGGGTCGAACGCCAGCTAGGGCACACGTATGGCTTCGCAAGCGAGTCGCGCGGCTCGCCTATCGCTGCGGTGACCTGCTAAGAATAGTCGCCCAACGAAGAATAGGAGGACAGGTCGATGAGTAAGCTGTGCGAAGGACGAGTCGCGATTGTGACCGGTGCAGGACGCGGCATCGGGCGCGAGCATGCGCTGATGCTGGCAGCGCACGGGGCCAAGGTCGTGGTCAACGATCTCGGCGGCACCCGCGACGGCACCGGCGCGTCGCTGGGACCGGCGGCCGAGGTGGTCAACGAGATCAAGGCGGCCGGCGGCGACGCCGTCGCGAACGGCGATGACATCAGCGACTGGAGCGGCGCCGAGCGGATGATCCAGCAAGCGGTCAGCGCCTTCGGTCGCTTGGATGTGTTGGTCAACAACGCCGGCATTCTGCGCGATCGTATGCTGATCAACATGACCGAGGCAGAGTGGGACGCGGTCATCAAGGTGCATCTGAAGGGCACGTTCGCCCCGTCGCACTTCGCGGCCGCGTATTGGCGCGATCAATCCAAGGCGACCGGCAAGCCGGTTGACGCCCGTCTGATCAACACCACCTCGGTGTCGGGCATCTATGGCAATGCCGGTCAGACGAACTACGGCGCGGCCAAGGCCGGCATCGCCGCGTTCACGATCATCGCCGCGCGCGAGCTGCGGCGCTACGGCATCACGGTCAACGCCGTCGCGCCCGGCGCGTTGACGCGCATGACCGAAGACCTCGGCATGGGCCAGGCGAGCGAGGCCGACAAGGAAGCAATGCATCCGCGCTGGATCGCGCCGATCGTGACGTGGCTCGCGAGCAAGAACTCGTCCGGCGTCACGGGCCGGGTCTTCGAAGCGACCGGCCGTCTCCTCGGCATCGCCGAGGGCTGGCACCGCGGACCGGTCGCCAAGCCGGTCGACGATCCGACTCAGATCGCGCCAGTGGTGGAGGAACTCCTGCGAACGGCACGCAAGAACGCCGGCATGGACGGGAAGGATTTCGACTAGCGATCGGGAGGCAACCGATGGCAACCTTCGCGCTGATCTCCGATCCGCATGTGTGCGGATCCAATCCGGACACTGGCTGGACCGCGCCACCGATTCCGAACGAGCCGACGATGTACGATCGCAGCATCGAACTGCTCGAAGCCGCCATCGCCGAGATCAACGCGCTGGCCGATGTGGATTTCGTTCTGGTCCCCGGCGATCTCACCCGCGACTCGGAACCGTACAACCACGAGCGCGTGCGCGAATTGCTCACGCACTTCCGCAAGCCGGTGTTCTGCGTATCGGGCAATCACGATCAACCGCGCCCGCCCAAGCTGCGGCCGCCGGAGTACCTCGACCCGCAAGTCAAGCCGGTGCGGACAACCGAGATTCCCCGCTGGTATGGCGATTTCGGATTCTCCGACACGAAACGCACCGCGTACAGTTGCGATCCGACGCCGGACGTTCATCTCGTCGGCCTGTGCTCCCCCAAACCGGACGAAGACCGCGGCTGGATCTCGCCCGAGATCCTGGCGTGGCTCGACGACGACTTGTCAAAGCAGCGCGATCCGCGCCGCGAGACGGTGGTGATGCTGCATCACAGCATCATCGATCACGTGCCGGCCGAATCCGTGAATCCGACGTTCTCGTGGTTTCACGTCGAGAATTCTCCCGAGTTGAAGACCCTGCTGCGCCAGCACGGCGTGCGGCTCACCTTCACCGGCCACCTCCACATTCAGGACGTGAAGGAAGAGAACGGCCTCTATAACATCGCGACGGCTTCGCTTGCCGGGTACCCGCACGCGTACCGGATCATGCGGCTGCACGACAGCCGACTCGACATCAGCAGCCGGCGGCTGCGCGCGATTCCGTCGCAGCCGGACTTGCAGGGCTACTCGCGTCGCTTCACCGCCGACGCGTTCGTCAATATCCTCGCCGACGTATTGCAGGCCCCGCCGTTCAAGCTGCCGGCGGAGAGCGCGGCGGTCACGGCGGAGAAGCTTCGCAACTGGTGGCCGTCGATTGCGGACGGCGACGAGCAGTTCGCGTACACCGGCGAGGAACTCGGCAATGAGGCGTTGGCGGCGTACGTCAATTCGTTCAGCGATCGCCCGCCGGCCGACAACGATCTCACCATCGAGTTGCCACGACGTTGACCGTCAGCTCGCGAGTCCCAGCGCCTCCATCGCCACTTGCTTGGTGCGCTTGAAGTCGGCCTTGCCGGACGGTGAGCGGTACACTTCGTCGACGATGACGACGTGTTTCGGCGCCTTGTAGCCCGCCAGGTGGTCCTTCACGAATTTCTTGATCGCTTCCGAATCAACGCGCCCGCTCGCCGACAGCACGGCGGTGATCGCCTCGCCCCATTTTGCATCGGGTACGCCGACCACCACCGTGTCCTTCACGCCGGGGAAGCGCTTGATGACCTCTTCGACCTCCTCGGGGAAGACCTTCTCGCCGCCGGTGTTGATACACACCGAGCCGCGCCCGAGTAGCGTCAGCGTGACCCCGTCGTCGTTCACTTGCGCCCAATCGCCGGGGACCGAGAAGCGACCGAACTCGGTTTGCACGAAGGTCCGCGCGCTCTTTTCGGGGTCCTTGTAGTAGCCCATCGGCTGCGGGCCGCCGACCCCGACCAAACCCTTCACTCCGGGTTGAGTGTCGATCAGCTTGAGCTGCTCGTCGAACAGTCTGGTCTTGTCGGTGAGCTGAAACTTCGCGGTCGACACCGCGCCAGCCGCGGTGGTGACCGCGACACCCATACCGACCGCTTCGGACGAGCTGAACGCGTCGACCAACATGGTTTGGGGGAGGTGTTTGATCAGGCCCTGTTTGGTTTCTTGGCTCCACATGACTCCCGACGAAGCGATCATGCGCACGGACGATAGGTCGTAGGAACGCTGCGGGCGATCGAGCGCCTCCAGCATCGGCCGAGCGAACGAGTCGCCGACGATGGTGATTGCCGTCGGCTTGGTGCGATCGACGACCTCCCACAATTGGCTGGCGCTGAAGCTCTTTGGATCGTCGAGCATGATCACCGCGCCGCCGGTCATCCAGGCGATCATCGCGGTGAACCAACCGGTGCCGTGCATGAGCGGGGGGCCGATCAGCGTGCGCAAGCGCAGCGGCGGGTTCTTCACGTTTTCTTCCAGCGCGGCCACGTCGGCGGGCGCCGGTCCCAGTCCGCCGCCGGCGAAGCGGTAGTAGAGATCATCTTGCCGCCACATCACGCCCTTCGGCATTCCGGTGGTGCCGCCGGTGTAAAGGAACATCAGATCCTCGGGGCTCCATGGTACCTGCGGGGCGGGCCGGTCGGTCTCGGCGATGGTTTCATAGTCGGCGGCGTTTGCGGGGAGGTTGGCCGCGTTGCTCTCGCGGACGACCACGACGCCCTTGATCAGCGGCAGCTCGCCGACGACCTTCAACAGCAAGGGAACGAAGTCTTCGTGAACGACGACGATCTCCGCATCGGCGTTGTCGAGCAGGTAGCGGAGTTCCTCCTCGCGATAGCGATAGTTCACGTTGACCGGCACCAGCGCGGCTTTGAATGCGGCGAAGACCGCCTCCATGAAGGCGGGGTGGTTGTAGGTGTAGATGGCGACCTTGCCCTGATGCGACGCGCCTCGCTCTTTCATCCAGGCCGCGAGATTGCGGGCGCGCCGTTCGAGGCTGCGCCACGAGATCGTTCGCGAGCCTTGCACTAGCGCGTCTTCGTCACCGCGAATGGCGGCGACGCGGTCGAGACATTCTGCGAGATTCCATTCAGCCATGAACACAGCTCCTCACGTTCGGTGATGTCGGAAACGAGACCTTGCGGCTAACATACGCATGGTCATCGAATCAACCGTTGGCACGCCCAGACGGCGTTTTCTGAACTATGACAAGACGGTACACTGCCGGCATTGAACCGGAGGAAGGCTATGCGACGTGCGTGGATTGTTGTCTGTCTCGTCCTGCTAACGGTCGGTGCCGCCGAAGCGCGCCGTCGCGCCCGTGCGCCCATCCGGATACGGATGGCGGCCTTCGTCGGCGAGAAGGTCGAAGGCACGCGGCCGGATTTCGAGTGGGTGGCGACGTACAAGGGCAAGCGCTATCGGCTCTTTGTGTTGAATCTGCAGGTCTTGGGCGGCGGCGTCACGCCGCTCGACATCGATGCAGCCGTGCGGCCGTATTCGGTCCAGTTCGCGGTCACGGGTGACAAAGCCAAAGTTGCCCGCCTGATCGACGCGCCGCCGCGACAGCAGCTGGTGATCACGGGCTATCTGCGACTGGATGCGAGCGGGCGATATCTGATGTTGGATACGGTCGAGATCGGCCCCGGCGCACCCACGACACCCGGCAGCGAGTAGGACCTATCTGGAGCCGCCGGCGGCGACCGCGGCCACCGCCGCTTCGCGGTGCGGAATGCGCATGTGAACCGTGGTACCCCGGCCGATCACGCCGGCAATCTCAACCTCGCCGCCGAGCAACCGGGCGCGCTCGCGCATGCCGAGGAACCCCAGCGAATGCGGACTGGTGGTTTCCGCGTGCGTGACCCCGCGCCCGTCATCCTCGACCTCCAGCACGAGCTGGTCATCCTCCAACCGCAGTGAGATGGTGACGTGGCGCGCGGCGGCGTGACGGGCGACATTGGTCAGCGCCTCTTGCAGAATGCGGAAGAGTGCGGTCGACCGCATTGGATCGAGCGTCAGCTCCGGGAGCGAACAACGAAACGTACACGCGACCCCGCAGCGCCGTTCGAACTCGTGCGCCTGCCACTGGATCGCCTCGCGCAGCCCCAGGTCATCGAGCACACTCGGTCGCAACTCCGCGGAAATACGCTGTACGGAGTTGATGACCGTGTTCGCAAGATCCGACATCGCGCTCAGCTTGCGCCACAGCGGTGGCGGGATGTCCGCCCCCGCGAGCCGTCGGGGCAACAGATCGATGTCGATCTTGAGCGCGGTGATCATTTGACCCAACTCGTCGTGGACCTCGCGCGCGATGCGCGTGCGCTCCTCTTCGCGCACCGACTCTACACGCGCCGACAGGGCATGGAGCTGTTCGTTGGCGGCGCGCAACGCTTCCGTGCGTTCGGCGACGCGGCGCTCGAGATCGGTATTGAGCGCTCGCACCTCCAGCTCGGCCCGCCGTCGCGCGGCCAATTCTCGCAGGGATGACAATCGGTAGCGTTGCATCTCGCGCGCCGTCATTACCGACAGCATGAGCCCAATCGCAATCGCCGCGCCGGGATCTTCGATCAACGCCATCAAGTCCCCATCCGCCCACCCCACCGCGGTGCAGAGGAGCGCCGCCGCGAAGAGCACCGTGACCGCTTGCGGCCATGGGCCCCACGGCAGCAACGTGGCCGTCGTCAGCGCGCCGCCGATGAAGAGTACCGCGGTGGTTTCGTATTCGCGGCTCGGACTCACCATGCCGGAGATCGCGGTCAGCAGATAGGCGGCAAGAATCACCGCGAGCGACGCTGCCAAGGCCCGGCGTTCGACCCAAGGCCCTCGCAGCAGCACCAGCGCGAGCCCGGTCAAGGACATCCCGACGCACTTCGCGAAGAACGGATGCTCCAGACGAGTGGCCAAGACGAGTTCGAGGCCGGTGAAGACGACGCCGACGACGAGCGCGATCCACAAAATTACGCGCGTCCGGCTGAGGAGCAGATGGCTCGCCGGTTCGGCGGCGTTGCCTAGCTCCAGTTGGTCGGTGCTGCTCTCCATGATGCTCAGCGTATCCCCGTAGGCTGCCCAGGCCGCATTGCACACCGCTATCGAAATCGTCAAGCACGGCTCGCAGCCAGTCAATCCCCTAATTCGAAAGTGATCGCGTCGCCGTGTAGGTCGACAGCCGGAAGCCAATCGGCGGGAGCACGAAGCGGCATCGTCGGAACCAAATGGCGATAGCGATTACGAAACAGCACGCGGCGTCCCTGTCGAATGCGCAGCTCGGCGGATTCTACGAACGCGTCGACGCGCCAGAGAAATCGCCGTCGGGGCGGTGGATCGGCGGAACTCACCGCGCTCGGCGATACCCATCGCAGCGGAGACCGACAGCCGATCGGCACGCTCGGCGAATCCGGCCATTGACCGCGATCGAGGAACGCCGCGATGGTCTGCGCCACGTGACGGCCGCTCAAAGCGGCGACGTCGGCCGTCTCGGCGGCGTGAATCAAGTTGCCCGCGGCAAACACGCCACGCGCAGAGGTTCGCAGCGCACCGTCGACCCGCGGTGCGCGCGTCGCGGGGTCCATGATCAATCCCCCCCGCCGCGCCAGTTCATGATCCGGAATCCAGTCGCCGGTGACGACGACCGTGTCGCATGCAAGCAGACGGCGCGCGCCGGTGTGTACATCGGTGAGTTCGACCGCTTCGACCCGTCGCCCACCGATGATGCGAGTGACACGCTGGGAGGTGAGAATCGGGACGCGCAGCCGACCGGTGCTCAGCCACCGGTACGGCGCGTATGTTTGGTGCCGCGGATGCTCGGTGACCATCGCGACGGTGACAGCGCCCGCATGTGCAAGCGTCAACACCGCGGAGAAGCTCACGTGTTCGGCGCCGATGACGACGGCGCGGCGGCCGGCGCGCTGGTGATGGAGATAGACGAGCTGTTGCAACGTGCCGGTGGTGAACACGCCCAGCGGTCGATCACCGGGAATCAAACGCGCAGAGCGCGGCCGCTCGCGGCAACCGGTGGCGAGCACGATGGCGCGGGCGGCGATCATGTCGATCCCGGCTGGGCTGGTCAGACTGAGCGCAGTCGGGTTCGCCCAGCCGGTGACCGACGTGCACGTGCGCACGTCGACACCGGCGCGCTCGGCGAGATCGACGTAGCGGCGCGCATATCGCGGTCCGGTCGTGATGCGATGCAAGTCGCGCATCCCGAAGCCAATGTGATTCGCGTGACGTGGAATGCCGCCGGCTTCGGACTCGCGATCGACGGCGATCACCTCGGTTGCGCCGAGACGTCGCAGCTCGATCGCCGCGGCCAATCCCGCCGGCCCCGCGCCCACGACGATCAGATCAACTGTGCGAGCCGATGGGCGTGACATCGTCGGGATCGAGCGCGAGGAGGCTGGGGATGGATTGTTGGTTGCGGTCGGCGACAAGCCGGGCAACGGCGGCCATGCAGTAGAATCCCTGACAGCGCCCGAGCAACGCGCGGGTGCGTCGCCGGACGCCATCGAGACTGCGCGCTGGAATCACGGCCCGCAGCGAGTCGAGGATTTCGCCGCGTGTCACCCCCTCGCAGTGACAGATGATGTCGCCGTAGTTCGAATCGGCGGCGATCTGATCGGGGGATTGATACGGTCGGGTGAAGGCTTCGCCGATGTTGGGCATCCGGACGGTGCGGAAATCGTCCACCGGCACGAGCGATAGACCGGCGTCCGCCAGGCCTTCGACGACGTATTCGGCGATCGCCATCGACGCAGACAATCCGGTGGACCGGATGCCGCCGACGCACACGTAGCGCTGTTCCGGATGAAATCGGATCTGGTAGTCGCTGTGCTCGGTGGCGGCGCGCAGTCCGACGTAGACGGCCGTGACCTCCTCGTCGACGAGCTGCGGCAGAATTCGCCGCCCGCGCTCGATCAACGAGGCAGTTCCTTCTGCGGTCGATCCGGTGGCGCGCCGGTCCGGCACCTCTTCCGCGGTCGGACCGAGCATCACGTTGCCGAAGACGGTCGGGCTGATGAGGATGCCCTTGCTCACCGCGGTGGGCACCTGCAGGAGGATACGGCTGACCAGCGGTCGCGCGAGCTTGTCGAAAACGATCAGCTCGCCGCGTCGCGGCGTGACGGTGAAGGCTGAGTAGCCGAACCAGCGATCGATGGTGTCGGCGTGCAAGCCAGCCGCGTTGACGACGTAGCGGCTATGCAGTGTTCCTCGCGGCGTCCGCACGGCGTGGGTACCGTCTGCGTGTCGTCCGATCGACTCAACCGGACTCGACAAACGGAGGTCGACGCCGTTGACAACGGCTTGGGTCGCGTAGGCCAGCGGCGTGGTGAACGGGCAGATGATCGATTCGTCGGGAACCTTGATCGCGCCCAGCGCGCCGGGAGCGAGATGAGGCTCGGCTCGGTAGAGTTCTTCAACGCTGACGTGTCGCGCCGCGGTATACCCGTTGCGCTCCGCGGTCGCGATGATCGCGGGAAGCGCGGCCTGCTGCTCGGCGCTCCACGCGATCAGCAACGCCCCGCTGCATTCGATCGGAATGCCGGCGGCCGTGCCGTACCCACGCAACAGGCTGTGGCCGCGCCGCACCAGGCGGGCTTCGAGGCTGCCGGCCTTGGCATCGAAGCCCGTATGCAGGATGGCGGTGTTCGCTTTGCTGGTGCCGGTGCCGACGTCGGAAGCCGCCTCGACGAGCGCGCAGCGCACGCGATAGCGCGACAGCTCGCGGGCGATCGCCGCGCCGACGACGCCGGCGCCGATGACGATGACGTCGTAGGTCGCGGCAGGGTCGCGTTGCGCCGATTCGCTCACGGGGCGTTCTTAGGGCCTTCGACCAGGCGAGGCAAACACGATGGTCGTGGTGGGATTGATGCCGCGCTTCCGCTACATGATCGTCGATGGTCGAGCGGGATCTCGCGCTGACGCTTGCCGGCGGCGGCAACCGCGCATTCTACCAGGCCGGACTCCTCAATCGTTGGGCCGACGCGCTGCTGCCGCGCGTCCGTGTCGTCGCGGCGTGTAGCGCCGGCGCATGCGTCGCGACGATTTTTCTCTCCGGGCGCGCCGACGAGACGCATGAATTTTGGAAACGGCGTCGTGCGGGTGTGTCCCGTAACTTCGATTTCCGAAAGTTGCTGACCGGTCAACGGCCCGCACCGCACGGCGAGGTCTATCGCGACACGATGATCGTCGCGATGCGCGCCGGCGGACTCGAGCGGGTGCGCCGGCAACCCTTTCCCATACTTGTCTTGACCGCGGGATGTCCGCAGTGGCTGCCGACCGGTGCGGCGATGTTGATTGGCCTCGCGGCATACAATCTGGAAAAGCGGCTGTTTCCAGCGCGCGTGCATCCGCGCTTCGGATCGCGGTTGAGATTCCAGCCGGTGGTGTTCGACGCTCGGGAATGCGAGACCCCCGAGCAGCTCGCGGATCTCATACTCGCCTCGTCGGCGAGTCCGCCGTTTACCCCGGTCGGACGATACGGCGGACAACGTCTGCTCGACGGGGGATTGATCGACAACGTGCCCGCGTTCGTCGCCGAACAAGTCGGCGGTGTGCGCCGGCATCTCGTGATGCTCACACGACCGTATCCGCCCGGCGTGCTCGGCCGGCATGGGCACCGGCTGTATGTCGGGCCGACGCGACCGACGCCGATCTCGCGCTGGGACTACACGCGGCCGGATCTGCTGGAAGAAACGATCGCCATGGGCGAGCGCGAGAGCGCGCTCTACGCACGGGGCGTGGACGACCTGCTCCGGGACTAGAAGATCCCGAGCTTGCGGGCGATCACGTCCGCGGTGAGTCCGAGGAGAAACAGACTGCCGAACCGGCGCGTGTGGCCGAACGCAAAGGCCGCGAACCATAGCGGCCAGATGTTCTTCGGGTATTCCGTCGGCGGCGCGCTGGGGCGTGCATGGAAGTAGACACGCACGGCGCGGACGTACAACGGCAGCGCGAACGCCACGGCCAGCAGCAAGACGGACGCGTATCCGCTCACCACCAGGGCGATCACGAGCAGGTATTGCAGCGTCAGCATCGCAATCGTGGCCCAGCGCGCGCGCTGTTCGCCCAGCAGCACCGGCATGGTGCGGATGCCCTTGCCCGCGTCGGCGTCGAGCTTGTCGATGTGTTTGCCGAACAGCACCGTGGTGGCGGCCAACGCGACCGGTAAGCTGGCGCACATCACCGGCCAAGAAGTCTCTCCCGTGATGACGTAGTAGCCGCCGCCTACCATCAGCGGCCCCCACACGATGATCACCGCGACTTCGCCCATACCAATGTATTTCAACGGCCAGGTATAAAAGAGCACGAAGAACACGCCGACGGCGAGCAGCGACAGCGTCGCTTCGCCTCGGACCGCGACCAACACCACGCCGGCTGCCAACGCGATCAGCCCGGTGACGGCGGTGTACAGGAGCACTTGTCCGCGCGTCATCAACCCGTGTTCGAGCGGCTGCGGACCGTACTGCGCACGAAAATAGTTGTCCTTGTCGACCCCTTTCAGATGATCGGTGAAGTCGTTGACGAGGTTGTTGGTTGCGTGCGCGAACAGCAGGCCGACCGTGACCAGCGCCCACAACACGAGGTTGAAATGTCCATCGCGCGCGGCGAGCAAGCCGGCGATCATGGCGGAGATCAGGGTCATGACCAAGACGGCGGAGCGCGTCGCGATCAGCCAGCGCGAGATGACGTCGAGACCGTCCCACTCGTCGCGGCTGACGCGCGGGATGACGTTGACGGCCTTGGCCCACATCGACATGTTCATGACGGTTGCCTCCGGCTCCGAACGATGCGGTGCGGTTAGTCTTCGATGATCGAGATCGCTTGCCTTGGACAAATCCGGACAGCTTGCTCGATCTTCTTGCGCAACGATTCGCCCGGGTGCTCGATCAACACATAGCTGCGATCGTCATCGCGCACTTCGAAGACTTCGGGTGCGGTCTGGGCGCAGCGGCTGTGTCCTTCGCATAGATCGTGATCGACGACGACTCTCATGATTCTCTCCTCGGTCGGGAATGGCCTCAACGACTCGGCGGCGCATTGGAGCATCTCTGCGCCGCGGATTCAACGGTGATTCAGGTGGCCGCCGGGTCGGCCTTCTCCGGATCGATGCCGAAGTCGGCGATCGCGGTTTGAACCTGTCCGACGGCGATCTCACCACGTTGCGCGAGTTGATAAAGGGCGGTGACGCAGATGGATTCGGCGTCGACCTCAAAGAACCGGCGCAGGGCTTCCCGCGTGTCGCTGCGCCCGAAGCCATCCGTGCCGAGCGCGTGCAAGCCGGCCGGCACGAACGGCGCGATCTTGTCCGCCACCAGCTTGAGATAGTCGGTGGCGGCAACGACCGGCCACGGCTCGTTGGCCAACACGGCACTGAGGTACGGGACGCGCGGCGGGTCGCCCGGGTGGAGCATGTTGTACCGCTGCGCTGCAACGGCATCGCGGCGCAGCTCGCTATAACTGGTCACGCTCCAAACGTCGGCCGCGACGCCGCGAGCGGCGAGCAACTCCTGGGCGCGCAGGGTTTCGTTGAGGATCGCGCCGCTGCCGAACAGATGGATGCGCGGGCCGAGCTTCGGATCCGGTGCCGGGCGCAGCTTGTAGAGTCCGCGCAAGATGCCGTCTTCCACCCCGGCGGGCATCGGCGGCTGCACGTAGGCTTCGTTCATCACGGTGAGGTAGTAGAAGACGTCTTCGCGCTCGATGTACATGCGGTGGATCCCGTCCTCGACGATCACCGCCAACTCGTAGGCAAAGGCGGGATCGTAGGCGCGAATCGTCGGCACCACCGGCATGAGGATGTGGCTGTGGCCGTCCTGGTGTTGCAATCCTTCACCGGCGAGCGTGGTGCGGCCGGCGGTGGCACCGACGATGAAACCCTTGCCACGCGCATCGGCGTGTTGCCAGATCAGATCGCCGATGCGCTGGAAACCGAACATCGAGTAGAACAGAAAGAACGGGATCGTGTTGACGCCGTGGGCGGCGTAGGCGGTGCCGGCGGCGGTGAACGATGCCATCGCGCCGGCTTCGGTGATGCCTTCTTCGATCAGTTGGCCGTCCTTGACCTCACGATAGAAGGCGACGATGTCGGAGTCGACGGGCTCGTACCGCTGGCCCTGCTCCGAGTAGATGCCGAACTTGCGGAACAGCGAGTCCATGCCGAAGGTGCGCGCTTCGTCCGGTACGATCGGCACGATCAGGCGGCCGATGGTGGCGTCGCTCATCAAATGGCGGAGCATGGTGACGAACACCTGGGTGGTCGCGACATCGCGGCCTTTGCTGCCGGCGCGGAACTCGTCGAAGATGTTGGACGGCAACGCCGGCAGCGGTTGCGCGCGAATCATACGGCGCGGCACCGGGCCGCCGAGCGCGGCGCGGCGCTCGCGGAGATACTCGATCTCCTCGCTGTCGTCCGCCGGCCGATAGAACGGCATGTCCGGCAGGTCGCGATCGTTGATCGGAATGCCGAGGCGATCGCGGAACTCGCGCAACTCGCGCTCGTTGAGCTTCTTGGCCTGGTGCGAAATGTTCTTGCCTTCGCCGGCGGGGCCGAGCAGGTAGCCCTTGATCGTCTTGGCGAGAATGACCGTCGGTGCGCCGGCGTGTTCCTCCGCATTGCGGTACGCCGCGTACACCTTCTCGGGGTCGTGGCCGCCGCGGCGCAGCCGGCGCAACTTGGCGTCGGTGATGCCTTCGACGAGTGCGAGCAGCTTTGGATTCGTGCCGAAAAAGTGTTGCCGAATGTATTCGCCCGACTC
>Ga0335069_10009278_pt1 | contig 14012 bp, 12 predicted proteins | sample Lox_Sample_11_FD_206714 | JGI IMG/M metagenome (GOLD analysis project Ga0335069, IMG submission 206714) | Soil microbial communities from Loxahatchee National Wildlife Refuge, Florida, United States - Lox_Sample_1.1 | ecosystem: Environmental > Terrestrial > Soil > Wetlands | place: USA... | reverse complement strand
CGAGATGTGGCTGATTTTATCGGCCACGCCAGCGGAGTGAACGGCCGCGACAGAGTCTCCGCCGCCTACGATCGAGATCGCTCCGCCGTTTTCAGCGACAGCACGGGCGACTTTGAAGGTGCCCTGGGCAAAGGGAGAGACTTCGAAGACGCCCATCGGACCATTCCACACGATGGTGCGAGCAGTCGAGATTTCTTCCGAATATTCTTCGACGGTTTTAGGGCCGATATCGAGGCCCATCATGTTGGCGGGAATTGCGCTGTTGCCGTTGACTACGTGGGTGATGGCGTTCACTTCAATGCGGTCGGCAACTACGTGATCGACCGGGAGCAGAAACTTTATGTTACGGCTCTTCGCGTCCTGCAGAATCTTGCGCGCCAGGTCGAGCTTGTCCTCTTCGACGCGCGATTTCCCGACGTCGTGACCCTCAGCTTTGAGAAACGTGTAAGCCATGGCCCCGCCGATCAGCAGAGCATCGACTTTGGTCATCAGGTGTTCAATGACACCGATCTTGTCGCTGACCTTGGCACCGCCGAGGATGGCGACAAAAGGTTTCTCGGGATGGTGCGTGGTCTTGCCCAGGTATTCGAGCTCTTTTTCCATGAGCAGACCTGCAGCGGATTTCTGGACGAACTTGGTGATGCCAACAGTCGAAGCGTGCGCGCGGTGCGCGGTCCCGAAAGCATCGTTGACATAGAACTGGGCCAGCGAGGCAAGCTGCTTGGAAAACTTTTCGTCGTTGGCTTCTTCTTCTGCGTGGAAACGCAGGTTTTCGAGCAGGAGCGTCTGTCCTTTTTCCAGCTTGCCGGCCATCTCTTCGGCTTCGGATCCGACACAATCGGGGCAGAAGCCGACGTTCTCTCCACGCGCCAGCTCTTTGTCGAGCAACATGCGCAGGCGTTCCGCAACCGGCTTCAAACTCATCTTCGGATTCGGCTTCCCCTTGGGGCGCCCGAGGTGCGAAGCCAGGATCAGGCGCGCGCCGTGGCGGAGGGCGTATTCAATGGTCGGCAGGGTCTCGCGGACGCGGGTGTCGTCCATGACGCGGCCATCTTCCAGCGGTACGTTGAAGTCAACGCGCATGAAGATGTGGTGATCGTTTAAGGGCAGGTCGCGGATTGAGAGTTTGGACATAGGATCACTTTCGACGATCGCTGTTCTCCACCCTTTCGCATAGAACGCGAAACGGGTGGGCCACCCGAGATGGAATCACCACCCGAGCAAAATCGGCTCGGATGGGGCACCCGCTTGAAACTTACAGGCCCTTTTTGCCGATGAAGTCGATCAGGTCGCGCACGCGCGAGGAGTAGCCCCACTCGTTGTCGTACCAGGAGATGACTTTCACCATGTTGCCGCCCACCACCATGGTCGATGGAGCATCAACGATCGACGAGCGCGCGTCGCCGCGGAAGTCGGCGGACACCAGTTCGTGCTCTTCGTAACCGAGGTAGCCCTTCAACGGACCATCTTCAGATGCCTTTTTCAGGGCGGCGTTCACTTCTTCCTTGGTGGTTTTCTTTTCGACGACGGCGACCAGGTCGACGACAGAAACGTTCGGCGTAGGTACGCGGACAGCGAAGCCATCGAGCTTGCCGGCCATCTCAGGGATAACGAGCTTCAATGCTTTGGCGGCGCCGGTCGAGGTCGGAATCATCGAGAGCGCGGCAGCGCGAGCACGGCGCAGGTCCTTGTGCGGGAAGTCGAGAATGACCTGGTCGTTGGTGTAAGAGTGGATCGTCGTCATGGTGCCGCTGACGATCTTGAACGTGTCATGAATTACTTTAGCGATTGGCGCCAAACAATTGGTCGTGCAGGAAGCATTCGAAATGATGTGGTGCTTGGCCGGATCGTAGACCTGGTGATTCACGCCCAATACCAGGGTGACGTCTTCATTCTTGGCCGGGGCAGAAATAATCACTTTCTTGACCGGGCCGCGAAGATGTTTCTTAGCGTCTTCCGCATTGGTGAAGCGGCCGGTCGATTCGATCACGACCTGCGCGCCGACGGATTCCCACGGCAACTTGGCCGGATCTTTTTCGGCGAAAACTTTGAAGGTCTTGTTGTCGACAGTAATGCTGTCGGCGCCGGCAGAGACATTGTTATGCAGGTTGCCCAGGACCGAGTCGTACTTAAGAAGATGGGCCAGGGTTTTGGGGTCGGTGAGGTCGTTGACCGCGACGAATTCGAGATTGGGATCGTTAAGCGAGGCGCGCAGAACGTTGCGGCCGATGCGACCGAAACCATTAATTCCTACTTTGATTGCCATTTTGCCTCCAAGAATTACGAGACACAGACTAATAAAGATGAACCAAGGAACGGAACTGAAAATGGTAACAGGGGAAGCGGAGGGGCGGCAAATGAAGAGGACGGTTGAAGGAACTTTCGGGCGTAGCGCTTCTCACATCGGGAAAACCCACCCGAACCGAGGTGCGGGTGGGTCTGAACAGCATCTTTATTTATAGGTTGCGGCGGTACGAACCAGGCCATCGCGATGGGCCGAGAAATCCACCATCGAGTCGAATGCAGGCAAGCCCAGCGGGCTGGCTTTCAATGCTGCTTGCAGGCCGGCGGTCACTTTGTCCAAGCCGTCGGCACTGGAGCAAATGTAGACCACGTAGAACATGCCGGGATCCTCAGTGTGGATCGCCTGGGTATCGATCTCATACTCGTGGACGGCACCGTCAGCCATCATCTTCTCCATCAGCGGAACGATGAGATTTTTGCTGAGGGTTTCAACGGCGTCCCTGGGAGCGTCCGGCTTGAGCTTGTAGCTCGCCTCGTGAGTATAGATCTCCTTCCACGAACCTGAGTGCCAGTTGTAGTAGTGGCTGACGTAGAGGTTGTCCCAGTGCTTGGTGGCGGACGAGAGCACTGGTGCGGTGGCGTTTCCCTGCTTGTAGAGCTGGTCGAGAACTTTGAGCAACCCGCCCATCGACATGGACGAGAACCAGTCGTCGTGAGTTTCGCCATCGGCCGAGTGAATCAGCGTCTGGTCGTTGCCGTAGCCGACGATGTTGCCATCGGACATGCCCTTTTGCATGATCTTGTCCTGATCGGCGGCAGACTTCATCATCTCGCCCCACTGCGCGCGAGGGATGGTCCAGTTGCTGACGTAGGTGTACATCGCAGGTTTCTCTTTTACTTCCGACATCTGTGCTTGTGCACTCGTGCTTACGCAAACGGCGGACAACGCGAGCACGAACAGCCCGAGACAAAGTTGCCACAGTTTCCTGTTCATGATGATCCTCCGTAAATTAGCCCAAGTTATTTCTGGCCAGACCTTGGGCGCGCGTAGTGTACACCCGTCGGCGACGGGCATTTCAGCAGCCTGCCGCTCGTCTACGAATCAGAACGTTGAGCGGGCGGGTTCGAACAACCCTGCCGGATGAAGCAATGACCGCAAGTTTTTGCGCGATCACGCATGAAAAGGCTTGCGCAGCGCGGCATTCACTCCTAGCGGCTTCGTTTCGTTTTGACAGGAAATTCGTTGAAACTGAGGATTTTTCATGCTTTACTCGACCACGGGCCGAAGCGAGAACATGCGAAAAAAAATCTGCAATCATACAAATTCCGTAGTCGCGATGGTGGTGATGCTGATGCTCGGTCTCGCAGCGACTCGCGCGCAGGCAGGCACACGGTATGTGGTCACGAACGATGACTTCAGCGGGAATTTTACCCTGAATACCCTGACCTTTTACACCGTCGAGGCGAATGGAAACCTGGTTCTGAATAAAAAAGTACAGATTGGCGTGACCGGACTTCCGGGAGGCTTCTTCCCTGCCCAGCGAGTGGTGTCGCTGAACGCGGCGGGCAACCAGTGCGTGTTTGCGTCGGAGGCCGCGACCGGGCTGATCTCAGGTGTCGATGTCCCCACTTTGACCTACACCGGCGACGCGCAAGGCACCGCCAACGACACCGGCCTGTCGAATGGAATTGGGCTGGCGCTGAATTCGCAGTATCTCTATGCCAGCTTCACCGACGACAGCGTGATTGGAACGTTTCAAATCATGCCGAACTGCAGCTTGAGTTTCATCGGCGACCTGCCGGTTCTCGGCCTGCAGGGGGGCACGGCCGATGGCATGGCGGTGCATGGCAATCTGATGGTTGTCACTTATGGTGACGGATCGATTGAGTCGTTCAACATCGCAAACGGGATTCCTGTATCGAACGGCGACCAGCAGAATTCAACCGGATCGGCGGCGGGCAACAGCTATCCTTCCGCGATCGACATTACCCGCGACGGACACTTCGCACTGTTCGGCGATACCTCGACAGCGACCATGATCGAAGTCTCGGACATCTCGTCGGGCAAGCTGGCAAAGACGGTGGTTTACAAGTCGGCCGCCGGAGTCAACTCAAGCAACATTCTGCTGAGCCCGGACGAGAGCATCCTTTATATAGCCAACACGCAGGGCGACGCGGTAACCGCCGCGTTCTTCAACCGCAAGACCGGAAGTCTGGGCCGCAGTTGCATGTCGAATTATCTGAGAGGCTACTCTTCGGTATTTTCGTATTTGTCGGGCCTGGCGGTGCCAAGTCCAAAGGGCAATGGCGGAGGCGTGTACGTTGCGGAATTTGGAGTGCCCGCGGGCATCGCCATGATTCAGCTGACTGTGTCGAACGGAACCTGTTCGATGCATGAAGCGCCGGGATCCCCGGTGCGAGATCCGAACAGCCCGGGATTGCTCTCGATCACGAATTTTCCGCCGCGGGATTTTTAGACGGGACGTATTCCACTTTCAGAGATTCAACAAGAAACCAGTGAAACTTCACGTCTGTCACCGCATTTTGGGCAGGGATTTTGAGTGATGACGCCCGATAGCGGAAACCGACAAGTCTTGCCTTGACTGCTTAGTTCCAAAGTCACATAATTCTGGTCGCTCGGTGGGCCGCTTGCTTGCCCCAGCGGAGGGACTCGCCGAGCACGCTTCTCTTTCGCGTGATTAGACCGCGTTATTTTTGCTCTGCACGGAGGTCGCAGTGACGAGACTATATGAATGGAAGATAGGCATTGCTCTGTCGCTAATATTCGTGACGACCGCGATCTCTGCGCACGCGCAAACCTACACATCCTTCAGCTTTAACCGCACTAATGGCCAGGCCGCAGATGCCGCATTAACGCAGGGTATAGACGGTGACCTGTACGGCACAACATTGTCCGGAGGGGCCTACGATTCCGGCACGATTTTTGGAATCAGTCCCACCGACAACTTAATCAGAGTTTACAGCTTTTGCGGAGGCAGTTGTTCGGAAAATCCGCTGCCATTTGCGGCGCTGACGTTAGCGATGAACGGCGATTTTTACGGCACGAGTCAAGAGGGCGGAGCCAATGACGCGGGAATGATATTCAAGATTTCCACGGCGGGCAATTATCAAACGGTCTACAGTTTTTGCAGTCAGGCGAATTGTGTCGATGGTAAAAATCCCGAAGTATCGTTGGTTCTTGGAATGGATGGGAACCTGTACGGAGCAACATCGAACGGAGGAGCGAACGGCAGGGGCACCATGTTCAAGATGACTACGGGCGGCAAACTGACCACCCTTTATGATTTCTGTTTCTCTCTGGGCTGCTCTGACGGTGCAAGCCCGAACGGATTGATCCAAGCCAACGACGGCAATTTCTATGGAACAACCTACTATGGCGGCAACACCTCAAACAACTGTAACGGAGGCTGCGGCACGGTCTTCAAGATGACGCCTGATGGCTCCCTGACAACGCTCTACGCATTCTGTGTTCAAAATAACTGCCCGGATGGCAACAACCCCTTTGGAGGAGTGATCCAAGCATCGGATGGCAACTTCTATGGGACGACGAGTGGTTCAGAATGCGTTAACGGTGACTGCGGTACCGTGTTTGGAATTACTCCTACGGGAAATCTGACGACCCTGTACCATTTTACTGGTGGCGAGGACGGCTACGTCCCTCAAGCGGGATTAGTTCAGGCCACTGACGGCAACCTGTATGGCATGACTTACAGAGGGGGGCAGTTCGGTTACGGCACCATATTTGACATCCCACTTAAAGGTACCCTGAGCACGCTTTATAGTTTCTGTGCTGCAGCAAACTGCAAGGACGGTGCGTACCCCAGTTCGGCATTGATACAAGGGACGAATGGCAATTTGTACGGAACGACCAGCTACGGCGGGAACACTAAGGCTTGCTCTTTCGGATGTGGCACGGTGTACCAGCTCGATATGGGCCTCGGCCGGTTCGTGACATTCGTCCTCGCCTCTGGCAGAGTTGGTCAGACCGGCGGCATCCTCGGCCAAGGTTTCACGGGAACAACAAGCGTAATGCTCAATGGAGTCCCGGCGAACTTCACGGTTGTTTCCGACACCTACATACGCGCCACCGTTCCGGCGGGCGCGACGACCGGGTACGTCATGGTAGCCACGCCCAGCGGCGCGTTGACCAGCAATGTGCCGTTTCACGTGATTCCCTAGGACGAGAGGTATTCAAGGGGGTTGGTTATCCTCGTTAGTGTCTGAGGGCGCAGTCAGTCGGGTAACGAGCATTTTTTTCACAAGCCATTTAGCTTGGCAAGCAATCTCGCTAGATTTTGAGCCGTCCTCCGCGTTGTGTTTTCAAGGCGCGTTTGTCGAAGTTCGCATCTTTTCGGCAGGGCTGAGGCCCTGCCCTGTCAAAGCTTTCTCGCATACGGGTCCGAGTTCAGATCGGCAAGAAACTGCCTCCTCACGGCACGATCGCAAACACTGTCCCCTTATCTGAGCTTCCTCCCGCATTGGTAGTTGCGAGCAGACCATTCTTCGTCAGAATGAGCCCGTCGTCCGGATAGACTCCGTCGCTGCCATTAGCGGTGAAGCTGTGCAGCACCCGTTGCTTCCAGCCGCTCTGTGTTTTGGTCAGCATGAAGACTGTACCGCATGGTCCGCCGAAGAAGCAGCCTGATCCGCTGCCACCGCTGTACGTGGTTCCGAAAAGATTGTTGCCCTTCGCGACGAGAACACCTTCGGGCGCCGAACCGTCGGGACCGGAGAAGGAATACAGAACGTTGAACACCCACGATCCTCCGGAAAATTTCAGGCTGTAAACCGTCCCGCCGAAGCCCGTGCCTCCAGAGGCCGAAGTGCCATACGCTGTGTTCCCCGACGCGGGCAACAGCCCGGTATACGGAGACGCGCCGTCGGTATCGAAAGTAAATTCGTGAAGTGGATTTAGGTTCCACCCTGATTGCGTGCGCTTGAGTTGAAAAATGTTTCCGCAGCCGTAAGGGGCACAATTGTTCTGCAGGTATCCGCCCTGGCTCGTCGTGCCGTACAAATTACCGGCGCCGTCAACGATGAGGTTAGCGTACGGAAAAGCGCCGTCGGAGCTGTTGGCGAATCGCCACAGAACATTTTCCGTCCAGCCGTTCTGGCCGTGGACCAGTTGGAAGATGGTGCCGCAGCCGGAGGGAGCATCAATGCAGGGATTGCCACCGCCTGCGTAGGTCATGCCAACGATGTAACCGCCGTGAAGTGTCACCGAAGATTGCGGGTAGGCGCCATCGAATCCACCTTGAAAACTGTAGAGCACATTCTCCGACCATGTGCCGTTTGAATTGGAAAGCTCGAAGACGGTGCCATATCCGAAGTTACCGCCAATGGCAGTCGTCCCGTACAAATTGCCGGAGTTGTCCATCACCAGGCTGGCAAGCGGCTCGCCGCCGTCGAAGCCTCCAGTGAAGGTGTAAAGAATGGTTTCCGTCCAACTGTTGCCCGCGGGGCTGAGTTCGAACACCATGCCGCAGGTCTGGCCGAACGGGCTGCAATCGGTGTAGGGGCCACCGGTGCCGGTGGTGCCGTAAAGATTTCCCGACTTGTCAGCGATCAGGCCGCCGACGGGATTGGCGCCATCGCCGGAGCCACCGTTGAAATTGTAGAGAATGACTTCTTTCGGCGCGGCCCAAGCTGAACAAACAACCATCAACATTAGTGAAGTGGATAAAAGCGCATGAACGAATGGCGTTGTGGACATGGGAATCCTCCTGCAGAAATCGAACGTAGAGCCGGGGGAGAAGCGGCGAACTCTGCGCGCGGCGGAGTATAACGCAATCACCATGCACTCACAATGTGAAAACAATTGCAGCCCTCGCGGTCAGATTTACAACTTGTCACATATGAATTCTTGACCTTGAACCTGAAGCCTTAGAGAATGCTGGACACGGGCCGAATGCGGCGTCCGATGCCGGGTTCGGACGATTCCAAAAGCAGTGAGGGGAAATGAAGAAACTGGTGGGCTTGCGATCATTCATGTGGTTGGGAATTCTTCTTTGTGCGGTTGCGTCGCTAGCAACCGCGGCAGATCAAAGTGGTGTCACTACCATCAACGGCGGCAGAAAAACAATCTACGTAAAACCGGCGTGGCATTCGAACCAGGCTTCCAAGCCGCTGCCCGCTGGTGTAATCACTATTTACAGCAATCTGGGCACCGGCGACAAAGCTTATAACGGGAATGCCGGAGTTGGAATTTTGGGCCCGGATGCCGGACAACCGTGGCCGCAGGAAGTGGGCAGCACTTTCATTCCGAAGGCAGACCACGTAGTGCAAGCGGTCCGAGTCGGTGCCACCTATGTGCAGGGAACGAATGGAATCATCGTCTCGCTCAATGAAGATGACAACGGGGTTCCGGGAAAGCAACTGGCCTCGGGCAAGTTCACCAACCTGCCAAGATTCGGCAGCTGCTGCACCCTGGAGACCGGCAAAGGTAAGTCAGGCATTCCGGTAAAAGCGAATACAACCTACTGGATCGTCCTGCGTCCCGTCGCGAATGACACTTACGCGGTGTGGAACGACAACTACAACGAGATCCAGGGACACTGGGCCAACAACCTGGGCTCGGGCTGGAACGGAAGCTTCCAGGTGTTGGGAGCGTTCGGAGTGTACGGGCAATAGATTCATTCAGTGGTGACTTTCAGGGAAGCGAGTGTTCGCTTCCCTTTTTCTGTGTGCGATGAAGCGACTGCCAGTGCCGTCGCGTTATCCTTGCTCATGCAGAAAAACTGGAAGACGAAGCTGATTCATTCCGACGCGAAAGTGCCGGAGGGATTTAAGTCGCTCGCGACGCCGACGTTCCGCGGCTCGACGGTGATTTTCCCCAACGCAGCCGCAGTCGATGACAACTGGGACCAGTACGAGGTGGGCTATACGTACGGGTTGTATGGGACTCCCACCGCGCTCGAACTTGCCGGGCGCATCTGCGAACTGGAACATGGCTATCGCACTCTGCTGACGCCGGGCGGGCAGGCGGCGATTTCTCTGATCAATTTGTCTTTCGTCAACGCCGGCGATCATGTGCTGTTGCCCGAGAGCGTTTACACTCCCAACCGCAAGTTCGCGGTCCACGTTCTCCGGCGATTCGGAGTAGAAGTCGGGTTTTATCCGCCAATCATTGAGCCTGGCAAGTTGTCTTCCCTGTTCCGGGAAAACACCAAGCTGATCTGGTGTGAAAGTCCGGGATCGATCACCATGGAAGTCCAGGACATCCCCGCTATTGCCGAAGTTGCGCACGCGAAGGGCGCGCTGGTCGTCCTCGACAACACGTGGGCGGCCGGAATCTTGTTTGACGCTTTCGCGCATGGCGTCGACATCACCATGCAGGCGCTGACGAAATATGTTGGGGGGCACAGCGATCTACTGCTGGGTTCGATCACGGTGAAAGATCAGGCCGCATACGAGCGCTTGGGGTCGACGCACCAGGTGATTGGCTGCGCGGCGTCGCCGGATGATTGCAGCCTCGCGTTGCGCGGGATGAAGACGCTGGCTGTGCGGTTGAACCATGTGGAGTCGGCGGCTCTGGAACTGGCGAAGTGGCTGGCGCAGCGCAAGGAAATTGAATTGGTTCTGCATCCGGCGCTGCCGTCGTGTCCGGGGCACGAACTCTGGAAGCGCGATTTCACGGGATCGGCGGGCGTTTTCTCCGTTGTTTTTCGGCGTGAGTTCAGTAAAGAGCAGGTGCTGCGGTTCGTGGATTCGCTGCAGCTCTTTAAAATTGGATACAGCTGGGCGGGCGTCACGAGTCTCGCGGTAGCTTACGATTTTCACGGACTGCCGGGTCGGCCAGATTATGGCGCTAGAATCGTGCGCCTGAATATTGGGTTGGAGGATGTCGAAGATTTGAGGGCAGATCTTGAGCAGGGTTTCGCAACAATCTTAAGAGCTTAACCACAGAGGGCACAGAGAACGCTGCGAAACGCGTCAACCAATAAGGACACTAAGGATCACAAAGGGATGGCCAAGCCAGTAAGCATGCTCTATGTCCGCAATCGCAAGGAGTGGCGCGCCTGGCTGGCAAAACATTGCGGCACTGAGCAGGAAATCTGGCTCGTCTACCCGAAGAAGAATTGCGCGGATGTTCGCATTCCGTACGATGATGCCGTCGAGGAGGCTCTCTGCTTTGGCTGGATCGATGGGACGGTCAGGAGGCTGGATGAAGAGCGCTATCTGCAGCGATTCACGCCACGGAAAAAGGGCAGCCGCTGGTCAGAGAGCAATATCACTCGCGTGCGAGCGCTGGTCAAGAAAGGGTTAATGACCGAATCCGGTATGGCGGTGTTCACGCCTGAGAGGAAAGTTGAGGCTCATCCCACCGAGATGCCTGCTGCTTTGCAAAAGCGCTTGCAGAGCAACAAAGCGGCGTGGGCGAATTTCCAGAAGTTTCCGCCATACTATCAGCGAGGTACCATCGCGTGGGTCGCGAGCGCCAAGAAAGAAGAGACGCAGCTCAAACGGCTGCAACAGCTAATCGAACTTTCCGCCAGGAACCAGCGAATCAAATTCATGTAAAGTGAATGCAACCGCCTAGAACCGCGCGCATCTATCAATGAGAGTCTGGAGTCGATGTGAGCCGCGCTGCCAAATCCGTTATAGCGATTGTGGCAGCATGTTGCGTGCTCACTGTCCTCATTACCCCCGCGCCTGACGAACTGCCCAGCACTGCGGCGCAAAATCATCTTTATTCTGTTGCCTCCGTGATGTTTGCCGTGATTCCGCTCGGCGTTCCTCCGGCATCTATCAGCGTAAACCTGGCGTCGAAACGGGCTGCCACCCTACCCGGGATTGATTTGCTCGCCCAAACCTGCAGCCTTCTGATCTAAAGATCTGCCTTTCGCTTTCTCTAGGCACCGTCACAACCGCCAGTGCCTACCAATCGCCCAACATCAGCGAGGTTTATATGTTCCAGCAGTCTGAAGCTCCATTCGTCACGGGAGTTTTCTGCGAGATATTCGGCGCGACCGATGCTGTCCGCGCCCTGACCAACTCCGGCTTCGAGGAGGACGAGATTGACCTGATCGGCATTCTCCATGGCGGATCGAAAGATCTCCGGTGGGTGCTGCACGGGCTCGGACTTCCCGAGCGGGAGTACGAGTTCTACAACTCCTGTTTCGAGCACGGAGCGGTGCTGGTGATGGTACGAACCTTGCCCTCGCATCGGCGAGACGTTGCCCGCAAAGTCCTGAAGCGGCATGGCGGCACCTTCCCGACGGAGGCCTGATCTAAGTCGGCGAAAGATTGCAGAGGTGATCTTTGAATAGAAGCAATGGCAGGCCGGGACTACGAGTGGTAGAGCTGTTGTCCGCGTGGAAATCGATCTTGCTGGGCAGCACGCCCATCATGTCCATTGAAATTACTCGCGAGTGCCCGTTAAGTTGTCCGGGATGTTATGCGTATGGCGACGAACATCTTGGCGGCTCGGTGACGCTGCGGGGCTTGAGCGATTTCCGCGGCGACGATCTCGTCAACGGGATCGTCGGCCTGATTAAGCAACATCGGCCGCTGCACGTTTCGTTGGTCGGGGGCGAACCCCTGGTACGGCATCGCGAGTTGAGCCGGATTCTTCCCATCCTGAGCGAAATGCAAGTCCACACCATGGTGGTCACCAGCGCGGTGATTCCGATTCCACAAGAGTGGATGGCTATTCCGCGCGTGCGCGTGGCAGTCTCAGTGGACGGACTGCCGGAACACCATAATCCGCGCCGCAAGCCCGCAACCTACGAACGCATCCTGAAGAATATTGATGGACGCAGGGTAAACATTCACGGAACCATCACACGGCAAATGCTCGAGCGGCCGGGCTACATCGAAGAGTACATGGCGTTCTGGAGCGCGCGACCGGAAGTCGTCCGCATCTGGATGAGCCTGTACACACCGCAACGCGGCGAGAACAGCGCCGAGATGCTGACACCCGCTGACCGGGAACGCGTTGCCGAGGAACTTGTGGATGCGAGGAAACGTCATCCCAAGCTGCTGATGAATGACGGCATCGCGGCGGCCATCGTGACGCCTCCGGCCAATCCGAATTCGTGCATGTTCGCGCGGATGTCGACAAACTATTCGGCCGACCTGAAGACCCGTGTGGAACCGTGCATCTTTGGCGGGACACCCGATTGCTCGCAGTGCGGATGCGCCATCAGCAGCGGCTTGCATTGGCTCAAAACGCTTCACGCTGGCCCGCTGCGCGTGGAACATGTTGCGCTTAGCGCGGCGGCGATCGGATCGTTTACTGGAAAGCTGCGCAGAGGCTATCGTGCCCATCCGCGTTGGAATCCGAAGTTAGTGCAGATTGCAAACAGCGAGGAGATGAAGCGAGCCTCGTAGAACCTGCCATGGATTTCCGAAGCTCCCCGCAAGCGTAGAAGCCACTGTCAGGCTCTACGATGGCACATTCACTCCGCTGAGAAAACCGCCGAGATGCGCGGTGATTCCCACAACCAGCACTGCCGCAATCTGCAGCGGCAAACGATAGCCTGCAGGCGAGGCATCTCGTCTGCGCGTTCGCCAATGCATGAAGCAGACGATCCAGATCATCAGGGTCGAAGCCAAGGCTCCCAACAAATGCAGCAACAGAATTCCCTTCAAACGTTGTCCTTCAAGCGCCCACTGCCATGCGATCAACCCGGTGATCACTACCGGAACCGAGGTCACCGCGGCCCCCAGCAGGTCGTAGTAGGCGGCATCCGCAAAGCTTTGCCACCCGGTCCATTGCCAGAGCACATCGAACAAGACCCCGGCAATAAACAGCGCAATCGGAAAATGCACCAGCGCCACATGCTGCGCATGCTTGGCCAGTAAAACAGTTCTTAGGTCGAATGGATGCACGATCGCTCCTTACTGCACCACGACCGTTCCCGTCATCTTGGGATGAATCGAACAGAAATAGTCGAATTTTCCGGGCTTGGTGAAGGTGTAAGAAAATTCCTGGTCGGTGTCGAGTACCTTCGACTTGAACGCATTGTCGGTGCTGACCACGGTGTGCGGAATATCGTCGCGATTGGCCCAGGTAATGGTCGTGCCGGCCGGTACCGTTACCGTCTTCGGACCGAAGGTAAAGTTATCAATCTTGACCTGGTTGCTCTGGTTCGGGGGCGCCGCAAAACCCGTCGGCACCGCGATCAGCAAAGCCGACGCCGCCACAATAGTGCTTAAAACTGCAGCAAATACACCTCTTCTCATTTCATCGTCTCCTTGTAGTTGTGAATGGAAATCGTTTCTGGTTATACGAGCGACGAATCGACCACCGCCAGCGCATGCTGGCCACGGACGTAATTCACGTCGGTGATGCCGAGAACGCTCTTCAAGTGTTCAGCAGGAACTTTCATTGGCCCGGGGGAGTCCGCTTTGCCGGGCTGAGGCTGCGGAAAGGCCGTCGAGCACGCAGTGTGAAAGGTCACGTTCCCTTCGACCTTCTGCATGGTCTGATGGATGTGTCCGTTAAGAACGGTTACCGATCCGAACTTCTTCAGATAGCCGAGTGCTTGTGCGCTGTCCTCCGTGCCCCAACCCCAGTCGGGATACACCGACCAGAGCGGAATGTGGGCAAAGACCACGATCGGCGTGCTGTGCTTCAGGTGTTTGACATCGTTTTCCAGCCATTCCAACTGCTCGGGTCCAAGCGTGCCCAGTCCGCCAGCCTTCAGGTTCACAACATTGACCAGCCCGATGAAGTGAACGCCTTTTTTATCGAAGCTGTACCAGCCAGCACCCTGAGTGCCTTTGCCATAGCGTTCGAGGAA
>Ga0335069_10009277_pt1 | contig 14012 bp, 8 predicted proteins | sample Lox_Sample_11_FD_206714 | JGI IMG/M metagenome (GOLD analysis project Ga0335069, IMG submission 206714) | Soil microbial communities from Loxahatchee National Wildlife Refuge, Florida, United States - Lox_Sample_1.1 | ecosystem: Environmental > Terrestrial > Soil > Wetlands | place: USA: Florida... | reverse complement strand
GAAAACAAGTTCAGAATTAACAAAAGACGTCATTAGACTGGATGATTTCCGAGGAGGCCCGTCGTGAGTGAAAGGAGCAAGACTGCCAGTAGCGCTATCAGCTTAAGCGGAAGCGCGAGCAAGCGGAGGCGATGCCTTCCTTACGCCGCGATCTTGATGGCCTCGTTGCTCGGCGTGGCCAGCATTCACAGGGGCCATTTTGCGGCGCCGGCAGCCGCTGCCCACCCACGCTCGTCTGCTGCCTGGGCGCGCGTCTTTTCGGCGTTGCCATTGAGCTTCGAAACGAACGTGGGGCAGACCGACCGGCAGGTGAGTTTTCTTGCCCGCGGCCACGGTTACACGCTGTTCCTGACGAGCCAAGAGGTGTTGCTCACCCTCAGGAACAACAAGCGGGAAACGAAGAACGTTGCGGCGGCAACGCCGAACTCGCCGGCGTCGCGGATGCCTGATAGCGTTGTCCATTTGCGGCTCGCCCGCGCCAACTCTCAACCAGTCATTAGCGGCGTTGAGCAATTGTCCGGTCACGCGAACTACTTCCTTGGCAACAATCCCCGGCAATGGCATTCGGATGTTCCGACCTACGCGAAGGTGAAATACCAGAGCGTGTATCCCGGCGTTGACTTGGTCTATTACGGCAACCAGAGCGGACAACTCGAGTATGACTTCGTTGTCGCGCCCGGAGCGGATCCGAGCGCCATCGCGTTGAACGTCCAGACCGGAAGTTCAGCCGTACCCGCCTCCAAGAACTTGCGCGTCGATGCCGAGGGCGACCTCGTTATCCGCCTGGATGCAGGTGACGTCCGCTTCCACAAGCCCGTTGTCTATCAGCTTGCAAGTAAGCGAGGTTCAGCCGCCGGCGCCCGGACCACCGTTGACGGTCGCTATGTCCTGACGGCCTCCAACGAAGTGCGCTTTGCGCTGGGTCCTTATGATCACAGCCAGCCCCTGGTTATCGATCCCTCGTTGAGTTATGCGACCTACGTGGGAGGTTCGGGCGGCGATATCGGCTATGCCATTGCGGTGGACTCGAACGACGACGCCTACATTACGGGCGTAACGAACTCCTCTAACTTCCCGACGAAGGGCGCCGAGCAGGGTACCAACAAGACCAACGGTGACGCGTTTGTGACCAAGGTGAATGCCGAAGGGACGGCGCTGATCTATTCCACCTACATCGGTGGTTCTGGTTCCGACACCGCCGCAGCTATCGCGGTGTACGCGGGGGATGTGTATATCACCGGCAACACCACGTCCACCGATTTCCCCAATACGGCTCCGCAAAGCGGCAGCACGACGGTTTATCCTTTCCAGACCGCTAACGCGGGCGGAACTGACGCCTTCGTGGCTGAGCTCAACACGGATGGAAGCAAGCTGGTCTTCTCTTCTTACCTGGGCGGCAGCGGTGCTGACTTTGGACAGGGAATCGCCGTGGACTCCGCCAGCAACGTTTATGTTACCGGTTCCACGCAGTCTGCCAATTTCCCGACTGCAGACGCCCTGCAGGGCAGCAGCGGCGGCAACGGCGATGCCTTTCTCACGGTGATTAACCTCTCGGGGACCGCCATCCTCTACTCGACTTACCTCGGTGGCTCCCAGGCGGATGTGGCCCAGGCAATACATGTTACGGCTTCGGGAAGCAACGCCAATGTGTACCTGGCCGGATATACCTTTTCGGCTGACTTCCCGGTTTCGTCGACTCCCTACCAGAGCGCCACAGCCGGTGCGCCCGATGCCTTTGTCTCTGAACTCGCGATCACCGGCCTTAACACGGCCAGCGTGGGATCGTCCCTGACTTTCTCGACTTACTTCGGTGGTGAGGGTGACGACCGCGCCTATGGCCTTGCGGTGGATGGTTCCGGAAACGTCTATATTACCGGCGCGACGACGTCCTCCACGACGTTTCCTGCGACCACCGGTTCCTTTCAGACCAACAACCACGGCGCCTCCGACGCCTTTGTGGCGAAGTTGAGTTCAGGCGGTTCCTCGCTGGTCTATGCCAGCTATCTGGGTGGCACCGGAGTCGACCAGGGTAATGCTATTGCCGTTGATTCCGCGGGAGACGCTTTTGTGACCGGCTTTACGCAGTCCGATGACTTCCCCACCGCGAGCGCATTGCAATCGATCTTGGGCATCAGCGCGGGCAGCTTGTGCGGCGCTTCGGCGTGCGCGGACGCCTTTGTGACGGAATTCAATGCGAATGGCACTGCGCTGACCTATTCCACCTACCTCGGCGGTAGCAGCGCGGACTTCGGCCAGGGCATTGCCCTCGATTCCAGCGGCCTCGCCTATGTTACCGGCAGCACGTCCTCTACGAACTTCCCCGCCATCGCCGGCGCTTTCCAAAGCAGCCTGACGGGGGTGGTCGGCAACGCCTTCGTGGCGAAGGTCGATTCGCTGAACCAGCCCACGATTTCAATCGTGCCGGGCAAAATCAACTTCGGTAACGAGACTCTGAACGTCACCAGCGCCTTGCAGCAGGTGACCATCACCAATCCCAGCACCCAACCTTTGACGATCACCGCGATCGAATTCAATAATCCGGTTTCGACTTCGAATCCTGCCAAGTCGACTTACGGCTTCCTGGAGACGAACACTTGCCTCGGCACACTGCCGGCGGGCGGTGGAACGTGCACCATCAACGTCAGCTTTACTCCGGCGTCGGTCAGTTCCGTTACCGACCAACTGACCATCACGGACAACGCCTATGTCGCCGGGACTTCCAGCACTACCCAGACGATTACGTTCACGGGCACGGGCGTGACCGCCGCCACGGCGGTTACCGTGACGCCCACTTCGCTCACTTTCCCCAACCAGACTATTAGCACCACCAGTGCCGCACAAACTGTTTCCATCACCAACACTGGCACCTCGACACTCAATATCTCGAAGATCGCCACGACGGGTGATTTCACCGAAACGGACACGTGCAGCGCTCTGCTCTACGCTCTTAGTGTGGGGCAAAGCTGCTCGGTCAGCGTGACCTTCTCGCCGAGTGCCACGGGTACGCGCAGCGGTTCTTTGACCATCAGCGACAACGCCACCGGCAGTCCGCAGACGGTGGCCCTGTCCGGCGTGGGGTTGGCCCAGTTCTCGCTTACCTCTCCTGCCAGTGCTAACGACAATCCCGTGCTGATCGGAACCACGTCGACGACTTTCCAGATTGTGGCGGGTGGAGACACGAGCTTCACCGGCAAGATCAGTTTGGCCTGTTCGTCGGGAACCACTTGCACGTTCAGTCCCACCACCGTCGGTGTCGGAGGGGTGAGCACCCTGACCGTGAGCAACCTCACGACCACCATGGCCAATCCTTACGCCTTCACGGTGACCGGAGTCAGCGGCTCGCAAACGTCGTCCGTGCAGATTAACCTGCTATTTGAGGATTACACCCTTTCCTCGACCCCAGCGTCGCAGACGATTATTTCCGGAAGCTCTGCTACCTACACAATCCTCGTCAACCCGCTCAACGGGCTCACTGGGGAGCAGATTCGCCTAGCCTGCGGGAACGGCGCCCCGCCTGCGTCCAGTTGCTCGTTTTCTAACGCCACGCCATCTCCCAGTGGTTCCGCGTCCAGCATCAAGCTGACGCTGTACACGCAGAAGTATGTCTCCGAGACGCACATGCCGCCTCCCCTGCCTCCGGGCAAGCTGCCGCCGGTGATTCTCGGGCTTCTCAGCCTGGTAGGGTTGGCTTCGCTGGCTTTGAGTGCGCGGCGCCGGGCTCGCCGTGGCCGCCTCGGCCCTGCGTGGCTGGGTGTTCGCCTCGCTGCGATCAGCCTCATTCTGGTGCTTAACTTGGCGCTGGGAAGTTGCCGCCCGTCGGCACTGGCCACTTCCGGCACCACGACTGGCTTCTACACAGTCACGATTACGGGCACCCTGGTGTCCAACGAGGCCGTCGTGCGCACGACCTCGATTATTCTCACGGTGACGTAGCCGCCTGAAAGGTGCCGGCTTCTGCACCTCGACGCATCAACTTACCCTCCGGGTACCGCTCACCGGAACCCGGAGGGTGACTGCCCTCCGCCGCATTTCCTGAATGCTCGTGCACTATTCCCAGCTAGGAGACACCACTGCGTTCAGTGAAGAGACAAGTGAAGGAGCGTGCTTCAAGGGGCTGGCTGCGAAACTTGTGGTTGGTACGTGAACCGGGCGTCCATGCAGTTGAAGCGGTTTGTGGGCCTGTAATTCTCCTCGATGGCGCTCAGGACAGCCGGCGGCCAGCGTGGATTCTCGGAGTCTTTTTTCGGAGAACTCACATCGGATCCCAGAATAATCAGGGCGATCCTGCGTGAGCGAAGGAGTTGGACGACCTCGCTGTCAGGGACGCCCCAATTCAGCACTCCGCGGGTCCAGATGAATGGATCAAGAACGATGGGCTGCTTCCCTGCCAAGATCAAGGCACCGACGTTCTCAGAGAGAATGGGTCCGGCAGGGTAGGTGTTGACAAGCCCGTATACCTCGCGGCATTCAGAGAAATTCGACTTGAGATTGGGTTTCACATGCCTGAGATGGACGCCACTGAATGCGAGGATGGCAAGTGCAGCGGGCAATATCGCGAAAGAGACGTGCCGGCTTCTCATCTGTTCCCGCAAGTGCGCGTAGCCCATCCCCGCGCACAGGCACAGCGCTGCTTCCCATTCCACAAAATAGTTGAAGTTTCCGCCGAGCTTCCCCACCGTTAGCAGACTCAGTGTAGCGACAACAAGGAACAACAGCGGAAGCCACACAACGGTATGGGAACGGGCGTAATAAACGACGGCAATAGCCACTGCGATGAGCCAATAACTGCGCCCCATCTCCGTTCGCAGATACCAGAATGTGGATTGCCAACTGAAGGGCTGGCTGGCATTTAGCCAGAGCGTATGGAATGCAAACCAGCCGTGGCTCACGTGCTGGGCCCATAGGAAGATCACCATGCCGAGCGCTACGAAGCTCACCCCAAATCGAATTGCCCTCTTCCCCTCCCCTCTCAGCACCGTGTAAATGAGACATGCTGCGGGCCCCGCCACCAAGGTCATCTTGCAGAGAACTGCGGCAACAAAGAAAGGTATACTGAGATACCAACGCCGCGAGCGCGCAAAGAGGTATAGACCCGTCAGCGCAAACGCCAGACCGATCAGGTCAACCCGCAGACGCGGAAGCCAATCCTGGACGACGGGCCGGGAGAGATAAAGCAAACCTGAGAGAATAGCGACGGGCGCATTCCTACCCCACTGGCGAACGAGGAGCAGGATGATCACGGCACACCACAGGCCACAAATCATGACCAAAACCCTGGGCAGGGTGAACGCGACCCCGAAGAATTTCAGGCAAGCGGCCACGAGCCAAACGCCCACAGGCCCGTAAGGGTTCATCACGTAGGGAGGCTGGCTGGGGTCGGGGTACGCACTCGCACCGCGGGCAACTCTAGTGGCCAGGGCGATAAGGTGCCCCTCTCCGTAGTCCATTTGGAAAGGTGGCGTGAGCTGCATAACGACTTTCGCCAGCCCTGCGGCCGCCCCTAAAGCCACCGCGGCACCTAGAAAGATCTCGGCCCATTCATACGACGTGCGGCTTTTCGAGAGAGGTGAATTCATCCGAGACCAGCAGCTTCGTTAGGAATGCATAGATACCATATCGTATCTCGGGCTTTGCAGCATCGATGTCTTGGTGCTTCCGACTGCACGACGACGGCAGCATACACCCAATCGCGTAAAATCGTTTGCCTCGCGCGTCTCGCACCTTCTCGGTGACACGCCGCCGGGCGGTCTTTTCTCGCAACCCGCCGGTGTGATACTTTTTAGTGCGTTCGAGGTCAAACACAAGTCGTGCTCTAATCGTCCCCGAAGTTCTCAACTTCTCTCCACGGAGGCAATGCGTGAGCAAGCCAAAAACCAGCCGTCGTTCCTTCCTACCCTTTGCCGGTGCCACAGCACTAGGCGCCGCGCTGGCGCTGCCCGCAGTTGCGGCACCTAAGTCCGGCGCCAAAAAGAAGGTCATCAATACGCCAGGCCTTCCGCCCAGCCTGACGGGCATGTTCAGTTCAGCTACCCAACTGGGTAACCTGCTGCTCGTTTCAGGTTACGGAGCCGTCGATCCGGCAACGCACCAACTGGCGGCAGGTCCCATTGGGAACCAGGTCAAGCAATGCCTGGAAAACATCAAGGGAGTGTTGGAAGCGGCAGGTTCTTCCCTCGATAAGGTGCTGAAGTGCACCGTTTTCCTCACGGACATCAATGATTTTGCGGCGATGAATGAGGTCTACCATTCCTACTTCCCCACGAATCCGCCGGCGCGAACGACCCTGGGCATAAAGGACCTGCCGCTGCACTCTCCGGTGGAAATCGAGTGCATCGCGTATGTCTGATCCCGTTCCGACGCCAGCGATTGGCGGTGACGTAGCGCCGTCCTTTAGGGCGGCACAGGCCGGGCTAAAGCCCTACGCTACACCTGAAATTGGGACACTCGCCAGAGATTGGAAGGTGTGCTCCCACAACCAAATCGCCGGTGCCGCTCACTCGCGATGGCCAAGGTTGAGGCGAACCCCCGCACGGAACAAAAGGGGTGGACCAAGGTTGGTGATGGGGGTCAATGCTGTTTCATAGCGTTGGTTCGTGAGGTTTTCGGCCGCCACAAACAGCTCCATAGCCGAGTTCAATGGATGTGAGACGAGGGCATCGAGCGTGAAGTAGGGTTTCAGCCGCAGAGTGTTTTGATCGTCGTCGTAGGCGGCGCTTTCGGCACGGCCCTGACAGGCTACCGTCAGACGTGCCAGACGGCGCGCGGACGCAAGGCTGGAATAACGCACCTGAAAAGTCGCCTCGTGGCGAGGAATCTCCGGAATGCGCAGTCCAACCAGGGCCGAGTTCGCGGGAAAACTTACCACCGTGGCATTCGTAAACTGGTAGCCGGCGGTAAGATGCACGGTGCGGGTTAGTTCTTCAGAAAGATCAAGTCCCAGGCCCCGTGCCCTTGTACGACCCAGATTCTCGCGTTCGCGCGTGATGAGCGAGGGCGTCACCGTCAACGTCACGTTTTCAATCGGCCGCGTAATGTTACTCCAGAAGACAACGCCACGTGCTCTCAGGTGATTTCCAGGCGAGGTCCACGTGGCCCCGGCCTCTGTTCCGGTCAGTCGTTCGGCCTCAAGGGTCGCGTTCGAGAGCGTCAGGATGCTCCCCAGGCGGAATGATCGGTAGAGCTCATTCAAGGTGGGCGCCCGAAACGCACGATAGACAGAACCGGTAAGCGCCCAGCCTCCGGGAAGCTTCCTCGTGACTCCGAGACGTGGACTCAGGGCCTGCTCGCTACGGTCGGGGAAAACGGCAGCCGAGCGGCTTGCCGTCAGTAAAGACGTGGTGGTGGAAAGCGCGTCGTAGTTCAGCCAGCGGTCAAGGCGCACTCCCGCGGTGATAACCCAGACCGACCGGAAGTTGAAGATGTCTTCTCCAAATAGCGCCAAGGTTCGCTGGCGGCCCCCCGCCCCCACTGCTGAACTCGCCGGTCCGCTGGAAAACCTCAGTTCGTTACTCGCGCCACGAACCCCTGCAGTTTCGAGTCCAGCGACCAGCGTCTGATGCGAGCCCGCGGTTTTCGTCCACTGCGCGCTGAAACCCATATTCTGGACGGGAACTCGCTGCACATTCGTCAGCGTGTCTGAGACACGTGCCGGGGCGGCGGAATAGAAGTTCTGGTCAAACAGCTCGGTTCCTCCACTGCCTCGAAACGCGAAAGTGCCCAAGCTTGGCGATTGCCAATCCACGCCCCCGGATAATTGCCGCAAAGTCGTGTGATTAGCTTGACCAGCCAGCCCTGCCTGCCGTTCTTCGCCAAGGTAGTTGCCGCGTAGGAAGAAACGAACCCGATCACTGATCTGCCGTGCGACGGTCACGTCAACCGGACGGTCGTCGACGCCCGCGCGGGTATCCACCGGCCCGCGTAGGTCCTGTGGCACTAGGATGAACCCGTCGGTGTGGAAAGCGTCGGCCGAAGCCCCTATTGCCCACTTGCCCAACGCGAGAGCGGAAGAGGCCGAGACGTCGAGCGTGTTGCTGTTGCCGTAGGCAGTCTCGATGCTCAAGTGGGGCGTCTCGATTGATTGGGTGCGCACGTTGATGACACCACCCATGGCGGCGGAACCATAGAGGTCAGATGATCCCCCCTCGACTACCTCCACGCTGCGAATGGATTCCTTCGGCACCCGATCCCAATACACCCACCCGCCAAAGGGGTCATTGATCGGAATACCGTCTACAAGGACTGCGGCGCGACTGGGACCGCTGGCCCCCACACCACGCAACGAGACTCCCTGCGAGGTAGGATTCGCCGTCAGGCTGTCCGATCTTCGAAACAAGCTGAAGCCGGGAACTTGGCGCAGAGCACTGTCAAGCACCACGGCGCCGCTGCTTGCCAGGTCCGCCTGGCTCACGACGCTGACGTCGGCGGCCGTCTGGTCAATTCGCGTCGCCGTGCGCGTGGCTGTCACGGTCAGGGTTTGAGCGAGCGACGCGGGCACAAGGACAATCTGTAAGTGGCCAATCTCGGGGTCATCTGCCTGCCAGTCGCGTGTCAGTGGTGCAAAGCCCGGCGTCGAGATCTCAAGGCGGCCGTGGGTGACAGGAAGATCCTCAAACACAAAGTGGCCCTGGGCGTCCGTCGTCGTGCTGGACCGGAAATATCCGCTGTGCAGCTCCACGTGTCCGCCAGCAACGACCAGGCCGCTCGGGTCAGCCACAGTTCCACCCACACGAACTTGAACAGACGGCTGCGGTGGTTCCTGTGCGCGCAAGCCTTGTGGAGCGGGACTCGCCAGAAGCACGAGGACTGTAGCCAGCAAGACGTTCGGGCTCATGGTGTGAAGGAAACAAAACACACGACAGAAGACGTGGCGCCCGGCCCATCACGGTGCAGAGATCGAACAAAATGGCCACGTGCGTTGCGCGCCTGACGTGCACTACAGCTTGCCGGCTACAGCGCACCAAGCTTGTCCCAAGGGACGTCGCCACAGTTAACGCTGACTGCTCTTTTTTGGGAATTCTCTGCCCTTATTCAGTATACACGTTTTGCCGGTTCCCATGATGCCGGCAGCCCATCCCTGACAGCCCTTCCCAACTCTGCGGCATGAAGCAAATCCGCACAATGATGATTTGATGGAAACCACCCGGATGCAGTAAGCTAGTCGGGCACGGGGGTGTAGCTCAGTTGGATAGAGCATCGGATTTCTAATCCGAGGGTCCGGGGTTCGAGTCCCCGCACCCCTGCCATAGCTTCACGGAATTCAAGTCGGTCGAGCCCCGCAAACTGACTGCCTCTTGACCCAAGTCATCCGGGGGCTGACAATGACCGTCACATGGTTCCCAACCGAGATCGCCGGCGCTCGACGCAGGAAAGCGCCCCGGCCGCTCGGGTCGGCCTTGCCCATCGCCTGTCCGAAGTGGCGCGCCGCGTCTTGCGGTACGCAAACCACGGCTTACCGCGCGTGGATTTTCTCCGGCGCGTTTCAAAAGAACTCATCGCACTTTCCGGGTGCGACGCGGTGGAACTGCGGGTGCGAGATCCCCAGTTGCAGTATGGTTCGGAGACCCGCCGCCACCCGAAGAGCTCGTTCCGCTTCACCGTTTCCGGAAATCCGCACGCCGAAAAGCGGCAGCGCGAGCGTTTGCCGGCAGGCGAAAATCAAGCACAACTCGACCGCCTGTATCAGGATGTTCTTCTCGCCCGCTTGAAGCCCGGCTGGCCGTGTTCCACCAGCCAGCGCGGATTCTGGACCGGCGACACGACCCAAGCGCTGCGTTTCGGTCGCGTCACACGGCCTGCCCCGGGAGGCCTCTACCGGTCATTGGCGATACTGAGATTCGCTGTCGACGACCGGACAACCGGCCTTCTGCTCCTCAAAAGCCTTGCGGCAGACCGCTTCACTCGGGAAGAGGCGGAGTCCTACGAAGCCTTCGCACAGACCTTGGGACTGGCTATTGCTACCCGGCGTGTCGAATGGGCCCTGCGAGAGCGGGTGAAAGAACTGACTTGCCTCTACGGCATTGCCCAGGTGGCGCAACGGCCGGGCTTGGCCCTGGAGGAGATTCTGCAGGGCATCGTGGAACTCCTTCCTCCTGCCTGGCAGCATCCCAAGATCGCCACCGCACGAATCCTGTTGGACGGGCAAGCACACACGACGCCACGCTTCCGGGAGGGCCGGCATTGCCAGTCCGCTGATATCCTGGTAGGAGGAATGCTACGCGGTGTCGTGGAGGTTTTCTACACCCGCGACAAGGCCGGCTTCGTCGAGGGCCCCTTTTTGAAGGAAGAGCAAAGCCTCATTGATACGGTGGCAAGAGAAATCGCCTTGGTGGTAGAACGGCGCGAGGCCGAGATCCATAAGTCGAAATTGCAGGATCAACTCCGGCACGCCGACCGCTTGGCGACCATCGGCCAACTCGCGGCCGGGGTGGCGCATGAACTGAATGAGCCTTTGGCCAACATCCTGGGTTTTGCCCAGTTGGCGAAGAAAGGGCCCGGCCTGCCGGCCACCACGGCTAGCGATCTGGGGAAGATCATCAAGACTTCGCTCCGTGCGCGAGGCATCATCCAGAAGCTGCTGTTCTTTTCCCGTCAAATGCCTTTGCAGAAGAGGCTCGTCAATTTGAATCAGGTTGTGGACGAGGGATTGCACTTCCTCGAGTCGCAGTGCGACAAGGCCGGAATCGAGTTGGTGCGCGAGCTGGAGGCAGAGCTGCCCGAGATCAGCGCGGACCCGGCGCAGTTGCAGCAGGTGCTGGTGAACCTGGTCGTCAACGCCATCCAGGCGTCCCCGGCAGGCGGAAGATTGACCGTCGCGACCCGTTGCGGCCGGGACTCTGTTTCTCTAGCTGTCACCGACACGGGCACGGGTATGACGGAGGACGTCAAGGCCAAGATCTTTACGCCGTTCTTTACGACCAAGGATGTTGACCAGGGGACAGGCTTAGGGTTAGCGGTTGTGCATGGGATCGTTACCTCGCACCACGGCAGCATCCGTGTCGAAAGCGAACCAGGGCGCGGCTCGCGATTTGAAGTTCAATTGCCCGTGAATAGGGCCGAGAAGGCGAAAAAGAATGGTTGAAATGGTTCCGACGGCTCGCCACGAGAAGATTCTGGTCGTTGACGATTCTCCAGATACGCTGGAGGTCTTGCAGCGAAATCTGCAATCCAAAGGGCTCCAAGTCTTCACGGCTTCCAGCGTCGAAAGCGCCATCCGGCTTTTGGAACAGAGCGAGGTGGATCTCGTGATCACCGACCTGAAGATGCCCAAGGTGAGCGGCCTCGACCTCGTACGTCACGTGAGGGAAAACCTGCAGGATACCGAAGTAATGATGATCACGGGCTATCCCTCGATTGGCGGCGCCGTCGATGCGGTCAAAACGGGTGCCGAAGAATATCTGGCGAAACCGTTTACCGACGAGGAACTCTTCTCCGCCGTGGAGCGGGCTCTCGACACGCTACGCAGCCGCCGCGCCGCCCGCCCCACCGCATACCGGACGCCCGCGTCTCCCTTTGGTCTCGTGGGCGAGTCGCCCGCCATGCAGCGGGTGTTCAATGCGATCGCAAAGATTGCCGCCACTCCGGCCACGGTGCTGATCACGGGAGAGAGCGGAACGGGCAAGGAACTTGTGGCGAGAGCTATCCACTACAGCAGCCCACGGGCGGCAGCGCCGTTTGTTCCCGTGAGTTGTGCGGCCATTCCCGAAGGGCTGCTCGAAAGCGAGCTGTTCGGGCATGTAAAGGGCGCGTTCACCGGAGCTTCCGAAACACGTGCCGGCTTCTTGCAGACAGCCGAGGGTGGCACTATCTTTCTCGACGAGATCAATTCGACCACGCTGTCTACTCAGGTCAAGCTTCTACGCGTGCTGCAAGAGAAGGAAGTTTGCATGGTGGGCTCGACGCGCGCGCGGCCTGTGGACATCAGGATTCTGGCCGCGACCAACATCGATCTTCTGAGTTTGGTCAAGACAAACGCCTTCCGCGAGGACCTCTATTTCCGGCTGAATGTCCTTACGATCGATGTGCCGCCGTTGCGGGAGCGAGACGATGACGTCTTCCTGCTCACCCGGCATTTCGGCGCCAGATACGCACGCGAAATGGGGGTCGCGGTTCCCAGCTTCTCAGACCATGTGCTACAGGCGTTCCGCAATTACCAATGGCCGGGGAACGTCCGCGAACTCGAGAATGTTGTCCAGCGCCTGGTGATCATGCATGAAGGTGGTGCGGTCGAGGTCCCTGACCTTCCTCCGCTGATGCGCTTTTCGGGATTGCGGAACGGTTCGTTCAACCGCACACTGGCAGAGGTGGAGGCCGAGTACGTTCGCAATGTCCTGGCCAGTGTCAACGGCAACCGAACGCGAGCCGCCGCGATTCTCGGAATTGATCGCAAGACACTTCGCGAGAAGTTGAAGCCTGCGGCGAAGTGATCGGTTTGAAGGGCGCCTACCCGGGGAATTGCTCCTCAGTGGTTCGAATCTCCCCACGCCTGCGGGGCAAGTTGTCCGGCCTTCACCAACTGACATCTATCTCTACATCTCCTGCATTGTGGCCGAGTTACGCCTGCTAACACGTGACGGCCGCTCCCCCCAGCGGACTGGTGATCAACTTGCCTTCTGTAGTTGCGAGGGGTGCGAGAGAGACTGCGCCGTGCGCGAGGAGGAAAACAATGACAACGCTGAAACAAGCAACTGTGGTAGGTGGCGGCCTTTGTTTGGCCTGTGAGCACGGGGAGGCGTGCATCTATCCGGCCACCCCGGGCCAGATCGTCGTCAACTGCGAACAATTCGAGCCCTGTCCGCCGCTGGCATCCCCGCCACCCGACCACGATCGGATGGAGCTCGAGGAGTTGTGGAAGAAGTCCGTGCGTGATGAGCCCGGCAAGGAGCTGAAGGGCCTGTGCAGCAACTGCGAGAACCGGCACGCATGCATCTATTCCAAGCCCCCAGAGGGTGTCTGGCGCTGTGAAGAGTATTGCTAGTCACGCGCAGCGGGCTGCCCGCAGCGTGCCTGGGAGAATCTCGTATGAGTCCGGAGAACGTTTCACGGATTGTCGAGGAGTACAACGGCAAGTTCGGCGGCCTTATCGGCATCCTTCAGCAGATCCAGGCCAGGTACGGATACCTTCCTTCTGACGCTCTCGCCATCGTTGCGGATGAGACCGGGCGGTCACTCACGGATGTCTATGGGGTTGCCACTTTCTTCCGGTCGTTCAGCTTGCAGCCGCGCGGCAAGCATGTCTGCTCGGTTTGTGTCGGTACGGCGTGCCACGTGCGAGGGGGCTCCGCGGTCGCGGAGAAGTTCGAAGGGGCCTTGGGCGTCAAGCCCGGAGCAACCACTCCCGACCGCGCTTTCACCCTGGAGACCGTGAATTGCCTGGGGGGATGTGCCCTGGGGCCTATTGTGGTTGTGGACGGGCACTATTTCTCAAATGTCAGTCCCGAGAAGGTCAAGCAAATCATCGAGCAGGCGCGGAACGGCCTGGACAAAGTGGATGTGAAGGCGGATCCGCGGATCTTCCCGGTGGAGGTTAGCTGTCCGCGCTGCAACCACAGCCTGATGGACCCTGACCATCTTGTCGACGGCCTCCCTTCCATCCACGTGACAGTGTCATTTGCCCGCGAACACTTCTCCTTGCGATTGTCCTGCTTGTACGGAAGTTACAACCAGCAATCGGACACGGAGATCCCTAAAGACGTAACGCTGGATGTCTTTTGCCCTCACTGCCACGCGCACATGACGGGCGCGTCGAATTGCCCGGAGTGCGGAACCGCGATGGTGCTGATGATTGTGCGGGGTGGAGGCATTGTCCAGATCTGTTCGCGGAAAGGTTGCCGGGGCCACATTCTCGACCTGAACGGGCCAGTGCTTTGAACAAGTGAGGACCGTGGCGGGCATAACACCGCGCGACGGGACAACGAGAGTCATCCATGGAGAGAATCGCATCGCTTGAGGACTTTACGGCGTTCCAGCAGCGGATCATCGCTGATCGGGACACCCAAACGCCGGTTATTGTCATT
>Ga0335069_10009276_pt1 | contig 14013 bp, 14 predicted proteins | sample Lox_Sample_11_FD_206714 | JGI IMG/M metagenome (GOLD analysis project Ga0335069, IMG submission 206714) | Soil microbial communities from Loxahatchee National Wildlife Refuge, Florida, United States - Lox_Sample_1.1 | ecosystem: Environmental > Terrestrial > Soil > Wetlands | place: USA... | reverse complement strand
AACGGCACTTTAGCAAACCTCGAAGATTTCGTATTTCACTCCGCCGGGTATCACTCCTCCCATGGCGACGGTGACGATCTCACTCAGCCATAAATAGCGAGGGTCTCCCGTCTCAAAAATTGGGACAGTGCGAAAGTAGAAATTGCGATAATCCTCTTCGGTGGAAGTGCCGCCCTTGGCACGTTGGTGTCGCGCTTCAGAGCGAGGACGTAACACGCCGCAATAGGATACGTAGATCTTTGCGCCATCGTCGGTTTGCCACGTCACTCGGGCGTCTAGGCGTAGCACATCGCGCGCTTCGTCGATCGTGGCCCAGTCTCCGCCGCCGCTCAACACCTTGCCCTTCAATCGTTCGCCTTCGAACGCACCGCCAGTAACGATTGCAATCATGCGCCGGCCAACGTGCGCGATACCAATATCCTGCTGCGCGGGTTCAAGAGACGCTGTGTAAAGGCAAAGAGGGCGGGTTCTCAATTCAACCATCGATGGACATCTCTCATCGTTCCGAATCGTGCGCCTGTCCGGCGATGTTAGCTTAACTCTAAGCGCTAGCTTTTGCGCGGCAAATTCCCTTCGAACTCACAAGATCACTTTAATAAATCTCATTTCATAGCTAGGACCGCGCGGCGAAATGATGAAAGACCAAAAAGAATAATCAAAGCTGAGACCGGTGGAATTGTTCCGGAAACGATTACGAGGGCATACCGCAGTGCGTTTTCGTCTCGGAAAACGAAATCGGTCACTGTGGCGACAACGGTCGGCCCGAGGCCGAGCCCGACCAGATTAGCCACAAAGAAGTATAGAGCGATCACCTGCGCGCGTAGATGATTCGGTGTCATAAGTTGCAGAGCCGCGCCGGCGATGCCGCCATGAATTGTTGACGCAATCGTCGCCGGTATCAACGCAACAAATGCCCAACCTGCGCTCGGCATCAGTGGCACCAACACAAATAGCGGCCATGAGACCAATACAGAGAAGAAGACGACTAGAAGATGGGCGTTGGCACGCCCTCGTGCAAAGAAAAAATCAGCAAGGCCGCCGCCCGTTAACAATCCGAATGCGCCGCCAGCCGCAGTGATAACTCCGAGCGTGGTGCCAATTTCAGCGATTGGAAGATGATAGGTTCGGGATAGAAACGTCGGTGTCCAGGCGAGGTTTCCATATACTGTCAGCACAAAGAGCCCGATGCCGACAAAGTGCGCGCCGAGGGCCTGCCAATTTTTGAGCAGAAATGAGAGTAATTCTAACGTGTTCTCGGCTACTCGTGTCTGCTCTTGCCTGATGGAGCGGGACGGTTCTCGCACGGTCAGCATTAGTAACGTGATGACGAGGCCGGAACATCCCACCAATACAAAACTCCATCGCCAGCTCGCCAGAAAACCAACATAGGGAAGATCGAACGATGTCAGCTTTTCGGCCGTCGCAACTATTGCGCCGCCGACACCGAGCGCTATTCCGGAGCCCAAAGGTAAGCCGATTGAATAAATGGCCATCACGCGGCCTAGTCGGTTTTTGGGAAAATAGTCGCTCAGCATCGAATATGCAGCAGGCGATAGTGTGGCTTCCCCTACGCCGACTCCGATGCGGGCGACGAATAGCCATGCGAAGGTTGGCGCCAACCCGCACATCGCGGTCATTGCACTCCAAAGGGTGATGCCGGTCGCAACCAATCGTGTGCGGTCGCGGTGGTCGGCGAGCCATCCCAGCGGTAGCCCCATCAACGTATAAAGCAGGGCAAATGCGAACCCGAGGAGCAGGCTAATTCCGGTGTCGCTCAGCCCAAGATCGTGTTTCACAGGCGCAATCAGAAGACTCAGCAAGCTGCGATCAAGGAACGACAATGTGTACGCGACTAGCAACGCAAAGAGCGCATACCACCCGCCCAAGTTTGCCGATCGTTTCGCAGTTGAATAGCTCATTAGCCGGGCGTCCTTCGCATGTGCAGCATTTGTCTTGTGGCAGAGGAGCATCAGACGATTGGAAAGTCGTGCAAGATTGTAGCTGGGTGAATTGCTTAGAGTTCTAAGCGAATGTAGTTTGAGTCGTACTCGGTTCCGATAGCGGCGTACGATGTCGGGATACGAATACAAAACAAACGGGGGGCACTTTATGACGCGCCAAATGTTAAAGTCATCCGCGGCAGGCATTGCGTTCCTAGCGGCGGTGAGTCCTACGTTGCCGGCGCTGGCCGACACATCGGGCACAGTTGAGACCGTCGTCGTCACTGCGCAGCGTGTCGAACAGGATGTTCAGAAGGTGCCGCTCGCGGTCACCGCATTCACAGCTGCAGATCTTCGCGATAACAGCATTGAGACTGTCGCGGATCTCGCCCTCCGCACGCCGGGCTTTACCTCCGTCGGAATTAATCCTGCGCAACCTAACTACTACATTCGCGGCATAGGCAGTGCGGAAGGCGTCGCCCAGAACGCAGGCGGCGATCCTTCCGTCGTTGTATTTTTCGACGGAGTTTATATCGGTCGCGGCGGCATGGCCGACGTCGACGCATACGATCTGGCCCGCGTGGAAGTCCTGCGTGGTCCTCAAGGCACACTGTTCGGCAAGAACGCCGTCGGCGGGCTTATCCAGTTCGTGTCGCGGAAACCGGATGACCAGACATCTGTTAGCCTCTCGGCCGATATAGGAAACTACAGCAAAATCGACGTCTACGGCCGCGTGAACTTGCCGATCTCCGACAACTTGTTCTTCTCCGCAGGCGTCTCGAACAAGAGGCATAGCGGCTACGAATTTAATGAAACGACTGGCAATCACGTCGATAACGAGAATGTTACAACCGCGCAGGCTCAGCTTCGTTACTTGCCGAGTAGCGATCTGGAATTCATATTGGCTGTCGACTATACTAATCAGGACCAGAGGGGTCAGCCGCGCCACAACATTTGCGACCCGACGCTCGCTGGTGGCGTGCACTGCGTCGGCATCAACCCCGATCCCCGCGTTGTCGATGCCTACACCGACGGTTACATCCGCCGCGACCTGACAACCGTTCGCGGTGAAGCGAACTGGACCACCTCGATCGGGACGTTCACATCGATTACAGCCTATCGTGATGTGACGTTGGGCTATCTCACGCCTTTCTTCAGCAATCCGATCAATCCTCCCGCTCAGATTGAATCGACCGAAATCGATGCCGAGCAGGACCATCAGTTCAGCGAAGAGGCGAGACTAGCATTTGATGCTTGGGATCACCTAGATGGGGTTGTCGGCGTTTATTATCTAAACGAAGACAACAACCGTGTTGAAACCCTGATCCAAGACTTTCCTGTGCCCATCATCAGCGGAACCGCCGCGTATCCGCAAAAAGTTTCCTCTGACAGCACGGCAATTTTTGGCCAGATCGATTACCACATCATGGACACTCTGACCGCGACCGCGGGCGCGCGCATGACATGGGAGTCAAAGAGTGGCGACTTTGCGGGCTTTGTCGTTACCGCGCCCCTGCCAGGCAGCCTTCCACCTCCTCTGGGTGGTCCATACAACGTCCACGCAAGCAAGAGCTGGAATGCCTTCACACCGCGCTTTGCCTTGAACTGGCAAGCAATGGACAACGCCATGCTCTATTTCAGCGCGTCACGCGGCTACAAGAGCGGAGGCTTCCAGGGAATTGCCGGAACCGGACCAAGCGCGAGTACGCCGTATAATCCCGAATTTGCGTGGAGCTATGAGTTAGGAGCCAAGACGCGATGGTTCGACAATCGGCTGCAGCTCAATCTGTCGCTGTACCACACCGATTACAACAATCTGCAGCTCTCGCAGTTGATTCCTCTCTGTTGCGTCGTCATCGGGAATGCAGCGACCGCGCGTGTTGAGGGCGCCGAACTCGAGTTCGTCGCTGTGCCGACAGAAAATTGGCAGATCGACGGAAGTTATGCCTATCTCGACGCAAAGTACACGAGCTTTGCGCCAACCTCGACGATCCAATATCCAGGTAACACCCTAACACGTTCGCCAAAAAACAAGGTTCACATTGGCCTACAATACCAACAAGCGATTGGAACGTGGCAAGGCATGGCGCGTCTCGACTACATGTACACGGACAAGTACTATTTTGATCCGAACAATATCGCGACACAGACGCAACCTGCGTACTCAATGTGGGATGCGCGCCTGACGTTCGATTCGCCGAGCAATAAGTATGAAATCGCGCTTTGGGGCAAGAATCTCGGAGATACACTCGTGGCGACTTACGTTACCGCCTTTGCACCGTACGGACAGGTTCTTGTGCCGTACGCTCCACCGAGGACATTTGGTGTGACGCTCACCTATAGAGACTGACGGGAACTTTGTAGAAATCGAACCCCGCGCCCGGAGCAGACAACTTCTCTCGCTCAGGGGTCCATAGTTGGATCCGAGGCTTTTACTCATCACGGTCCTCGGCATGACCGTGTGCGAATGACCGCTTTCCACCCATAGCGGCCGCTGACAACGACGTTGCCGGTAGTCGCAACCGAACGGCTGTGTTCGACCCAAAGGCGACATTGGCTGGATCTCGTCGAAGGCGTTCTCAAATTCGGTGACGCCTCGTACGGTCGCAAATAATCGCTTGTGCCGGAGCGCACTACACTTCGAAGATGCTGATACCTCCGAGGTTTGGCGGCGAACAATGGAGCGATTCAGTTGTTCTGGATATTGCTGCTGGATTTTGTCGCCGTATTTTTATCTGCCGGTTGGGCTGCGGACGCCGGCGCTGGTGTTGCGTTCGTTCGCTTCGTCACGGTAGTCCCAGTCGGCGAAGCGGTACTAAGCGCGGCACAGTCCTTCAGATCTTTCACGCAGCCATAGATCTGACCGCTGCTCGGCACAACGCAGGTAAAGCCCGCTGATCCGTCGGCCATTTTACAGATAGCCGCGGCGTTAGCCGTGCCAGTCGACCCAATAATTGCTGCAACGCCAAAGGTGATTACGGTGAGCAATGTGCGCATGGTCATCTCCGCAAATGAAAGGATCGAGGCGAAAAGGACTTGAGAAAACCAAAAGCACGCGGTTGGACCTGCTGAACCGTGAGGGGAGAGATATTGCAGGTCCCCGAGAGCGACCCAGCTAGCCGCTCGACCGTGACCTTCTAGTTGCGGCCTGTCAACCACGAGATGCCGTCCGCTGAAGTTTTTGGTGAGTGCACCGTTGCGACCTCATGTGAATGTGAATTTGCGCAACAGATTCGGGTGCGTCCGCTCTCGACCCAAAGCTGACTCTGGTGGTTTGAAAAGCGAAAAATGCGGTCTAGATTATCATAAGAAAAGCTTGAACAAGATAGTACGACGCGTCTCGGCAGTGCATCCGCGGGGGAGGGCGCAATGGTATTAGGCCGATTTCGATCGAAGTCCATTCGGTTTGCTTTCATTGCCGTGCTGACAACTTGCGTTTTGTCGATTAGCGCTCCGAGCCAGACCAACGGTCCGCCCGATCTCAACAACACACTCAGTCTCTGGATACATCCGGTGAAGGGGACGGATATTGAAATTGCTCCAATGATCAAGGCGGGAGATCCGACTCCAGGTCGATGGTCCGCCGTACCCAACGATTTGTTCAACGGAATCCTGTCGCGCTCAGGAATTGTACCGTGCGTCTCTGATCCTATGAGCATGGTCGACAGCGACGGCAAAGCGAAACCGGGGCACGATGGATTGCTGCAGGCGATCGATGCATCCGAAGTCGTCAACAGCTCTGGTACGCGCTCAACATTCGGTTGGTTTGTCAGAGTCACGCAGGATACCGAAGACGCGGAACCACAGCCTTTCGAATTTTTCATTTTAATGAGCTACGACCTGGTGCACGACAAGAAATCAGGTAAGGACATTTGTGCGTTTGAGGTGTTCCTGTTCGGACCGATTCCGAGAGTCGGCTCGCCGGCGGAGACCTGGCTCCACTATGGTGGCATCGACACCACGCTGGGTGCGCCGCTGCTCGCCGGCCTAGTTGTGAACGGCGACGGCAAGTCGCTCGACGCGGTCCCCTTCGAAATTGCGAGGGTCAGGAACTACAAGAACGACGCCCCCGCCGACGAACAAGTTCGGCCCGGAGTCGTAAAACAGGGCGAGGGGTGCCTGCGCTGCCATGAGCGGGAGACGAAGCGTTCTCCTGAGTCGACGACGCCGTTTCCCTGGGTGTACGACTTCAATAAACCTCCGAAACTGGAAGTGGAGACGGAAATCAAGGGCGTGCTCAATCCGTCTGCCGAGGGTACGCCCTCCCCGGGCGCTGCGCCGCAACAGAGCGCACCCGGAACGAGCGCGCCACCTGCCGGAGCATCAAACAATGCTCCCTTTTCGCCCGCTACGGCGAAGCCGGATCGGACCTCTTCTCCTACGCATCGGACGACAGGCTGTAAGTCATGTCGTGGTGTCGCCCGCAGGCTTAACGATGCAATCGACTTGTTGGCCGCTGAATTGGGAGATCCACAATCGAGCGATCAATCGATCCTGGACCAACGAGCCTCGGTAGCCGAACTGTCCAGCATGCTCGATTCTTGCGAAAAAACTTGCAAAGACTCGAGTGCGGATACGAACGGCGCGCTTGATGATGTCACAATAGGCGTCGGCGTCGGCATGGGAGAAAGTCACGACCATCACCCCCACAAAGACAAGTACGATCAGCCTGGCGGAAAGAACGGGAACGGCGACTAACAAAGCTGACCGACCGGCGCAGCAAATTTGAAGCAGGCCGGAAATTGGTAGCGCGGGGGCCCATGGTCTACTGTCGGCGGAGCGTGCCGAACTATGGATGCCCGTCCGAACGACACCGCGGGGCCGACGGCCATCGAGCCGCCGTTTTTTGTTTCTGGCCGGTCAGATTCTGGGCGTTGTCAATGTCCGCTTTTCGACTCATAGCGCTGTCTGGGAACGGCGCGATCGCGACTCATATTTGACCGTCCGCCTTCAACCACTCGCGGACATCGGGCACGTTTATCGGGACGCCAGCTGATAGTGCCGGGCTCTGTCCACCATCGCCTGACTCGATTTGATGTTCGACGAGCGTACAGCCGATTTCATTAAAGTTTTAACGAACGTGTTAACGAAAAAATCTTGTCTCGCCACCATAGTCTCGCTGGTCATGTCGCAACCTCATCGTGCCCGAAAACCAGTGTTTGATCCCAAAAAGGATCGACGTTCGAATGAGCGTCCGAGCGTTGGGGTAAAGGGCAGGATATTTTTCCCGGATCGACAGTACGACGAAGATTGTATAGTCGTTGATTTGTCGCCCGATGGCGCTGGACTCAGGGCCACCTTTTCCGCTGCTACTGGCGAACGCCTCATTCTCTACGTTGACGGGTTGGGCCGCTTCGAGGGCAAGATTATCTGGCGCGACCGGCTACGTATCGGTGTGCAATTCAAGTGTTCCGAGACCAAACGCGCGCGCGTTGCAGATCTGATTGCGGCCTATCTGGAGTTTGGCTCAGTCAGTGCGACGGCTGTACGAGAAACGAGCCGCGTCCGCGGTAGAGCAGCGTTGCACAGTTTCACGCGGGCTTCCGGCGAAAAGCTCGCCTGTGAAATTGTGGACATGGCGCTGAGTGGCGCGTCCCTGCGGACAGACGAGCGGCCGGACGTTGGAGAGACCATTTTGTTTGGGCGAACAATCGCTCTTGTGGTGCGTCACACGGCGTGCGGCATCGCCGTCACGTTCACCGGCACGAGTCAACCTCGATTGGTCGCATCTATGTCGGGTCCGACCGCGCCACTTTAGTTCCATCCGAGCATGTCAATTTTGCAGTTGGATGAGGGGACATTCGCTCCAGCTAAAGCTCGCTTGAGCACAAAACGAGATGTCCGCTTTCCACCCATTGCTGACGTTCGAAACCTGAGCATTTGACCGCTCGGACGAAGGATCGCTTTTGAACCAAAGCGGATATTGGCGGTCAAGTAACGCGACGTTGTAATTCGTCAATTCCCGCTCCGGCCTCACTTTTTTCTCCTGTCAGCTTCGTTTGGCGTCTTGGGATGTGACGGTCACTAGCGCAGCAGCGTCGCTCCGTCGGTTATCCAGTGAGCTATCATATTTGCTGTGAGATCGCGACGCCATATGTAGAGGATTGTCAGGACGAATCCCGCGGCGCAGGCGACAATCAGTTGCGCGACGCTCCCGTAGCTGAAGTGTCCTATGGTGAAGAAGAATAGTGTCACTGCGCCTGCGATCAATTTACTGCCGGTCAGTTCCTGCAGTCGTTCGATCCCGTAACCCCGCATCAAAAGCTCCTCAACGAATGCGGCGCGCGTGACGACCGCGACGCGATACCAGTATGGGGTGTCGAGCATCCGTTTGAGGATGGTCGGATCCTGTTGAAGATGAAACAGCGGCAGGACAAAAGAGGCGATTGAGCCCGCGAACGCCAGCACGGCAAGACCGCCTCCGACGCCGATCGCCAGCGTCTTCCAGTCCGGCCTATGAATCCCCACGGACGAGAGCGGCCTGCGCTCTATTGTCAGGATGAATAAGAGGACGAGGGTGGCCAACGACCACCAGAATGCCTCCTGCGCAAAGTGAGGCGGCAGTCCGGCGACGCGATCCAGCATCCGTCCGATGCCGCTGGCCGGAACGATCAGCGTCAGTACGAGACCCACCAGGATGATACCGCGTCTCGGTGACATCGTCTGCGTCATGGCGCAGCCCCCAGTCTGAATTTCACACCCCGCGTTTCTCGTATCATTGTTTTGTCCGCAGCAGCATTATGCCTGTGACAGTCGCCCAAATGGCGTTGGCGACAATCGCGCCCATGAGCACGAATGGGTTCATTGCCGTGAAGCTGGCTCCAAGGACGACGAGCATAAGCCCGCCAGTGATTGTCCCCAGTACACCGGCTGCGCGCGACACGCCGCTTTCCGAAAGCGTCCAGCCCCACGCGGCAATCGCGGCGGACAGGAACATTAGTCCGATTGGCATCAGTACGCTGATCAATGAGCCCAGCAGCACGAACAGACTTCGCGCATATTCGAGCTTGCCCGGCGCCGCGAGATAGCGGGCCGCCACGGCGGGCGTCACCAGACCGTCGAGCGCCATGGAACCGCTCAGGAAGATCGCGCCCGCCGAAAAGAAGACCAGCGCGGCTATGCTGGCAGGCCGCGCCTCTCCCAGCCGCGCCGAGAAGACCGAGTAACACACGAGCTGCAGACTCAGCACCGCGATGAATCCTCCATGCACGATGCCATCGATGAGCCTGTTCGCCGCCTCGCTTCTCAGCGCATCGGCGAACGTCTTTGCGTCATCGGCCGGATGGATCGCCAGCAGGACTACCGATGCGACTCCGGTTGCGATGCTGAGGATGCCGACTAGTTGGCTCCCGGGGACGGCTGTTCGACCGGACGGGTCGTATGCCGGCGTGGCGGCCAGGGTCATGCGCGTGCTCCAGCGTTGGACCGTGTCGCACTCATATTGGGAATCGCTGCGCCAATGTTGGCCTCAGTCGACCCTGTGTCCATTTCCAGACACGGGCATCAATTTGTCCGGAACGGTGTTGGAATGACCCTGCCGAACGCCCATGTTTCGGACGGGCTGTTCAAGCGAAAGTGAATCTGATGAAAGCCACGAAACCCGACCGCCGCACGGAGCGGACCCGACGGGCGCTCATCAGCGCCTTTATCGGCATCGTACTCAATGAAGGCTATGAGAGTGTCACCGTCGAGCGGATTGCCGAGCGCGCCAATGTCGGCCGCTCGACATTCTACATGCATTTCAAAAGCAAAGAAGACATTCTGCGCAACAGCATGGCCAATCCCTCATCATCTCTGGCCAAGATCGTTGGCGGTGACCTCAACGCGGATATGGTCGCACCGTTGCTCGAACATTTCAAAGAGCAGCGCAAGCGCAACCGCAAGTTCTTCGCATCGCCGATCCGCCCGATTTGGGTAAGCCGGCTTGCCGAACTCATCGAGCCGCGGCTGGAGACACTCTCGCATGCCTTCGGCGGACGACCCTTGCTGCCGCTGCCGCTCATCGCGGTGCAGATTGCGGAATGTCAGATCGGGCTGATTGCGAAGTGGTTGTCTTCCGCACAGCCATTCCGCTCGGACCTGGTTGCCGAGTCACTGATCGCAACGACCCGCGCCATTGTATCCGCATCGCTGCGCACGCGGGCTTCTGCCGCTGCTTTCATTCCAGGCGAGAAGTTGGCGCTGAGACAAAACGGATAATGCATTGCCTGGCTCAGCTCAACTTCAAACATGAATTATCAATCCTGGGGCAAACTGATGGCAGATGAGCGGTTCAACCTCATTCTTTAGGGTTTGCTCAAGCAATTCCGGACCGAGCTCGGGTTTCGTCAAATCTTGGGGGTGCAGTTTCAGGGCCTGGTACGATTGGCCCAGCGTATTACGCCTTCGCGCGAGACATCATCGCCGAGACGAAGGCGTCGGTCATGGCCAGCTATAACCAATTCCTTGGCCGATGGCAGAAGTCCGGTGTATGTCCGTTCTCCACCCATAGCGGCCGTTACCTAACTGGCTCCCTCGTTTCACCGGTCTCCGAGGCATGGCTCACTATCCAAGCGAGCGAGCCGCGGGGCAGGTTGGTGGCAGACGCGGAGGGGGCGCATGGCGCCACAGGCGACGGCAGCGGTCTATTCCAACGCCATCAGCTATCGCGCGGACTGTTTTTTAGTGGTCCGAAACCGGTGTCGCGCCAGCTTCCACCGGCAGCGCCTTGGCAAACGGTACGATGACCAGTCCGGCCACGAACAGCGCCGCCAGCAGCCAGAACACGTCCTGGAATGCCATGCTCAGCGACTGCTGCGTGATGTATTGTCCGATCTCGCCCGACACGATCAGCCGCGCATGCACAGCATCCGCCGTATGAGGCGCTACGTGCGCCACCAACGCGCCCAGCCCGCTCTGGTTTCCGTGCGCCAGCGCCTCGCCAAAGCGTTCGCCATGCGTTCGACCAAAGTCCTGCAACAGCGTCGTCACCACCGCGATCCCGATTGCACCGCCCAGATTGCGCATCAGGTTGAACAGTCCCGAGGCATAGCGCAGCTCGGCCGGCGGCACGCCGTTCAGCGCCATGCCGACCGATGGCACTATGCACAGCAGGATCGAAAAGCCGCGGATCGCCTGCGGCACGAACATCTCCCAAAAGCCCCATTGCGGCGTGATGTATGAGAACAGCCAGCTCGCTAGAGCGAATAGCGAAAAGCCGAACGACATCACGATGCGCTGGTCGATCAAGGTCGAAAGCCGTGCCGCCAGCGGTGCGCCCAGACTCATGAATATCCCGGTGATGAATACTGTCGTCCCGATATCCAGTGCCGAAAACCCGCGCACCCGCCCGAGAAAGATCGGCGTCATGTACGTCGCGCCATAAAGTCCGATCCCGATGATGATGCTCAGTGCGCTCGCCATCGAGAATGTCGGCCGCCGAAACGGCGTCAGCTTCAGGACCGGCATGGTGGAAAAAAAGCTACGCTCGAAAAACACTAGCGCGCCGACAAAGGAAATCCACGCCATCGTGGCGACGGTCTGGTCCTCCAGCCACTGGTGCCGGGGCCCTTCCTCAAGCACATATTGGAGCGAGCCCAAAAACACCGCCAGGGATATCGCGTGCAGCCAGTCAATCTTCTTTAACATGCCCAGGTTTGGCTCATCGACCTTGCCCAGCAAGGGCAACCCGATGGCGATGAACGCGCCCGGCACGATGTTGATGAAGAACAGCCAGTGCCAGCTCGCAGTATCGGTGATCCATCCGCCGATCGTCGGGCCGAGCGTCGGTGCGAGTGTCGATACCAGGCCCAGGATCGCCGGCACCATCGCCCGCTCCTTGCCGGTGAACAGTGTGAAGCCGGTCGCAAATACGGTCGGCACCATCGCGCCACCGACAAATCCCTGGATTGCGCGAAACAGCGTCATGGATTCAATCGACCACGCCATCCCGCACATCAGGCTCGCGAGCGTGAACGCCACCGCACTGGCAGTGAACAGCCAGCGCGTCGACACCGCCTGGGATATGAATGCCGCCAATGGAATCATCACGATCTCTGCCATTAGGTATGCAGTCTGTACCCAGGCGATTTCGTCCGGGCCGGCGGACAATCCGGCCTGAATGGAGTTCAACGAAGCTGCCACGATCTGGGTGTCCAGCAGGGCCATGAACTGGCCGAAGGCCATGATTCCAAAGATCAAAATCTTCCGGCCGTGGCTGTAGCCCGCAATGGGTGAGGCTGTGGAAGCAGAAATCCTGGCGGCGCTCATCTTGACCCCTTGAACCATTGTATTACTATCATCATATAACTTCTGATCGAGGGCTTACAACATGCGCTACGCGGAAAATCACAAGGAACATACGCACGAGGTGATCCTGAAGGTGGCCGCCGCCCAGCTTCGCGAGCACGGCCCCGACCGCATGAGCGTCGGCAGCGTGATGAAGGCCGCCGGCCTCACGCATGGCGGCTTCTACGCCCACTTCAAGTCCAAGGACGCGCTGCTTATCGCGGCGCTTCGCGATACGTTTGAACGTTCCCGCCGCCGCGTGGCAAAACTCCTCGAGGGCCTACCCCCCAAGCACGCGCTCGCCACCTACATAGACTTCTATGTCGCCGAAACGCACCGTGACAATTCGAGCACCGGTTGCCCCATCACCGCGCTCAACTCTGACACCCCGCGCCAGTCGAAGAAATTTAAAGCCGCCTTCGAATCCGGCGTCGAAAGCACCGTCGCCCTGATTGAGCGTCTGATGTGCGAAGCCGGCATCGCCGATGCCGAACATTTGGCGCCGTCGATCTTCGCCGCCATGGCCGGCGCCGTCTCGCTGTCTCGCACGATTTCCGATCCCGCTCTATCCAACGAATTCCTCGTCACCACCCGCGCCAACATCAAGGCCCGTCTAGGCCTGACCGACGCCACACTAGCGAGCGAAAAGCCAAACTAACCGAGGGTTTCTGCATGTCCTCCGTCGCTTTCGAAGAAACGATCTCGGCGCCCGCCGCCCTCCGGTCGAGCCGCGCGCTCCCAAAACGTGCCCTAATAGTGGCGGGCGCAGCAATCGTCCTTGCCGCCATCGGCGCCGGGTGGATCGCCACGCCAGCTTCCAGCGTCAGCACCGATGACGCCTACCTGAAGGCAGACTCCACCATTGTCGCGCCTAAAGTCCACGGCCTCGTCGCCGAGGTGCTGGTGCGCGACAACCAGACGGTCCGCGCCGGCCAACCGCTGATTCGAATCGACGATGACGACTACCGCCAGGCGGTCACGTCAGCCGAGGCTGACGTGCAAACTGCGCAAGCTGCGCTCGACCAGTTCGGAGCGCAGCGCAGCCTTGCCGCCGCCAACGCTGCTGCGGCTGCCGCCTCCATCCGTGCGGCCGACGCAGAGAGCGTCCGCGCCGCCGCCGACAACGTTCGCTTCGGCAAGCTCGCCGCGACCGGAGACATCTCGCGCAGCCAGGGCGACGCGGCCCGCGCTACCGCGCTCGGCGCAGCCGCAGACGCCGACAAGATGCGCGCCGCGTACGTCGCGGCAAACCAGCAAGTAGCGGTCGTCGACCAGACCCGCGGCCAGCTCCTCGCCGCACTCGCCCGCGCCAGTGCCGCGCTCATCCTTGCACGCCAGAACGAGACTCACACCGTCGTCCGTGCCCCCGTCGACGGGATCATTGGCGACCGCCAGGTGCAGATCGGAGAATACGTCCAGCCCGGCACGCAGCTTCTTACCGTGGTGCCCATGCACACCCTGTACGTTGTTGCCAACTTCAAGGAGACTCAGACCGCGCGCATGCTGATCGGCCAGAAGGCCCGCATCACCCTTGATGCGTTGAACGGCAAAACGCTGAAAGGCGAAGTTGAAAGCTTCGCGCCCGGCTCCGGCAGCGAGTTCTCTTTGCTCCCGTTCGAGCCCGCCACCGGCAACTTCACCCGGATCGTCCAGCGCATTCCAGTGCGCATTCGGCTCGACACCGACCAGCCCGACGTCGCGCGCCTGCGCCCCGGCCTCTCCGCCGACGTCCGCGTCGACCTGCGCTAGCGGAGATGCCCATGTCGAACGCCACAGCTCTCATCGTCGGTGGTGGCCCCGGAATCAG
>Ga0335069_10009275_pt1 | contig 14013 bp, 8 predicted proteins | sample Lox_Sample_11_FD_206714 | JGI IMG/M metagenome (GOLD analysis project Ga0335069, IMG submission 206714) | Soil microbial communities from Loxahatchee National Wildlife Refuge, Florida, United States - Lox_Sample_1.1 | ecosystem: Environmental > Terrestrial > Soil > Wetlands | place: USA: Florida... | reverse complement strand
CAGCCTCCCTTCAGGTTCAGATTTCAGATGCGCCGCCCTACGCATCGACGCAATGACTTTTCCCGTGAGGCAACGTGCCTGAAACACACTCGCTCCCCTCAGACCTCCTGCGCATGGCTGATCATCCGCGCGTCCTCGTCCGCCGCCCAGGCGCACCGCGCCGCGAAGGGAAATGCGTCGTCTACTGGATGCAGCGCGCCATCCGCATCCAGGACAATCCCGCGCTCGACGTGGCGATCGAGGCAGGCAACATTCTTGAAAAGCCGGTAGTGGTCTTCTTCTCAGTGATCCCCAACTATCCCCACGCCAACCTCCGCCATTATTACTTCCTGGCGCAGGCTCTGCGCGATGCCGCCGCCGATGCCGCCGAACGCGGCGTCGGCTTCGTCCTGCGGCGGCATCCAGGCAACTCGGTCGCCGCCTTTCTCGACGAGGTGCAGGCATCGCTCCTGGTCGGCGACGAGAACCCCTGCCGCGAGCCGGAGCGCTGGCGCAATAGCCTCGCCCGCAAACTGAGGATCCCTTTCTGGACCGTCGATGCCGACGTCGTGGTCCCCTCCAGCGTCTTCGGACGCACCTATTTCCTGCTGCACCACTTCCGCCCGCATCTTCAGCGCGAGCTGCCGAACTTTCTCGTCGATCCCGCCAATCCTGCTCCCCTCCATCCGTGGAAACAGCCCAAGCGCCTCGCGAGCTTTCCCGTTGCCGGGGACATCACCGCAGGCTTCAGCAGGCTCGACCGGTCCGTGCAGCCTGTCGACACCTTCACCGGCGGCGCCCATGCCGCGCTGAAACGCCTGCGACAGTTCGCAGACCACCAACTTGCCGACTACGAAAAGACCCGCAACAAGCCGGAGGTGGAGGGCACCAGTCGCCTCTCGCCGTATCTTCACTTCGGCAACATCTCACCCATCCGTATTGCGCATGAGGTGAACCAGGCCGTCGAGCAGGGCAGAGCGGCGGCTGCGGCGGCCGAAAGCTTCCTGAACGAGCTGATCGGCTGGCGCGAACTCGCGGTGCTCTTTGTGCGCCACAACCCACACTACGACAGCTGGGAATGCGCCGAACCCTGGGCGCGTCGCACCCTCGAGGAGCACGCCTCCGACCCGCGCCCGCGCCGCTACTCCCTCGCCGAACTCGAGCACGCCCGCACCGGCGACGAACTCTGGAACGCGGCCCAGCTGCAGATGGTCAACACCGGCTGGATGCACAACTACATGCGAATGTACTGGGCCAAGAAGATCCTGGAGTGGGCGCCCAACCCCGCCACCGCCTTCGACTGGGCCGTCATCCTCAACGACAAATACCAGCTCGACGGCCGCGACCCCAACGGCTACGCCGGCATCGCATGGGCCATCGTCGGCAAGCACGACCGCTCCTGGTTCACCCGCCCCATCTTCGGAACAATCCGCTATATGTCCGGCAATTCCACAGGGAAGAAATTCGACGCCGCCACCTACATTTGGCAGAACCGCCCGATAGCGCCCTGACCCAGGATCTGCCTGCAAGCCGGCTGCCTAAGGTTACTGAAGAGAGTCCCAGGTCCTCCCATTTCACCAGCGGGCTATACCATGGAGCTAATTCTTCAAGTCATCCACAGGGCGAAAGACTATGAAACGATCCTGCCTCGTCATCCTGGCTTGCTCAGTCCTCTCCGTATCGGTCGCGGGCGCACAGGTCGTTTCGCCCGTGGGTCACGGAACGGACCTCTCCCCAACCACCTGGAGCTTTCAACTAGGCGGCTCTTACCTTGGACTCAAAGAGAGCGGAACCTGGCAGAACTTCTACGGATGGGATAGCTCCGTCTCTGAGTACCCCTACCCCAACCTCCGCTGGCTCGGCGCCACCATCGAAATGTCCGGCCACTACCGGGGGGACACCCGCACTGAGGATATCGACGGGACTTCGGCTGAAATCACGGTGAACGAGTCCATCTACAGCTACATGGGCGGTCCATCGGTCGCGGTGCGCAGCGGCAGGGTACAGCCCTTCGCGCGCGCCATGTTCGGCGCCATCACCAGCCACACCACGGGATGGATCGACGATTTGAGGCTTCAGCAGTTCTCGGGCGAAAACCCCTCCAAGACGCATGGCGGCATGGAACTCGGCGGAGGAGCCGACTTCGCCTTTTCCCATCTACTCGCCCTCCGTACCCAGGCGGATTGGGTCCATGAGTGGACAACCAGGCAGGCCACCAACCTCGCACACGCATCGGCCGGACTCGTCTTCCGCTTCTAACCCGGATCCCCCCTCGGTTGTAGCCGGGATGCTGCGCGCCCCATCCCCGCGCCCGTCCTTGTCCTGGAGTCCACGACCTCACGGCCGGCCGTGGAATCAAGAACACGGTTATGGCATCGCCGAAACTGCCCCGGAATCGGTTCCGCGTGGCTGCGGCCGATTCCATCGTCCCTCCACCCCTCCCTCATCCGCGTTTTGCCCTGTAACGGCCGTCACAATCAATTTTCCCGAATCCGTCCTAGAATGGGCCACATTTTCATTCCGGGAAAACCGCAACCTTAGAAGGCGCTCATTCTTCCGCCGCCCTCGCCCTGCACCGCCATCATGGCGGGGTAGGAGGCCGGATCCGGATTCCGGAAGTACATGGCCATGGGACTCTGTTCATCGATCCTTGCCGGGGCAAAGGCGGGAAGCACCCGCCGCAAATCTGTTTTCACCGCTGTCCGCACCAACCCAACGCCCCATCTGGCCCTCGCTCTTCTTCTGCTGGCGAGCGTCTTGGCCGCCTCCGCCCAGACTCCGTTGCCCTCCGGCGCGGCCGGAATTCCGCCGGCAGTCCGTGCTGCGCGCCGCTTTCTGGCGCACCGCGGCATGGTTCCAGGCTCTCTGGGCCGTCGCCCCGCGTCGCGTCCCGGCCTGGGCCCCAACTCGTCTCGCCCCCGGCCCCAGGGAGCCTCTCCCGCGCGGATTCTCCCCCAAAACTGGGAGCCGCTAGGCCCCGCGGCCGTCCTCACCTCCGCCTACGGGCTGGTCTCCGGACGCATTACTTCCCTCGCCCTGGACCCCTCGGATGCCACCGGCAACACCCTCTACGCCGGCACCACCGGCGGAGGCGTATGGGTGAGCCACAACGCCGCCACCAGCAACGTCGCTAACGTTGTCTTCACCCCGCTCACGGACCGCCCGTCCGCCGTCAACCTCGCCGACGCCGCATCCATCAGCATTGGCGCCGTGACCGTGCAGCCCGGCGGCACCGGTGTCGTCTTCGCCGGCACCGGCGATCCCAATGACGCCCTCGACTCCTGGTACGGCGCCGGCCTGCTCCGCTCCGCCGACGGCGGAAGCACCTGGACCCTTATCCTGGGCACGTCCGACGTCATCGACGGCATCAGCAGCTACGATCACGGCTTCATTGGCGAGGGATTCGCCGGCTTTGCCTGGAGCACCCTGAGCCCCGCGGTCGTGGTCGCCGCCGTCTCCCAGTCTGTCGACAGCGCCCGGGTGGCCGCAGGTCTCCCGGGCTACAGCTACAGCGGCCTCTACTATTCCACCGACAGCGGCGCGTCCTGGCACCTGTCCAAGATCACTGACGGCGATGGCAAAGTCGTCCAGGACTCCTCCGATGCCTTCGCCGGCCTCGAGGGCAACGCAGCAACTGCCGTGGTCTGGAACCCCGTACGCAAGGTCTTTCTCGCCGCCGTCCGCTTTCACGGCTATTACCAATCCCCCGACGGCGTGACCTGGACCCGCCTCGATAACCAGCCCGGCGCCGGACTCACCGCCGCCATGTGCCCCACCAACCACTCCGAGACCGGCTCGCCCGCCTGCCCCATCTTCCGTGCAGCGCTCGCCGTCAATCCTCTCACCGGAGACACCTTTGCCTGGACCGTCGATCTGAACAACCAGGACCAGGGTCTCTGGCAGGATGCCTGCACCCTCACTGCGGGCGCTTGCGCCCAGGCCGGCATCTCCTTCTCCACCCAGCTCGGCACGACAGCCCTGGAGACCGCTACCCTGCACGGAACGGCCACCATCCTCAATGGCGACTACAACCTGGCACTCGCCGCCGTCCCTTCGGATCAGGACACCCTGCTGCTCGCCGGCGCCAACGATCTGTGGAAGTGCAGTCTGGCGGCGGGCTGCTCCTGGCGCAACACCACCAACTCCACCACCTGCATGAGCGCGCAGGTGGGCGAATACCAGCACGCCCTGGCTTGGAATCCCGCCAACCCGCAGGAAATCCTTGAAGGCAACGACAGCGGCCTGTGGCGCTCCGAAGACGCCATCGGCGAAACCGGCGCCGCATGTTCCCCAGGCGATTCCGCTCACTGGCAGAACCTGAATGGCAGCCTGGGCTCACTCGCCGAGGTCGAGAGCATGTCCCAGGTCGTCGCCTCGTCCTACACTCTCATGACGGGCCTGGGCGCCAATGGCTCTGCAGGCGTCAGGAGCACGACTGCGCCCACCTCCCACTGGCCGCAGATCCTCGCCGGCGAGGGGGGACCGGTTGCTGTCGATCTCGCCAACCCGGACCGCTGGTACGTGAATAACGGGGCGGGCGTTTCCATCCATCTCTGTTCCAGCTCCTCTCTATGCAAGCCCTCGGACTTTGGCGAGTTGCCCGTCGTCTCCAACGCCGATGTGGCCAACGACGGGCTTACCATGATCGAGCCCGCGCCCTTTCTGGTCGATCCGGCCGACTCCAGCCAGTTGCTGGTCGCCACCTGCCGCCTCTGGCGCGGTCCGGCCAGCCCCAACAGCTGGACCTCAGCCAACGCCGTCACTCCCATGCTCGGCAAAGGAACCAGCGGCTCCTACTGCTCCGGAAACCCCCTCGTTCGTTCTCTCGCCGCCGCCCCCCTCCCCGGAGGCGGAGAGGTGGTCTATGCCGGCACCTTCAGCAGCGCCTTCGGCGGAGCCAACCTGGCCGGCCACGTGCTCAATGCCGCCATGGACGCTGGCGGTACCTGGTCAGACTGGAATGACCTTACGCTGAATCCCGTCGTGAACGACGCACTCCAATTCAACCCTTTCAGTCTCGACGTCTCCGCCATCACCATCGATCCGCACGACACCACCGGCAACACGGTCTATGCGAGCATCACCGGCATCTCTGCTGATGCCCGCCTGGTCTATCGGTCCACCGATGGCGGGGCGCACTGGACGAACGTGACGTCCAACCTCCAGCACGCTCCGGCGAACAGCCTCGTCGTCGATCCGGTCGATGCCAATACCGTCTACATCGCCACCGATGCGGGCGTCTCTGCCACGCAGCAGATCGCCACATGCGGCGACCCTGGCGTGAACTGCTGGTTTGCCCTGGGCGCCGGGCTGCCGGAGTCGCCCGTCATCGCCCTCAGCGCCGCCCCCACCTCTGCCAGCCCCAGCGTGCTTGTGGCCGGCACCTACGGTCGCGGCGTGTGGCAGATTCCATTGCTCACGGCGGGCATCCAGATGACCACCGCAACCGCCAGCCCCGCTTCTCTCACCTTCGACGCCCAGGCGCAGGGAACCACCAGCAACCCCCAGGCTGTGACCCTCACCAACACCAGTTCCATCACGCTCCTGCCTACTGTCATCACCGCGGCCGGCGATTTTGCCGAGACCGACAACTGTGCCGGCTCCAGCATTGATGCGAACGCAAGATGCACCATCCAGGTGACATTCTCGCCCACGCGAACCGGAACCCGCACCGGCAAACTCACTATCCAGGGAAACATCAGCACGGGCAACATCAGTCTCGATCTGACCGGTACCGGCGTCGAACCGGCGGTCGTCAACCTGCAGCCCACCTCCATCGACTTCGGCAACGTGGAAGCCGGAACCGTCTCGCCGGCTCGGCAGATAACGGCTGAAAACGCCGGCGGCGTGAGAGTCGACATCGCCAGCGTCACCATCTCTGGTCCATTCGTGCTGGCCAGCAATTCCTGCGGCTCCACGTCCCTCGCCCCGAACGCCGATTGCAGCATGACGGTGGAGTTCGATCCCTCGGCCGCCGGATCAGCGACCGGAACCCTCACCATGGTCGATTCGGCCGGAACCCAGACCGTGCAACTCTCCGGCGCCGGCACGGCCCCGCCCACCGACGCGCTCTCCCCGGCTTCCCTTGCTTTTGGCGCTACGATCATAGCCGTCACCTCGCCGGCGCAGGCCGTCACCCTCACCAACAGCGGCGGCAACCCTCTCACCTCCATCGCCGTCTCGGTCACAGCCCCGTTCCAGCAGTCGAACAACTGCACCACGCAGCTCGCGGCAGGCGCCGCCTGCTCCATCAGTGTCACCTACCTTCCCACTGCCGCCGGCGCGCAGACCGGAACTCTCACCGTCGCCGACATCCTCAAAACCCAGACCGTCCCCTTGTCTGGCACCGGCCTGTTGCCGCCCGCGTTCTCCGCCAGCCCCACCAGCCTCGACTTCGGCGTCCAGCAGGTCAACGTTGCCAGCGCCCCGCTGACCCTCACCCTCACCAACTCGGGCGGCGCATCGCTGGCCAATGTGGGCTTCCAGATCACCGGCCCATCCGCCGCAACCTTCGCCAACGGTGCCTCCACCTGCGGAGCGAAACTCGACAGCGGCGCGAGCTGCACCCTTCAGGTCATCTTCACCCCCGCTGCTTCGGGCACCGCGCAGGCCACGCTCACCGTCACCTCCTCCACGTCGCAGGTCAAGCCGTTAAAGGTTCCTCTCAGTGGCACGGGCCAGTCGGCCGCCGGACTCACCGCCACGCCGACGCAACTCACCTTTGCGGCCATCGGCGTCGGCCAGACCAGCCCCGCGCAGACGGTTACCATCGCCAACTCCGGCCAGACTTCCGCCGCGGGTCTCACTCTGGCCGCTTCCGGACCCTTCAGCCTTACCCAGAACACCTGCGGCTCAACTCTGGCCAGCGGAGCTTCCTGCACCGCGGGCGTCGTCTTCACCCCGGCCCAGACCGGCAATCTCTCCGGCGCCTTGACGGTCAGTTCCAGTTCCGTCTCCCCGCCCGCCACCGTGGCCCTCAGCGGCATCGGCGGGCTCGCGGGCGCACTCGCGATGCAGCCCTCGCAGATCAACTTCCCCACCACTGGGGTGGGCACTGTCAGCAGCGCCGTCGCCGTCACACTCAGCAACACCAGCACTTCCGTGGCGCTTGACCAGTTCGTCCTCGCCGCCTCGGCGGGATTTCGCATCACCAGCACTACCTGCGGGTCATCGCTGCCTGCAAACTCCAGTTGTACCGCCAATGTTGCCTTTGCGCCCACCTCGGCGGGCGCCGCTACGGGAACCCTCGCCATTGCGTCCGCCGAACTCGCCGCCAACGCGACCGTCGCCCTCTCGGGAACGGGCTTCGACTTCACTCCGGCCACTTCGGGCTCCGCCAGCCAGACCGTCAGCAGCGGCCAGACCGCCTCCTACACGCTCACGCTGTCCCCGGTCGACGGTGCGGCCGGCACCTTCACCTTCCAGTGCAACTCGCTTCCGAAGTACGCGGCCTGCGTCTTCAGTCCATCCATCCTCTCGGTCCTGGCCAACTCCACCGGCACTGAGTCAGTGGATATCACCACCAGCCAGACGTCGGCCGCGCTGCAGCCCCCGGGGAACGGCCAAATGTCCCTGACGATCACGCTCGCGTGCGGCTTGCTGCTGCTCCCGCTTGCCCTGCGCAGGCGACGTGCCGCGCTGGTCCTGGTTTTGCTTCTGGCCGTTGCCGTCGCCGGCGTGACCGGTTGCTCCGCCTCGGGTGGAGGAGGTGGAGCAACCCCACCGCCACCCACCACGCATACCACCGCCCCCGGCACCTATTCCATTCCCGTCGTAATCAGCTCCGGCGGCGTGCAGCACACGTTCCAGTTGACGCTCGTCGTGGATTGACGAGAAGAAAAAGGAGGACGCAGGAGAACCGGTCAACGATCAGCCCACCGGCTATACTCTAACTTCGGACTTGAACGCGAATCCGGCGCCCGGAGCATAGGAATATGACCGCAAAAGTAACCGTGGAAGACGTGGAACGGGTCGCGGAACTGGCCCATCTGGAGTTGGTGCCCGAGGAAAAACCGCGCATGGTCACCGACCTCAATGCCATCCTTGATTACGTGGCTGAGCTGAACGAAACCGACACGAAGGGCGTCGCTCCTCTGGCGCAGGTCACCGAGTTGCAGGGCGCAGGGGGCTTCGGCGAACTCCGCCCCGATGCCGTCCAGCCGTCGCTTGATCGCGCCGCCGTCCTGCCCCAGGCGCCCGAAACCGACGGCGCCTTCTTCAAAGTGCCGAAGGTCATCGAACGATAGGGAGCAGGGAATTGAAAGACATGAATCGGCTTTCCTCCACAAGTTCAAAGATGCGGACTGGAAACTGACAACTGATAACTGACAATTACGAACTGTGAACTGCGAACTGCGAACTCCGTGATGAACACAGCCGACACATTTGTTGAGAAGCCGAAGACCCTGGCCGAACTGCGCGCCGGCGTTGAGACGGGCAGCACCAAAGCCGCCGATCTGGCCGCCGCTTACTACGAACGCATCGCGGCGGTGAATCCTCAGCTCAACGTGTATCTCAGCCTTTCGAAAGATCGCGCCATGGAGCAGGCCTCGCGCATCGATGCCATTGCCGCAAAGGGCGGTCCCTTGCCCCCGCTGGCCGGCATCCCCGTGGGCATCAAGGACGTGCTCGTGATGCGCGGCGCTCCCGCCACCGCCGGCTCGAAGATTCTCGAAGGCTACCGGCCGCCGTACGACTGCACGGCCGTTGCAAAGCTCGAAGCCGCCGGAGCGGTCCTGCTCGGCAAGCTCAACTGCGACGAATTCGCCATGGGCTCCTCCAACGAAAACTCCGCCTACGGCCCGGTGCGCAACCCCGTCGACCTCGATCGCGTTCCTGGCGGATCGAGCGGCGCTTCCGCCGCAGCGGTGGCCGCCAACATGGCCGTCGCCACCCTCGGGACTGACACCGGCGGCTCCATCCGCCAGCCCGCCAGCTTCTGCGGCGTGGTCGGCGTTCTGCCCACCTGGGGGCGCGTCTCCCGCTACGGCCTCATCGCTTTTGCCTCGTCGCTCGACCGCATCGGCCCCTTTGCCGCCAACGTCCGCGACGCCGCCACGCTGCTGGGCATCATCGCCGGCCACGATCCCAGAGACGCCACCAGTTCGCCGCAGCCCGTTTTCGACTACGCCGCCGAAAGCGACCAGCCCGCCGAAGGCCTCCGCATCGGAGTGCCCGCCGAGTACTTCGCCGAGGGCCTCGACCCTGAAGTCCGCGCCCAGATCGAGAAGGGAATTGACGCCCTCAAGGCGGCCGGTTGCGCGGTGAAGCCGGTCTCCCTGCCGCATACGAAGTACGCCATTCCCACCTACTATCTCATCGCCACCGCCGAAGCCAGCGCCAACCTCGCCCGCTTCGACGGAGTGCGCTACGGCTACCGCTCCAGTGCCTCCGGAACCCTCGCCGCCATGTACCGTCATTCGCGCGACGAGGCTTTCGGCGCCGAGGTCAAGCGGCGCATCCTACTCGGCACCTACGCACTCTCGGCCGGCTATTACGACGCTTATTACGGCAAGGCGCAGCAGGTGCGGCGCCTCCTCGCCGAGGAGTTCCAGCGCGCCTTCGCTGAAGTCGACGCGATCGTCACGCCCACCTCGCCCGTGCCCCCATTCAAACTCGGCGAGAAGACTGGCGACCCGCTCTCCATGTACCTGGCCGACATCTACACCGTCACGGCCAGCCTGGCGGGCATCTGCGGCGTCTCGGTCCCCTGCGGGACCACCCCCGCGGGCCTGCCCGTCGGCATGCAGGTGCTGGCCAGCCATTTGCGGGAGGGCACCGCTTTCCGCGTGGCGCGAGCTGTCGAAGCGGCTGGAATATGATCCGGCTCCAAGGACGCGTGCAGTTGCTGTAGCAAGGTGCAGTAAAGGCAGACCAGCTTCCCCGCAGTGAGGTCAGAAGGAGTTGACCCGCCATGGGTGCAGGCCGGCTGTTTCGTCCCGTTCTCGGTGCGCTTGCCGCAGCCGTCTTGGTTTCCAGCGCCGCGCAGGCAGCCCCGAAGAAGACCCATGCGGTCGCCCTCGGCGTCGTCAAAAAGGTGCCGTACTCGCGGGCAGGCGACCCCGCCGGCGCCGCACCCGGAGAAGACTCCCTCAGAATCCGCCCCCTCGTCGTCGACGGCTCCGTCAAGGAGTGGACCACCGGCGACTCCCACGACGTCACCGACCGCAGCTTCGTCGTCCGCCGCGCACTGCGCCTCAACGACGACCTGCCCGGCGAAAGCCCGGCGGGGAAGCCCGCTGTCCCCCAAAGCCACTGGGTGTGGCAGCGTGGCCCATGGCTGCTCGTCGACCGGACCACCGGCCACGTCACCGCCCTCAGGCTGCCCGACTACGATCCCGGAGTCAGCCAGGTGGCATGGTTCCGCGACTACGGCGCCTACTGCGGCGTCACCGCGAGCGGCAAAAGCCTCTACGCCGTCGTGGCCCAGCTCGCCGCGCGCAAACCCATCCTGTCCCGCAAGCTGGAGGCTTTTGCCGAAGACCCCAATGCACACACCGGCGCGGCCTGCGGCGAACCCGAATGGCAGCGCGACCCGCTCCGCGTCACCTTCCACCCCTCCGGCAAGGAGGCCGTGAGCTTCGAGATCGTGCCCGGCTCGGCGGTACTGGTCGAAGACTCCTCCGACGAGCCCGACACACCCGCCGCCAAACCCGACTAGGGCCGGCTCACCCAATCGATCTCCGCCTGCCCCGCCAACTCCGCCAACTCCGCTAACCCCGCTAACTCCGCTAGCGCGGCCAACGCCGCTGTTTCAGCCCCAGTTACTCCGTTTCGCCGCCCCCGCGCCTTGACACGCCCCCGGCTCGGCGTATCTTATCTTCACAGGCATTCTTTTGGGGATTCGTCCGGCAAAACGTGAGTGAAAGCCGCAGTTTTCCGGTGCGGACTTCCTCTGGGGGTGTCGTGTCGAACAGGAAGCCGTCGGAAGAAGGGCAAGGTGCAGCACCAGCGCGCCGCGATCCCCTCTTCCGCATCTCGGCCCGCAGCGCGGGTGAGAACCATTCCCGGAGACAAATTTTTCTTGAAGCGCCGGGCTTGGGCCCGGGTGCGCTTCAGCCTGAGCGTAAGCCTGGCGGCAAAGGATGAGTGTGGCAATCAGTCTGGCATTATTCGCGGCTCCGTCCGCGGGAGGCGGCAGCAGCATCCCGATGCTTCTGCCCTTGTTGTTGATCCCCGTCCTCTACCTGGTTATGATCCGCCCGCAGCAGAAGCGGCAGAAACAGTGGCAGACGATGCTTTCCAGCATCAAGAGCGGCGATCGCATCACCACCGCCGGCGGCATCCGCGGCATCATTCTCTCCATCAAGGACGACGCGGTCATCATCAAGGTGGCTCCCGACGGAATCAAGATGGAGGTGGCCAAGAGCGCCATCGCCTCCGTCACCACCCAGGACACTTCGGCCACATAAGGCGTCCGTTGCCCGCCGGCCTTCAGCTAGTTTTCGGGCGCTCCGGCGCTCAACCTCGTTCGAATAGAGAAGTGGAACCATGAAAAAGAATCTCAAAGGCAGAGTTGCGCTGATCATCGCCGTGCTGGTGGTCTGCGTGTACGGCATCATCGGCATTCCCTCCGGGTTCAGCGGCAAGGCCCTTCTTGAGGCCCTCACCAACCGCATTCACCTCGGCCTCGACCTCAAGGGCGGCGCCCACCTCATCCTGCAGGTTGCAGTCAAGGAAGCAGTCAACGCGGAGACCGACAACACGGTTGCCCGCGTGCAGCAGGACCTGAAGAAGGCCAACCTCGGCTTCAATCGCGCCTTCAAGCCCGATCCGCTCAAGCCCGACGGCAGCGGCCGGCCTGAGCTCATCGCCATCGAGGGCACCGCGCCCGCCGCTTCCAGCAACGTACGTTCCACCCTTGAGAACAAGTACGGCAACGAGTACGACGTGAGCAGCGGCGCCAACGGCTCGTGGACCCTCGCCATGAAGCCCAACGTCGTGCAAACCCTCGAACGCCGCACGGTCAGCCAAGCCATTGAGACCATCCGCGACCGCGTCGATACCCTCGGCGTCAGCGAGCCCGTCATTCAGGAGTACAACCTCGGCGCCAACCAGATCCTGGTCGAGCTGCCCGGCATCTCCGACCTCGATCGCGTCAAGAACATCATCCAGTCCACCGCGCGCCTTGAGATCCACCCCGTGGCCGGCGGCCCCTTCCCCACCCAGCAGGCCGCGGTCCAGAGCGTGAACGGCAATCTTCCGCCGGAGGATGAGATCCTTCCCGCCACCGGCGCCATCGGCAGCCAGGGCGGCGATCAATACTACGTTCTGCAGCGCATGGCCGTGGTAGCCGGCAGCGACTTCCGATCCGCCGATCCCTCCGTCAATCCCGACACCGGCCAGCGCATGGTGCGCTTCACCCTCACCAACGAGGCCGGCGAGAAGTTCTATGACTACACCAAGGCCAACGTAGGCAATCCCATGGCCGTGGTCATGGGCGGCACGGTCCGCGAAGTGGCCAACATCAAGAGCCCCATTCACGACCAGGGCGAGATCGAAGGCAGCTTCAGCGAAGATGAAGTCGCTGCTCTTTCCAAGCTTCTGCGCACCGGCGCACTGCCCGCTTCGCTCAACGAGATCGAGACCCGCACCGTGGGCGCATCGCTGGGCGCCGACTCCATCAAGGAGGGCGTGACTGCAGCCATCGTCGGCGTGCTCGTGGTCATGGCCTTCATGCTCTTCTACTACCGCGGCTCGGGCATCAACGCCGACCTGGCCCTCGTCCTCAACCTGCTCATCCTGCTCGGATTCATGGGCTACTCCACGGCTACCCTTACCCTGCCGGGCATTGCCGGCGTCATTCTCACCATCGGTATGGGCGTGGACTCGAACGTGCTCATCTTCGAGCGCATCCGGGAAGAGGTACGCGCCGGCAAGGCGGCTTCGGCGGCAGTGGACCAGGGCTTTGCGCACGCCTGGGTCACCATCGTGGACACGCACGTCACCACCATCGTTTCAGCGGCCATCCTGTTCATGTTCGGCACCGGCCCCGTGAAGGGTTTTGCCACCACGCTGACCTTCGGTCTGCTGGCCAACCTGTTCACCGCGGTCTTCGTTTCGCGCACCATCTTCGACGCGCACCTGAACAAGATGAAGGCCGGCGAACTGGTCTCGATTTAGGCAGCAGGGAACTGGGAGTAGGGAGTAGAACACTCCCGCATTGAGAATTTAATGAGCAGGTATAAGAAGCACGGGTCAGATCGGAGAAATAGGTTTCTACTCCCTGTTCCCTGCTCCCTATTCCCTGCTTTTTCAGGAAGGTAGATTCAAGTGGAACTCTTTCATGGCGTCAACATCGACTGGCTGGGCAAGAAGTGGTACTTCCTGGCTTTCAGCCTTATCTTCAGCGTGGCCGGCATCTGCTCCATGGCGTATCACTGGGCCACCATCGGCAGCCCTGTTCCGCTGGGCGTCGACTTCCGCGGCGGCACCGAGGTCCAGGTGCAGTTTCAGAATCGCCCTGACATCGGCGCCATCCGCGAGGCGGTGGACAAGACCGGCATTCGCGATGCGAAGATCCAGTACTTCGGCGGCGAGGCCAGCCGCAACGAGGTGCTGATCAGCCTGCCAGAGCAGAAGAACGAAACCGCGCTCGACGCCGGCCGCCAGAAGATCGTCGACGGTCTCCGCACTTACTACAACAATCCCTTCGATCCCAGCAAGGGCGTTAAGGTCGATGTCGTAGGTCCCACCGTCGGCCGCCAGTTGCAGAGCAAGGCTGCCATGGCCACTCTCTACTCGCTGCTCGGCATGCTGGTCTATCTCTGGTTCCGCTTCCAGCTCATCTACGGCGTCGCCGCGGTCGTGGCCTGCTTTCACGACACGCTGATCACCGTCGGTTTCTTCGCCCTCACCAACCAGGAGATCTCCCTCACCGTCATCGCGGCCATTCTTACCCTGGTCGGCTATTCGATGAACGACACCATCGTCGTCTTCGATCGCATTCGCGAGAACCTGCGCCTCAGCCGGCGTGAGTCCCTGCCCGACGTGGTCAACCGCAGCATCAACCAGACCCTCAGCAGGACCGTGCTC
>Ga0335069_10009274_pt1 | contig 14014 bp, 12 predicted proteins | sample Lox_Sample_11_FD_206714 | JGI IMG/M metagenome (GOLD analysis project Ga0335069, IMG submission 206714) | Soil microbial communities from Loxahatchee National Wildlife Refuge, Florida, United States - Lox_Sample_1.1 | ecosystem: Environmental > Terrestrial > Soil > Wetlands | place: USA... | reverse complement strand
AAATGCGCAGGCGATTCATGGAATTTCCTTGTGATTTCGGTGCCTTGTCTAACCAGCCGCAGAGAGCATGGCACGGAACCGATTTCAGAATGTGTTTCGCTTACTTCTAGAGAGAGACCAGGCTGGCACCTTGGCTCGCGTACGCGAAGTTCTCGTCGGTCGAAGCAGAGCGATCTGCGCCCGGTCTGCTGCGTGTCTTCCGAATGGCGTCCGCCAGGGGAGCACTAATGATAACAAGGAGTAAGAAGATCCAGGAGAGAGTCATCAACCTGAAGGCAGCCTCAGTAAAAGCAAAAAACAATGTGCACAAAAAAAGCCCCAGCAAGACTGAACCGGTTAGCCGGTTCCGTCGAAGGCACACAATTATCCTTCTGTATCCGGTCAAAAGCAAAAGAGCAAGGAAGCCGATCCCTATCCAGCCAAGATTCAGATACACTTCGATGTAGCCGTTGTGCGCCTGGGTTATAGGGAAATTCGGCAAAGCACTTCGCATCGCTTCCAGTCGTGGCCCCAGCCAAAAGCTCTCGAAGCCCGTCCCAATCCATGGGTTTGTATGCAGTCCCAAAACCAAACCCCAAGTTTGCGTCCGTCCAGTAAGCGTTGGGTCCTTTCCCAATGCTCCGACCATCCCCCCTCCTGGATTAAAGAACAAAGCCGTTACAGCTAGTCCGAGTACAGCCAGAACAAGCAGGTGCACAAAGAAGCGATTCCGCGAAGGGTGGCTCGTCAGCCACATCACGCCTCCGGCGGAGACGAGCCCAGTTATGGACGTCGTGGAGTTACACTGACTGAGGAGCCATATAATCATCACGATGATTGATCCGTACGCAATTAGGCGACGGCGCCGATTGGGGTCTTCCCGCTCGCGATAAACCGACAGAATCATCCAGAGGAAGATAACTCCATACATCATGCAATCCAAGCCAAGTTGATTCTTCTGCGTGGTCACACCGATAGGTTCTTCAGTCCAGCTGTTCGTTAGCCTCCGCCCGATTTCAGGATAGTACTTAATGAACAGGACCGACAAGGGAAACAGAAGAAAGCCTAGTCGAGTAACAAGGCGCCTCAGCGCGACGATTGGCTCGGCTTCGGTAAGGATGATTAAGACCATTCCCAAGTCGCCGAGTGCTTTGGTAAATCGCTTGAAGGCAACGAAAGGAAAGTCCGACCAGAGAATGCTGGCTGCGCAAAACGAGAGAAACAACAAGATGAGTGTGTTCCTTCGAAGCACCGGCCCCACTCTATCCATCCTTGCGACAAGCACCGCGAGAGCTGACAATAACAGCAAGGCGAACACGGCCCGGTCGATAGGGCTTCCTTCCACATAAGCCTGGGTCGCGTCGACCGAGTCCAAACTCTGATCCATTCCGAGCCACAAGGAAACAGGACGCGAACTGATGAGGAATAGCCATACCGCAGGAATCCAAAGGGACTTAGATAATCGCGAGTTCTCGCGCCGGTCGAAGTAGAAAAGACTCAGAATGACTACTAGAGAGACGATGGAAGCGATAATCGGAGGCATTCAGCCGGTTCCTGCTTATTGTGGGTCAAGAAATAGCCGATGCGCTAGTTCTAGTGAGAGTACCCTATGGATCTCGTTGGTGTAATTCCGATCGCCCTTGATGTGGCGCTGCACCATGGCTTGGAGCTTGTCCTTTTGCCAGTACGGCCGCGAGAGGGTCCGCGAATCAAGCAGCAATTCACGAAGGTAACTGGCAAGGCCGTCCCTGTACCAGACTCGAAAATGGTAATACTTGTGCCGGCCTAGAAAAACGCGTTCCAGGTGTAGCGGGGCTAGAAAATGATCTATCTGGGCCATCCACTGTGGCATTCCATGGTTGTAAGCGTAATCAACCTTGAAGGTGAAGGTATGGTAACGGCTAAGGATGGCTCCTGGGAATTTTTCGCCGCGGCCCGCGGACCCCATGTCAGTCCGAATCTTCCGCAATGCCATATTGCCATCGCCAATCAACCGTATGCGGAGGTTGTTATTCCTGGTCACTTCCTCCGGTGCGCGGAAGAGAGTCCGCACGACGTCATTATCAAGATACGGAGAGCGCATCGTGAGCTGAGTTTGCTCGAGGGCCAAGAGTCCCTGATGGTGCCACGGCGCTTGTCGGAAAGCCGCAAAGGTGACCGGATGGGTGTCCGCAATGCGGAAGTATGTCTCGCGGGCCGTCGCGATGTGAGGAAGTAAATCCGAAGAGAAGAGTCGGTGGGCAGAACCCTCTGGTTTGAACGCGCGCAGCCCGCGCAGGACCTGGTCGCCGTAGTTGCCGGTCATTCTTACGGGAGCAATCTCCCGCGCCTTCTGGCAGCCGAATAGAACTGGCGAGCAACTCACATCGGCACAGCCGTCCGTCAGATAGACTGTCCGCTCGGCATAAAAGGGAAAGCGGGAGATAAACTCTGGGCCGCAGCGGATTACTTGATGCGACTGACCGCAAGCTTCGGACACTTGCCGGGCCACGATTACATCGCGACATTCGCGATAGGTTCCTCCAAACGTATAACAAGGAAGAGAGCCAGCCACAGGCTTTTGCCACGCCATGATCATTCGCGTGTCCAATCCTCCCGTTAACGACATTCCTACTCGCTGGCGTCCGTTAAAGTGGCGGGCTAGATTGCGCGAGAAAACGTCGCGGATTTCGTTGTAGAAATCCTCAGGCGGCAGAATGCCTTGTTCTTCCCATTCGCGGGGTTGAAAGTAACTGGCCTTCCGCTCCAATTGGCCGTTCCGAAAGGACCACGCTGTGCCGGGAGGCAACACGTGAAGGTTTTCGAATAGCGATCGATTTTCTAGGACACATCCGCATTCAATCCACTCCCCGAGTGCCTGAGGGTTGATCCTTCGGAGCTCCGGGCGGACAGCGAGGATAGCCTTGGCCTCCGCGGCGAAGTAAAACGCGTCTTTGGATTCGTGATAATAAAGCCGGTGCATGCCGAACCTGTCGTTGAAGAGGACGGCTATTTTGCGCGTTCGATCGGCGACTAGCCCATGAAAAAAGCCGTTTAGACTGGCCGGAAAGGTGGAATCTTCCTCATAGAGGTGCACCAAATATGACGGCCCATCGGTTTGTACCGCATGGCCTCGCTCTTTCAGTTTGGCGGGCATGCCGGGCGCAGGATGATCCTCGCCGGAGAAAACCAGGACAGTATCCCCATGTTCATTCACCAGCGGCATTCCATCAGAAAAAGAACTCGCTCGAGCCGCCCATCCGACGTACACTCCCAGAGATTCGTCGCACCACGTTCCCGTGGTGTAGAACAATTCGTGGCGGAGTGTCCCCAGCATCGCCAGCAGTTGCCGCGCCGCATCCTCGCGTGGTGCCTTCGTAATGAGGCCAACAATTCCTGGCATTCCTTATTGTCCTGAGTTGTTATTGGGCGCCGCTCTGAAGATCTGGTAGGGCTATCGGCGAGCGGGTTCGCCATTAGTACTGGAGCCGGCGGGAGGATTTGAACGCTCCATCTGCCGATTACGCTTCGGCTGCTCTAGCATTGAGCTACACCGGCTCATCAAACCTCTGAAATCATTGCACGACGAGCGCACTTTTAGCCCCATCGAAATTATCCCGCCGGGAAGGATCCCCAAAAGTCCACGATAGAGTCTTAATCGCCTCCAAATCGCGCCCTTGAGTGTTAACGGAAGATAGTACCTAGGCACAAGCACCTCTTGGAACCCGTGTCGGATCTTGAATTCCGTGAGGGAGTCTTCTCCTTTGTTTCCATAGTTAAACTTGCCGTAGGTAACGCATGAGATGCCTTTCTTTTCGCAGATCTCCATAGCCTTTGCAAGCAATGCATTAGCTGGCCTCTTGTCTTGATGGCGCAACTTCACAAGCAGTTGGAGAATCGAAGCGATGTCTCCGCGATAAACGATCTTTAGAACACCGATCAACTCCGTTCCGTGATGCGCGCAGATGAATTCGCTGCGATCCAGGAACGAACTGTAGTCCTTCTTAACTTCCTCAAACGACTTTCCGAAATGGGGAAAGCGCCTTCCTTGGCGTATTGCAGACTCATTGTTAATCTCAGCGATCCCGTGAACCAGTTCGTCGCTGAATTGCTGAACTGCAATCTGCACGCCGCGCTTCCGGGCTCTCCTAACGTTCTTCCGCGTCTCCTGTGGAAGGCTTTCCCACCATTCATTAAAGCTGTGGAATCTGGCAACCGCGATGCTGTCCGGATCCATCGGATATGCGTATCGACATGCCACTGAAGGAGGCTTCTGCGCAAAAGTGAATACATCAGCGCTCAGACCGGTTCTTGTATCCCTGAGCAACGCTTCCACACAGCTGCTCGGATTCTCGATCTCTGTTTCCAACCACTCCTCGCTTTGGACCGATGCCACTTTGACCCATTTGCCCGTCATCACTATGGTTTTTTCAGCTATCTTGAGCGCGGGGACTCTGACCCACGCTCCTCGAACGCTTATCTCGCTACTGTCTATCGTTCCGGGGTCTGCCTGCGGAATTAGCGATGATGCTGTGGTCACCTGATCTCCTGACGGAAAAAGTCCGAAGTCATCTCAAAGCAGCTCTACTGGACGTCGTTTTCATCTGGCAGGTGCGGAATTTAGCAGTTCCTCTGTAGGAAGATTAGCTTCTCCGTGCTGCTCATTCAACTGCAGAAAAATCTCGTCCATAATTTGCGTGGTCAGGAGAATCTCGCGATATGGGATCGGCTCCGGAGTGCCTTGCAAGACAGATCTGTAAAAGGCCTCAATCAAGTATTTCATACCCGACTTCATGTGGAAGTCGCGTGCGAGAAAGGTCTGAAGGTTTGTTCGTAAATTTCCGAGATATTGTCTGGCGAAGTCGAGGGGAGGGACAAACTTTTCAGCGTAGCTGACATACATCTTTCCGCGAAGCCTTATGAGAGTTTCCTGGTCTTGGTCGAGAATCAGTCCGTTCTTGTCCCCATAGATGCGAAATTGATGAAGAGCCGGTCGCATCTGTGAAGAGAATGTGAAATATGCAGTAGCGCGTTCTTCGTCACAGATGATCACTCTCAATTCATCAATGATCTCACTTTCGCCCTTGCTTTTAAGACTAGGACTAGTAAAGCCCCGGGCGATGACTTTGGGAGAATCACCGGTCAGGAACTCTGCAAACCTGGCGATACCATGACTGATAATGTTATGTAGCAGTTTTCCTGGAAGCTTGCGGACCCAGTGGTGCTTATCCCCGAGCAATGCTTTCGCGTAGCCGGACCCCGCCAGTTCGTAGCAGTAATAGCTCTCCATGTGAACGGCCCCCCCACCTAGAAAGCCCTCCTGCACAAGGGCCCGCATGCGTCGCGCTACGTGGCGGAATTGATCATCGTGTCCTGCCGTTAGTTTGAGCCCCTTCCTCGTGGCCAACGCGATCATTGCTCGAGCTTCGTCGAGGCTAATCGCAAATGGTTTCTCAACGTAGACATGGGACTCTGCCTCGAGACACTGCTTGGCAATATCAAAATGGCTGGCGGGCGGTGTGCAAACATGCACTACGTCAGGCTTGACCTCACCAAGCATCTTGGTCAAGTCGCTATAGTGCCGCCTGATCGAGAATCTCTCGGCGAGTTGGCGGGCCATAAGATGCTCGCGGTCACAAACTCCAACAATCTCGCAGCCCTTGATCCTCTGGATCTGGGAACAGTGGTCATCAGCGATCTTTCCACAGCCGACGACAGCCACTCTAAGCATCGTGCGCTCCCGTTCGGCAAGCCTCAAAGTAGCTACTAAGGCCCTCCGCGGTAGGCACTTTGGGGACCCAACCTATGCTTTTTAATTTGGCATTACTGTACCGGGTCTTTTTCCAGTTGGCATGCCACCGTTTGCGATTGAATGCAGGGGGTAACTGCTCTTCTGACCACCTTGAATACCACTCCCATCCATAGCAGAGGGCATAGCTCAAGATGTGAGGTATGTAAACGGATTTAAACGCTGCAACCTGCCGCTTGTACAGACGTAAGAATTGACGACTCGACGGGAGGTCGTCGTCGACGACGTTAAAGATTTCACCTTCCGTTCCTTCGCGTAGCCCTACCAACGCGATAGCATCTGCGCAGTTGTCGACGTAGGTAAAGGGAATTCTGTTCGAGCCGCCGAGGTGCAGAAACATTCCAAAGGTGCCGATGCCCACCCGTCCATGGATTGCTTCGTTGCCTGGACCGTAAACAACGCCCGGCCTGACAATGACACTGGGGATTCCATACCTGTCATGGTATTGAGACACTAGCTCCTCTTGTTTGAGTTTCGCAAAGCAATAAGCTTCCCCCCGAAGGGTAGGCTGTGTTTCGAGCGGACACGATTCATCCAACAATCTCCATCGCCGCTTCTTAGCGTTCGTATAGACGGTAAACGAACTAATATTGACGAACCTTTTGAGGCACTTATGCTCACGAGTCGCATCCAGCAAATTTCGTGTAGTGACGACCGAGTTCATGAACGCATCAGGGAAGGACTTCTCACCCCGACCCGCAGCTAGGTGAAAAATGACCGTCACATCTTTCGTTGCCTTGTGGCAGTCCTCACGCGAAAGTAGGTTACCGCTGATTATCTCCACGCGCCTCCCACAGCCGTCGGCAGCCAAAAGATCGTCGATTCGGGTCGGTGCACTTGATGGTCTGGCAAAACAGCGGAGGTTGCGAAATCCACGATCCAGAAGATTCGCCACTACCCTAGAGCCAATGAAGCCCGTGGCACCGGTGATCAGAATAGGATCGGTCTGCCCGACAATGAAGTTGTTCGATACCGTTGGTTCCATACTTCTTTAATCAATCGGTTATCAATTGGTCTCGGACGGGCTTGATACCGATAAAGGTCAGGAGACTCGCTAAGTGGTCGCAAAATTTCACCAATAGGCTCATGAACCTGTGATGGCCCATTACCAAAGAAAATGGGAGGGCAAGGGCGTAGACGGGGAGCGCAATCATCGCTTTGGCGATTCTGCGCAGCCGGGTCTTCGGATGCTGCATCCCAATTGTGCCGCGGAGCAAGGCCCTCTTTAACATGAACGTCCGAGTCCAGCGTATAGGCTGAACTACCTCGTATGCGACGGCTTCGTTACACCAAATGAATGTATATCCCTTCGCAATCATTCTTCGGAAGAAATCTTGATCGCCCGCACGGTGGAACTCTGGGCTAAAAGCTTCTTGGCCATCCTCGAAGAGCTCCTTTCGCAGCAAGACGTTCCCCGTTCTTCCCTTCGTCCAGTCGATCACGAGGCCCGTCGAATAAGTGCGGCGTTCGTAGAATCTACCCTTGACAACCCATCGTGGTGGCTCTTCGTCAAAGTGACACTTGACCGGTCCGAGCACTCCATCGGCATTGTGTCTGCCACACGCTTGAAATAAGGTCACCAACCAGCGTCTCTCAGCAAACTCATCATCGTCGATAAATGCAATGAAATCACCGATTGAATTTGCGATCGCTTTATTTCGTGTCAAGGAAATGTTCTGTTTAGGCTCCACGCAATATGTGACGGCAATACCGGACTCTGCCGCGAACTCCGACACCAAAGCTTCGGCAGATCTTTCCGCATCATTGTCGGCAACAACGATAGAAAAGGTAAATAAGCCGTCCGTTTCTTGTTCCCTCAGTGTTCTCAAAAGACGACTCAGTAGCTGGGGCCTCTTATAAGTGCAAATGCAAATGCACACGTGTTTTATTTGGCCGCTGTTCATGTACACAACTTGTGAGTTCGGATCACCATGTCCATCGAATGCGGCTTTTATGCTGGCTGTAGTGCGAGAGCCTTGCTGAAAGCGAGAGAGGGTCGCTCGCCAGCTGTCCAGCGAAGAAGATCTCCGCCCATCAAGAACTGATACTCCTCAGGGTTGATAGGATGTGCCTCCACCTCCACAACAAAACGCTTCGCCACACCGAAGATTCGCTTCATACGGGCCGCGGGCGAGAGTGGCGGGAGAGAAAAGAGGAAATCTGTAAATCGATATCGTCGCAGGAAGACACTGCTAAACATCCTAAAAGTAAAGTTACGAACGATCTTCTCGCCCGGTTCGTACGAAAAGTGGCGCCGCACGATTGTCCCTGACGGCAGAAGCTGTTGAACAAGTACATTCGCGGAAAGATGCATATGATGATGCCCGTCAATGCGGTCGGGGAGCTTCCCGTACAGACGAGTGAATTCCTCGATCTGTTTGGCGACGACGTATTCGAAGGAGTTCGCCAGCCATGGGTGATACATCGCCCGCGTGAATGGGTGTTTACAGAGATACTTTCGGACTAGCTGTTGATGGATTTCCAGACGCGTTGGAACGCAACTCGTAGAAAACGGCGCTGAGAGATTCAGGTGAAGGCCAATGTCAAGACTATGCTCGGTGGCGATATTTGAAGCCCGGACGGAATCCTGCATGAATACCATCCCACTAGCTGAGGAAAGTACACCTTGCCGGAAACACTCGAGGGTTCGATCCGTGGTGTGTGTATCGAAACCCCAATCGTCGGCATTGATTATCAGACAACCCGCAAGGCCTGGTCGCGGATGCCCATTTGCCCCAGACATTGCGCCATCTCTCACGGACTTCGCCTCCGGCGACGGGCTCTTCACAGGTTCCTTCAAGACAACATTGCTCTGTAATTCCACGATGAATACAGCCACTTGTCTATCTACAGCCGCTCGAGGCCTTGGCATCACTGCCAAACCCTAGACCCTCACCGCGGACAAAACGCCTCAGCCGCTGCATCTGTTCGCCGCGTTGGAAGCGGACTACCTCGGGAGACAGCGGACGGTTGAGCCGCTTGCTCATGGCACAGATGTATCCAGTCAGAAGAGCGAGTCCTCCGATGACGTAGGGCCTGCGCGTCATCTGGTATCCGACCCGGCATACCTCCCAGAACGGATGGTTTCCGAATACATAATCCTTCAAACCGTATCGAAACCGCGCGGCGATAGCGCCGTGTTGGGCGGTACCCATCTCACGGTGATGCACGCACATCTTTTCCGTAAAAGTGCGCGTTTTCCACCCTTTCATACGAGCGGTAATAACAGCAAGATGGTCAACGCCGCCGCCTATGAGAGGCTTGTAGCCGCCGATCGCCTCAAAACACTGACGGCGGAAGACCTGGCAGGCGCCAGACACGTGCTCGATGCTAACGAATCGGTAATCATAACTTTCCCGCGAAGTCTCTTGAAAGGGTGTACCAACGAGGCCAAGACCTGGGTCACAAGACAATTTGTCCAGCAGGAAGGAAAAATAGTCATTATCGAATGAAATATCTGCGTCAAGACTGGCAATGACGCTGAAGTCCAGGTTCACTAGCCGTGCGTAACCGGCGTTAAAGGCGTGAACTTTGCTAGCGAAGTTACGCTCGTCGACATCAGCCATACAGACCAATTCGATCCACGAGTGATTCCTTGCGTACTTGCTGACGATTTGTTCGGTGCCATCCGTGGAACCGTTGTTCACAATCACCCACTTCAGCGGTCGTACGGTTTGAGATACCACAGAGCGAAGGGTTAACTCAATGAACTTAGCTTCATTGCGAGCAGGGGTAATGACAACATAATTGGGCAGGTTTGACATCAGCTTATTGAAGAAAGTGATTTACTGAGATTCGTAAACGGGTCAGCACCAGATGATGTGTTAACGCCGACTGTTGGACTGAGACCCAACGTCCAACCTAACCGACTAGAACCCTTGAGGAGGTACCTCTGGCAACGAACTCCAAAATCGAATTCACGACTCGCTTTTGCTGCTCAACCTGAAGCTGTGGGAACATGGGGAGCGAGACGATCTCGAGCGCGATCTTTTCGCAAATCGGGAATGCACTAGGAGTGTATTCGAGCGAGCGATAGGCCTGCTGCATGTGAAGTGGAATCGGATAGTGTATTCCGGTGCCGACGCCTGCGTCCTTAAGGTGAGCCATCAGTCCATCACGATTTCCGTGGCGGACCACATAGAGGTGGTAGACTCCGCTTGACCAAGGCGCTTCGAACGGAACCGTGATCGCATGATCAGCTGGGCCGAGCAAGCGGCTGTATTCGGCCGCATGTTCGCGCCGCGTCCTATTCCATTCCTTCAAGTGACTCAGCTTGACCTGGAGGATTCCAGCCTGAATGGCGTCTAACCGGCCATTGTATCCTTCGATCTCGTGGTAGTACTTCTTCGCCTGGCCATGGTCACGGATCGTGCGAACCTTCTGCGCTATCTTCGGATCATTGGACGTTACCGCACCGGCTTCGCCACACGCCCCGAGGTTCTTGCCCGGATAAAAGCTGAACGCAGCAACGAAGCCCATCGAGCCCGCCGTGAACCAGCGATCATGTTTGCGCGAGAAATACTGGGCCCCGTGTGCCTGGCAGGCATCCTCGACTACGAGGAGGCCAAAAGTATCAGCCAGCTCGAGAATCGGGTCCATATCGGCCATTTGCCCGTAAAGGTGGACCGGAACAATCGCAGTCACCGGCCGTCCGCTGCGCGAACTGACCAGTCTGTTTCTCGAATCGCGAATGCATTTTTCCTCGAGGTACTCGCGCAGCATTTCCGGATCCATGTTGTACGTGCGCTCGTCGATGTCAACGAATTCAGGAATAGCGCCGGCTTGTGAAATAGCTTCGGTCGTCGCGATGAACGTATTGGGCACTGTCACAACCACGTCGCCCGGGCAAACACCTGCTGCCATCAAGGCAAAGCGTACTGCATCCGTACCGCTACCGACCCCAACTGCGCATTGTGTTCCGCAGAAGGAGGCAAATGTCTTCTCGAAATTGTCGACCATTGGGCCACCGATGAAACCGGCCGTCCGCAGTGCCTGTTGGAATACGGCCGTAAGTTCCCCTTCGAGCTCAACATGCGGGGCAACGAGATCAAGAAAAGGAATAGGAACGCTCACTTTGTAACCTCCATGGACTGGTTCATGACACGGTGGACCCGGGCGGGATTTCCATATGCGACACTGTTAGGTGGGACATCTCTTGTAACGACACTGCCGGCACCAACAATGGCGTTTTCACCAATGGTAACCCTGGCCAGAATCGTGGAGCCTGACCCGATTGAAGCCCCTCTCTTTACCAGCGTCTTTTCGACCTTCCAGTCCGCTTCCGTTTGGAGTTGGCCGCCATCCGTGGTAGCACGCGGATAGATGTCATTGATAAAGGCCACCCCGTGCCCCACAAACACGTTGTCCTCGATCGCTACTCCCTCACAGACAAACGTATGGCTCGAGATTTTGCAACGCTTTCCAATGATGGCATTCTTCTGAACTTCGACAAACGCCCCAATCTTGGTTTCGTCACCAATCTCACACCCATAAAGATTAATAAACTTAGACAATTTGACGTTGCGGCCGAGTTTCACGTCCGGTGCAATGCTGAGATAGCTATCCATTTATCGAGTCCTTCGCACGATGAAGTATTGCTGTTCGCCGGCTGTTTCCGGAAGTGCTTCTGGGTAATGATTTTGCGAATTAACAATCCGACTGCTCTTTAACCATCACAAGAGTAATCTACCTCAGAACTCATCTAGTCTACCTCCCTACACATAAATCAACGATCCACGTTTTGACAGCGATTCGCTGGCTGCCTCTAGCATTCGGACCACCTTTAGGCCAGCATGACCATTATTGAAAGGTTCAACGTTTTTTTGAATACATTCCGCAAAATAGCCTAACTCAACACGCAACGCTTCCACCTGTTCAACTCGTGGAGCCCACATGTCCCCAGATCGATAACTGACCAGGAGGTTGTAGACGCCGTCCCGACCCTTAATGTCTACTCCCTTATCATAGATCCTAAGTTTTTCGTCAGCCTCAAGGTCGTTCCACACTAGCATTTTCTTCTCCCCGCCGATCAGTGTGGTCCGCACCTTTACCGGCGACAGCCAGTTTACGTTAATATGCGCAATCATTTGGTCTGGGAAGTACACGGTGATGAAAGCGATGTCTTCATGACTGTTGAGGTGTTTTTGGCCAGTCGCTGATATTGCTTCAGGGTCGGCGGATAATAGATGACTCATGATGGAGAGGTCGTGCGGTGCCAAATCCCAAATCACGTTGACATCGTGCTGAAAGAGTCCCAAGTTGACTCGTGTTGAGTCATAATAATAGATCTTTCCCAAAGTTCCATTGTCAAGTAACTGGTGGATTTTCTTGACCACGCCAGTAAACAGAAAGGTATGATCCACCATAATCTTCAGCTTTTTCGTGGCAGCTAAGTCGATCAACTCTTCAGCTTGAGCTGTATTGCTCGTAAATGGCTTCTCAACAAACACGTGCTTGCCGTTTTCAAGCGCGGCCTTTGTGAGTTCGTAATGCGTCCAAACTGGTGTGATCACCGCCACAGAGTCGATTTCAGGCGACGCAATAACATCCATGCTGTTCGCTGTAACCTTAATGTGCGGATAAGCCCTTGCCGCTCGCTTTAAGGCACTTGGACTGTTGTCGCTCACAGCGACCACTTTCGAGCAGTCCAACTGGTCGAGGTTTCTGACCACATTCGGCCCCCAGTATCCGTACCCAATAACACCGAAGTTTACAACGCCACTATCTTTTCTCTCCGGCACTATGTCATGTTGTGTTGTTAGATAGCTAGGCATCTGAGCCTCTCTCATAGGTATAAAATGTAGGGGGAGCCCGCTAACGGGAAAACGAATGTGAGGTTAGCGTGGGATTAATGTGCGCCTTCGCCGAGCAGCATGGCGCGGGGAGTAAGCATCAAGATTTTGATGTCCATCCAAATCGACCAACCACCGGCATACCGTAAATCGAGGCGAACCATTTCATCGAAGGTTACACGACTGCGCCCGCTCACCTGCCACAGTCCAGTAATGCCTGGCTTGACCTGCAGCAGCCGGCGACGATGCCACGTCTGATATGCGGCAACTTCGTATGGGATCGCCGGACGCGGGCCCACCAGCGACATCTCGCCTTTCATTACGTTGAGGAACTGAGGCATCTCGTCGAGACTAGTTCGTCGTAAGAACGCGCCGACTCTTGTGATTCGACTGTCATCTGTTAGCTTGTAGACGCCCTCTTCATTGACATTGGAAGGATTGCGTTGAGCCTCGCCAGCGATCAATTTCTTCACATATTCTTCATGGACACTCGTATCGTTGTTGGCCTGCATCGATCGGAATTTCAAGAACGTAAACTGCTTCCCGTACTGACCCACCCTTTTCTGTTTAAACAAAACCGGGCCTCTCGAGGTGACTTTGATCGCGACAGCGATAATGAGGAAAGCTGGGGCAAAAAGGAGCAATGCCAAAACACTACCGACGACGTCGATTACACGCTTGATGGCGGACAGGAGCCGTCGGTTGTTGTTATGTCGGGAAATGTCGGGGTAAAGAATCGGGTTGCTGGGCCGCTGGTCTCCGTCGTGGTCCCATTCATCCGGAAAAAAGTGGAACGAAATGCGCACTTGATTGAACTGCTCGAATGTCAAGTGGTCGCGGAGGGTGGTGCTAACCCTCGTGAGGATGGTACTTAGGATTGCGCTCTTGTCATCGAACACAAGATCGGTGAACATCACGCCGACCGTTGTGCCATGCTCATACCACCCGATTACATCGGTCTCCCGGGTGAACACGACCAGGGCTGATACGAGATCGTTGAGCGCTTTTTCGCTCTTTTTCGAACCGTTCTGGTGCCCACGGTCGAGCAACATCAGCAGGAAGGGCTTTCGTGAGCGCTCTGTTCTCTTGCGCTCGATCGAGATCATCCGACGAAAGCTTTCTTCGCTGAGGACAGCGCGGTCGTTCTCCGTCCTAGAACGCTCTACAACCGACCGGCGACTAGTTTCGGGAGCCGAGTTTCGCAAAGTCACTGTGTTTCTCCTCTTTGCAGCTCAGTACTGCGAGAACTGAAGAACTTCATTGATCGAGACGACTCTTACTTGGGAGAGATTTTGGGGGTCTGTGCGAACTACTTCTGGGGGTTCGTTTCCGTCTGCGGCTTGTAGTGATAGTAGTAATGATTGTGAGAAGCATTAGACGAGCTGTTTAGGATGGCGCCAATCAGCTTCGTTCGTTCAATAACCTCGAGGCCGCGTTGGAGTTGCCGTTTTTCGCT
>Ga0335069_10009273_pt1 | contig 14016 bp, 16 predicted proteins | sample Lox_Sample_11_FD_206714 | JGI IMG/M metagenome (GOLD analysis project Ga0335069, IMG submission 206714) | Soil microbial communities from Loxahatchee National Wildlife Refuge, Florida, United States - Lox_Sample_1.1 | ecosystem: Environmental > Terrestrial > Soil > Wetlands | place: USA... | reverse complement strand
TCGATGGTCGGCTTCGACGATCCGGAGCTCCAGCAGGACGGCAAGCCGCGCACGGGCGGCGACGACGCGTTCGCCGAGATGTTCATGTACGCGGCGAAGCTCCGCGAGAAGGCACTCACGCATCCGGCGAACGATCTCGCCACGGGGCTCGTCAACGTCGAGCTAGACGGCCGCAAGCTGACCCAGGAGGAGTTCCACTTCTTCTTCCTGCTGCTGCTGATCGCCGGCAACGAGACGACGCGCACCGTCACGAGCAACGGCATGATCAGCCTGCTCGAGCACCCGGACGAGCTGCGCGCGCTGAAGCGGGACCCGTCGCTGGTCGACTCGGCAGTGGAGGAGATCCTGCGCTTCTCGCCGGCCGTGCACTCGTTCCGTCGCACGGCGACGCGCGACACCGAGGTGCGCGGCGTCCCGATCCGCGAGAACGACAAGATCATCCTCTGGTACCCGTCGGCGAACCGCGACGAGGAGGTCTTCTCCGAGCCCGACCGCTTCGACATCCGCCGCAGCCCGAACGACCACGTCGCCTTCGGCTACGGCGAGCACTACTGCCTCGGCGCGAACCTCGCGCGCATGGAGCTGCAGGAGATCTTCCGCGGCATCGCGCTGCGGATCGACGAGATGGAGATGACGGCGCGCCCGCGTCGGCTCCGCTCGAACTTCGTGAACGGCGTGAAGGAGATGCGCGTGCGCTTCCGGCCCGGCCGGCAGAGCACCGACGCCGCCGCCTAGCGACCTTCGACCACCCCGATCGGGCACGAGACGCCCGTGCCGCCGAGCCCGCAGTAACCGTGCGGGTTCTTGGCGAGGTACTGCTGGTGATAGTCCTCGGCGTAGTAGAACTCCGGAGCCTCGAGGATCTCGGTGGAGATCGAGCCGTAGCTCGCCTCCACGAGGCGCTTCTGGTAGGCGTCGCGCGACGCCTCCGCCGCGCGGCGTTGCTCCGCCGAGTACACGTAGATGCCGGAGCGGTACTGCGTGCCGACGTCGTTGCCCTGGCGCATGCCCTGGGTCGGATCGTGGTTCTCCCAGAAGATGCGCAGCAGGTCCGCGTACGAGGTCGCGCGCGGGTCGAAGACCACGAGCACCACTTCGTTGTGTCCGGTACGCCCCGTGCAGACCTCCTCGTAGCTGGGATTCGGAGTGAGGCCGCCCGCGTAGCCGACCGCCGTCGTGTAGACGCCCGGCGCCTGCCAGAACTTCTTCTCGGCGCCCCAGAAGCAGCCCATGCCGAAGACGGCGCGCTCGAGGCCGTCGGGGAAGGGGGGCGCGATCGGGTGTCCGAGCACGAAATGCTTCGCCGGCACCGGCATGCGCTGCGCGCGCCCGGGCAGCGCCTCCTCGCGCGTCGGCATGCGAAGCGGCTTCGAGAAGAAGGCCATCGTCCAGTCCTCCCTTCGCGAGCATAGAGGATCGCTCGCGTAGAACGTCCGTTAGCATGCGCCTTTCTGGAGGTTCCCCCTGATGAAGACCCCGCTCTGCGACCGCCTCGGGATCGAGTTCCCGATCTTCGCCTTCACCCACTGCCGCGACGTCGTGGCCGCCGTCTCGCAGGCCGGCGGCTTCGGCGTGCTCGGCGCCGTCGGCTTCTCGCCGGAGCAGCTCGAAATCGAGCTCAAGTGGATCGACGAGCACGTCGGCGACAAGCCCTACGGCGTCGACATCGTGATCCCCGGCAAGTACGAGGGCATGGGCGAGATGGATCCCGCGAAGCTCGAGGCGGAGCTCAAGAAGATGATCCCGCTCCAGCACCGCGAGTTCTGCGCGAAGATCCTCGCCGACCACGGCGTGCCCGAGCTGCCGAGTGACGAGCCGCGCCGCCAGGAGCTGCTCGGCTGGACGCAGGCGACCGCGACGCCGCAGGTCGACGTCTCCCTGCGACACGAGAAGGTGAAGCTCGTCGCCAACGCCCTCGGCACGCCGCCGAAGGAGGTCATCGACCGCATCCACCAGAGCGGACGCCTCGTCGCGGCGCTCTGCGGCAGCGCCTATCAAGGGAAGAAGCACGTCGCCGCCGGCGTCGACATCATCATCGCGCAGGGCACCGAGGGCGGCGGCCACACGGGCGAGATCGGCTCGATGGTGCTCTGGCCCGAGGTGATCGACGCCGTGGCGCCGGTGCCGGTGCTCGCCGCCGGCGGCATCGGCCGCGGCCGCCAGATCGCGGCCGCGCTCGCGATGGGCGCGCAGGGCGTGTGGACCGGATCGATCTGGCTGGCGGTCGAGGAGGCGGAGGCCTCGCCGTCGCAGCTCGAGTCGTACTTCCACGCGAGCAGCAAGGACACGGTGCGGTCGCGCTCCTGGACCGGGAAGCCCGCTCGCATGCTGCGCAACGACTGGACCGAGGCGTGGGAGCAGCCCGGCGCGCCGAAGTACCTCGGCATGCCGCTCCAGGGCATGCTGGTCGCGGAGGCGATGAGCCGCGTGCACCGCTACCCGAAGGCGGCCCAGCGCGTCGCCTTCAATCCGGTCGGTCAGATCGTCGGCGCGATGAACGATCAGCGCCCCGTGCGCGAGGTCATCTACGACCTGGTGTCGGAGTACGTCGAGGCGGTCGAGCGGCTCGAGAAGCTCCAGGCCTAACGCCGGGACTCCAGCTCGCGCATGCGCGCCTCGTAGGCGGCGTTCGCGTCGCGCAGCGCCTGCTCCGGGTCGATGCCCGCGCGCGAGGCTCGCGCCGCGGCCGAGAAGAGCATCTCGCCGATGCGCTGCGGTGTCAGCGGCTCTTCGGCCGGCGGCGCGCCGTCCGCGAGGCCCGCGCGCGCGGCGCGCGACACGAGCTTGCGCGCGCGCAGCAGCGCTGGGAGCCCGAGCGGCACGCCGTCCATCGCGCTGTGCTCGCCCTTCGCCGCGCGCTCGGCGGACTTCTGCCGCTCCCACGAATCGGTCTGCGCCCGCGCGGTCTCGACCACGGCGTCGCCGAACACGTGAGGGTGACGGCGCACGAGCTTGTCGCAGATCCCGCGCACGACATCGCCGAAATCGAAGCGGCGCGCCTCGCGCGCCATCTGCGCGTGGAACACGACCTGGAGCAGCAGATCGCCGAGCTCGTCGCGCAGCGCCGCGAAGTCGCCGCGCCGGATCGCGTCGTCGACCTCGTACGCCTCCTCGATCGTGTAGGGCGCGATCGACGCGAAGTCCTGCTCGAGATCCCAGGGACAGCCGCCGCGCGGATCGCGCAGCCGCGCCATGATCTCGAGCAGCCGGTCGACGTCGCTCATACACGGTCCCGGCGCTACCGGATCGCCCGCTCGATCGCCTCGACGAAGGCCTGGCGCGGGCGCGCGCCGACGAGCTGTGCCACGACCTCGCCGCCCGCGAAGACGAGCACGGTCGGCATCGCACGAACGCCGAAGCGCGCGCTGCTCGCGGGGTTCTCGGCCGCGTGCATCTTGAAGATGCGCACCCTCCCGTCGTACTCGCCCGCGAGGTCGCGCAGCACCGGCGAGATCTGGCGGCAGGCGGCGCAGTGGTCGCCCCAGAAATCCACGAGCACGGGCAGATCGGACTGGAGCACCCGCTCGCGGAAGCTCTGGTCGGTGACGTCGGGAAGCTCGGCCACGTGTACCTCCGCGCGGATCAGCGCTCCGCGATCTGCGCATCGAGCCAGCGCTCCGCCTCGGCCAGCTGGCGAAAGACCCCCGTGTTCGTGAAGACGTCCTCGACGAAGACGGCGAAGATGCGGCTCATGCCGAAGAGCAGGTCGGTCTTCGCCGCGACCGCGCACACGCCCCAGTGAAGCGACGCGCCGACGTCCTTCACCTCCGCGACCACCGATCGGAGCTGGTCGCGCTCGGGCGCGCTCACGAGCGCGGTGAGGTCGAGCAGCACGTTGACTCGCTTCGGCAGCCGCGGATCCGCGCGCAGCTCCCTGAAGTGCAGGGCCACCTCGGCGAGCGTCGTCGTGCCCATGCAGTGCGTGCGGATCAGGCTGCGCGGCTCGTCGATGTCGTAGCGGATCGGCATGCCAAGGAAGTCAGCATACACCCGTCCCCTCACCCGACGCCGGAAGCGACGGTGAGCGCCATCACCTGATCGCTACGACTCTGCACGGTGCCCTTCAGCCGAGCCACGCCGACCTTGACCTCGACGTGGAAGCTCTCCGGCCCCGCCGTCGCGGCGGTTCGGTATCTCCGCTCGACCGAGGAGAGCGCGAGACGATGCTTGGTGTCGCTGTCTCTGGGAGAATGTACGAACGCCTGCGCGAAGATGACATCGCGGGCATGTCACCGTTCCTGCAGGACGCCGACCCTGGCATGCGCCTTGCTCTCTGCACCGACGGCGTCGCGGGACGACGGAAGGGAGGGGCGAGGAGGTGGAGATGCTATTCGCGCCGATCGCCTTCCTGCTGATCGCATGTGTCTCCGGCGGTCTGTGTCTCGTGGACCTGCCGGCCGCAACAGACAGCGTCGTGCGAGAGCTGGGCGCGACCTCGCTCGCGTTCGCCGCGATTCTCGCGATCGCGTACCGCGGCACCCTCGGGCGCGAGCTGCGAAGGGCGAAGGGAGATTGAGACCATGTTGTGGACGATCTTCGTGATCCTGCTCGTGCTGTGGGTTCTCGGAATGGTGAGCTCGTACACGTTCGGCGGGTTCATCCACCTGTTGCTCCTGCTCGCGCTCGCCGTCGTGGCGATCCACATCATCCAGGGACGCAGGCCCATTTGATGACATGTCCACACGGTAAGGGAACGATTCGAGGCGGACCGAAGTCACAAGAGGGACACATGGCACCGCCCCCGTGCAAGACCGCTTCCAGCAGTGGCCGGACCGTGTAGGCCCGGCTCGGGCGCCCCGCCGATTCCCGGTCCGGCGGGGCGCCTTGCTGCCGGGCTCCGCTCTCGCGTTACAGGCTGCTACGGAGCCGCAGAGCGAACGCTCTGCCCCGACACCGCTCCGCGACGCGCCGCCGCGTACACGCTGAGCCGGTTGTAGAGCGTCTTCAGGCTGATCCCGAGGACCTCGGCGCTCTTCTTCTTGTCGCCGCCGAGCATCTCGAGCGTCGCGAGGATCAGCTGCTGCTCGACGTCGGCGATCGCGCTCCCGACGCGCACTTCGAGGGTCGGCGTGCCGGAGCGCTCGACGGGCGCCTCCGGCGGGAGCGGCAGCACGTCGGGCCCGATCTCCTCCTTGCCGAGGATGTGCGCGCGCTGCACGACGTTCCAGAGCTCGCGCACGTTCCCGGACCACGCGCTGCGGCGCAGGCGTTCGAGCGCCGCGCGGCTCCAGCGCTTCGACACGTTGGCGTCGCGATTGAGCTGTCCGAGGAAGTGCTCCGCGAGCAGCTCGATGTCGCCCTCGCGCTCGCGCAGCGGCGGCAGCGCGATCGGGAAGACGTTCAGGCGGTAGTAGAGATCCTCGCGCAGCTTGTTCGATTTGACCGCTTCCTCGGGGTTGCGGTTGGTGGCCGCGACCACCCGTACGTCGACGTGGATCGGCTCGGTGCCGCCGACGCGCACCAGGGTCCCGGTCTCGAGCACGCGCAGGAGCTTCACCTGCGCCTCGGCCGGCATCTCCGTCACCTCGTCGAGGAAGAGGGTTCCGCCGTTGGCTCGCTCGAAGTAGCCCTTCCGCTGCTTGTCGGCTCCGGTGAAGCTGCCGCGCTCGTGCCCGAAGAGCTCGCTCTCGATCAAGGTCGGCGACACCGCGCCGCAGTTCACCGGCAGGAGCATCGAGTTCTTGCGCGGCGAGAGGCGGTGGATCGTCTCGGCGACGAGCTCCTTGCCGGTGCCGCTCTCGCCGACGATCAGCACCGTCGCATCGAGCGGCGCGACGCGCGCGACGAGGTCGTACACCTGGAGCATCGGCGCCGAGCGGCCGACCATCGAGCCGAAGCGGCCGAGCTCGCGCAGCTCGCTCCGCAGGCTGCCGACCTCTTCCTTCAGCGCGCGCGTGCGCGCGACGTTGACGAGCGCGGTGCGCAGGCGCGCGCGATCGATCGGCTTGGTCAGATAGTCGAGCGCTCCGCTCTGGAGCGCCTGCACCGCCGATTCGACGCTCGTACTGCCGGTGATCACGATCACCTCCGCGCCCGCCGCCGAGGGCTCCTCGCGGATCCATGCGAGTCCGTCGCCGTCGGGCAGCGCGAGGTCCACCAGGAAGATGTCCGGCGTCCCTTCGGCGAGCAGCAGATCGCGAGCGCTCGCGACCGATCCGGCAGCGCGGGTCTTCCATCCCTCCCGCTGCACCAGCATCTCGAGGCTCAAGCGGAAGTCGGCGTCGTCGTCGACGATCATTGCGCTGAGGGTCCGCATCTCTTCTCCCTCTCCGTCGGGGCGCGTCAATGCGCCACCTCGTTCATGTCGAGCCAGTAGCGCACGGCGCTCACCAGGTATTCCCCGGGCGCGTACGGGTTGAACTGCTTCACGACGAAGCTGTTGGCGCCGAGCTCGTAGCAGTCGTGCACGTCGCGCTGCTGGCTCGACGAGCTCACCACCACCACGGGCACGTGGCGCGTGATCTCGCGCTTGCGCAGCTCGCGCAGCGCCGCGCGACCGTCGAGCCGCGGCATCTTGAGGTCGAGGAGGATCAACTTCGGCCCGATGCCGTCGACGGAGCCGTCCAGGTAGTCGAGCAGCTCGACACCGTCTCGCAGCACCTTCACGCGGTCTCCGAGCGAGCTCCTCGACAAGGCTCTCATCGCGACGGCGACGTCGTTGGCGTCGTCTTCCACCAGCAGCACCTCAGCTCTTCGTTGCATCTCCACTGCCGTCCCGCACAGGTATCGTGAAATAGAAGGTCGCCCCCTTCCCGACGGCGCCCTGCGCCCAGACGCGGCCGCCGTGCCGGCGCACCATGCGCGCCACGATCGCGAGACCGACGCCGTGACCCGGGTACTCGTCGGAGGGATGCAGCCTCTCGAACACCTTGAAGAGCTTCTCCGCGAAGCGCATGTCGAAGCCGACGCCGGCGTCGCGCACGTGGAACACGGCTTCGCCGCCGCTCACGCGTCCGCCGACCTCGACCGACGGCGAATCTGCGGGTCGGACGAACTTGCAGGCGTTCGAGATCAGGTTCGAGAAGATGAAGCGCAGCATGCTCTCGTCCGCGACGACGTCGGGAAGGTCGCCGATCTTCACGGCGCACGCGTACTGCGGCGAGATCGCGACGAGCTCCTGCTCGACCTCGCGCACGAGCCGCGCGACGTCGAGCGGCGCTTTGCGCAGCTCGCTGCGACCGCTGCGCGAGTAGGCGAGCAGCGCGTCCATCATCGACACCGCCGCGGTCGCACTCCGAACGATGCGCGCGAGGATGTCGCGGGCGGTCTCGTCGAGCCGGCTCTCGTAGTCCTCGCGCAGGATGGCCGCGAAGTTGATCACGGCGCCGAGAGGTCCGCGCAGGTCGTGCGAGACCGAATAGTTGAAGGTCTCGAGCTCGACGATCGTCTCGTGGAGCTCGGCGGTGCGCTGCTCGACTCGCTCCTCGAGCTCCCCGCTGAGACTTCGCAGGTCGCCCTGGCCACGCTGCGTCTCCTCGATCTGGCGCGCGAGCTCCAGGTTCGCGTCGCGCAGGGCGTCGGCTCGGCGCCACGCGAGCGTGCCGTAGTGCACGGCGAACGCGATCAACGTCGAGGCCAGCAGACCCGACACCAGCACGAGCAGCGGGCCCTGCTGGTAGTACGAGAGCGCCGTGGTCGCGATCGGCCAGGTCGAGAGCGTCCAGGCCGATCCGATGCCGAGCGACACCGAGTCGTTCTGCGCGAGCTCGGCGGGAATGGCCGCGCCGCTCGCTGGACGCCGAAAGAGCTCGCGGTCGCCGGCCTCGACGCGGATGCCGTAGCCGACCGCGCGCTCGTCGAGCAGCTCGTGCAGCGCGATCGACGGATCGAAGGCCGCGAACACGCGCGCGGGCGGGCTCGCGAGATCGGTCTTCACCCGCAGTCCGAAGAGCGGCCGGCCCTCGAACATCACGGGCCCGATCACGACGTCGCCCTCTGTGCCCTCCGCGCTCGCGACGATCGAAGGCATGAGCTGCGTGAGGGCTCGCATGCCCTCGGCGGAGCCGAGCATCGGACGGCTCGGGTCCGAGTGCGCGATCGCGAGCAGCGACGGATTCTCGCGCAGGAAGAGGTCGACCGAGGGCTGCCAGAAGTCCGGCGAGCGCTGCGGATCGCTCCACAGCTCGGCGCGGCGGTGCAGCGCCTGGTAGAGCGATCCGATCTGCGCCTCGACGCCGTGGGCGAGCGTGCTCGCGTAGATGGTCGTCTGACGCGCCATCTCGATCTCGATCTGGCGGCGCGCGACGAGCCATCCGAGCACCGAGATCACCACGCCGAGCAGCAGGATGATCGAGGTCGCGGCCGGACCGAGAGAGATCGACATCCGGCCAGGCCTCGAGATGGCCCGTCGTCCTTGCGGATCCGACACGTCGATCAATTGTAAACTCTGCAATATTCCTCGTGGGATTTGCACGAACGGATCCCTCGTCGCCAACCAGCCCGCCTGGATGCAGGTGATTCGCCACCCGAGCAAAGAGCATGCCGCGGATCCGAGGGCCGATGATCAAAGGTCGGGACCAGCGCCTGCGTGCGCCGCAGCCTCGGCGGATCAACCGACCCGGCGACTCCAGGCCGATCGCGCGGGACGCGCGACGCGACTGCGCAGGGGCCGCTGCGCGATCTCGTGCCAGTTCGCGGCTGCGAAGTCCCAGTCGATCAGATGATCGAAGAAGACCTGGAGGTAGCTGCCTCGGTCGGCAGAGTGATCGAGGTGCTCCCACAGGTCGGCCGACAGGAGCGCCGTCGCCCGGTACACCATCGGCAGGTCCGCGTCCGACGTCGTGAGATGGATCGCCAACGTCGTTCGCCCGATGTGGGGCTCGAGTCCGGACTCGGGATAGGGCAGAGGCGCGAGATCGAAGTTCATGGTCTCCCTCTCGGAAAGTCGGACCGTCCTCCGAGATGCGGAGCAACTACCGTGCCACGCGCGCAGCCGCCGTCGGAGCGCGCCGCGGAGCCGTCAGGAGCGGGAGGTGCCTCGTTCAGTTGGGGGATGGGAGGGAGATGAACGAGACACCTCCGCGCTTCTGACGCTCTCGACTAGATCGGCGGCGAGCGCAGCGGGCGTCGGCTCGCGACCAAGCTCACCAGGAAGATCACGTAAGCAACGGGCGTGCCACGCCTAGCGACCCCTGCGCGAGAACGGGGCGCGAGATCGGGCGCGCGCTCGGGCTCGTTTCGCGCTTCGGAGGGAATCGCTTTGTAGAAAACGGGCCGCGCGAGACTGCTACAGCGAGCAGGCGCGCGCCGTGTTCGTCAGCGCGCGCGCTCGTACGTCCCGACGAGATCTCCGCGGGCGAGGACGTGGCCCTTCATCGCCGCGAGCAGCACCTCGCGATCGAAGCCCGGCGGAATTCCGAGCGGCGCATCGAGCGCGAACACCTGGAAGTGATAGTGGTGCGCATGGCCGGGCGGCGGGCGCGGTCCGAACCAGCCGGCGCGACCCACCGACGTCATGCCCTGGCGCGCGTCACCGAGCGCCGACAGCGCTGGCAAGTCGGGAGGGCCTGCCGGCAGCGCGTGCGTGCTCGCGGGCACGCCTGTCACGAGCCAGTGGACGAAGGGCTCGGCGCCCGGCGCGTCGGGATCCTCGACGACGAGCACGAGCGCTTGCGTTCGCTCGGGCGCTCCCGACCACTCCAGCGGCGGAGACTGGTTGTCGTGATAGGCGGAGAAGCGGTCCGGGATCGGCGTGTTCGCGGCGAAGGCGGACGAGCGCACTTCGATGCCGGCCGGTGCCGACGCAAACTCCGCGCGCTGCGAGACGATCTCGCCGCCGCGTCCCGGCGAAGCCAGCGAAGCGAGCGCGAGCCCGACGACCACAGCCGCGACGCGACGTCGCTCCATGTCGGCGACGGTAGCAGCGCGCGCCGCGGCAGATCCTCGGCCTCGTAGAAGGCGGCGCGCGCGCCCACGCGTGGCATCATGGACGCCCCGTGCGTCGCGCCCGCGCCCTCCGATTGCTGTTGGCCGCCTTGTCGGTCGCGCTTGCCTGTGCGTGCGCGCCGTCGAAGCCTCGCTCGGTGATCTGCATCGTGGTCGACACCTTGCGCGCCGATCACCTCGGCGCGTACGGCTACCGCGCGCGTCCCACCACGCCCCGGCTCGACGCCTGGCTCGCGCGCTCACGGCTCTACGAGCAGGCCTACTCCGCGTCTCCGTGGACGCTCCCGAGCATGGGATCGATCTACAGCGCGCTCTGGCCGGTGCACCACGGGGCGGGACGTTGGGCGCGCTTCGGGAACACGAAGGGCCTGCTGCCGCTGCGCCCGGAGGCGGTGACGCTCGCCGAGCGTTTCCAGCAGGCCGGCTTCGCGACCGCGGCGATCGTGAACAATCACTTCCTCGGGTCGAACTTCGGCATGGACCAGGGCTTCGGCGTCTACGATTTCGACGCCTCCACCAACGAACACGGCCGCCGCGCCGACGAGGTCGTGCGGCGCGCCCTCGCCTGGCTCGATCAGCGCGGCGCACAACCGTTCCTGCTGCTCGTCCAGCTCTTCGATCCGCACATGGACTACGACGCGCCGCCTCCCTTTCGCGGCCGCTTCAGCGACTCCATCGCCGCGAGCATGAAGCTCCCCGTCACCAATGGCCGCGCGATCCGCGGGCGCCTCGGCGAGCTCACGGACGCGGACCGCCAGTTCGTCGGCGCCGCGTACGACGAGGAGGTCGCGTTCGTCGACGCGCAGCTCGGCGTGCTGCTCGATGGTGTCGAGCAGCGCGGGCTTATGCGCGAGTCGCTCGTGGCGCTGACCGCCGATCACGGCGAGGAGCTCTTCGACCACGGCAGCTTCGAGCACGGCCACAGCGTCTTCCAGGAGCTGATCCACGTCCCGCTGGCATTCTGGGGGCCCGGCGTGCGCCCGGGCCGCGAGCCGGCTCCGGTGTCGCTCGTGGATCTCGCGCCCACCTTGCTCGATGCGGTCGGGCTGGCGCCGCTCTCGCCGGCCGACGGCGTCTCGCTGTGGCCTAACATTACGGCAGGCGCGCCGCTCTCGAAGCGCGTGCTCTACGCGGAGGGCCTGCTGCTCGGGCACGAGCAGAAGGCGGTGATCGACTGGCCGGAGAAGCTCGTGTGGCTCCCGCGCCGCGACACGTGGGTGCGTTTCGACCTGTCGAAGGATCCGGGCGAGCAGCAGGCGCTCCAGCCCGACGGCGCGCCGGCCGAGCAGTCGATGCAGCGCGAGGCTGTCGCGCTCTGGAGCACGCGGCCCTCCGAGAAGGAGAGCGTCGCGCCGATCGACGCGGTGACGGGAGAGGCGCTGAAGGAGCTCGGCTATGTCGAGTGATCGACGCGGCTTCCGGGTCGATCACTCGCTGCGGCTCTTCGCTCTCATCGGGTTGCTCGCGCTCGGCTGCGGCGCCGCGAAGCCGCCGCCCGCTTCGATCTTCGTGATCGCGGTCGACGCGGCGTCGGCCTTCTACTTCGGCGCCTACGGCGACGCGCAGGGTGCTACGCCCGAGATCGACCGCTTCGCGCGCGAGGCGGTTCTCTTCGAGCAGGCCTACAGCCAGTCGGCCACGACCGTCTCCTCGACGGCGAGCCTGCTGACCGGCGTGCGCGTGACCACGCACCGTATGACGGGCCGTACGAAGCTTTCGCCGAAGCTGCCGACCTTGCCCGAGCTCCTCGCCGCGCAGGGATTCGCCACGCGCGGCTTCGTCGCGAATCCCTTCGCGGGCGCCGAGAAGCTCGGCTTCGCGCGCGGCTACGCCGAGATGGTCGAGGTGTACGCCGTGCCCGAGGTCGCAGCGAAGCGCCGCCTCGACGAGAGCGTCGACTTCGTCGTGACCTTGCCGGAGGACGTCGATCAGCAGGTCTTCGCGCGGCTCCCCGCGATCCGCGCGGATCTCGCGAGCGGAAGGCCGGTCTTCACGTACGTCCACTTCCTCCAGCCGCACAAGCCCTACGACCCGCCCGCGGAGTACCTGCGCGCGTTCGCCGGCGCCGGCGAGCCCGGCGGCTGGGACGCGCTCCACGCGCAGTTCGAGCAGGCGAACCGGACGGGACACGCCGATCCCGAGACGATCGCGCAGCTCGAGGCGCGCTACCGCGCGAATCTGCGCTCGGTCGACGCCGGCATCGGGGCGCTGCTCGAGAAGCTGCGGGAGGAGAAGCTCTACGACGACTCGCTCGTCGTGCTGCTCGCCGACCACGGCGACGCATTCTTCGGTCACCACCAGTTCGGGCACAACACGACGCTCTACGACGACATGGTGAGGATCCCGCTGATGATGAAGCTCCCGGCGCGCGAGGGCGTCGCGCCCGCGCGGGTCGCGGCGCTCGTCGAGACGGTGGATGTCGCGGCGACCTTGCTCGACTACGCGGGCGCGCCGCTTCCCGCCGGGCTCGAGGGCGAGAGCCTGCTGCCGCTGCTCCGCGGCCGCACGCGCGAGCTCGCGCACCCCGAGGTCGTGATGAGCACGCAGATGCGCGACGTCCACGCGCTGCGCGTCGGCGACTACAAGTACATCCTGCGCCCTCCGCAGGGCGAAGAGCTCTACGACCTGCGCGCCGATCCGCAGGAGCAGCACGACCTCGCGGCGGCGCAGCCGGAGAGGACGCGCGCGATGCGCGAGCAGCTCGCCTCGCTCGTGCGCCCGGACGGCGGCCGCGGCGCCGGCGGCGACAATCGCCTGCGCGACGACCCGCGCATGAACGAGCTGCTGGAAAAGCTCGGCTACGTCGACGACCGCGCGAAGCCGGGCACCGGCGAGGCGGCTCCGCAGCCCTGAAGCTCAGTCGGATCTGCGCAGGCGCTTCGCCAGCGCGAGCAGGCGCTCTCGCTCGACGGGCGCGACGTCGCCGTCCACCGAGATCACCGACTCGAGCGCGTGCAGGAACACCGATCGGTGCTCGACCGGGATCGCGCTCGGGTCGACGGACTCGGGCGGCGGCGGCCGCTCCAGCCAGGCGCGCACCTGCGCCGCCTCCTGCGCGTCGAGGCCGAGCTTCTCGACGTAGCGAGCCACGAGCGCGCGCTCCTCCGGGAGCACTCGCCCGTCGGCCCACGCGAAGGCGCAGACGAAGCGGAGCAGGAGGAGTCGGTGCTCGCGCGAGAGCCGCAGCGCGGCCTGCACGCTCATTCGCGGCGCAGCTCCTCTTCGCCCCGCTGCATCACGCGCACCACGAGGCGGATCCCCTCGCCCGCGGCGAAGTTGCTCATCGCGGTGAAGAAGGCGAGGTCCGCGGCGCGCGGGTTCTCGACGCAGTCGAGCTGGAAGCGCACTCCGCGATCGGCGTAATCCGGGTACTGCTGCACGAGATGTCCGCCGAGCACGTACGAGAGGTAGGCGTTGAACTTCGCCTCGAGCTGGCGGAGCTGCGACGCGTCGCTGCCCCAGGGTCGCTCCTCGAGCATCACGAGCACGACCTCGTCGGCCGCTTCGTCGAGCGTGATCAGATCGATCACGCGCGGGTTGAAGACGCCGCGGGGCTCGCGATCTTCGGGCTGCATTCGTCCGCTCCGGCGCAGGAAGCGGACTCTATCACCCCGACACGCGAGTCAGGCTCGGCCCGACACCAGCGCGGCCTCCGGCTCGACCCGCACCGGGGTACCGAAGAGCACGGCCGTGCCGCTGGCCGCGTCGTAGGCCTGGTCGTCCGTCAGCGCGTTCGCGTTCACGCCCGGATGGGCCTTCGCCACGCTCTGGCGCGTGTCCGCATCATCGTGTCCCCAGCCGTGCGGCAGGCTGACGACGCCGGGCATCAGATCGTCGCTGACCTCGATCGGCGCGACGACGCTTCCGGTCCGGCTCGTCACGCGCGCGCGGTCGCCCGGCACGAGACCGATGCGGCGCGCATCCGCGACCGAGATCTGCAAGGTGCAGCGATCGCGCCCCTTCACGAGGGACGGGAGGTTGTGCATGAAGGAGTTGCTGCAGCGCATGTCGCGGCGTCCGATCAGGAGCATCTCGGTGCGCGGGCTCGCCATGCGCTCGCGAAGCCGCGCGACGTCGGCGACGATCCGCTCGGGCGCGAGCTCGATTCGCCCGCTCTCGGTGCGGACGATC
>Ga0335069_10009272_pt1 | contig 14017 bp, 12 predicted proteins | sample Lox_Sample_11_FD_206714 | JGI IMG/M metagenome (GOLD analysis project Ga0335069, IMG submission 206714) | Soil microbial communities from Loxahatchee National Wildlife Refuge, Florida, United States - Lox_Sample_1.1 | ecosystem: Environmental > Terrestrial > Soil > Wetlands | place: USA... | reverse complement strand
CCGTCATGCTCGCGCGTAAGTTGCGCACAACGATCGGGCAGATACGGTATGCCGACTTTCTTGCAGCCGGCTTCCAGAATGTAATCGAGACACCGGAAGTTGAATGGCGGCAGATACGATCCATCCGGATTGCTCGGCCGGTTCTGCACCGTGCTGGCCACCCCGATCATCTTTTCGACGCGGGTATAAAACGGATCGATCTCGGCATAGGAGATCGGCCAATCCTCGTCATAGCCGTCGAGCGAGGCGGCCTTGAAATCAATGTCGCCGAAACGCGCGGAGCTGCGTCCCCAGAAATTTGTCTTGCCGCCAACTGCGTTGCACCGCGGCCACATCCACTTCTTGCCGGGAGGCGTCGTGAAAGGAATCTCGTGGTCCCATGCTGCATGGGTATATTCGTTGTCCATGTAGCCATACGACTGATCGCGCGTTTGCGGATCGCCCATGCCGCGAAATTTCATATCCCACGGCATGCGATGGAATCGGAAGTCCTTCTCCGGGTCGAGTCTGCGGCCCGCATTCAGGGCGCACACTTTTAAGCCGGCCTCGCAAAGCGTTTTGATCGCCATGCCGCCGCCGGCGCCCGTTCCAATCACAATCACGTCATAGGTTTTATTAGGCATAGTGGAGTCAGTACTTCGGCGGTGGCAAATGCATGTGTTCGGGATCGCCTTTGTGCGGACACTCCGGCGATTCCGAATAAAACTTCAGTGCCGGATTGTCGAGTTGCTTGAAACCGATTTCGCTTGTGTAAAAGCCGGTCACAGTGAACTCGCGTACCAGGTGAAAGAACTGTCGGCCTTCCTCCACGCCGGGTTTGAATTTCGCCTTGAACCCGAGCGGTTCGAGCAGGGAAGTCTGCTGCTCCCGGGTCAGCTCCATGAACTTCTTGCCCGCTGTTTGCTCCGAGTAGGCATCGAGCGTGGTAAGCCCCGTTCGAAATGCGTACTGCACCGAGGGATCGGCGGCCACCATGAAGTCAATGAATTCGGGTACGCCCGCATCGAGCGCGCCCGGGGTGCCGTCGTTGGGCAGGATGATGTCGGTCAGTCGCTCGATCGCGGAATATTCGCGGACCGTGAAGAACTGCGGATGATACTCGGCAGGTTTGATTTGCAGTCTGGCGTTGCCGACGTGCCCACAGGCAAAAGCCCATTTGCTGAATCCGGGAAATTGCGCCGCCGCAGCGGCCGTCCCCAGAATTCTCAAAATTTCCCGGCGCTGAATCCCCTGTCCAGCCATGGATTGTGTTCGGTCCCCAGTCTGAAATCGTCGAGACGCTAGCTTAGAAACTTGATGGTTTGTTCCACCATCTCCGCAGTCGGCTTATACGGATCTCCCGGTGCGTCGTACTCGATCGAGCAGTAACCCTTGTAGCCGTGTTTCTTTAGGATGCCAAATGTTTTCACGAAGTCCACGTGCGTGGCCTTGCCTTGGTCGTCGACTTCGCCATTTTTCACGTGGCAGATTCCGTAGGCATGAGCGAACATCGCCTCCATGGCGCGATCGTTGAACTCGTCGCCGTGAGCGGCGAGCGAGTTGCCGAAGTCTGGCAGAGCCCGCAGCCACGGGCTGTTCACCTTCTCAATCACTTGCACGATGAAGAATGGATCTTCGGTTTCCGGATTATCGTTCTCCAGATGCACGACGACATTTTTCTTGCCCGCATAGTCGGCGATGCGCGATAGCGTATCGGCACAACGTCCCACATCCGGCTTCGAATCTTTTGCGCCGTCGATGTGTGTGCGAATGCTGGGAGAGCCCAACGCTTCGCCAACGTCCACCCATTCACTGCTGGACTGGACAGCCCTCTTGCGCTCTTCGGGATCGAGTGCGTACTGACTGTGCCTCCCGTCCACGGCGATGTCAACGACCGACGATCCCGCTTTCTCCACTGCGGCGCGAAATTGCTCCAGATATTTCGCGTCGGTCGACGGGAAGATCGGGCTCCAGGGTTCGATGTGGTGCACGTTGAACTTCTCTGCCACGTGCGCCGCGAAGTCTTTCAGTTCCATCTGCTGTGATTTTGGAACGGTGCTGGGAGTTTTCCCGTCCCAACCCATCCATCCCACGATGTACTCGCGAAACGGGTAGGCGGCAACGGCTACGCGTGATCTCGGATCGGTCGGAAATTTAACGGAGGGTGAGGAACCGTCAGCATGCGCCAGGGAAGGCAACAGCCATACTCCGGCAACCACTCCCGCACTCTGCTGAACAAACTGTCGCCGCGTAATCACGCTCATGCGCGAAAGTGTAACAGAGAACGAAGAGGAGAGACGGGAGCAGAGACAACGAAATAAGGGGCGGTGCGGCATCCTCGGGAATTGCGCTCTTCCCGAAAGATGCCGCACCGTGATGCTACTGATCGGCTACTCAGTTTGCCGAGTGGCCTTTGGCTTTCAGATCTTGCTGACGATGGCTGAACCCCGCCAGAGCGGTCTGTAAACGATCCAGTTCCACGGTGACCTTGCTCGCAATTACGCTGCAAGAATTGACCAGGGTTGTTGCGAATTTCAACAAGTCCGGAGTTTTCTCGCTGCGCGTGCACACTGGTTGTCGTTCATGTTCAGAGGGAAGTCAGGTAAATAGGCCTGCGAGTCGAGCAGAGGCCAGCGCCGGTGATTATCGGTTTTCGCCATGGATAGGTTCGGATCATGATCGTGACGAAAATCCTTAACGCCGCACTCGGAGAATTCATGCAGGTATCCGCGTGTGTTGTTGGCGAAGCCTCGAATTCGCTTGGATATGTTCTCCGGCGACGACCCACAGGGTGGAGAAAACAGGCGCTCTGATGGTGTCTGCCAGGCGAACTTAAACTAGACACCTTACATCTGTGCTCGCTTTTTCTGCCGTGCCGTTGATTTGCCGATTGAATACTCGAGGTATCTTGGCTAACCTAGGACCGCAAGTCCCCCGCCTGCTGATCCGTTGGAGCAGATCTCGTGAATCGAACCATTTGCAGCGGCTTGGCCATTGCTTTTCTCTCTTTGGGCGCATCGGCCCAGTCGCTGGGCAGCCCTGGTCGCGTCGAGAATAGTTTTGATGTAATGCTCAAAGAGGGCGATGTGATGGATCTGCACACTCTCGACGAACTCGACCGCACTCTCCGCGATCGAACATCGACTCGATCTGAAGCGAATGTATCCAAGCTTGATTTGAGGGCTCCGGGACGGGCACGCAAGGCGTTCGGCGATGGGCTCCGCTTCTTTGCGCAGAAGCAATACGACAAGGCAGTGGAAAGCTTCAAGAAGGCCCTATTAATCGATGCGTCGTTTGTCTCGGCGCACAATGCTCTCGGGTGTGCCTACCTCGCTTTATCCCAAAGCAAGCTAGCGGAGCAGGAGTTTCAAACAGCAATCCAACTTGATGATCATCTGTCAAGTTCATTTCTAAACCTGGGACGCGCGCAGTTGGCGTTGGGAAAAGTTGCGGAGGCGCAGAAATCCATCGAGAGGGCTGCGGCGATTGCACCTCTCGATTCCAATGTGTCATTGGCCCTTGCCTACACACAGTTTCTGAATCGGGACTACGCGGCCGTTATCAAAACCGCCGAACTCGCACATGGCCGTAAACATGGAGGCATCGCCACAGTGCACTATTTCGCCGCGGCCTCCTGGCAAGCCCAGAACAACCTTCAAAAAGCAGCTGAAGAATTACAGACATTCTTGAGCGAAGACCCGAATTCTCCCTTTGCTGATCAAGCTCGGCGTACCTTGCTGCAGATCAATGCGGCCTCGTCCGAACCGGTCACCCTCGCATCGACCGCGCCCGTTTATCGCTCAGATTCTCCCAGCGTTCCCGACAGAGGCCAACGAGTTTTGCAGGAATTGAAAGAGAAACAGCAAATCGCAGATGCTGAGAATTCTGCTTCGCTCTGTTCCTCGTGCACAATGACAGAACGCGCTTCGGGAGGCCCTTCGGATGCTGCTCGCAGCGTGCTTGCCGCGAATGCTGAGGTTGCTACTTCCGGCTGGATCCTTCGGAGCACTGTCAATGAAGTCGCGACGTTCTTTACGGTTACTGACCATGGAAAGTCGGTTGCCGATCTTACCCAAAATGAGCTGACAATTCTGGATGACCACAAGGCTCCGGAAGCGGTTCTAGCATTTCACAATCAATCGGACCTGCCGCTCCGGCTGGCGCTTCTGATCGACACAAGTGCATCCGTCACCGATCGTATCTCCTTCGAGCAAGACGCCGCCGTCGATTTCCTTCGCCAGGTTTTGACTGGGAAAGACGATCTGGCTTTTGCAACCGGATTTTCGAATTCCCCGGTCATCGTGCAGGATTTTACGAATGACCAAAAGAGAATGGCTGCCGGCCTGAATCAGCTTGCGCCGGTCGGAGGTACCGCCATTTGGGACGCCATCAGTTTCGCAGCTAACAAACTGGCTCAACAGAAAGAACCACGGCCTGTCGCCAGGATACTGGTCGTGATCAGCGATGGGGATGACAATTCCAGTAGCAGCACGCTCAAGCAAGCCATAGAAGAGGCGCAACGGGATGAGGTGTGCATCTATTCCGTGAGTACTCGTGAGGATGATATCGAGCGGACAAATGAGGCGACGGGGAATCGCGCACTGAAAACGTTGTCGGAATTGACCGGAGGAGTTGCGTTTTTCCCGGGATCCGTGAGCCATATGAGCCGCGGTTTGGAAGCCTTGCAACAAGTCATTCGCAGCCGCTACCTGATCTCGTATCGACCTGCCGATTTTCACCACGACGGCAAGTATCGTTCTATCGAAATTGCGGCCGTGCGATCAGGACGGAAGTTAAAGGTGAATTCGCGGAAGGGCTACTTCTCGACTGCCGGAGAACCGCCTGCGACAACCGCCCAGCCGGCGAGGGTGCCGAACTAGCGAGCGCGGCGGCTGGTCTGTAACGCGTTGGCTGCATCTTGAATTTCGCATTGCTGGCTTTGAAATTTGACTCGAACTCTCCGTCCATCTGAATTCTTCAAGAACAACGGTACTCGCTTAGGCACGTATTCCTTCCGTCAAAACCAGCGACCTTGTGGCTCATCTGGTATTTTTTCCTAAGATGTTTTTCGAGACGGCGTCGAACTGGCCTAGAATACTCTCCCGGCACTAAACAGGGACGCGCACGAGCCAGACGCCAGATGACCTCAACTATGCCGATCACCGCAGCGGGAGACTTGGGATTCAAAGGCAAGCCGGCCGGTCCGTGCATTTTCGTTTTGTTCGGAGCAGCGGGCGATTTGACCAAACGAAAACTGCTCCCCTCGTTGTTCAATCTTTGCCGCGCCCACCTGCTTCCCGAAACGTTTGCATTGATGGGGGTCTCGGTCGACGATCTGAGCGCGGAAGCGTTTCGCGACCAAGTCAGCGAGTTCCTGCCGAAAGCAGAAGGCGATCGCGACCATCTTTCCTGGTTGAGAGAAAGGCTCTTCTACCAGCGCGGCGACTTTGGCGATTCAAACACCTTTGAGACCCTGCGTGAAAATCTCGTAAAGATCGATGGCGAACGGCACACGAAAGGGAACTATCTTTTCTACCTTGCGACTGCGCCGAAGTTTTTTGCCCCCATCGTGCAGCAGTTAGGCAAGAGCGGCTTATCACGACAGGAGAACGGACAGTGGCGGCGGGTTGTGATCGAGAAGCCATTTGGCACTGACCTTGAATCGGCCAAGACATTGAATCGTGATGTGCGAAGCGTCCTGCAGGAAAACCAGATCTACCGCATCGACCACTATCTGGGCAAAGAGACCGTACAGAACATCATGGTGTTCCGCTTCGACAACGCCATCTTCGAGCCCATCTGGAACCGCCGCTACATCGATCACGTGCAAATCACCAACGCCGAAACCGTTGGCGTGGAGCGCCGCGGCGCTTATTTCGATACCGCCGGCACTCTCCGCGACATGGTGCCCAATCACGTGATGCAGTTGCTGAGCCTGACCGCCATGGAGTCTCCCGTATCCTTCCAGGCCGACGCCGTCCGAAACGAGCAGGCCAAGGTTCTACATTCGCTTCAGCCGTTAAATTCCGAAGATGTCTTGCAGCGCAGCGTCCGTGGCCAATATGGCGAAGGACTTATTGGCGGAGAGAAGGTCCCGGCCTATCGCAAAGAGCCGGGAGTCTCACCCGAGTCGCGCACGGAAACCTACGTCGCGCTCAAATTGAACATCGACAACTGGCGTTGGGCCGGAGTGCCTTTCTATCTTCGGTCCGGGAAGCGCTTGGCCCAGCGGCACACAGAGATTGCGATCCAGTTCAAACGGACGCCTTTTCAACTGTTCCGCGACGCTCCGTTTCATCACCGGCATACCAACACGCTGGTCATTCAAATTCAGCCGGTGGAGGGAATTTCCCTCAGTTTTGGAGCTAAAATCCCGGGCGCCCTGCTGCGTGTCGGCTCGGTCGACATGAGCTTTGAGTATTCCAAGTACTTCGGCACCGACGCCAACACGGGGTACGAAGTCCTGCTGTATGACTGCATGATCGGCGATGCTACTCTTTTCCAGCGCGCCGACATGGTCGAAGCGGGATGGAGCGTGGTCGATCCTGTTCTGGATGTCTGGCGGGCCTTACCGCCGCGCAAATTTCCGAATTACGCCTCGGGTTCGTGGGGACCGGCGGAAGCAGATGAGTTGATGGCAGTCGACAACCGGCAGTGGAGGAAGGTGGAGTCATGATTCTGGCAGCCGATATTGGTGGCACACGCACTCGACTCGCAGCATTCGAGACCGAAGGCAACCGCCTGCAGTGCGTCGTGGAAAAGACCTACGCCAGCCAGGAGCACAGCAGCCTGTCGGAGATCCTGCCCAAGTTCATCCGGTCGGAAGGGATTCCCGTGCACAGCGCCTGCTTTGGTGTGGCAGGACCGGTGCGCTCGGGCAAGAGCAAGATTTCTAATCTGCCATGGACGATCGATGCCAAGGAACTCGCGCAACAGCTTAAGCTCACGTCCGTGGGATTGCTCAACGATCTGGAAGCCTATGCCTACGGAATCGATGCTCTCGAGTCGAAGGATTTTGTTGTGCTCTGCGAGGGCGCCGAGGACGCCGAAGGGAATCGCGCCGTGATTTCCGCGCGCACCGGCTTGGGCGTCGCCGGCCTCTACTGGGACGGATTCCGGCATCATCCCTTCGCCTGCGAAGGCGGACACGCTGATTTTGCGCCCAAAGATGCTCTCCAAGTGGAGTTGCTCGCTCATTTGCAAAAGAAATTCGGACGCATCAGTTGCGAGCGCGTCCTTTCGGGTCCCGGCATCCGCAACATCTATGAGTTTCTTCGCGACGAGCACAAGGCAGAAGAACCCGATTGGCTGCGCCAGGAGATGGTCTCAGCCCACGACATTCCCGCATTGATTTCGAAAACTGCGCTGGAGGGCAAAGCGGCAATCTGCGAGAAGACGATCGAGATCTTCGTCAGCATTTTCGGCGCGGAAGCCGGGAATTGCGCCTTAAACTATATGGCCACCGGCGGAATGTTCATCGGAGGGATCATTGCCGGAAAAATCGTGGACAAGATGAAGGACCGAGTCTTCGTCCAGTCCTTCCTCGATAAAGGCAGGATGCAGGGAATACTCCAAGATATACCGGTCAAGGTCGTCATCAACGACGACTGCGGATTGATCGGTGCTGCCCGTTACACGCTGGTGCAAAAGGCTTTTCGCCGGACGGCGTGATGCTTGACCTCCGTGACAGACTTTCTTTTGCGAGCAAACCTTTAGCGGATTTGGACCCCTGTGGGGCCACATGCTCAGCAGCGACATCTTCGTGCAGATGATTTCTTCGTTGCTTTGATTTGCCCGGCGGGAGAAATTACTCAACCCTGCTTCCGGCGCCACATTCCCGGACTCATGCCCACCAGGCCCGTAAAGACCCGAGTAAAGTGGCTCTGATCGGCGAAGCCGCAACGGAGAGCTATGTCGGTCAGGGGCAAACGACTATGTTTCAGGAGATTGAGTGCGCGATCTACCCGGTCTTTCAGCAGCCAGCGATGTGGGGTGACTCCAGTGGACTGTTTGAACGCCCGGATGAAGTGCCGGACCGACAATCCGCATTCATCGGCCAGACGGCTCAACGGTAATTCGTCTTTCGTTTCCCGGATTAACTCCTTCACTCGGCGCTCCTGCCATTTCGCCAATCCACCTCGATATTTCTGGCGGCTCACTTGCATCCCGCCGTACCGATACGCGAGGTGTGCAGTCAGAGCTAAGGCAACGTGATCGAGAAAGAACGGATGTGACGCGTCCGGATTCAATGCTGCCGGCAGAAGAGATGACAGGAGATGGTGCACAACCGGATCGTCAACGCTGACTCCGGGTTGGTGACGCAACTCTTCTACGGGCGCTGCGCCCGTAGTTTCAGCAATCGAATCAAGCGATTTCCTCGGCAGGTAGAACATGATCGAGTGATACGGGTCTCGCAGATCCGCGACAGGGTCGGTGCGGAGGTCATAAATCGAGGTCACACCCGCGTGGTAGTTCTGCGGACGAACGTAGCGCCCATCGAAGAAGAGATCGTGATCCGGGCAAGAGCGCAGCTGTAACGCGATCAGGTACGCATCTTCCCAGGGCATAGACGCGGTGCGACCGAAATTTCGATCGTCGCAACGCAGTTCCGTCGCCATCATCGTAGATTTATGAAGCGCTCGAGTGATCAGTGTTGGCGCCTGAGGAGATCGGAATGCTTCAGCGACATGGTTGTGGTAGTTTCCCCTTGCTTTCATCCCACACCCCACATTTCTTGCCCACAATTATATGTTCCAGAAGCAGAGTATTCGTGTCGCTTTCGTGAAAAAGTTGCCCCTTTTTCACAAGACCGGAAGGCCGTAACACGGCACCATCAGGTCATGATCCGCCCGGGAAATGCGTAACGAGGTACTTCAGCACAAGCAACTTACCCCGTGCTTGCAGCTTTTCATGATGCGACTACTGGAGATGATCCTGACTGCGCGGCGCGCGAAGAGCGGGAGATTCCGAGCACAACGGAGGTATTTGCCGCGGCAGCGTGGGAGATGAGCCAACACCTACGAGTGAAATGCGGATAAGGAGGAAGCAATGAAGAATTCGCCAGATACGATCGTACTCATACACGGCCTATGGATGACTGCCTTGAGTTGGGAAAAGTGGGTTGAGCGCTATACCGCGAAGGGATATCGAGTTATCGCCCAAAGCTGGCCCGGCATGGAAGGATCTGTTGAGAGCCTGCGCGCCGATCCATCATCTATCGCGACCTTGGGCATCCAGGACGTGGTCGACCATTATCAACGGCTCATCGAAGGACTCGACGACGAACCGCTCATCATCGGTCATTCGTTCGGCGGACTCATCACTGAAATCCTGCTCGATCGCGGTCTGGGCGCAGCGGGAGTCGCAATTGCACCCGCGCCCGTGAAGGGTATTTACTTCCTGCCGTTCTCAACCTTGAAAGTCACATTTCCGGCGCTGAGCAATCCTGCCAACAATCACCGCGCGATTCCATTGACACCGGAGCAGTTCCACTATGCTTTCACCAATGACATGAGTGAACAGGAATCTCTCGCAGCATATGAGCGTTATGCGGTTCCCGGCCCCGATCACATCTTGTTTCAGGCCGCATTCGCGAACTTCAATCCTCACGCTACAACGGCAGTCGATTTCCAGAATTCGAATCGTGCGCCACTGCTGTTGATCTCGGGCGGAAAGGATCACGTTTCGCCAGCTTCCGTGGTTGAGGTGAATTTCAAGCTCTTCGCCAAGGCGAACGCCATCACCGACTACCACGAGTTTCCCGGCCGCACCCATTTCACTCTCGGCCAACCGGGATGGGAACAGGTCGCAGACTTCGCACTCGACTGGGCGGTACGGCACGCCGACTCGCAAACCGGCTCTGAGTCCGTGAAGACCGCCTGAATGTGCGTAAAATCTATAACTCACTCCCGGAGGAGTTCGCATGCCTCGATGCGCTGTCCTAGTCTTACGTCGCCTTCTGGTCTTGGTGATGTGTTTGTTTGTGCTTGCGTCCGCGAGTGCCAGAGAAGCACCCGGCACTGCGATCCATTCACGCTTTCAGGTGGTGGACGGGATCAAACTGCATTACCTCACCGCGGGCAAGGGACCTGCGGTCATTCTGCTTCACGGCTACACGCAGACCTCACACATGTGGCGGCCGCTGATTCCAATACTCGCTGAGAAATTCACTGTGATCGCGCCCGATCTGCCAGGTATTGGAGACTCCGACATCCCGGAAGGCGGTTCCGATATGAAGACCGCAGCCCAGCGTATTCACGGTCTGGCTGTGGCACTCCACGTTCACAAAGCGCAGGTCGTTGGACACGACATTGGACTGATGGTGGCCTACGCGTACGCCACCCAGTATCCATCCGAGACTGAAAAGCTCGTCGTGATGGATGCCTTTCTGCCCGGCGTACCGGGCTGGGAACTCGCATACAACGACCCGAATCGCTGGCACTTCCGATTCAATGGAAAGTATCCGGAGGCGCTCGTCCGAGGGCGTGAGAGGACTTACTTCGAATACTTCTGGAATGAGTTCGCGGCGGACAAAGATCATTCTTTATCGGAAGAAGACCGGCGGACGTATACAGCAGCCTACTCTCGCCCCGGAAGAATGCATGCGGGATGGACCTATTTCGCATCTTGGCCCGAGACCGGAAAGCAGTTCGCCGAACTCGCGAAAACCAAGCTCACCATGCCCGTGCTCTCCATTGCCGGAGAAAAAGCGAGCGCTCCCATTCTCGGCCCACAGATGCAATCTGTTGCCACGAATGTGAAAGTGGTGATTCTTCCAAACACAGGACATTGGCTGATGGAGGAGCGTCCTGAAGAGACTCGAAGCGCAATTGTGAACTTCCTTAACCAGGCCTCAGGCGAGGATAAATAATGAACAAGTTTGGATGCTTGCTCCTACTGGCAATTTGTCGTGGCGAGGTCGCGATTGCGCAACGAATTCAGGATTTTCGGCTCACCTCCAATGAGATCGCGGCGACCGCATTTAGTAACGACAAAACCGGAAGTTCAGGAGTCGAAGGCATTCGCACGAAGGTTCTTGCGGGAGATCCATCAAAGTCTGGTTTCTATTCAGTCGTGTTGTTCGTGCCGCCAAATACATCTATCCAGCCGCACTCGCACGCCGGGGATCGCGTCGCGGCGGTAATTTCTGGCCACTGGTACATCGGATACGGTTCACGTTTTTCCACCGAGTCATTGAAGGAACTGCCCCCTGGCAGCGTCTACTCGGAACCGGCAAGGCGCAATCACTTCGCCAAAACCGGCAACGTCGCGGTCATCGTCGAGATTTCAGGGTATGGTCCCACCGACACTGTTTATGTGAACCCCGCCGACGATCCCGCAGCGCAGCAAAAACTGACCGGGGCAAAATAATGGTTCTTCGCATTCTCGGTGTTTGTGGAAGCCTGCGCGCCCATTCTTACAATCGAACGGCCCTGAACGCTGCCGTAGAACTTGCACCTGCAGGCTTGACGTTCGATCTGTTCACACCGAAAGACATTCCGCTCTTCAACCAGGACCAGGAAACCAGTCCGCCCGCCTCCGTCTTGGACTTCAAAAACAAAGTGAGAACCGCTGACGCACTCCTATTCGTCACTCCGGAGTACAACCACTCGGTGGCGGGCGTGCTGAAGAATGCAATCGACTGGGGCTCCCGGCCTCCTGCGGAAAATGTGTGGAAAGGGAAGCCGGCGGCCATCATGGGCGCATCTGCTGGACCATTGGGCACGGTGCGAGCACAAGTGCACCTTCGGCAAATTCTATGGGGGCTCAACGTATTCGTGTTGCCGCAACCCGAAGTGCTCATTGCGAACGCGGCGACTCGTTTCGATGAGCATGGAAATCTCACTGATGAGAAGACTCGTGAGTTCGTGGGGCTCTTGATGCGCAACCTGGTGGACTGGACGCGCCGAATCCAGCAATCCCTCGCAGACATTGCTGAAGGAGCGGCCCGGTGAAGGCGGTGCGAATCTCGGAGTTTGGCCCTCCGGAATCTATGAAGGTGATGGATGTACCCGTCCCTTCGCCGGGCGCGGGTGAGGTTCTCGTACGTGTGCGAGCGGCAGGAGTCGGGCCTTGGGATGCGTGGGTTCGATCCGGCAACAGCGCCATGCAGCAGACCTTGCCTCTGACGCCAGGCGCAGACATCTCAGGCGTGGTGGAAGCAATTGGAAGCGGTGTACATTCCTTCCAGGTGGGAGATGAAGTCTTTGGCGCAACGAACCCCGATTTCGTGGGAGGCTATGCCGAGTTTGCGGTCGCCAATGCCGACATGATCGCCTTGAAACCGCGGTCGCTCGACTTTCTTGCAGCGGCTTCCGTCCCCGTCGTAGCAGTAACTGCCCTCCAAATGGTTTTCGAATACGGGAAACTTGCATCTTCACAGTCTGTCCTCATCCTCGGAGGAGCGGGAAATGTGGGCGCTTATGCCGTGCAGCTAGCTAAGAAGGCGAATCTAATGGTCGCAGCCACATGCGACCGCCAAGATGTGGACTTCGTAAAGTCACTCGGAGCAGAGACTGTGATCGAACGCGAACAGCCCTTGGCCGCATTCCTGAAGCCCGTCGATGCGATCATCGACACTGTCGGAGGTGATGCACGCGATCGAGCAGCTGCGGTTCTCAAGCGAGGCGGAACACTGGTATCGAGCGCATCGGCCGTGCCGAAGTCAATATCCGAGCATTTCGGGATCAAGACTGTATTCTTTCTGGTTCAAGTTACGACGGAAAGACTAGCAGTAGTCGGATCGATGTTCGATCGAGGCGAACTCGACACAAACGTCGGGACGGTGCTTCCATTGGGCCAAGCAGTCCGAGCCCATCAGATGCTTGCCGGAGCACCGCATCGTCGCGGGAAAATCGTCCTTCAAATCTGAACACATCAGCCTGCCAGAACGGGTTTAGATCAAGACACCGTCGAGACACGCGTCGCTGCATTCTGACGATGAAGTCGCAATATTTGCGAATGTTCAGGCAGAGCGGAGCGGTTGCTGAGCAGCACCGCTTTCGAGCGGGTGTAGTTGTAGGCTCGTTACAAACCCGGTAGCTAGCCAGTAGTGCCCGAGTTGCGCAACCGGAGCTGCCGTTCCTCAGAAATGTGAGCCTTGTTTTGTCGAATCGCCTCTGAGCATTTTATCGGAGGCATCTTTTGGAGACCGTATGTCCATGCAGAGATTGCGAACAGTTCGACTGGAGCACTGACGCTGGGACAATTCGCGATTCCCTGGTGATCGGCAAATCGAAGTCCCTCAAGGTGGTATGCGATTAATCGTTCTTGCTTTTTTTATTGGCGAGGGGCCCGTCTTCCCATGTGTCGCGAAATGCTTCCAAGTCCGCCGTCGTGATGTCTTCAGGATGCTTCAATCGCGAACCAGTAGCCCATGACAGAAACTGCTTTTCAAGATCGTCTTCAATTTCCCCAGCGTGGACTCGGCCAGATTCTCATTCCGCTTGCTGCTTATGAATCGCGATACCCCGTCTTTCACGCTGATCTTTTCCGGCGCAAGCGCCACCGATTCCCGGTCGCCATTTTGCTTGGACTCGTACTCCGCCTCCAACTCTCGTTTGAAATCTTCTGCCTTTTCCCAGTTCCGAGTTTTTGCGCTCCGGCGAATGAATGGACCGTCAGATTCCAAGAGCCCATTGACCCGCTTCGGGCACTGGCAAGGCTTGTAATTGATGTCGTCAGACGTGCAGGGAGGGTAGTGGCGAGAGTAAATGGAGAGCATGAATTCGGCCTCTTTGCCGAATCCATTGTACGTTTATTGTACTTTTTATGTTTTTATAACTTGTTTATTTATCAATGGTTTACAGTGGTGGAGGCGACGGGAGTCGAACTATTCAGCGTGTTGACAGCACGTAAGTTATTGATTCTTCGTATGGCCAGAGGGGCAAAAAAGGCACCATTGCCGATTCCATTGTACGTTTATTGTACGAAAATCTTTTCGAGTTTTGACCAGTAAGTGGCCTACCACGAGCCGAGTATCCCACAATTCTCTAGGCTCGAGAAACGAAATCTTGCCATCTGTGCGTGCCGGTTCCGG
>Ga0335069_10009271_pt1 | contig 14019 bp, 10 predicted proteins | sample Lox_Sample_11_FD_206714 | JGI IMG/M metagenome (GOLD analysis project Ga0335069, IMG submission 206714) | Soil microbial communities from Loxahatchee National Wildlife Refuge, Florida, United States - Lox_Sample_1.1 | ecosystem: Environmental > Terrestrial > Soil > Wetlands | place: USA... | reverse complement strand
CCGCGATTGGTTTGCATCCGATCCATACGGCAAAGTCATATCACGACGAACAGGAGCTTGGCGGCGGGGAGGCTGCCAAAGCGTTCACGTCGCGCGGCGAGGATTTTGACATGGATTATTATAAAAAGCTCGCGTTGCATCAAAAAACGGTTGCGATCGGCGAATGCGGCCTCGATTATTTCCATTTGAACGAAGACGAGCCGAAAGAAATACAGATGGAGCGCCAGCGCGAAGCATTTGTGAAACAGATCGAACTTGCCCGCGACGTCGATAAGCCGTTAATGATCCATTGCCGCGACGCATTCAAAGATTTAATCGAAATTTTATCTTCCCCGGCATATCCAAAAATCGAAAATCCTGGCGTGGTGCATTTCTTTACGGGAACCACGGATGATGCGGCGAAGCTCCTCGAGCTCGGGTTCTCGTTTACGTTTGGCGGCGCCATCACGTTTCCCTCAAAAAAGAAAAAGAATGTCGACGGAACGCCGGCGGGAGATTATGACGACGTGGTCGGGATGATTCCGATTGATCGGATTCTTTCCGAAACGGACGCGCCCTATGTTGCCCCGGCGCCTTTTCGCGGCAAGAAAAATGAACCGGCATATGTGGTGCACACCGTTGCGAAACTCGCACAATTGAAAGGCGTGCCACCGGAGGAGATGAAAGAGCAGATTCGGAAGAACGCAAAACGCGTTTTTGGGATTTAATAAAAGTTTAATAATCGCACGGGAGCTCGGGGGCATAGGCAAAATGCCTGTTTTGCCTCTATAATACAGAGGTTATGGACGTATACGACCCCAAGCAAATCGAAGCAAAATGGCAGAAAAAATGGATTGACGAGAAGGTTTTTGCCGCAAACGACAACTCTTCAAAGCCAAAATATTATCAGCTCGAAACGTTCCCGTACCCGTCTGCGGCCGGCTTGCATATGGGCCACCCCAAGGGTTACACCGCCGAAGATATTCACGCGCGCTACACGCGCATGGGCGGACGCGCCGGGCAGCCGAAAGAAGTGCTCTACACGATGGGCTGGGACGCGTTTGGATTGCCGACGGAAAATTATGCGATCAAAGTTGGACGAAATCCAAAAGAAATCACCAAAGAGAACACCGACAATTTCCGCCGCCAGGTGCGGATGCTCGGATTTTCGTATGACTGGGATCGCGAGGTGAACACGTCGTCGCCCGACTACTATAAATGGACGCAGTGGCTGTTCATCCAACTGTATAAGAAGGGATTGGCGTATCGTGCAAAATCAAACGTGAACTGGTGTCCCAAGGATCAAACCGTCCTTGCAAACGAGCAAGTGGTTGACGGCAAATGCGAACGGTGCGGCAGCGTGATCGAAGAGCGCCAGATGACGCAGTGGTTTGTGAAGATCACCGATTATGCCGAACGGTTGCTCGAAGACTTGAAAGGCCTCGATTGGCCGTCGTCGACGATCAAGCGGCAGGAGGACTGGATCGGCAAGAGCGAAGGCGCGGAAATTGATTTCCCGCTCACCTGGCCGACGCCAAAAATGGATTTGGTTTTTGCAACGAACAACAAAGGCAAGGTTGGGCGCATGCAGAAGTTATTCAAAGCCGCCGGTTTGCCGATCATGCTCAAAACACCCGAGGATGTCGGCGTGAAAGATTTTGATGTTGTTGAAGACGGAAAAACTCTCGCGGAGAACGCCGAGAAGAAAGCGCGCGCGCTCGCGGAGAAAACGTCGCTGCCGGTTTTCGCCGACGATACCGGCTTCTTCATTGTGGGCGAAGAGATCGATCCGGTGACCGTGAAGCGGAATGCGCTTGGGGGCGTTGATGAGAAGAAGTTGTCCGTAGAAGAAATTGCAACGCGCATGCAGTCCTATTATAAAGACATCGCCAGCCGGCATGGCGGCGCGGTTGATGCCGAGTGGCGGCATGCGTTTTGTTTTGTGACGCCGGAAAAGATTGCCGTATCGAGCGATGCCGTTCGCCCGGTGACGCTCACGGCAGAATCCAAGGGCGCATTCGATCCGACCTTGCCGCTGCGCGGGATGTATATTCCAAAACCGACCGGGAAATACCCCGTCGATGAAACCGAAGAAGAGGAGATGAAGGAGCTGCAGCCGTTGATTGACGGCATTAAGCGGTTATTCACGCCGTCGATCAAAGTGTTCACCACGCGTCCCGACACGCTTTTCGGCGCCACGTATTTGGTGCTCGCGCCGGAACATCCGTTCGTGCAGGCGAGCATCATGCGCAAGGCGCTCGCAAATACCGGCGACGTGAAGAAATATTGCGAGGCGGCGAGCCACAAAACGGAACTCATGCGCAAAGCGGAAGAAAAAGAAAAGACCGGCGTTGAGTTGCAGGGCGTCCGCGCGATCAATCCCGCCACAAAAGAAGAGATTCCAATCTGGGTTGCCGATTATGTTTTGGGTTCGTATGGCACCGGCGCCATCATGGCGGTTCCGGCGCACGACGACCGCGACTTCGCTTTCGCCAAAAAGTTTGAGCTGCCGATCAGGCAAGTGGTGATGCCGCATGTGATCGATCCGGAAAATCCGCCGCGGGAAGGGAAACAGAACACCGCGCGCGACATCATCCATGCGCTCGTGAAGCATCCGAAAGAAAATAAATTCATCGCCCTGCGATCCAAAAAATTCCCGTGGCTTATTCCGGTGACGGGCGGCATTGAGGCGGGGGAAACTCCTGAACAGGCGGCGCTCCGCGAGATTCACGAAGAGACGGGATTTAAAAATGTAAGATTCGTAAAAGAATTTCCGTTCGTCATCTTCGCCGAATTCTATGCCGGCCACAAAGACGTGAACCGGGCCGTCACGTCCCATCTTTTGCTTTTTGAATTAGAGAATCTTGACCAGGACCCGTTGGCACAAGAAGAACAGGAATTGCACGACATCGAATGGCTCGACGCCGAGAACGTCGAACGTTACGCGCCGATGAGCGAAAAAATATTCGTGCCGCGGTGGCTTCGCGAAGGCGATTTTGCGTATGCCGGCGAAGGCACCCTCATAAATTCCGGAGACTTCACAGGCATGGATTCCGAAGACGCCAAATGGAAAATTGCGGAACTCGTGGGCGGCCGCAAGAAGACGCAATACAAATTGCGCGACTGGTCCATTTCGCGCCAGCGATATTGGGCCGCGCCGATCCCGATGATCCATTGCGAAAAATGCGGCATCGTCCCGGTTCCGGAAGACCAATTGCCAGTGCTTTTGCCCGACCTTGAAAACTATCGTCCGCAAGGCGTTGCTCCACTCGCCGGTTCAAAAGAATTCATGCCGGTGAAATGCCCGGAGTGCGGCGGCGCGGCCGAACGCGACCCGGAAACGATGGACACGTTCGTTGATTCGTCGTGGTATTTCTTCCGCTACACCGATCCGCACAACGACGCAAAGATCTTTGATCCGAAAAAAGCCAAGCACTGGCTGCCCGTCGACCTCTATATCATCGGCGCCGAACACACCGTGCTTCATTTGCTCTACGCGCGCTTCATCACCAAGTTCTTCCACGACCTCGGCCTCACGGCGCTCACGGAGCCGTTCACCAAACTGCGCCATCAAGGCCTCATTCTCGCCCATGACGGACAAAAAATGTCGAAGAGCAAGGGGAACGTGGTGAATCCCGACGAAATCGTCGCCGAATTCGGCGCAGACACCACGCGCATGTACCTCATGTTTATGGGAGCCTTTGAAGACGCAACGCCGTGGAGCCCGAAGAGCATGTTGGGCGTTGAGCGGTTCCTCAAACGGATGTGGAGCTATCTTGTGGGCGCCGATGAAGGAAAGCTCGAGAAAAAGACTTTAGAAAAAATTAATGATCCCAATAAAAAAATCCTTTCGCTCGTCCATAAGACGATAAAGAAAGTCGGAGAAGACATCGAGAACTTCAAATTCAACACGGCAATCTCAGCGCTCATGATCCTGCTGAACGAGCTTGAAACCGCCGCGCCGCTCGAAAAATCCGAACGGGAAATGATCGTAAAAATCCTCCATCCGTTCGCTCCGCATATGGCGCAGGAAATCTGGAGCCGCATGGGGCACGAGGCCTATCTCGATTTCGAAGCCTGGCCCCGCTACGACGAAAAGCTTCTCGCCGAAGAAAAGGTTAAAATTATAGTGCAGGTGAACGGGCGCGTCCGCGACGCGATCGAGGCCGATGCAACGGTTACCGAAGACGAGGCAAAAGCGCTTGCGTTTGCGAGCGAGAAGGTGAAGAAAGCGATCGGCGGCGCGACGCCCACAAAGATCATCTACGTCGAAAAGAAATTAGTGAGCATCGTCGTTTAACCATTTTTTAACAACAATGTCCGGACATGGAGACGGGGGAGCCACCTTAGGAGGAAAAATCTGGAGCGTTCTGCTCCTCGTGATCATCGCGGGCGTCATTCTCTATATCTGGAATTCGGGATTATTCGGCAAGGGCGTGCAAGGAGTCGAATCGCTCACTCCGCACCAGGCAACGTCGTCATCGTCAACGGCGGCAACGTCAACCGCCCTGCCGTTCGGACTAGGGTCGCTTTTTGGCCCCGGTTCCCGTCCGAGTCCGCAACCGCCGTCCGGCAGTTCGAATAGCGGCTACTATTATCCGTCATCAACCATCGGCCCAACACCGACCGCGACCGGATCAGGTTATTATCCCGCACCGTACTATGGCCAGCCGCCCGCCGGGTATTCGGCCAGCCAAATTTCTCCCTACTATCGCCAGGTGCTTCTCTCGAGCGTGTATTCCGGCTATGGCATGACGAACGGCCGCATTCTTCTGGGCAGCAATTTGCAGACGAATACCGCGGTCGACGTCACCGGTTGGCGGATCCAAGGCAATCGCGGGAGCGCGTACCTTCCGCAAGCCGTCGCGTTTTACGAGCCTTCGGGTCTTGCGCCGGAACAAGACATTGAGCTCGGTCCTGGCCAATCCATTTATGTTTATTCCCAGCCGGGGTCGATCAATCTTCGCCTCAACGAATGCATCGGCTACCTGCAAACCAATCTGCGGACCGATCCGCCGCTTCCGATCCAGTGCCCCTATCCCGATCGATCACAGCTCACGAACTTGAGCGGCTCGTGCCAAAATTACATCACGTCGATTCCGGCGTGCACGGTTCCCGAAACGTACAGCCCCCAGATTTCGCCGAACGATTATGCGTGCCAACAATATTTGAGCACGATGAATTACACCGGCTGTTTCAACGCGCACGTCCGCGACGCAAATTTCTTGTCGGATCAATGGTGGGTTTGGGTCGGCAGCAATTTCCTCGATCCGTATCACGACGTGGTCACGCTGTACGACAAAAACAATTTAATAGTTGACCAATATACGTATTAGTAGTATAATATCTGACAGTAAGTACACGGCAAGGAGGATTGAAAATGCCGGCGACTTGCCCATGAATTCAAGATTCCACACACCCGAATCGTGGAAATGCTCAAAAAGTGGCACAATACGGATAAAAAATGCGAGGAGGAAAGGTCATGAAACTGAAGCGTTCGAGGAAACCACAGAGGAAGAGCGAGAAAAAAACCTTCATCGACGGAGAGCGCCAGCTCATGTTGCGGCTCTTTATTGAGCAACTCATGAGGCAGTGCGATCTCACGCCGGGCGAGGATCGTACGATTCGGGCGAAATATGGTCTTGCTGGGCCGGTGCTTCAAATTGATGAGATCGCCCAATCATTTGGCGAACCGCCGGCAGTCATCAATAAAGAATGGATCAGCGGCATTGAAAAGATGGCCGATCGGGTCAAGCTCCTCGACGAAATTTCTGGCGAAGGAGGAAGAAAGCTGTTCAGCTTCTTCAGGGAATTAATTCCTTGAAGAATTCACGGAAAGCCAGTGGTCGCCCCTTGCGGACGGCCATTTTTTATTTCCGCTCCGCGAGCATCACCTTGATCGAGCACTGGACGCCCTCGCGCAAAACAATGAGGTCAACTTCGTCGCCGACATTCATGTCTTCGAGATAATCCTGGATGGGATGATCGCGATCGAGGCGCTTGCCGTTGAAGAGCAAGACGATGTCTTTCTCGCGAAGACCGGCTTTGTCGGCCGGGCTTTCGGGCACGACGCCGTGGTCGTGTTCGCTTTCGCGCATCACGAGCGCGCCGTAATCGACGGAGAGATGCATCTTATCTTTCAGATCCTGGTCGATCATCACGTAGCGGACGCCGAGGAGGGGGCGGCGGATGCGGCCGAAGCGGCGGATGTCGTCGAGGTCGCGCCGCGCGGCATTGACGGGGATTGCAAAGCCGATACTGTGCGCGCCGGAAACGATCGCCGCGTTCACGCCGATCACGAGGCCGTCGGAATCAACGAGCGGTCCGCCGGAATTACCAGGATTGATTGCTGCATCCGTTTGGATGAGGCCGCGCATTTCCTGCGCCGGCGCGTCAGGTTCGGCTTGCGCGGTGATCGAGCGCGAGAGGCCCGAGACGATGCCGAGCGAGACGGTGTTGCGGAACACGCCGAGCGCGTTGCCGATGGCGATGAGGCTCTGGCCCAGTTCGAGCTTGGTTGCGTCGCCGAGGTTGAGATAGGGGAGGTTGCCCGCTTCGATTTTCAAAATGGCAACGTCGTTGATCGGGTCGCGGCTCAAAATTTTTGCCGGGAAGGTGCGGTTGTCGTTCAGGATGACGGTGTACTCCGCCGCTGCGTCGCTCACGACATGCTTGTTTGTCATCACGAGGCCGCCTGCGTCAACGATGAATCCCGATCCGCCGCCAACTTGCACCATGCCGTTCTTGTCGGCAAGCGATTCCGGGACGGAGGGATACAATTCTTTGGGCATTTCCTTTTCCAGGTCAGCGAGCTTTTTTGAAATGGCGATCGAAACGACGGCGGGCATGACCCGTTTGATGATTTTAATGACGCGGCGGTCGTCCATGAAATTAAGTTTAGCACACGATGTGGGCTGTATGCGTCCTGATTGCGGAGGAGGCGGATGGACTACTTTAGAACCTCGATAGAAATTACCTCTGCTAGTTAAGGGAACAATTACAGTTACGCTTAATGGTTTTTTGTAAATTTCTCCAACGGCACCGACATTTTCCATGCAAGTTCGAATAATGACCGGAACGTATCGGCAACCTCCTTGCTTTCGATGACGACTGCGAACAGCTCTTTTTTAATGGAAAGGATCGCGACCTGATCGCCATAAATCGCGCCATCGATGTAGAGGTCGAATTCTTTGGGAACGACGCGGCCTTCGTAGTTGCGCCCGACGGCGGCGTAGCCAAAATCGAGATCTTTCGGATCTTCAGTGAGAAGGTCGCGGACATGGATATCCTGCGATTTGATGATTTCCTTTAATTTGTCCGCGCGGCCTACGAATACCTCGGAGAGATTTTTGAGCGAGCCGAAAAGGGAAACCGACGGGCTTTGATAAATTTCGTCATACACCTTCTCGATGCCATTGCGCCCTTCATAGATCCTGATTTTCGGTTTGATTTTTGATGCCGCCATCCTGGCTTGAAGGAGCGGCAATGTCTGTTCGAGAAGGTCTTCTTTTTCCTTTAATGCCCGCAGGAGAATATCCGGCTTCTCGGCGGCATAAAACGCGCGGCGATTATGATGCGTTTTGATGGCGAAATTTTTCGCATAGAGTTGTTCGAGGATGACGTACGCCGTCGGGCGCTTGATGCCAGCTTTTTTGGCGATCTCGTGCACCTTTTCGCTGCCAAGATCGAGAAGTGCCAGATATACTTTTGCCTCTTTTTCATCGAGGCCGACTTTTGTGAGGATTTCCTCTAAGTTCATGATTTTGGGGTTTGGTTATCCACAGGAAAATTGCGCGTCATTTTGAAGCAGTTGGCAACGAATCGTGGAGCTTGTCGTCAATTTTTGACATCAGACAACACTTGGGTGCATCTCGAAAATTATTTTCGCTTTTATGCTATGGCTTTTTTGGCTTTATGTCAAAGATTATGACAACGATCTAAAAATGCATCATAAAGCCCTTGATATAAAGAAAATTTTACGATTATAGCTATTGACAATAAATCCAGAGGATATATTTTGAACATGAAACGAACATGCAAGACTTATTTTTCATAGCCGTCGTCGTCGTGTTTTTTGCGCTGTGCCTTCTCTATGTGAAGGCCTGCGAAAAACTATAACCATGGCCACTATCATTATCGGCATCATTGCGGTCGGGCTCATCGTGTACCTTTTTTGGTCGATGATCCGTCCGGAAAATTTTTAAACCACCATGCCTCTTATCGATTGGCTCCAACTTGGCATCTATATTGCGGTAATCGTTGTGATCACGAAATATCTCGGCGCGTATTTGGTGCGCGTGCTTGATCCGGACGGCAAGACATTCCTCGACAAGCTCATGAAACCGCTTGAGCGGTTGACGTACCGGCTGTTTGGCATCGATCCGCACAAAGAGCAGAACTGGAAGCAATATACGGTTGCCATGCTGCTTTTCAGCGCGGTAAGCCTCTTCTTCACTTACATCATCCTGCGTATCCAGCAATGGCTTCCGCTCAATCCGCAGGGATTGCCAAACCTGAGTCCGCATCTCGCGTTCAATACCGCGGTGAGCTTCACGACGAACACGAACTGGCAGAGCTATGCCGGAGAAGCGACGATGTCGTATTTCTCGCAGATGGTTGCGCTCGTGATCCATAACTTCGTGTCGGCGGCGACCGGCATCGCGCTCGCGGCGGCTTTGGTACGCGGCATTGCGCGGCACACGGCGACAACGATCGGCAATTTCTGGACCGACCTTACCCGCACGACGTATTATCTCCTGCTCCCGATCGCATTCGTATTTGCCGTTGTTCTCGTGGCACAGGGCATTCCGCAGAATTTCCATCCGTATACAACGGCAAACGTCGTACAACCGACAAGCGCCGCAAGTACGCAATCGATCCCGCAAGGGCCGATCGCGTCGCAGGAGGCCATCAAGATGATCGGGACGAACGGCGGCGGTTACCTGAATGCCAACTCTGCCGCTCCGTATGAAAATCCGAATGGCCTTTCGAATTTCCTTGAGATGTTCGGCATCATCGGCATCTCAAGCGCGCTCACGTACTACTACGGACGCATGGTGAAGAATCAAAAGCATGGCTGGGCGATATGGGCCGCCATGCTCATCGTATTCCTCGTCGGATTTTTTGTTGCATACCATTATGAGCAAGCGGGTAATCCTATCCATCAGCAATTGGGCGTCGCGGCTCAAGATGGGAATATGGAAGGCAAGGAGGTTCGGTTCGGCATTTTCAACTCGTCGCTTTTCGCGACGCTCACCACCGACGCGTCGAATGGCGGCGTAAATTCCATGCACGATTCGTTCACGCCGCTTGGCGGCATCGTGCCGCTCGTGAACATGGAGCTCGGTGAGATCATTTTTGGCGGCGTAGGATCGGGACTCTACGGCATCATTGTTTTTGCCATTCTTGCGGTGTTCATCGCCGGACTCATGATCGGACGCACGCCGGAATATCTCGGCCAAAAAATCGAAGCGTACGACGTAAAAGTGTCCATGCTTTCGGTACTCGCGCCGGTGTTCACCATCCTCGGATTTACGGCGCTTGCGGCGACGACGCAATGGGGGCTCGCAGGATTGAATAACGCCGGACCGCACGGGTTCAGCGAGATCCTCTACGCTTTCAGCTCGGCAACGGGCAACAACGGGAGCGCCTTTGCGGGGCTCACGGCTAATGCCATGTGGTATGACACGACGCTTGGCCTCGCGATGTTCTTCGGACGATTCATCACCGTGATCCCCGTCATGGCGCTTGCGGGATCGTTTGCACAGAAGAAACTCGTGCCGCAGGGCCAGGGGTCGTTCCCAGTGACCGGGCCGATCTTCGTGATTCTTTTGATCGCGGTCGTGCTCCTTGTCGGAGCCCTCACGTTCTTCCCGGCGCTCACGCTCGGACCCATCGTCGAGCACTTCCTCATGCATTCAGGAACATTATTCTAATCAACTACCATGGCCATCAAACAACAGCGCAGCATATTCGATACGACCATCATCATCCCTGCGATCAAAGGTGCCTTCTTGAAGCTTGATCCGCGCCGGATGGTGAAAAATCCTGTCATGTTCGTGACGATGATCGGTGCGATCGTAACGACCATTGAGATCTGGCTGAGCCATGAGCCGCAGGGTTTTGTGATCCAAATCGCCCTATGGCTTTGGTTTACGGTGCTTTTCGCGAACTTCGCGGAGGCGATGGCGGAAGGTCGCGGCAAGGCGCAAGCGGACGCGCTCCGCAAATCGAGGACCCAGCTTTTTGCGATGCGGTTCAAGCACGACGGCGAGCTCGAAAAGATCGGCGCGGAACTTTTGCGGAAAGGCGATATTGTTCTCGTCGCGGCAGGCGATACGATCCCGGGCGACGGCGAGATCGTCGAGGGCGCGGCGACGGTTGACGAATCGGCGATCACCGGGGAATCGGCTCCCGTTATCCGGGAAGCGGGCGGCGACCGGAGCGCGGTCACCGGCGGTACGAAAGTGCTCTCCGACCAGATCAAGGTGCGCATCACCGCGAATCCCGGCGAGAGTTTCCTGGATCACATGATCACGCTCGTCGAAGGCGCGAAGCGCCAGAAAACGCCGAACGAGATCGCGCTCACGATCCTGCTCTCGGCGCTCACGATCATCTTCATGGTGGTCATCATCACGCTCCTGCCGATGGGCATCTACGCCGGAACGACGTTCTCGATCACCGTTCTCGCCGCGCTCCTCGTCTGCCTTATTCCCACAACGATCGGCGGTTTGCTTTCCGCGATCGGCATTGCGGGCATCGACCGGCTCGTGCAGCATAACGTACTCGCGATGAGCGGCCGGGCAGTCGAAGCGGCGGGCGACGTGGACGTGTTGCTCCTCGATAAGACAGGGACGATCACGCTTGGCAATCGTCATGCGACAGAATTCATCCCAGCTCCGGGCGTCATCGTCGAAGAGCTGGCGGACGCGGCCCAGCTTGCGTCGCTTGCCGACGAGACGCCCGAAGGCCGGAGCATCGTCGTCCTTGCGAAGCAGTTCGGCATCCGCGAGCGCGAGATCCACGAGATGCCGTCCGCCACCTTCGTTCCGTTTTCGGCGCAGACGCGCATGAGCGGGCTCGATATGGAATTCACGAAATACCGCAAAGGCGAAGCGAATGCGATCCGCCATTGGTCGCGCGGAAAGTTCGCGCAAGATACCGAGATGGAAGTGGAGCGGATCGCGAAAGCAGGGGGTACGCCGCTCGTCGTCGCGACCCACGACAAGATCCTCGGCGTTATTTATCTGAAGGATGTCGTGAAGGGCGGCCTCGTCGAACGGTTCAATCTGTTCCGCGAGATGGGCATCAAGACGATCATGATCACGGGTGACAATCCGCTCACGGCCGCCGCGATCGCCAAAGAAGCGGGTGTGGATGATTTTCTCGCCGAAGCGAAACCGAAGGACAAACTCGATCTCATCCGCAGGGAACAGGCAGGAGGCCGCCTCGTCGCCATGACGGGCGACGGCACGAACGATGCGCCCGCGCTCGCGCAAGCCGATGTCGGCGTCGCAATGAACACGGGCACGCAAGCGGCGAAAGAAGCAGGTAACATGGTCGATCTCGATTCGAATCCGACAAAGCTCATCGAGATCGTCGAGATCGGCAAGCAGATGCTTATGACGCGCGGAGCGCTCACGACCTTCAGTATCGCGAACGATGTCGCGAAATATTTCGCGATCATTCCGGCCATGCTCCTCGCCACCTTCCCGGCGATCGCGCCCCTGAACGTCATGCATCTTACGAGTTCCTACAGTGCCGTGCTCTCCGCAGTCATCTTCAACGCGATCATCATCATTCTCCTGATTCCGCTCGCATTAAAAGGCGTAAAGTTCCGGCCGCTGCCTCCCGCGACGGTCTTGCGCCGGAATCTTATCATTTACGGGCTCGGCGGTATCATCGCTCCGTTTATCGGCATCAAACTCATCGACCTCGCGATAACCGCGCTTCACCTCGTCTAAATCCATGAAAGAATTCCTGAAACAAATTCGAATATCGGTCGTCGCGACGCTCGTCTTCGCGGTCATCCTCTGCGGCGTCTATCCACTCGCCGTATGGGCGTTCGGGCAAGCGCTCTTCCCGTGGCAGGCGAACGGCAGTTTGATCACAGATGCGAGCGGCACCGTGATCGGATCCGCGCTCATCGGGCAGAATTTCAGCGGGCCGCAATATTTCGAGCCGCGTCCTTCGGCGGCAGGAGCGGGCTACGATCCTACCGCGTCCGGCGGAACAAATCTGGGGCCGACCTCGCAGAAACTTGCGACGATGATCCAGCAAAATGTTGCCGCTTACCGCGCGGAGAATGGCTTGTTTTCGAGTACGCCCGTCCCGGCCGATGCGGTCACCGCATCGGGAAGCGGCCTTGATCCGGAGATCAGCATTGCGAACGCCGCGATCCAAGCGCCGCGCGTTGCGAAGGCGCGGAATATCCCGCTCTCCGAGGTGGAATCCTTGATCGAGGCGAATACCGACGGCCGCAGCTTGGGCGTTTTCGGCGAGCCGGGCGTGAACGTCGTCACGCTCAATCTCGCACTTGATAACCAATACCCGGTGCATAACTAGCGCCGGAGCGATATGATTGAGCCATGGCCTACCATCAAACTCCTGATGATTTTTTACAGTTGATCGAGACCGGCGAGCGGGGCAAGCTTAAGATTTACCTCGGCTCCGCGGCGGGCGTCGGCAAGACCTACCGCATGTTGCAGAAGGGCAAGTCGCTTCAGGAAGCGGGCGTTGACGTGGTGATCGGCTACATGGAACCGCACGAGCGTCCCGATACGATCGCACAGGCGAAAGGATTGGAAGTCGTGCCGCCGAGGATCGTGAAGCACGGCAATCTTGAACTCAGGGAAATGGATCTCGCGGCCGTCCTCAAGCGCCGTCCGACCGTAGCGTTGGTCGATGAGCTTGCGCACACGAACGCTCCGGGCGGTAAACATGAGAAACGTTATGAAGACGTGGAAGACCTCCTTAATGCGGGAATCAGCGTCATTACGACGCTCAACGTCCAGCATCTCGAATCGCTCTATAATATCGTGGAAAAAGCCACAGGGGTGAAAGTGGCCGAGCGCATTCCGGATTCCATCGTGTCGCAAGCCGATCTTATTACGAATGTCGATATCGAGGCCATGGATCTTATCGAGCGCCTGCGGGCGGGAAAGATCTACAAGCCCGACCGCATCGACACGGCGCTCAATAATTTCTTCACGATCGAGAATCTCACGCGCTTGCGGGAACTCGCTTTGAGCGAAACGGCGAATCTCTTGGACAAACGGCAGCGCGAAAAGTTCCACGCCGATGCGAAGCCCAGCGCGCTCAACAAGATCATGGTTCGCATCCGTGGCGGGGAGCAGAACAGCGAAGAGATCTTGCGGGCAGCCTCGCGTTTGGCTGCGCAGCTCAATGCCGCATGGTACGTGGTACATGTTCTTACCGCCGCCGAAGAAAGCAGGGCGCTTTCCCCGGTTCGCGATGAAACTGCAAAAATCCTTGGGCTTGCGAAAAGCATGGGCGCGGAAACGTTCACGTTAAAGGATGATAATGTTGCACAGGCATTGATCCAATTCGTCCGCGCGAACGGCATTACTCATTTGGTGCAGGGGCATCCGATGCCAAAGCGGGGGCTTGCGAAATTTAAGAGATCAGTAACCGAAACGCTTGTCGAAAAATTGCCGGACGTGCATATCGTCATGATCTAAATGAGAAAACATTATCAAAGAGCCGTTATCGAGATCGGTTTCATCGTATTTCTCTTTTATTCCAATCTTTTAATGGGTGAGTTTACGCAATCGGGCAAGGGACAAAGCCATGGATTCATATGGGCCGTCCATGATATTTTTACGGTATCCAATTTTGTTATCGCGGTGACCGCTGCGCTGATCGGATATATCACTTTCGAATTCTTGCGAAAGATATTTTAAGCACCTTTTATATCAAAAGTTCGGCCGTCCTCCCGCCAAAGGTGAGTCGGTCGCTACGATACATCCTCCCGCCCAATACCACAATCGGATACCATCAGGTATCCGATTTTGCTAGCGG
>Ga0335069_10009270_pt1 | contig 14020 bp, 12 predicted proteins | sample Lox_Sample_11_FD_206714 | JGI IMG/M metagenome (GOLD analysis project Ga0335069, IMG submission 206714) | Soil microbial communities from Loxahatchee National Wildlife Refuge, Florida, United States - Lox_Sample_1.1 | ecosystem: Environmental > Terrestrial > Soil > Wetlands | place: USA... | reverse complement strand
TCACGCTTTCAACCTGGACCTTGGCCATGCGCTCGGCGGCGTCCACCGCGAGGCGAACGGCGGCCTCGGCCTCGTCCATGTCGATGACCACGCCGCCCTTGATGCCGCGCGAGCGCTGGTGGCCGATGCCGAGAATGCGGGTGCGATGGGTGCGGCCGCGCAGCAGGTCGGAGGGCTCGGCGGGCACCAGCTTGGCGATCAGACAGACCACCTTGGAGGCGCCGACGTCGAGCACGCAGAGGATCGAGCTCTTGCGGTTGGAGATCGGCTTGATGCGAGGCAGATGGACGGAAGCGATCATGAATGCGCTCCCTTGCCGTGAGAGCGGGCGGCCTCGCGCGCGGCGGCGGCCTCTTCCGTCAGGCGGACATACATCTTTCCGGGAATGCGCAGGTCGAGCGACACGACGTCCTTTTCGAGGACGCTGGCCTCGCGTTCGAGTTTCGCCAGCAGGACCACCGCCGCCTTGGGATTGGCCTCGGGCAGCAGCACGTCGACGCCGGATTTCATCTTGAGCGTCCAGCGGCGCTTGGCCACCAGAATGCCGGCGCGAATCTTGTCGCGGGCGTCGCCGGCGGCGTCGAGCAGACCAATATATTCGCCGATTCGCTCATTGGCGCCCTCGCCGACCACGAAGGGCAGGCTTTCGAATTTCGGATTGTTCAGCTTGTCGATCGGCGCGCCGTCGGCGGCGATGATCGAGACCGCCCCGTCCTTCTGCCACAGGCCAAAAGGACGCCGCTCGGTGACCGAGATCACCAGCCGATCGGGAAAGAATTTGCGGACGCCGACATTCTTGATCAGCGGCAGCGCCATCAGCTTGCTGCGCATCTCGGCGGCGTCAAGGAACAGCAGCGACTGCCGGGGATCGACTCCGGCGACGTCTAGAATTTCCTTCTCGCTCACCTCGTTCTGGCCGGAAATGGTGACCGAATCGATCCCGAAGCCGAGCGCGCGGGCGATCTGGTCGCGCGGGGCGCCGTAATCCTTGACGTAATCGGCATATTGGCCGCCCGCCATGGCCCCGAGCAGGCCGGCGCCGGCAAGAAAGGCGATGGCCAGAGCCGAACCGAGGCCCGGCAGACGCAGGAAGGCGACGAGAGCGCCGTCATCGCGGCGGAAACGAACGATGCGGCGGGAAAAGGACTTGGGCGCCTTGCGCCGCGCCTGAAACAGATGAAAGCCGTGGAACGGCCCCGCCCCCGCGCCGGCGAGCGCGGCGCGCGGCGACGCAAGGGCTGGGTTAAGCCCGTCTACCGATCGCAGGAGGCGTCTTCCACCATCCATTTTACAAGCTCACCGAACGTAACGCCGGCAAAGGCGGCCAATTCCGGCGCAAGGGAGGTCTCGGTCATTCCCGGCTGCGTATTGACTTCCAGAACAACGAGTTCTCCCGTTCCACCGGGAGTGTCGTCATAGCGGAAATCAGTTCGGCTTACGCCGCGGCATCCGAGCGCCCTGTGCGCCTTCAAGGCCAAATCTTGGACAATTTGGTAAATATTTTCTTTAACTTTTGCGGGAAGTTCGTGAATAGAGCCTCCAGGCTTGTATTTCGCGTCGAAGTCGTACCAACCGCCGCCCGCCGCCTTGATCTCGATGACGTCGAGCGCGCGATCGCCCATCACCGCGCAGGTCAGTTCGCGCCCGGCGACATATTTTTCCGCCAGCATCAAGTCGCCGTAGGACCAGTCCGGGCGCAGCAGGTCCTGCGGCGGATGGGGCGCGTCCTTCGGCACGATGAAGACGCCATAGGACGAGCCTTCGCTGACCGGCTTCAGGACGTAAGGCGGCGGCAGGACATGAGTTTTGGCGGCCTCGAAACGGCTGACGACCTTGCCGGGGGCGACCGGCACGCCGGCCGCCGCCATCACCAGTTTGGCCTTGTCCTTATGGGCGGCGAGCGCCGAGGCCAGCACGCCGGAATGGGTATAGGGGATGCGCAGAAACTCCAGCACGCCCTGAATGATTCCATCCTCGCCGCCGGGGCCGTGCAAGGCGTTGAGCGCTGCGTCAGGTTTGAGCTTAGCCAGAACTTCCGCTACGTCGCGGCCGACATCGACCCGCGACACCAGAAAACCTTCGCCTTCGAGCGCTCTGGCGCAAGCTTCGCCCGAGCGCAAGCTGACGCTGCGCTCGCTGGAGAAGCCGCCCATCAGAACCGCGACATGTTTGGTCATTTTTTCGCCCTCGCAATGACGCCGGCTGGAGCCTCACGGCGTCACGTTCTTCACGCCGATCCGCTTGATTTCCCATTGCAATTCGACGCCGGTCGCCGCTTTGACGCGGGCGCGGACCTCCTCGCCGAGATTTTCGATGTCCGCCGCCGTCGCCTCGCCGCGATTGATCAGGAAATTGCAGTGCAGTTCCGAGACCTGGGCGTCGCCGACCACCAGGCCGCGACAGCCGGCGCGGTCGATCAATTGCCACGCCTTTTCTCCCTGCGGGTTCTTGAAGGTCGAGCCGCCAGTCTTTTCCCGAATCGGCTGCGCCTTTTCCCGCGCCTCGGTGATCCGATCCATTTCGGCCAGAATTTCCGCGGGATCGCCGGGCCGGCCCTGGAACAGGGCGCTGGTGAAGATGATGTCATCCGGCGCACCGCTGTGGCGATAGGTCATGCGCAGGTCTTCGACCGCGAATTCGACGATCTCGCCCTTGCGGTTCACGCCGCGCGCGCAAACGAGGACGTCCCTGGTTTCGCCGCCATGGGCGCCGGCGTTCATGCGCAGGGCGCCGCCGACGGCGCCGGGAATGCCGCGGAAAAAGGCGAGACCGCCGATTCCCGCCTCGGCCGCCGCCTTGGCGAGCCGCATGTCGGGAACCGCGGCGCCGACCCGCAGCCGGCAACCCTCTTCAACCGCAATTTCGCCAAAAGCCTTGCCGCCGAGCCGGATGACCACGCCTTCGACGCCGCCATCGCGCACGATCAGATTGGAGCCGAGGCCGATCGGCGTGACCGGCACATCGGCGGGCAGATTTTGCAGGAAATAGGCGAGGTCCGCCTCGTCCGCCGGGCTGAACAAAAGCTCGGCCAGGCCGCCGACCCGGAACCAGGTGAAGGGCGCGAGTTCGGCCTTGGGCGCGAGGCGGCCGCGCAAATCGGGCGCCGCCTGCGCGACTCGCGTGGCGAGATCGGGCAAGCCACTCATATAAAAGCGCCCTCCAGCCATTTCGCCAACGCCTCATGGCCGCGCCGCGCCGTCTCCTCGCCGAATTGCGCCGCCTGTTTGCGCAGAGTCGCGGGGCGGACGCCGGCCTTGGACAATTCGACCGTATGGCCGATCAGCCAGCTTTCGAGTTTGTCCGGCTCGACCTCGACGTGGAATTGCAGGCCGAGGCCGTAATGTTCGAGCGCGAAGGCCTGGTTGGGGCAACATTCGGTGAAGGCGAGCCGCACCGAACCGCGCGGCAGGTCGAAATTGTCGCCGTGCCAATGCAGCACCGGCTGATCGGCGAAAGGCGCCAGCGCCGAGGCGAGGCCGGTCGGCGTGAGGCTTAGCGGCGCATAGCCGATTTCCTTGGTCGGTCCCGGCCCGACCCGCGCCCCGAGCGAGGCCGCCATCAGCTGGGCGCCGAGGCAGACGCCAAGCGTCGGCTTTTTGGCGCGCAGCCTTTCGCCGATCGCGGAGGTTTCCTCGACGAGCCAGGGATAGGCCTCGACCTCATAGACGCCGATCGGTCCGCCGAGCGCCACCAGAAGCTCGCAGGACTCGATATCCTCCGCCGGCAGGGGGCCGTCGCCGATATCGTGATAGTGAAATTCAAAACCCAGCTCGGGCAGCAGACGCTCCAGAACCCCCAAGCCCTCGAAGGCGACATGGCGCAAGGCAAGGCATCTTGGGCTCATGCGGCGTCTCCGGCGGCGAGCTGGCCCGGCAGCGCATAGGCCCATTGGGTGATGTTGCCGGCGCCGAGCATCACGACATAATCGCCGGGCGCGGCCAGTCCACGGACGATGTCGGGCAGGTCGTCGGGGCTCGGCAGGGTGAGCGCCTGGCGATGGCCATGGGCCTTGATCGCCGCCACCAATGCGTCCTTGTTGACGCCCTCGATCGGCGCCTCGCCCGCCGCATAGACATCGGCGACAATCACCACGTCGGCGTCATTGAAACAGGTTGCGAACTGGTCGAACAGGCTCTGCAGGCGGGTGTAGCGGTGTGGCTGGGCGACCGCGATCACCTTGTGCGGCGTGGAGGCGCGGGCGGCGCGCAGCACCGCGGCGATCTCCACCGGATGATGGCCGTAATCGTCGAAAATGGCGACGCCGTTCCAGTCGCCGGCGCGGGTGAAGCGGCGCTTGACGCCGCCAAAACCCGCGAGCCCCTTGCGGATGTTCTCGACGCTCACCCCGAGCTGATGCGCGACCGCGATCGCGGCGGTGGCGTTCAGCGCATTGTGATGGCCAGGCATCGGCAGGGTCAGATCAGCGAGAACCTCCTCGCGGCCCTGGGCGCGGTCACGCAGGGTGACGCTGAAGCGTGAGACGCCGCCGGTGAGGTCGATATTGGAGAGGCGGGCGTCGGCCTGCGGATTCTCGCCATAGGTGACGACGCGGCGATCCTCGATCTTGCCGACCAGCTCCTGCACCGTCGGATGGTCGAGACACATCACCGCGAAACCATAGAAAGGCAGGTTTTCGACGAAAGCGCGGAAGGCTTCCTTGATGGCGTCATAGGTCTTGAAATGATCGAGATGTTCGGGGTCGATATTGGTGACCACCGCGACATCGGCCGGCAGTTTCAGAAAGGTGCCGTCGCTTTCGTCGGCCTCGACCACCATCCAGTCGCCGCCACCGAGCCGGGCGTTGGTGCCATAGGCGTTGATGATGCCGCCATTGATCACGGTCGGGTCAAGGCCGCCGGCGTCGAGCAAAGTTGCGACCAGCGAGGTGGTGGTGGTCTTGCCATGGGTGCCGGCGATGGCCACGCATTGTTTCAGCCGCATCAGCTCGGCGAGCATTTCGGCGCGGCGCACCACCGGCAGGCGTTTTTCGCGGGCGGCCGCGAGTTCGGGATTGTCGCGCTTGATCGCGGTCGAGACCACCACCACCGCCGCCTCGCCGAGATTGCGGGCGTTGTGGCCGACGAAGACCCGGGCGCCCTTCTCGCGCAGCCGCTTGACATTGGCGTTGTCGGAGGCGTCCGACCCCTGGACGTCATAGCCGAGATTGAGCAGCACTTCGGCGATGCCCGACATGCCGATGCCGCCGATCCCGACGAAATGGATGGGGCCCAGTTTGCTCGGCAGTTTCATTCTTTTTCTCCGAAAGGCTCAGGCGGCCGAAGTCAGAAAGGTGGACAGGATCAGGTCGGTGTCCTGCGGCCGCGCGCCAAGGCCGGTGAGCAAAGCGTGAACCTGCCCGCGATGATGGGTCTGGTGATTGAACATGTGGGCGACAGCGATCCAGCGCGGGCGGCGAACCGCGCCGCCCATCAGCCCGGACACCCAGACCAGGTCGCCGTCGAGATCGCCCGCCCTGAGTCCATCGGCCCAGCCGATGATCCTTTCGTCCAACTCGACGCGGCGCCGGGTCAGCACATCCCAGTCGGCGACGTCGTCGAGGCCGGGAAAGGGCGTCGCCGGGCGCGCGACATCGGCGAGCCGGCTCATCCACATCGCATCCGCCCACAGCAGATGATTGAGAGTCGCGTGGACGGATTTGAAGAAGGCGCCACGGTCCTCGCGCCGTTGCGCGTCGGTCAGGGGCGCGGCGGCCGTGAAGAGGCTTTCGTTCTGCCAGCGATTGTAGCGGGCGAAGATTTTCGCATAAGCGGGATCGATCATGGGCCTCGCGCCTCGCGAACGGGCCGACTACAGGCCGGCGGTCTTGAGGGCGAGATCGGCCAGGCGTTCGGCGGCGTTGGGAATGCCTGCGCTCTTGGCCGCTTGCGCGCGCCGCGTCAAGTCTTTTGGGTCGGCGAGCGCCTGCGCGAGGCGCTGGCTGAGCCATTCGGGCGTGAATCCGGTCTGGCGGATCACTTCCGCCGCGCCAGTCTGGGCGAGATGGGCGGCGTTGGCGGCTTGGTCGGCGTCGAGCGCATGGGGGAATGGCACCAGGATCGACGGCCGGCCGATCACCGCCAACTCCGACACCGTCGAAGCGCCGGAGCGCGCCAGCACCAGATGGGCTTGCGCCATCCGCATCGGCAGGTCCGGAAAGAAAGGCGCCGCCTCGAAGGCGACGTTCAGGCGCCGGTAGGCCTCTTCGACGCGGGCGAGGTCCTCGCTGCGCGCCTGCTGCGTGACCACCAGCCGCGCGCGCTGGTCGGGCCTCAGCAGGCCGATGGCGGCAGGCGCGACGTCCGACATGATTCGCGCGCCCTGCGAGCCGCCGGTGACCAGCAGACGCAGCTTGCCGTCGGCGAAATCGGGATAAGGCAGCGCCGCCGCCTCCAGCACCTGGGGACGGACCGGATTGCCGACCTGAACCACGCGGCCGCGCAGGGCCTCGGGAAGGCCTTCGAGCGTCGGGAAGCCACAGGCGATGGTTTGGGCGCGCTCGGCGAGAAAACGGTTGGCGCGGCCCATCACCGCATTCTGCTCGTGCAGGATCAGCGGAATCTTGCGCAAACTCGCGGCCAGCGCCGGCGGAACAGTCGGATAGCCGCCAAAAGTCACTACCACCCGCGGCTTGATCTTGCCCAGCAGGCCATAGGCCTCGACAACGCCCTTGAACAACACCAGCGCCGCCCTGGCCTTGGCGACGGCGCCCGCCGAGGTGGGCGTCGCCGAGGCGATTTCGTGGATTTCTTCGGCTGGAAAGTCGCCGCCATATTTCAGGGCGCGCTCGTCGGTGGCGAGTCGCACCTGGGCGCCGCGCGCGATCAACGCGTGCGAAAGCGCCTGCGCCGGAAAGAGATGGCCGCCGGTGCCCCCGGCGGCGACCAGCACGAGATTGTCGGCGCTCATTCGGCGGGAACCCCCAGCGGCGCTTCAGGTGAGGCGGCGACGCCGCGCTCGAAGATCAGCTCCGATTTCGGCCGCTTGCGGGTGACGGCGAGCAGGAAGCCCATGGTGATTCCGAGCGAGATCAGCGACGAGCCGCCATAGGAGATGAAGGGCAGGGTCATGCCCTTGGCGGGCATCAGATGCAGATTGACCGCCATGTTGATCGAGGCCTGGATGCCGAACAACAGAGCGAGGCCGGCCGCCGCGAAACGGCAGAACGGGTCTTCGTTGCTCGCCGCCTTGAGCAGGGTCCGCAGCACGATGAAGGCATAGAGCCCGACGATGACCATGCAGAACAACAGGCCGAATTCCTCGCCGGTGACCGCGAAGATGAAGTCGGTGTGGGAATCGGGCAGGATCTGTTTCAGCACGCCCTCCCCCGGCCCCTTGCCGAACCAGCCGCCGGAAATGAAACTGTCGAGCGCGGTGTCGACCTGGAAGGTGTCGGCTATGCCGCCGGTCTGGCTCGGATCGAGAAAATGCATGATGCGGGCGCGCACATGCGGCACGAATTTATAGGCGAGCAGAACCGCGGTGACGGCGGCGCCGCCGAGGCCGCCGAGCCAGAACCAGTGCAGGCCGGCCATGAAGAACATCAGTCCCCAGACCAGCGAGATCAGCATGGTCTGGCCGAAGTCCGGCTGCAGGATCAGCGGAATGACGGTGACCGGAAACAACAGGATGCCGAGCCAATTGCCCGGCACGTCGCGCCGCTTGGCGCCCTCCGAAATCGCCCAGGCGGCCAGCACGACAAAGGCGGGTTTCAGGAATTCCGAGGGCTGGACGCCAAAGATCCAGCGCCGCGCGCCCTTGACCTCATGGCCGAACAGCAAGGCCGCGAAGACCAGTCCCATCGACAAGATGTAAAAGACAAGGGCGGTGCGCCGCACATGGCGCGGCGACAGGAAGGACAGCCCGAACATCAGGGCCAGCGTCGGGATCAGGAATTCGACCTGCCGGTTGACGAAATGGAAGGTCGGCAGATGCAGCCGGTCGGCGACCGGCGGGCTCCCGGCCATGACCAGGACCAGGCCGAGCACGATGATGGCGCCGATGCCGGCAAGCAGCCAGCGATCCACCGTCCACCACCAGTCGGCCATCGCCGAACGTTCAGCGCGAGAGACCATCGGATCCTCCCTCAACCCTTCTTCGTGGCGGGCGCCCTGTTCAGAACAGGGCGCCCTGAACGGCGTCCTCGGCGATCAAGTCCAGGACTTGTTGGCGAAAAGCGTCGCCGCGCTTTTCGAAATTGGCGAATTGGTCGTAAGAAGAGCAGGCCGGCGACAGCAGCACCACCGGCTCCGCGGCGTCGCTCGCCTCAGCGTCGCGCGCGGCGGCGGCGACCGCGACGTCGAGCGTGCCACAGCGCTCGAAGGGAACCGCGCCTTCAAGCGTCGCGGCGAAATCATCGCTGGCCTCGCCGATGAGAAAAGCCTTGGCGATCTTGCCAAACAGGGGCCGCAGCGACTCGATGCCGCCGGATTTGGGCTTGCCGCCGACGATCCAGTAGATGTCGTCGAAACTTAGCAGCGCCTTCTCGGCGGCGTCGGCGTTGGTCGCCTTGCTGTCGTTGACGAACAGCGCCTTGCCCTTGCGCCCGACCTGCTCCATGCGATGGGCGAGGCCGGGGAAGCTGCGCATGCCGAGCCCGATCTCGTCATGGGCGAGGCCAAGCCGCTCGCAGGCGGCGAAGGCGGCGGCCGCATTCTGGCCGTTATGGGCGCCGCGCAGGGCCGGCGCGCGGGAGAGATCGAACAGGTTTTCATCGAGCGTCTTCAGTCCCGGCAGCGCGAAGGCGCGGCGCAGGCGGCCGGAGTCCAAACACACGCTCGCCAGCGCATGCGGCCGGCTGTTGGCGATTCCGACCACGAAATGGCCGGCGCGCTTGAGATATTGGAAGATCGCCTCGCACCAGTCGTCGTCCCGCCCGACCACTGCGCAATCCGAGCTTTCCACCAGACGCTGCTTGATCGCGGCGTAATTCTCCATCGTCCCGTGGCGGTCGAGATGGTCCGGCGTCAGATTGAGCAATATGCCGACGCTGGGGTCGAGCGAGGGCGCCAGATCGATCTGGAAGCTCGAACATTCGATGACATGGACCCGCTCGGGCGACGGCGGCTCCAGATCGAGCACCGGCACGCCAATATTGCCGCCGAGCTGGGTGTCGATGCCCGCCTCGCGCAGGATATGGGCGATCAGCGCCGTGGTCGTGCTCTTGCCATTGGTGCCGGTGATGGCGATCAGCGGCGCGCCGGGGGCGTGCACAGCGCGCTCGCGGCAGAACAATTCGATGTCGCCGATGATCGGCGTCGCCGCCGCGGTCGCCAGCGCCACGGTCCAATGCGGCTCGGGATGGGTGAGCGGCGCGCCGGGGGCCAGGATCAGCGCGGCGAAGCCCGACCAGTCGGCCTCATGGAGGTCGTACAGATAAATTCCCTCGTCCGCCGCCTTTTCGCGCGCAGCGGGGGAATCGTCCCAGGCGTTGACGAGAACGCCGCCGGCGGCGAGCGCCTTGGCGGTGGACAATCCAGAGCCGCCGAGGCCGAACAAGGCGACGGATTGGCCGGCAAGTGAGGTGATCGGAATCATCAGCGCACCTTCAGGGTGGTGAGGCCAATGAGGGCCAGGACGAAAGCGATGATCCAGAACCGCACGACGACCTGCGGCTCGGACCAGCCCAATTGCTCGAAATGATGATGGATAGGCGCCATTTTGAAGACGCGCTTGCCGGTCATCTTGAAGGAAGCGACCTGGACGATGACCGAAAAGGCCTCCATCACGAACAGGCCGCCGACAATGGCCAGCACGATCTCGTGCTTGATCGCCACCGCGATGGCGCCGAGCATGCCGCCAAGCGCCAGCGAGCCGGTGTCGCCCATGAAAATCTGGGCGGGCGGGGCGTTGAACCATAGGAAGCCGAGGCCGGCGCCGATCATTGCGCCGGTCATCACGGTGAGTTCGCCGGCTCCGGGCACATAATTGATGCCAAGATAATGGGCGAAAATGTCGTTGCCGGCGAGATAGGCGATGATTCCGAAGGTCGCCGAGGCAATCATTACCGGAACGATGGCCAGCCCGTCGAGACCGTCGGTGAGATTGACCGCATTGCCGGCGCCGACGATGACGAAGGCCGCGAAGGGCATGAAAAGCCAGGACAGATCGATGAACCAGCCATGGATGAAAGGCGCGGCGAGCTTGGTCGCCGGCGCTGGCGCATGGAAGGGCGCGACCAGCGCGCCAAAGAAATCGCCAACCGAGGTCACCGGGCCGGAAGCCGAGGCGCACATCATGAAATAGGCGGCGAGCATGGCGATGCCCGCTTCGCTCGCGAGGCGCAGCCGGCCGGAAAAGCCCTTGTGGCTCTGTTTGGTGACCTTGAGATAATCGTCATAAAAGCCGATCGAACCAAAGCCGAGCGTCACGAACAAGGTGATCCAGACATAGGCCGACTTGGGATTGGCCCACAGAACGGTCGAGACCACCAGGCCGGCGATGATCATCAGGCCGCCCATGGTCGGCGTGCCCTTCTTGGCGAGATGGGATTGCGGACCGTCGGTGCGGATCGGCTGGCCCTTGCCCTGTTTGATGCGGAGCGACGCGATGATCGAGGGACCGAAGAAAAAGACGATGGCGAGCGCTGTGGCGCTGGCGCCGGCGGCGCGAAAAGTGATGTAGCGAAAGACATTGAGCGGACTGAAGTGATGCGACAGTTCCGCAAGCCAGGTGAGCATCAGACAACCTCGATCGTTTTCGGCTCGGGCGCGGCGTAACGAGTCTTGAGGCCGGCGGCAAGCGTATGGAGTTTCGACCCGTTGGACCCCTTGACCATCGCCACGTCGCCGGCGCGCAACGCCTCGGCGACCAGAGGCTCGAGCGCGGCCGCCGTCTCGGCCCAGGCGCCGCGCTTGTCCTCCGGCAAGGCGTCGAAGAGATGGCGCATCAGCGGCCCCGCCGCGAAAACCAGATCGACGCCGGCCTCGGCGATGTCCTCCTTGAGCGCTTCGTGCAGTTCGGGACCGGCCGGGCCAAGCTCCAGCATGTCGCCGAGCACCGCGATGCGGCGGCCCTCGCCGAGCGGCTGGGCCGAGGCGAGCAAGTGCAGGGCGGCGCGCATCGAGGCCGGATTGGCGTTGTAGCTTTCGTCGATCAGGATGAAACGGCTGTTGAAATCGTCGCGGTCGCGCCATAGGGTCTCGCGCGCGCCGCGGCCCTGCGCCGGGGCGACGCCGGCGAGCGACGCGGAAATGGCCGCGAAATCGATCCCGACGGCGCGGGCCGCCAGCACGACGGCGAGCGCATTGATCGCCATGTGCCGGCCCGGCGCGCCAAGCCGGAACGAGGCGTCCTTGCCGAGCGCGCGCACCGAGACGCGCGAGAAATGCTCTTCGGGCTGGAATTCGGTCAGGCAGGCGTCGGCGGAGGCGTCTGCGCCGAAGGTCAGGACATATCTGGCGGGCGAGGCGTCGGCCGCTTCTTTCAGAATCGGAAACGTCTCGATGTCGCGATGGATGATGGCGACGCCGCCCTTGACGATTCCCGAGAAAATCTCGGCCTTGGCTTTGGCGATTTCCTCGATATCGGCGAAATGTTCGAGATGGACCGGGGCGACAGTGGTGACCAAGGCGACATGCGGGCGGACCATGGCGACCAGCGGCGTGATCTCGCCGGGATGATTCATGCCAATCTCGAACACCGCGTAGCGCGCGCTTTCCGGCAGGCGGGCGAGCGTCAGCGGCACCCCCCAATGATTGTTGTAGGACTTGTCGGAAGCGTGAGTCGGACCGGCGTCGGACAGGACCTTGCGCAGCATTTCCTTGGTCGAGGTCTTGCCGACCGAGCCGGTGACCGCGATGATCCGCGCCTTGCTGCGCTGGCGGGCGGCGCGCCCCAGATCTTCCATCGCCTTGAGCACGTCGTGGACGATGTAAAGCGCGCCGAAGGCCTTGAGTGCGTCGGCATGGGCCTCGTCCACCACCGCCGCCGCCGCGCCGCGCTCGAAGGCGGCGACGACATAATCATGGCCGTCGGCGCGGTCGCCCTTGATCGCGAAGAACAGGTCGCCGGGCTGGAGCGTGCGGGTGTCGATGGAAATCCCGGTGACGCCGTGCGGCGGCAGGCCGAGCACCCGCGCCTGCAGCGGCGCGACAAGCCCGAGACCGCTCCAGAGAATTTCGCTCATGCCGCCAACTCCTCAAGCGCGGCCCGCGCTTCGTCATGGTCCGAAAAAGGCAACAGAATCTTGCCGACCAGCTGCCCGGTTTCATGGCCCTTGCCGGCGATCAGCAGCAGGTCGCCCTCGCCGAGCAGCGCTGCGCCGGCGCGGATGGCGGCGGCGCGGTCGCCGATCTCCAGAGCGCCGGGAGCGGCGGCCAAAATCTGCGCCCGGATCGCCGCCGGGTCCTCGCTGCGTGGATTGTCGTCGGTGACGATGACCACATCGGCGCCGCGCGTCGCGATTTCGCCCATGATGGGGCGCTTGCCGGCGTCGCGGTCGCCGCCGCAGCCGAACACCACGATCAGCCGCCCCCTGGCGAAAGGCCGCAAGGCGGCGAGCGCCTTTTCGAGCGCGTCAGGCTTGTGGGCGTAATCGACGAAAACCGGCGCGCCGTTTCTGTCGCCGACCCGCTCCAGCCGGCCCGGCGCCCCGCGCAAGGTTTCGAGCGCGGCGAAGACTCGTTCCGCCGGCGCCCCGGCTGCAAGCGCGAGACCGGCCGCGACCAGGGCGTTTTCCGCCTGGAACAGGCCGGCGAGCGGCAGGTTGACCGCGATGTCGCGCCCCTCGAAAACCAGATCGAGCCGAAGGGCGTAGCCTTCGGCGCGGGCGGACTTGAGACGCAGGCTTTCACCTTTTTCCCCGACACCGAACAGCTTCAGGCTGCGGGCGCGACAGGCGGCGATCACCTTGTCGGAATGGTCGCTGTCGGCGGCGACCACCGCCGTCTGGCCGGGGACGAGCAAATCCGTGAACAACCGGAGCTTGGCGGCGAGATAATCGTCAAGGGTCGGGTGATAGTCGAGATGGTCGCGCGAAAGGTTGGTGAAGCCGGCCGCCGTCAGGCGCACGCCGTCGAGCCGGCGCTGGTCGAGGCCATGGGACGACGCCTCCATGGCGAGATGGGTCACGCCCTCCCCTGCCAATCCATCGAGCGTCTTGTGCAGGGTTACCGGGTCCGGCGTGGTCAGCGAGCCATAGACCGCGCCGGACGGTTTGATCACGCCAATAGTGCCGAGCGAGGCGGCGGGAAAGCCGCAGAACGCGAAGATCTGGCGGGTGAAATCGGCGACCGAGGTCTTGCCGGACGTGCCGGTGACCGCGACGATTTTTTCCGGCTGGCGCGGATAAAGCGCCGCCGCCGCCAACGACAGGCTCTTGCGGGCGTCCTTGACCTGAATATAGGGGCCGTCACTTGCTGGCCTTTCCGACACCACCGCCGCCGCGCCGGCGGCCAGCGCCTGCCCGGCAAAAGTCAGGCCGTCGGCCTTGGCGCCGGCGAGCGCGAAAAACACAAAGCCCGGCGCCACCGCGCGGCTGTCGGCGGTGACGCCGGTCACCTCGCGCGCGGCGAGCGCCGCAGGCGCTTCAGGCAGAAGGGCGTCGAGCCGCATCAATGTTCTCCGCCGCCGGGCTTTGCCGGCGAATTGGCGAAGCCATAACCCAATTTCGCCAGCAGCGGAAACGGCTCCTTCGGCAATTCTAGGCGCGGCTCAAGCCCGAGCAACGGGCTGACCCGCTCGATCAGCTTGCCGGTGACATAGCCGGAATTATAGGCCGCTGTCGCATAATGGCCGTCCTCGGGCAGGCCCTGCGGCTCGTCCATCACCGTCATGAACAGATAGCGGGGCTTGTCGGCGGGCACGAGCGCCATGAAGGTCGTGAACAGGCGGTTGTGCGCGTAACGGCCGCCGATGACCTTTTCCGCCGTGCCGGTTTTGCCGCCGACGAAATAGCCCGGAATATTGGCCTTGCGGGCCGAGCCGATCTCGGCGTTGAGGCGCATGATATAGCGCAGGGCCTCGCTCGTCTCCGGCTTGATGACGCGCGGCATATTCTCCTTGCGGAAGTCCGGGGGGCGCT
>Ga0335069_10009269_pt1 | contig 14020 bp, 19 predicted proteins | sample Lox_Sample_11_FD_206714 | JGI IMG/M metagenome (GOLD analysis project Ga0335069, IMG submission 206714) | Soil microbial communities from Loxahatchee National Wildlife Refuge, Florida, United States - Lox_Sample_1.1 | ecosystem: Environmental > Terrestrial > Soil > Wetlands | place: USA... | reverse complement strand
GGTTTTCGGCGCCACCGACAATTACAACTACCAGCAAGGGCACCTCTTCCACTTCGATTCGCACGGCAATTACCTGAATGCGTATCCTTTCGGTTGGGACACTACGGCCGGGGTATATCAGCACGACAACACATACTCGGTGATTGTGAAGGACAATCATTATCCTTCTCCGGCGTATTGTTTCTTCGACAGTCCGGTGTGCACGACGCGGACGAACATTGCCTACTATGTCTCGCAGCTGGATCCCAATCTCCAGGTGGAGTGGTCGTTCCAGAACAGCAACTTCAGCAGCGTGTTCAATCCGTATGGCTATGAATGGTGCGTGAATGCACCGGTGATCGACGCGAATGGAGTGGTCTACCTGACCAGCGAAGACGGGCACATCTACTCTGTGGCGCAAGGGCACCACGGCATCTTCAAACAGTGGCAGCAACGGCTGTTCCTGAAGGAGGCCCTGGGAGCGGCCTACACTCCGCTTTCCATTGGTCCGGACGGGAAGGTGTACAGCCAGAACGACGGACATCTCTACGTGGTGGCGCAGTAGGCTGGCAGTCCGGGGCGATGGGCAAGTGTCGCGGAGTCGAAAGACGTCTAGATGCGGCGGGAACCGCGCGCCAAGCGACGAGTGTGATTAGGAAGGCGGAATTCAGTCCCGCGCGCGGGACGGCTCAGTCCAGCCCAGGATGGAGGCCGCCGCGGCCGGAGTCCTGGGTCAGCGATTTATTTCAGTCCAGAGTCCCGGCAGGGACCGCGCGGGTTAGTTGAGCACGAGTTCGTGATCCCGTTCCAGAGATCGCCGGCGGAGAATGCGTGTTTGGGTAAACCCCGAAGCGTCCCTGCCGGGACACGAGTCACACAAGCAACGCGTACCCAGGACTCCAGTCGCCGCGGCGACCTCCGTCCTGGGCTGAGCTGAGCTGTCCCGCACGCGGGACGAGTGTGTTGGATAGGCTGAGCGACGATCAGCCGCGACATCCCCTGCTTGCGTCTGGATAGAGGCTTCAGCCGCGCCGGATCTCGCGCAAAGCACTGACTCGTCAGAGGCCGAAATCTACATCGGTCTGAGAGTTCGGCGTGGCTGAACCGGCTGCTGAAAAACTCGAAAAAATGATCCCTCGCGGGCTGAAGCCCTCGGGTTGGAGAAATGAGCGGCTTAGACGCTGGCCTGAAGGCCAGCTCTACCCAATCTACGTTTCAATTGCCTCGACGGCGACTTCGGGCTCCTGCTTTACGATGCTTTCCGTGAGCTCCTTCATGCCGTAATCGTAGCCGCGATCGAAGGCCTTCAGGTTGAGCTCGCGATAGGCCTCGGGCACCGACGCGCCAACCGCGCTGCGCAGCGCGTCGCGATCGACGGCCTGCGAGATCGCGCCGAAGAAGCCGACCATCACGATGTTCAGCACCATCTTCTTGCCCAGCTCTTCCGCAATGCGCGTTGCCGGAATGCTGTACACGCGCACGCCTGCGGGCAGCTCGCTGATGCGAACTAGGTCTTCTTCGATCAGCAGCGTGCCGTTGGGTGCGATCTGCGGACTGAACAGCGTGTACGCCTCCTGCGACATGACGACCAGAATGTCGGGATGCGTGACATAGGGATAGAGCACGGGCGAGTCGGAGAGGATGACCTGGGCGCTGCAGGCGCCGCCGCGCGCCTCCGGGCCGAAGCTCTGCGTCATGGTCGAGTAGCCGTTCTGGTAAATGCAGCCGGCCTTGCCGATGACGATTGCCGACAGGATCACGCCCTGCCCGCCAAATCCCGCGATGCGGATCTCGGTTACTGGCATGTGCACGCCTCCGTTTCCACGTAATCGTCGCCCAGAGCATCGGCCAGCGAATCGTGCATGAGGCCGCCGTAGTCGGAGCGCTCGCGATCGACAAACTTGCCGACGATGATCTCGCCGTTCCTGCTCAATGCGACTTCGCTGGTCGGCGCGCCGTTGCGCACCTTGCTCTTTTCCTTGTAGGACTTCATCGTGTCCAGCCCGTCGCCCATCTTGTTGCGCCGTTGGTAGAGCGTCGGACACGGCGACAACACCTCGATGAAGCTGAAGCCCTTCTTGGCGAACATCTCCTGCATGGCGCGCGCCAGTTGCTTGACGTGAAACGCCGTCCAGCGCGCGACGTAAACCGCGCCCGCCGCTTCCACCAGGTAGGGCAGGTTGAATGCCGGATCGTACGTTCCATACGGATTGGTCGACGTCACCACTTCGCCCGGAGTGGTCGGCGCGGTCTGTCCGCCGGTCATCGCGTAAATCAGGTTGTTGATGCAGACGACCTTCAGATCAACGTTGCGGCGCGCCGCGTGAATCAGGTGATTGCCGCCGATGGCGAACAGGTCGCCGTCACCGGAGTACACCACGACGTTGAGCTTGGGATTGGCCAGCTTCAGGCCGGTGGCGAAGGGAATCGCGCGGCCGTGCGTGGTGTGGAACGAGTCGAACTTGGTATAGCCCGCAACGCGTCCGCTGCAACCGATGCCGGAGACGATGGCCAGATGTTTGGTGTCGATCTTGGCGTCGATGAGCGCGTGCGCGAAGGAGTTGACGCTGGTGCCGATGCCGCAGCCGGGACACCAGATGTGGGGAATGCGGTCCATGCGCAGGAACTGCTCGACCGGGTTCTGGGGAACGACTAACGTCTCGCTCATCGCGCCACCTCCAGGATGACCTTCACGATGTCTTCGGGTTTGTGCACGCTGCCGCCGGCGTGCCCCACCAGCTTCACCACCGCTTTGCCTGCGGCGCAGCGCTCGACTTCGCGCACCATCTGGCCCAGGTTCAGCTCGGGCACGACCAGCGCCTTCACCTTGCTTGCGATCTCAGCGATTTGCTTTTCGGGGAATGGCCACGCCGTGATGATGCGGAACTTGCCGACCTTCACGCCCTTGGCGCGCGCCATGTCGATGGCGCGTTGCGCCACGCGCGAGGTGATGCCGTAGGAGACGACTACCACATCGGCACCTTCGATCTGGTCCTCTTCGTAGAGGACGATCTTGTCGGCGTTCTTGTTGATCTTGTCGAGCAGGCGCTTCACCAGCTTGTCCTGGACGACGGGCCGCATGTCGGGATAGCCGCGTTCGTCGTGAGTCAACCCGGTGACGTGCACGTTGTAGCCTTCGCCGACTTTCGGCATGTCGGGCACGAGGTCCTCATCCGGCTTGTAGGCGAGAAACTTGTCGGGAGGAAGATCGGTGTAGCGGCGAGGCTCGACCTCGATCTGCTCCGGCGGCGGGATGACGACCTTCTCCGTCATGTGGCCGACCACTTCATCCAGCATGACGAACACCGGGCAGCGATACTTCTCGGCCATGTTGAAGGCGGTGATGGTGAGGTCGAAGCACTCCTGCGGCGAGTTGGGGCAGAGGGCGATGATGGCGTAGTCGCCATGCGAGCCCCAGCGCACCTGCATCATGTCGGCCTGCGCGGGGAGCGTGGGCAGGCCGGTGGAGGGTCCGCCGCGCTGCACGTCGATGAAGACACATGGCGTCTCGGTCATCGCAGCGTACCCGATGTGCTCCATCATCAGCGAGAATCCTGGCCCGGAGGTCACCGTGAATGCCTTGGCGCCGGCCCAGACCGCGCCCTGCAGCGTGATGGAGGCGGCCAGTTCGTCTTCCATCTGGATGAACGTTCCGCCGACGGTGGGCACGCGCGAGGCGAAGCGCTCGACGACCTCGGTGGAAGGCGTGATGGGATAGCCGGACGAGAAGCGCGCGCCAGCCGCCAGCGCTCCCTCGCAACAGGCGTGATCGCCGTCGAGGAAATGCGTGCCGGTCATGACTCCTGCGGGATCAGCGTGCATCTTGCTCCTCCTTTACGTCTGTACCGGGTGCCCCACTCATTCCTTCGTTTGGAATGAGTGGGCCGGCGGCATCAGCCGGAGGCGCCGAAGTTGCGGTCGCGGCGGCGGCCTTGCTGTCCTTGGCCGCTTCCTGGTTCTTGAAGCCGTAGATGGCGAAATCCGGACAGTACATGCCGCACAAGTCGCAGCCGCTGCACTTGTCGGGATGGACCATATACGGGGTGTGATATCCCTTGGCGTTGAAGGCGGAGGAAAGCGCCAGCACGTGTGTGGGACAGAACTCTACGCAGAAACCGCAGGCCTTGCACCGCTCGACCACGATCTGCACCGAACCTTTGGCCATGGCTGCCCTTTCTGTTGCGGGAGCATCGCGAGGAAACTGTTGCCTGACGATTGGCTCACCCACTTGGAAATTCGTTGCGGTAGAGAGGCTCACCCGTCACCGAACGATGGTTCGATTGTGGTCTACGCACGGGCCGAGGGGAAGTGATGTGGGTCACATGGGCATGTGAGGCGGGACACGCTCTTCGCGTATGGTAAAATATGTACGAACCGTACATACACGAGAGCGGCGGCACTCCCAGGGAAGGCGCAGATGCTGTTCGAGTGGGATGAGAGCAAGCGTGAGACCAATCTCCGAAAGCACCTTATCGATTTTCAGGATGCCCGGCAGATCTTCGACGGCCCTGTATTCGAGACAGTTGTGAGCCACGGCGGCGAACACCGAACTATTGCGATTGGCCTCATGGAAGACGTTGAAATCGTCGTGGTGTATGTCTGGCGCGGCGAACGGCGCCGCATCATCTCAGCGAGGAGGGCAAGCCGCAATGAAAGGGAAGCCTACGGGAACCAAGTCGGCCGCGCGGACCAGGGGCAGAACTGACTTCCAGCGTGTGCGCGCGATGCGCGACGCGGAAATCGACTACTCGGATATCCCACAGTTGGGAAAGTCTTTTTGGAAGCGGGCAAAGCTTGTCATGCCCGAACCAAAGGACCGCCTGACTATCCGCCTCGACCACGACATCGTGGAATGGCTCAAAAAACAGGGCAGCGGATATCAGACCCGCATCAATGCGATTCTGCGCTCTTACATGATGGCGCAAACCGCCGAAGACGCGCCTCGCCGGTCATGAGCAGGTCGATTGCCTTGATGGCCTGTCGCAGACACAAAACGATTGCCGCTCATCCCGGGGAAATCCTGCGCACGGAATTCCTCGAGCCGATGGGGATTTCCGTCTATCAACTGGCGAAGGCTCTGCAATCCTCTGGGATCTAGGAGATCGTGCGGGAGCAGCGGGCGATTAGCGCCGACATCGCCCTTCGCCTTGGCAAGTATTTTGGGATGACCCCGCAATTCTGGATGAATCTGCAGACGGACTACGACCTGCGGCGCGCGGCGGGTACCGCACCCCTCAACAAAATCAAGCCGCGCGATGCCGCATAGCGATCACGCCTTCCAGGGATTAATCAGCGTAATGCCCGCATCTTCGAAATACGTGGTGTTGCGCGTGGCCAGGCTAGCGTGTTGCGCCAGGGCAATGGCGGCGATCATGGTGTCGCGCCAGTCTCGCGGGCGGCCGGCTTTGTATCGCGCGCTCATCAGTTCGGCGGCGCGATAGCCGGCTTCGGTGTCGAAGGCAGCGACGCGATGGCCCATATCCTGAAGGACTCCTTCGAATTCCGTCATCAGGGCAGCCCGGCGCCTACCATGCACCATGATTTGCAATCCAAATGAGATTTCCGCAACGGTGATGGACGTGGTCCAGATGGAACTGCGTGGTTGTCGATTGAGCCAGTTCAGTACCTCGGGAACGGGCGTGGGAAGCATGACCGCGGAGATCACGTTGGTGTCCAGCAGAATCATTCGTCGAATCGCAGCGGCTCAACGTTGAACCCGCGTAGTTCCGGGATATCCTCCCCCGGCCTCAAGCCGATGCCTTTGAATCTCTTCGCGATCGCGGTACCCAGGCCTTCTTCGGCTTCGGGCTCGTTGACCGCGCTCCGCAGGATCTCCCGGACCTCCTCCTCCATGCTGCGGCCGTTCTTGGCGGCGCGGCGCTTCAGCCGCTGTTTCACTGAGCGTTCGAGGTTGCGGACGATGATTTGCTCCATATTCAACCTGCCATTGATATCATGATATCACCGGACGAAAAGCTTCTAGCCGCGCCTGCGTACCAGCAGCATAGTCTGGTCGTCCTGCTGTTTGCCGAAGTCCAGGGACAACTGGCGGATCTGCTGGAACAGCTCCGGCAGCGGCAGCTTTGGGCCCCGCTGCAAGGCCGATTTGATGGGCTCCGCGCCCAGTTCCTCGCCCTCCCGGTTGGACACTTCCGTTATGCCGTCGGTGAGCAGCAGAAGAATGTCATCCGGCCGGCATTCGATTTCGCGTATCCCAAAGGTCTGTTCAGGAAGGATGCCCAGGGGAAGGTCCATCGAGGGATATTCACACACCTGCGCAGTTTGTGCCTGGAAGTGCAGCAGGGCGGGGTGTCCGGCGAGGGACAGCCTCAGCCGCCCGTTCCGCGCCTCGAGCAGCCCGGCGGTGATGAACATATTCGCCGTTTTCAAAGGATAGAGCGTTTCGTGGACGCCCTGCAGAAGCGACTCGCCATCAGAACCGGCGAGGATGCGCGAGCGCACGCTGGCTTTCATCATCGCCATCAGCACGCCGGGGGAGACGCCGTGACCGGAGACGTCGGCCACGTACGCCGTCCATCCATCGGCGTTCTCGACGAGGTCCACCAGATCGCCGCCGACCTCGCCGCTGGGCAGAGAGTCGCCGTAGATTTCGAAGTCGCCGATGGTGCGCTGGATGACCGGAACCAGCGCCTGGTGCAGCTCGCGGGCGAGGGCGATTTCGGCATGGGCTCGAAAATAGCGGGTACCCTCTCGCGAGAAGAAGACCAGAAAGAAGGTGTAGGCCGCCGCCAGGGCGAAGCTTCCACCGAATACCAGGTACTTGACTTGCGATTCCAGAGACGCAATGTCTGCCACGCTGGGATTCTTATGAATCTCTCTGGCCAGCCAACGGAACGCAGGCAACGTCACTAACGCAATCAGTGGCATCAGCAGATATTTCTGGCGGATGGCTGTGATGGCGAACAGGACGGCTGTCCCACCGCTCAGTAAGACATTGAGGCTTGCCTGTTGCCAGTTGAGCCGGCTGGTATCGTCGATTAAGGTCAGGAAGCCTAAGACCGCGAACAGCCAGAAAACGCCCGCATAGAAGAGAACCAGGGAGCTGGCCGGGACAGTTCGCCAGAATTGAATCCGGGTGGGGGCTGCTGAGCGCCCCATGGCGTAGGAGTAAAACCTGCTTAGGAGAGCACGGATATTGCCGGCGGGGCCTCCAGCCAACTAGTACTTCCGCATGTGGATTTCGGCGCCGTTCTTCTCGAACTTCACCTCGTCCATCAGCTGATTGATCAGGTAGATACCGCGGCCGTGATTGGAGTACACATTTTCGCCGTTGCAGGGGTTGGGGATGGCGAAGGGATCGAAGCCGGAGCCGGGGTCGCGGACGACGATGAGCATGCCGCGCTCGTCGTCGCAGCCTACGCAGCACTGAACCTTCTTGGTGGGATCGTTCTTGCAGCCGTGCACGATGGCATTGGCCAGCGCTTCTCGCAATGCTGTCTCGATCTCAAATTCCTTGCCGGCAGTGCATTCCAAGCCGCGCGCCATCTCCATAATGCCTTCCACCACCGGACTGATGGCGGTGGGATCGGCGTTCAGAGTGACCTCGATGCGTATCATCAGCGTGGAGCGGGCGAATGCCCCCTGGGGCCGTCAGACAAGGCGTATTTTCCCCACAGAGATCGCGTGCAGCTTACTCTGTCAGAAAAGCCTACTCTGGTCAAGCAGGAAGGTGAGGCTAAACCGGGGCGCTTTGGTGCCGGTGAGCCGTAGCAGTAAGTTAATCGCACAACCGCATGATCGCGGGACGCAGTTCGCGAATGCTGACAGCGCTCGAGTATTTTCGCAGCCCATGGCACGACCTGGAAATTCTCATCAAGCGTTTAGAATCGCGCAAAGATATCGTTTTATGTAGACTCAATCTGCTCCTGACGCTTTTTGGAGCTTCTTGCGCGCTTCAAGACTATGAAAAAGCTTCTGCTCTCACTCTTGTGCGCAATGCCGTTGGCGAGCGGGCTTTCCGCTCAGGAGCTGACGATCGCAGCGGCCGCCGACTTGAACTATGCCATGAAAAATCTGGCTACTCGTTTCGAGCAGAAGAGTGGAGAGAAGGTCGGTCTGTCATTGGGCGCATCCGGCAATTTGTATTCGCAGATTCAAAACGGCGCGCCTTACGACTTGTTTTTCTCCGCCGATGCCGAATACCCCCGGAAGCTGGCCGCGGCCGGACTGCTCGAGAAGGGGTCGCTGCACACCTACGCTGTGGGACATCTGGTGCTCTGGGCGCCCTACGCCTCGAAGCTCAATCCGCAAGAGCTGAAGATGAGTCTGCTGTTGCAGCCTGCGGTGCAGAAGATCGCGATTGCCAATCCGGAGCACGCGCCGTATGGCCGCGCCGCGATGGCAGCATTGGAACACTTCGGATTGAAGGCGAAGGTCGCGGACAAGCTGGTGCTGGGCGAGAACGTCAGCCAGGCGGCGCAGTTTGTGCAGTCGGGCAATGCGCAGGCGGGACTCATTCCGATGTCGCTGGCGCTCTCTCCCGCAATGAAGCGCGCCGGCACATATTGGGAGGTTCCGCCGGATGCGTACCCCGCGATCGAGCAAGTGGTAGGGGTCCTGTCCTCCGCGAAACACAAGAAAGAGGCGCAGGCATTCATCGATTTTCTCGGCTCGCTGCAGGGGGCGGCTGTGCTGCAACAGTACGGCTTCACCGCGCCCGCACAGAAATGATCGTTCAAGCACTGACGCTGACGTTGCAGTTGGCGGTGACGGTTTCGGTCATCCTGCTGGTGGTGGGCGTGCCGCTGGCTTACTGGCTGGCATTTTCTCCACGCCGGTGGAAAGTCTTCGTCGAGGCATTGGTTTCGCTGCCGATCGTGCTGCCTCCGACGGTACTGGGCTTCTATCTGCTGATTGCGCTGGGCCCGCTCAGCCCCATCGGACGCTGGTATCAGGCGATCTCCGGGCACACGCTGGCGTTTACCTTCGGCGGATTGGTGATCGGCTCCGTTCTCTACAGCTTGCCGTTTGCGGTGCAGCCGATGACGACGTCGTTCGCGGCGGTTGATCGCCGGCTGCTCGAAGCCTCAGCGCTGCTCGGCGCCTCGCGTTGGCGCACCTTCTGGCGAATTCTGTTGCCACTGGGATTGCCGGGTGTGCTCACCGGATTCGTTCTCAGCTTCGCGCACACCCTGGGCGAGTTCGGCGTCGTGCTGATGATCGGCGGCAACATTCCAGGCGCGACGCGCACCATCTCCATCCTGATCTTCGACCAGGTTGAGGCGCTCGATTACGCTGCCGCGAATCGCACGGCACTGCTGCTGCTGGCGCTGTGCTTCGCGGTTCTGGCATTGCTGCATGCCCTACGTCGTCGCGCCACTTGGAACTTGTGGGAGTGGAAATGAGTCGCAGGTCGGGGGAAGAGCTGAGCGTTCGCATCCGCAAAGGCTTCGGCGCGCAGAATGGACCTTCCTTCGGGCTGAACGTGGAGTTCGCCGCCACACCGGGATTCACAATTCTCTTTGGCGCGTCCGGCGCGGGCAAGACTACGCTGCTCGACTGTATCGCTGGACTGCAGACTCCCGAATCAGGCCGCATTGCGATCGGCCAGGATGTACTGTTCGATTCCGCCGCCCGCGTCGATATTCCGGCCCATCGCCGCTCGGTGGGATATTTGCTGCAGTCGCTCGCGCTGTTTCCTCACATGACGGTGCGGCAAAATGTGCACTACGGATTGCAGGCACTTGCGAAGGGCGAACGCGAATCCCGCGCTAACGAGGTGCTGGAGTCATTTCGTATTGCAGCCCTGGCGGAGCGCCGTCCGGGAGAGCTATCCGGCGGAGAACGCCAGCGCGCTGCCTTGGCGCGTGCGCTGGTGATGCGTCCGCGCGTGCTTCTGCTGGACGAGCCGCTGACGGCGCTCGACGCGCGGGTGAAAGCTCAGATCCTCGACGACCTGCGCGCGTGGAACCAGAGGCAGCAGATTCCAATCCTGTACGTGACTCATCAGCACGAGGAGGTCTTTGCGCTGGGGGAACGAGTCATCGCGCTGCATGGAGGAGAAATTGTCGCGCAAGGATCGGCGCACGATGTACTGCACCGCCCCGAGCTGGAGACGGTGGCGCAGCTGGCCGGCTTCGAGAACATCTTCGACTGCGCGTTCGTCGCTGCCCATCCCGAACAGGGCACGATGACCTGCCGCATCGCGGGATCGAACGTCAATCTTGAGGTGCCGCTCTCGCGCATCGAACGCGAGCAGCCGCTGCGCGTCGGGATCCGCGCCGGCGACATCCTGCTTGCATCTTCAGCTCCGCAACAGCTGAGTGCGCGCAATATCTTCCAAGGACGGATCGAGCGATTGCAGCAGCGCGACGTGATGGTCATCGCGCAGATCGATTGCGGAGCGATGGTCGAGGTCCACATCACGCCGGGGGCGCGGGAGTCGCTGCGGTTGCACGAGGGCAGCGAAGTGTGGCTGGTAGTAAAGACGTATTCGTGCCAGGTGTTGCAGGCACAAGCGGATCACCGGTGAACTCTGACGCGACGCAACTTCTGCTTTAACGCATCATCCAATTCAAGACTACAGTTCGGCGGGCGGAATCGCGCACTTGTGTCATAGAGAGGCAATGTTCGGCACGACCGAGGTGTGCCGCGCTGGAGACGTGTCGTCCCTACGGGACTCGAACAATCTACTCAACTCACCCAGCGCTGAAGCGCTGGGCTAACCTGTTTTGCGCCTACGGCGCTCGTGTTGTGGCCATGAACACGCGGGCTTGTTCCGCCAGATCATCGCTAGTAGGGTTCTCACGCGAATACCGACTGTCGTGCTTTTACTCATCGCCGTCCAAGAAACGACAATCTACGCCACTACTAAGGAGAGAATCGCAATCATGCAATTGAATGAGTACACAAGTCTGGGGCGCTCGGGGCTGCGGGTGAGTCCGCTGGCGCTGGGAACCATGACCTTCGGCAACGATCGCTGGGGCTCGGACGATGCAGAAGCCAAACGTATCTTCGATCGCTATGTGGAACGCGGCGGCAACTTTCTGGACTGCGCCGATGGATATGCCGACGGCCGTAGCGAAGAGGTTCTGGGGCGATTCGTAGCCGAACGCAACCTGCATGACCGGCTGGTCATTGCGACCAAGTTCGGCTTCAACGCGCAGGAGGGGAATCCCAATGCCGGCGGCAACGGCCGCAAGAACATCTACCGCGCGTTGGAGGGTTCACTGCGCCGCCTGAAACTTGATTACGTCGATCTGTATTGGCTGCATTTGTGGGACAAAATCACGCCGGTAGAAGAGGTCGTGCACACGTTGAGCAATCTGGTCCGCGAGGGCAAGATTCGCTACTACGGATTCTCCAATACGCCCGCGTGGTACCTGGCGCGAGCCCAGACGTTGGCTGAGCAGCAGGGCTTCGAGCGTGCCATCGCGTTGCAGCTGGAGTACTCGCTGGTGGAGCGCAACATTGAACGCGAGCATATCCCGGCGGCGCGCGAGCTTGGCCTCGGCATCTGTCCCTGGAGCCCGCTGGCCAGCGGCTTTCTGAGCGGCAAGTACACGCGCGAAGGGCCGACAAGCAGCAAGGGCAGCCGATTCGACGTGTTGAAGGAGTCGAAGAATCCGGTGTTCCACAAGTTCACGGAACGCAACTGGAAAATTATCGACACGTTGCACGAAGTTGCCAAGCAGCTGGGACGCACGCCGGCGGAGGTTGCGCTCAACTGGGTGGCTACGCAGCCGGGCGTGACCTCGACCATCATCGGCGCAACCAAGCTGAAGCAGTTGGAGAGCAACCTGGAATCGATCGGCTTCGACATTCCGCCGGAGTTGAGGAACCAACTGGACGAGGTCAGCCGAATCCAGTCGGTGCATCCCTACATGTTTTTTGACGAGCTGCTGCAGGACCGGGCACGTGGGGGCGTAAAGATTGGAAAGTGGAGTTGAGATTCCAGAAAACATAGGAAAGCCCGGGCCGTTTTGCCCGGGCTCTTCACTTTTCGCTTCGAACTGCGTCGCGTCCAGGTTCTGGCGACTAGCGCGGTCCGTTCCGACTTCCGGTTAAGCGAATCTTCTTTCTGTCACCTTCCCGCTATGGCTAAATCCCTGGGTTCGATCCCTGTGGAGCGCACTACATCACCCGTGCAATGCTCTCCAATTCCCTTTGAAAGGCTTCCAGCGTGCTACCCAGCAGGCCAACCCTGCTGACGGCAGTCCGCGCATCCTCGGCGGAGACTCCGTAACCATGGCCCGCGAGGAACATCTGAACGAGTTCGGTGGCGTCTTTAGAGTCGAACCCATGGAGCAGCTCGCTCCTCAGCGCCGCAAGTTCCGGGACGGAAAACTTCTCTGCCATCATCATCACCTCCGACCCTTCCGGGCGTTTGCTAATTAGACTCGGGCGCCAGACATTTAGTTGCAGGCAATTCTATTGCCGAACCAGGTTCTCGCGTCGGTCACCACCCCAGTCTTTGCATTTTCCAACACCTCCGCCCGGAAATAGTTGCACGAAGAGGGGTTCGGGGCGGCCATTTGGGGCCGGGCGTCCCACGCAGGTGGGACGAGCTGCGCCTTTGCGGGGCAATGGCTTGCCGAATGGAAGGCGACTATGACGGTCCACAGGCACGGATGTCTGGTCCCGAGCAGGGCCGCTTGGGCGATTTGAACCACTTCGGGAATGACCAGTGAGAAATAGTGCGCACAGCGGCACTACTGAATGGCGATTCAGTGCGGGAAGGCCCGCTTTTCGCTATTCGCCTTTCGCTCTTCGCATGGGGTCACGAGCTTTCGGAGGAAGTTGTCACTGCGACCGCTAGCGGATCTCTGGCGAAAAGCCAAGAGCGAAAAGCCAAGAGCCAACTCAGAGTTGCTCGATGGTGGCCTCATGCTCCAGCAGGATAGGGATGTCATTGCGAATGGGATAGACGCGCTTGCACTCATTGCACTTCAAACCGTCTTCGCCGCGCATCACCAGAGGCTTGCGGCAAACCGGACAGGCAAGAATTTCCAGCAGGTCGGGCGAGATCATGAGGTCATTGTAGCGGAAAAGCGAAGGCAGATTCCGGCGCGATAAGATGGAAGCAGGGAGACCAGGCATGCCGGCCATCATTCTCGACGGAACGAAGATCGCAGCGCAAATCAAGACGGAAGTGGGCGAAGAGGTGAAGGAGTTGACGGCGGCGGGGCTTCGCCCGGGGCTCGCCGTGGTGCTGGTGGGAAACAATCCTGCTTCCGAGATTTACGTCCGCAACAAGGTGAAGAGCTGCGAACAGCTCGGGATCTACAGCGAGAAGCACACGCCAGCGGACAGCGTGAGCACCGAGGAGTTGCTGGATCTGGTCGATGAGCTGAACCGGCGCGACGAGATCGACGGCATTCTGGTGCAGTTGCCGCTACCGGCGCAGGTCGACGCCAAGAAAGTCCTGCTGGCGGTCTCGCCGGAGAAGGATGTGGACGGCTTTCACCCGATGAATGTCGGCTATCTTTCTACGCAGCGGCCGGGGCTGGTGCCATGCACGCCCGCGGGCATCATGGAAATTCTGCGGCGGAGCAACATTCCGGTAGCGGGCGCGGAGGCTGTGGTTGTCGGCCGCAGCGATATTGTCGGCAAGCCGATCGCGATGCTGCTGCTGAATGCGAATGCGACCGTCACCGTCTGCCATTCGAAGACGCGCGATCTGCCGGGCGTCTGCCGCCGTGCAGATATCCTCGTCGCGGCCATCGGCAAGGCCGGCATGATCACCCCCGAGTTCGTGAAGCCGGGCGCGACGGTAATCGATGTCGGCATGAACACCGTGACCGATCCTGAGCAATTCAAGGAGTTCTTTGCGGGCAACGAGAAGCGCGAGCGCGACTTCGCCGCCAAAGGATCGACCCTGATCGGCGACGTCCATCCCAGAGTCGCGGAAGTCGCGGGAGCCATCACGCCTGTGCCCGGCGGCGTCGGGCCCCTCACCATCGCCATGCTGATGAGCAATACCGTCAAGGCGGCCAGACTCCGCCGCGGCGAGCGGGTAGGAGCGTTGTCGGGGTACTGAAGCGGCGGCTCCCGCCTCGGCCGCATCCCCGGCCGGCTCCAG
>Ga0335069_10009268_pt1 | contig 14020 bp, 14 predicted proteins | sample Lox_Sample_11_FD_206714 | JGI IMG/M metagenome (GOLD analysis project Ga0335069, IMG submission 206714) | Soil microbial communities from Loxahatchee National Wildlife Refuge, Florida, United States - Lox_Sample_1.1 | ecosystem: Environmental > Terrestrial > Soil > Wetlands | place: USA... | reverse complement strand
GGCCCCGGGAGGGCCGTAGTCTTGCGATCGGGTCGCTGACCGCGCCGCGGCGCTGCGGCACTTGTCTCGAGGAGGATGAACCGATGAGTGCGTACAAGGACTTCCATCGCCGGTCTCTCGCCGAGCCCGACGCGTTCTGGCGTGCCGAGGCCGAGCTCGTCGATTGGCAGACGCCATTCACGTCGGTGCTCGACTATACGAAGCCGCCGTTCGCCAAATGGTTCGTCGGCGGCCGCACGAACCTCTGTCACAACGCCGTCGATCGCCACCTCGCGACGCGGGGGGAGCAGAAGGCGCTCGTCTACATCTCGACCGAGACCGGTGAGAGCAAGAGCTACACCTATCGCGAACTCGCTGCGGAGGTGAATCGCTTTGCCGCGATGTTCATCGAGCTCGGCGTGGCGCGCGGCGACCGCGTGCTGATCTACATGCCGATGATCGCCGAGGCGGCGTTCGCGATGCTCGCCTGCGCCAGGATCGGCGCCGTGCACTCCGTGGTGTTCGGCGGCTTCGCCGCGGCGAGCCTCGCGACGAGGATCGACGACGCGAAGCCTCGGCTGATGGTGACCTCCGACGCCGGGATGCGCGCCGGGAAGGCCGTTCCCTACAAGCACCTGGTCGACGAGGCGATTCGCCTCGCGGTCAATCCGCCGCAGCACGTGCTGATCGTCGACCGCGGTCTCGACAAGGCGATGCGGCTCGTCGCGGGCCGCGACGTCGACTACGCGACGCTGCGCGCGCACCACATGAGCGCGCAGGTACCCTGCGCCTGGCTCGAATCGTCGACGCCCTCGTACATCCTCTACACGTCGGGCACGACAGGCAAGCCGAAAGGCGTCCAGCGGGACACGGGCGGGTACGCCGTCGCGCTCGCTTCGTCGATGCGTCGGATCTTCTGTGTCGCTCCGGGCGAAGCGATGTTCACGACCAGCGACATCGGCTGGGTGGTCGGGCACTCGTACATCGTCTACGCGCCGCTGATTAACGGCTCGACGACGATCTTCTACGAGGGCCTGCCCATCCGCCCCGACCCGGCGATCTGGTGGAAGATCGTCGAGGAGAATCGCGTCCGAACGATGTTCAGCTCGCCGACTGCGATCCGTGTCCTGAAAAAGCAGGATCCCGCGTACATGAAGCAGCACGACGTCTCGTCGCTGCGGTACCTCTTCCTCGCGGGCGAACCGCTCGACGAGCCCACTGCGCGCTGGGCGTCGGATTCGCTCGGTGTGGCCATCGTCGACAACTACTGGCAAACCGAGACCGGCTGGCCGATTCTCTCGGCGCAGCCCGGTGTCGAGGAAACGCCGCGCAAGTTCGGGAGCCCGTCGTTCCCGGTGTACGGCTACGACGTGAAGCTGCTGCATGAAGCGACCGGCGAGGAATCCGGGACCGACGAGAAAGGGGTGCTCGCGATCGTTCCGCCATTGCCGCCCGGATGCATGAGCACCGTATGGGGCGACGACGAGCGCTTCGTGAAGACGTATTTCTCGACCATTCCGGGCAAGCTCGCGTACTCGACGTTCGACTGGGCTACACGCGACGCCGACGGCTACTACTTCGTGCTCGGCCGGACCGACGACGTGATCAACGTCGCCGGGCATCGGCTGGGAACGCGCGAGATCGAAGAAGCAGTGCAGGCGCACGCGGGCATCGCCGAGGTGGCCGTCGTCGGCGTCGCGGATCCGCTCAAAGGGCAGATTCCCGTGGCGTTCGCCGTCGTCAAGAACCCGGCGTCCGTAGCGACACCCGAGGCGGCGGCACGAATGCGCAAGGAGGTCGCGGAGACGGTGGACCGCGAGCTCGGCGCGATCGCGCGACCGGGCGCCGTGCATTTCGTCACGGTGCTCCCGAAGACCCGTTCGGGGAAGCTCCTGCGGCGGGCAATCCAGGCTCTCGCCGAGGGGCGTGAGCCGGGGGACCTGACGACGATCGAGGATCCTGCTGCGCTCGAGCAGATCCGGCAGGCGCTCTCGGCCACGTAGGCCGCCGCTTGGGCGCCGGCGGGGGCCCCAGGTGAAGCGAATCGGCGATAATTGTGCGCTTCGCCCCGTGCGAGATCGCATGCCCGAACGCTCGATCGCAAGCGCCTCCTCCGAACCGGCCGCAGTCCGCGGCGCCCACGCCGCGCTCGCCGAGGTGACCCGCGGCGCCGCCGTCGAGAGCGTCCATTACGGATCGATCGCCGTCGTCGATCGTGACGGTCGATTGCTGGCCGCCGCCGGCGACCCGGCGTTCCTCACGATGACGCGCAGCGCACTGAAGCCGTTCCAGGCGATGCCGTTCGTGGCTGCGGGAGGGCCGGAGCGCTTCGGCTACTCGAAGGCGCAGATTGCTTTGCTCTGCGCGAGTCATTCGGGCGAACCCCGCCACGTCGATGCAGCGGCCGACATGCTCGCCCGCGCCGGCAATTCGCCCGCGGATCTGCAGTGCGGATCCCATGCGCCGTTCTTCTACGAGGTACGGGGCGAGGTCCCGCCGCAGCCGCCGTATTCGCCGCTGGCCCACAACTGCTCGGGCAAGCACAGCGGCATGCTCGCGTACTGCGTCCACTGCGGCCTTCCGCGCGACAGCTATCTCGCCGTCGACCATCCGCTGCAGCGAGCCATCCGGCGCGCCGTATCGCGCTTCACCGCTACGTCGGAAGCGGATCTCGTCGGCGGCATCGACGGTTGCTCGGCGCCGAACTACGGGGTTCCGCTCTTCCGGCTCGCACAGGCGTTCGCGCGCCTCGCGACGGGCGCCACCGACGCCGAATTCGGCGAGGCTCCGAAGGTCCTCGCTGATGCGATGGCTACACACCCGGAGATGGTGTCGGGCGAGCATCGGTCCGACCTCGAGCTCACCCAGGCGGGCCGCGGCGATTGGATCGCCAAGATAGGCGCCGAAGGGGTCCAGGGGATCGGGCTGCGGGGTGCGGGCGTGGGGATCGCGATCAAGGTCATCGATGGAAATCGGCGCGTGCTGCCGCCGATCATCGCCGCGGCGCTCGACCAACTCGGCCTCCTCGACGCGCCCCGGCGAGAGGCGCTCCGGCACTGGCGCGAGCCGCCTCAGCGCAATTACCGCGGTATTCTTACGGGGCACTTGAGGGCAACGGTTGTCCTGGACAAAATCGAGGCTGCGTCAACCGGCACAGAGTTGATCTCCGGGGCGCGCCCAAGCTGAACTTCTGAGGGGGAATGCGGTCTTTTTGTGCACGTGTGCGCCGGAACTTGTACCGGCAGCGTCTCCGGTGAGCAGTCGGGGCGTTTCCGGTTCGAGGCCGGCAGCCGCACCCGCCGTTCGGCGGGGATAACAACGACTGACTGACTCAGGGACTGGATGGGTGATCGCGAGGTCGATCAGCAGTTGGTCGAGCGCGCGCAGCGTGGCGACAAGCGTGCCTTCGAACTGCTGGTCCTGAAATACCAGCGCAAGCTGGGGAGGCTGTTGTCCCGCTTCGTGCGGGACCCGGCGGAGGTCGAGGACGTGACGCAGGAAGCCTTCATCAAGGCGTATCGCGCGCTCCCCGGCTTTCGGGGGGAGAGTGCCTTTTACACGTGGCTGTACAGGATAGGGATCAATACCGCGAAGAACTACCTCGTTGCTCTGGGCCGCCGCGCGCCGACGACGACCGGGTTCGACAACGAGGAGGCGGAAGGCTTCGAGGACGCCGATCAGCTCCGCGACGCCAACACGCCGGAGAGCGAGATGGAAGGCAGGGAGATCGCCGCGACGGTGAACCGCGCGATGGATGCGCTGCCGAAGGATTTGCGGACTGCGATCACGCTGCGGGAGATCGAAGGCTTGAGCTACGAGGAGATTGCGAGTGTGATGAATTGTCCGGTGGGGACGGTGCGCTCCCGGATCTTCCGGGCGCGCGATGCGATCGCAGCGGAGCTGCGTCCGCTCCTGGGGACGGATAAAGATCGGAGATGGTGATGGGCGAGCAAATTTCACGCTTGATGGACGGCGATCTCGACGACGCCGCAGCGGAAGCCGCGCTGCGCGAGTTGAAGCGCCCCGAGAGCATCGAATCCTGGGTGTGCTACCACGTGATCGGCGACGCGCTTCGCCGCACTATCGATCCGATGCCCGGGTTCGCCGCCCGCTTCGCGGCCCGTCTCGCCGCCGAGCCGACGGTGCTGGCGCCGCTCTCGCGGCAGAGCAACCGCCTGCCGTTCGCCTGGGCGGTCGCCGCAACGGTCGCGGCGGCGACGGTCGTGGGCTGGGTCGCGGTGAGCACGCTCGATCCGCAGCCTACGGCGCTCGCGCGCGCCCGCGAAGCGGCCACCGTACGCAGCGACCAGGGCGGTCCGCAGCTCGTTTCGCAGGACTACGTGCTCGCTCACCAGGAGTATTCGCCGACTACGCAGATTCAAGGGCTCGGCCAGTACTTGCGCTCGGTGTCGGCGAGCGCTCCCGAGCGGCCGTGATCGGGCGCACCAGCCGGCGATAACGGATGGGCGGGGGAATCTCGGGGAGGGGCAGCCATGCGCGGTTCTTGCGCGTGGCCGCGGTCGCGCTCGCGTTGTTTGCGGCGGCGTCCGTCGCGCGAGCTGACAGCGCGCGCGCCGAAGATGCCGCGGCATGGCTTGCGCGTGCCGCCGCGGCCGCACGCCAGCTCAACTACACCGGCACCATCGTCTACCAGCACGGCGTCTACGTCGAGACCTCGCGTCTCATTCATCTCTACGACGGCGGCGAGGAGTACGACAAGCTCGTTACGCTGGAAGGTCCCCAGCGCGAGGTCATCCGCAGCCATGGCGAGGTGCGCTGCTTCTACGCCGACGCCAAGCTGGTGCGCGTCGAGCCGCGCACGCTGCGCAACGCGTTTCCGTCGCTGTCGCCGGAACAGCAGAAGGCGCTCGCCGATTTTTACAACTTCCGCAAAGCGGAGTCGGCGCGCGTAGCGGGATTCGAAACGCAGGCATGGGTGTTCGAGCCGAAGGACGGGCTGCGCTACGGCCACAAGTTCTGGACGGACGTCGCGACGGGGCTCATCCTGAAGGCGCTGGTGGTCGGCGAGAACAACGCCGTACGCGAGCAGTTCGTGTTCAGCGACGTGGCGATAGGCGCCAAGCTCGATATGGCGATGGTCACGCCGACGTGGCCGCAGTTGCCGCCCGGCTGGAAGGTCCGCCAACTCGGCAAGGCCGAATCGGAAACGGGAGAGACGGGGTGGACCGTTACCCGCGTCCCGCCGGGGTTCGTCAAGATTGTCGACGGCTACCGACATTTCGAGAGGGCACACAAGGTCGCACACCTCGTCTATTCGGACGGGCTCACCGCCGTCTCGGTGTTCATCGAGCCGGGGCGCACGTCGCTGCCGCCGAACGGCTTTTCCGCGCAGAGCGGGTTCAATGTCTACAGCCGGCAGATCGACGACAGCGTCGTCACCGTGCTCGGGCAGGTGCCCGCGCTCACCGTCCGCCAGATCGGGAACGCCGTGGCGCGTCGCGAGCGCGACCGGAGCCCCGGCCCCCCTTCGTCGTCAAGCAAAGAGGCAGATTCAAAATGACGTTCCGAAATCTCCGCGCCTATCTCAACGCTGCGGCATTCGCGATGCTCGTCACGGCGCTCGCGTCCATTGCCGGGCCGGCTGCGGCGCAGGGCAAGCTCCTCGGTCTTCCCGACTTCACCGAGCTCTACGACAAGCAGGCCGGGGCGGTCGTCAGCATCGACGTCACGCAGCGAACGAAGAGGCAGCGGCTTCCCCAGTTGTCCGAGGACGATCCGTTCTACGAATTCTTCCGCCGCTTCGGCCAGGTTCCGCATCCGCGAGGGCCTGAACGCGAGTTCGAGCAGCAATCCGTAGGCTCGGGATTCATCATCTCGAGCGACGGCTACGTGATCACCAACGCGCATGTCGTCGACGGCGCCGACGAGGTAACGGTCAAGCTGACCGACAAGCGCGACTTCAAGGCGAAAGTGATCGGCGCCGACAAGCGCACCGATGTCGCGCTGCTCAAGATCGACGCGAAGGACCTGCCGAAGGTCACGATCGGCGATCCCGAGAAGCTCAAGGTCGGCGAGTGGGTCGTTGCGATCGGGAAGCCGTTCGGCCTCGAGAACACGATGACCGCCGGCATCGTCAGCGCGAAGGGGCGCGACCTTCCGCAGGAGAACCTGGTGCCGTTCATCCAGACCGACGCCGCGGTGAACCCGGGCAACTCGGGCGGGCCGCTGTTCAATCTGAAGGGCGAGGTCGTCGGCATCAACTCGCTCATCTTCTCGCAAACCGGCGGCTACATGGGCCTCTCGTTCGCGATTCCGATCGACCTCGCGATGAACAGCGTCGCGCAGCTGAAGGAAAAGGGCCGCGTCACTCGCGGACGCATCGGGGTTCAAATCACCGAAGTGACGAAGGAAACCGCGGAGTCGTTCGGCCTCGCCAAGCCGATGGGCGCGCTCGTCAATTCGGTCGAGAAGGGCGGTCCGGCCGAGAAGGCGGGCGTGGAAGCGGGGGACATCATCGTCAAGGTCGACGGGCGCGACGTGCGCAGCTCTTCGGAGCTGCCGCGGATCGTCACGATGATCAAGCCCGGCACCAAGGTGATGCTCACCGTCTGGCGCAAAGGCGCACAGAAGGATATCGCCGTCACCGTCGCCGAGATGAAGGAAGAGGCGGCAGCAACGCCTGCGCGCAAGGGCGCTCCCACGCCGAAGGAGAAAGCCAAGCCGAACCGGATGGGCCTGGTCCTGTCCGATCTCACCGACGACCAGAAGAAGGAGCTCGACCTCAAGAGCGGCGTGCTGATCGAAGACATGTCGGGACCGGTGCGCACGAACATCCAGCCCGGCGACGTGATCCTTGCGATCGTCAGCAAGGGCCAGACGACCGAGGCGAAGAGTGCCGAGCAGGTGAACGCGCTGCTCGCGAAGGTCGAGAAGGGCGCGTCGGTCACGCTGCGCCTCCGACGCGGCGACCAGGAGTTCTTCGCGCCGCTGAAGGCGAACGGCGAGTAGGCGAGCAGCGAGGCGAAGCCGAGCCGAGGCCCGAAGGGCGCGTCCGCGAGCGACCGAGCGCGGCCGACGCCGCGATGGTGAGCTCTCGAGGTCCGTCCGGAGGCCGCGCGAGTGAGCAAACGGAAACGGGTCGCGCGTCCGCGAATGACCCTGACGCTCCTCACGCGTGCGTACTGCCACCTCTGCGACGAGATGCTGGCGGCGGTACGACCGATCGCAGCCTCGCGCTCGGCGTCGATCGACGTCATCGACGTCGATGCCCACCCTGCGCTCGAGGCCACCTATGGCGAGCTCGTGCCGGTGCTTTTCGCCGGGGCACCTGCGGCGGGCGCGGAGCTCTGCCGCTATCGGCTGGACCCTGCGCGCGTCCTGGAAGCGCTGGCGGCCGCCGGTGCGAACGGCGATCGCGGTCGCGCCCAGGACTGAAATCCGCTAAAATTCAACACGGTTCAGGGGGACAGGGGCACTATTCCGGTGCCCCTTTGTTTTGGACGCGCGCTATCTCGGCCGACGTGGAGCTCATCCGCAACTTTTCGATCATCGCGCACATCGACCACGGCAAGTCGACGCTCGCCGACCGCTTCATTCAGCGCTGCGGCGGCCTTGCCGAGCGGGAGATGGGCGAGCAGGTGCTCGATTCGATGGATCTCGAGCGCGAGCGCGGGATCACGATCAAGGCGCAGACCGCCGCGCTCACGTACACGGCGCGCGACGGTCGAGCCTACAACTTGAACCTGATCGACACACCGGGTCACGTCGACTTCGCCTACGAAGTCTCGCGCTCGCTCGCGGCCTGCGAAGGAGCGCTGCTCGTTGTCGACGTCTCGCAGGGCGTCGAAGCGCAGACGGTCGCGAATTGCTATACGGCGATCGAGCAGGGCGTGACGGTGGTGCCGGTGTTGAACAAGATCGACCTGCCCTCGGCCGAGCCCGATCGCGTGATCGGGGAAATCGAGGACATCATCGGCATCCCGGCGCACGATGCGCTGCGCGCGAGCGCCAAGACGGGTGCAGGCGTCGACGACATTCTCGAAGCGGTCATCGCGCGGATCCCGCCTCCGAAGGGCAACCCGGACTCGCCGCTGCAGGCGCTCATCATCGACTCGTGGTTCGACAACTATGTCGGCGTCGTGATGCTCGTGCGCGTGATGCAGGGAACGCTCAAGCCGCGGGACCGGATCCTGTTGATGGCGACCGGCGCGACGTACAACTGCGAGCAGGTGGGCGTGTTCACGCCCAAGTCCGTCGCGCGCGAATCGCTGTCGGCCGGCGCGGTCGGTTTCATCATCGCCGGCATCAAGGAGATCCATGCGGCGAAGGTCGGCGATACCGTGACGCTCGCCGCGCGCCCGGCGCCGTCTCCGCTGCCGGGCTTCAAGGAAGTCAAGCCGCAGGTCTTCGCCGGGCTCTACCCGGTCGAGTCGAACCAGTACGAGGCGCTGCGCGACGCGCTCGACAAGCTGAAGCTGAACGACGCATCGCTCCATTACGAGCCCGAGGTGTCGCAGGCGCTGGGCTTCGGCTTCCGCTGCGGCTTTCTCGGGCTCCTGCACATGGACATCGTGCAGGAGCGCCTCGAGCGCGAATACGACATGGACCTCGTCACGACGGCGCCGACCGTCATCTACCAGATCCTGTTGCGCGACGGCTCGCTCGCCGAGATCGAGAATCCTTCGAAGCTTCCCGACCTTTCGCGAGTCGAGGAGATCCGCGAGCCGGTGATCACCGCGACGATCCTGATGCCGCAGCAGTACGTCGGGCCGGTGATCACGCTCGCAACGGAGCGCCGCGGCATCCAGAAGAACATGCAGTACCTCGGCCGCCAGGTGATGCTCACCTACGAGCTGCCGCTCGCCGAAGTCGTGATGGACTTCTTCGACCGCCTGAAGTCGGTGTCGCGCGGCTACGCGTCGCTCGACTACGAGTTCAAGGAATTTCGTCCGGCGGATGTCGTCAAGCTCGACATCCTGATCAACGGCGAGCGAGTCGATGCGCTGTCGGTGATGGTTCATCGCTCGGTCGCGCAGCACCGGGGCCGCGAGGTCGTCGAGAAGATGCGCAAGCTTATCCCCCGCCAGATGTTCGACGTCGCAGTCCAGGCGTCGATCGGCGCGCAGGTGATCGCCCGCGAGACCGTGAAGGCGATGCGCAAGAATGTTCTCGCCAAATGCTACGGCGGCGATGTCACGCGCAAGAAGAAGCTGCTCGAAAAGCAGAAGGCGGGCAAGAAGCGGATGAAGGCCGTCGGCAGCGTAGAGATTCCGCAGGAGGCGTTCCTCGCGATCCTCCAGGTCGGCGACAAGTGATGCCCATCCGACGAAACGCCGAATGGCGGTCGCGAGCCGCGTCGCCGCGGGGCATCCGCCGGGGGCCGCCGTGGGACAATGCGCGTGGCAGGAGCCACGGATCCCGCGCCTAGGGCAGCTGCCCCGGGGATAGCGCCTGCGGCGCCCAGAACGAACACCAACGAATCGAGCGGCCATGAACTTCGCGTTGATCCTGTTCCTTGCGACGGTTGTGACCGGCGTCGTCGCGCTTGCCGACAAGCTGCACTTCGCCAGGCATCGCGCCCCCGGCGCGCAGGAGCCCTGGTGGATCGAATACCCGAAGAGCTTCTTTCCGGTGCTGTTGATCGTTTTCCTGCTGCGCTCGTTCGTCGCGGAGCCCTTCAAGATACCTTCGTCGTCGATGCGGCCCACGCTGGAGGTCGGCGACTTCATCCTGGTCAACAAGTTCGCGTACGGCCTGCGGCTGCCCATCATCGAGCAGAAGGTGGTACCGATGGGGGATCCCAGGCGCGGCGACGTCGTCGTCTTCCGCTACCCGCTGAACCCGTCGCAGGACTTCATCAAGCGCGTGATCGGCGTGCCGGGGGATACCGTCGTCTACAAGGACAAGCAGCTGATCGTCAACGGCACGCCGTGGCCGCAGAAGCCGGAGGGCACGTACAGCTACCTCGAAGGGCTGCGCTTCGAGACGCTCAACCAGTTCGCCGAGACCGTCGACACCGGGCAGGGATCGAAGACGCATCTCGCGGCGGTCGATCCGGCGATGGCGCCGGTCGCTCCGGGGCAGGTTCGCGCGTTTCCCGGACGGGAGAACTGCGACTACAATCCCGACGGCAGCGAATTCACGTGCAAGGTGCCGGCTGGTCAATACTTCGTCATGGGCGATAATCGGGACCGCAGCGACGACGGGCGCTACTGGGGATTCGTTCCCGACGACCACCTGCGCGGTCGCGCATTCTTCATCTGGTTCAACTGGGACGATATTTCGAGTTTCGCGTTCAAGCGGGTCGGCAGCGGGATTCGATAGGAGGGAACGATGCACGAGCGCCAGTCGCAGCGCGGTTTGTCGATGATCGGGTTCCTTTTCGTCGCGATAGTCGTTGTCACGGTCGTGATGATCGGATTTCGGGTGGCCCCGGCCTACATCGAGTACTACTCGGTGAACAAGGCGCTCGAGAAAGCGCTCAACGAGACGAAGGACCTCAATTCGACGATGGAGATCCGCAAGAACTTCCAGAAAATCGCCGATGCCGGCTACATCGAGTCCGTCAACGAGAAGGACCTCGAGATCGTCAAGAACAAGAACGAGATCACGGCGAGCGCGAGCTGGACGCGGAAGCTCCCGCTCGTGGCCAACGCAAGCCTGCTGCTCGATTTCGAGGCCAGCGCAACGCGTTGACGCGCTTCGGGAGCGATCTCCGCAGCCCGCGCAGAGGACGCCCGCTCATCGCGCTCGCCGACGAACTGGGGTTCGCGTTTCGCCGCCCGGAGCTCGTTCGCCAGGCGCTCACTCACCGCAGCTACGGCACGCCGCACAACGAGCGCCTCGAGTTCATCGGCGACGCCGTCCTGAACTGCGTCATCGCCGAGGCGCTCTTCGAGCGCTTTCCCGCGAGCTCGGAGGGCGAGCTCTCGCGCGTGCGGGCGAGCCTCGTCAACCGCGATACGCTCGCGCGTCTCGCTCGGGAGATATCGCTTCCGAGCGAGATCCTGCTCGGCGACGGCGAATCGAGGAGCGGCGGCGCCGACCGGCCGTCGATCCTCGCCGATGCGCTCGAGGCCGTGCTCGGCGCGGTATTCCTCGACGGCGGCTATGTGGCCGCCCGCGCGGCGATCCTGCGCGTCTACGCGGCGGTCTGGAGCGATCTCGACCCGGCAGCGCTCGCGAAGGACGCGAAGACGCGGCTGCAGGAGTGGCTGCAGGCGCGCCGGATGCCAGTCCCCGAGTACGCGGTGACCGAGCTCGCGGGCGAAGCGCATGCGCAGACGTTCACCGTCGAGTGCCGGATCCCGGCGCTCGGCATCGCAGCGATCGGAAGCGGAGCGAGCCGGCGTCTCGCCGAGCAGGCGGCAGCCGAGCGGGCATACGCGGCGACCATCGCGCAGGACGGCGGCGGCAATCGTGGCTGAGCGCGAGGCCGGCGAATTTCGGTGCGGCTTGATCGCGATCGTCGGCCGGCCGAATGTCGGCAAGTCGACGCTCGTCAATCGGCTCGTCGGCGAGCGCGTGACGATCACCTCGCGCAAGGCCCAGACGACCCGCCATCGCGTGAGCGGGATCCTGACGACGGCCGACACCCAGTTCGTGCTCGTCGACACGCCCGGGTTCCAGACGAAGCATCGATCGCGCTTGAACGACCGGATGAACAGAACGGTGACCCAGAGCATCGCCGACGTCGACGCAGCGTTGCTGGTGGTCGAGGCGGGGCGCACGACCGACGCGGATCGAGCGGTGATTCGCCTACTGCCGCCGCACACGCCCGCGCTTGCCGCGCTGAACAAGCTCGATCGACTGAAGGATCGGGACGCGCTGTTGCCGCAGATGGCGGAGCTCGCGGAACTCGCCCGCTTTGAGGCGATGGTGCCGGTGAGCGCCGAGAAGGGCGAGGGCGTCGTGGCACTGCTCGACGAGGCGCGGAAGCTGCTTCCACCCGGCGAACCGTTGTTCGACGTCGACGCGATCACCGATCGCGACGAGCGCTTCATCGCCGCCGAGTTCGTTCGCGAGAAGATCTTTCGCCTGCTCGGCGAGGAAGTGCCGTACGCGACGGCGGTCGCGATCGAGCGCTTCGTGCACGAAGCCGCCATTCGCCGGATCCACGCCACGGTCTACGTCGATCGCGACAATCAGCGCGCCATCCTCTTGGGCGCCGGCGGTGCGCAGATGAAGGCGATCGCATCGGCGGCGCGCGCCGAGATGGAGCGGCTGTTCGGCGGGCCGGTGTTTCTCGCGGTCCAGGTGCGTGTGCGGCGCGGCTGGGCCGACGACGACACAGAGCTCGCGCGCTTCGGGTACTGAGCGGAGCGACGGGGACCGTCGGATGGCGCTACGCTCGCAACCGATCCGGCGCGACGATCAACCGGGGTTCGTCCTGCATACGTACGCATATCGCGAGACGAGCCTGATCGTCGAAGCGTTCACCGCCGAGTACGGTCGCGTGGCCATGGTCGCGCGCGGCGCCAAGCGCCCCCGCTCGGAAATGCGCGGACTGCTCCAGGGTTTTCAGCCGCTTCTCCTGTCGTGGGCGGGTCAGCAGGAGCTCAAGACGCTCATCAAGGCCGAGTGGCGAGGCGGGTTGCCGCTCGTGGCCGGAGCGGCGCTCCTCTGCGGCTTCTATCTGAACGAGCTCCTTCTGAAACTGCTCCCGCGCGAAGACCCGCATCCGCGCCTCTTCGCGAGCTACGAATCCGCGCTCGGCGAGCTCGCGGCGGGAGCCGAGCAGGCGCCGCTGCTTCGCCGCTTCGAGCTGACGCTGCTCACGGAGCTGGGCTATGCGCTGCCCCTGCTGCGCGAAGCGGACACCGGCGGGCCGATCGATCCGTTCGCACGGTACCATTACGCATTCGATCGCGGCCCGCGGCTCGCAGCGCCCGCGCCCGGTGTGCGGGTGCCGCAGGTGCGCGGGGCGACGCTGCTGGCGCTCGCCGACGGCCGCTACGCTGACGCCGAGACGGCGGCCGAGGCGAAGCGATTGATGCGCGACGTGCTCGACCACTATCTCGAGCAGCGCGGCGTCGAAAGCCGCCGCGTGGTCCAGGACCTGCAGGCCCTCGAGCCGAAGCGTGAAGAGGAGAACCATCGCCGTGATTGAACTCGGAGTCAACATCGACCATGTGGCGACACTGCGCCAGGCGCGCCGCACATACGAGCCCGATCCGCTGTGGGCGGCCGTCGAAGCGCACCTCGGCGGCGCCGATGGCATCACCGTGCACCTGCGCGAGGATCGCCGCCACATCCACGACGACGACGTGCGGCGCCTGCGCGAAATGGTCCACATCAAGCTGAACCTCGAGATGGCGGCGACGGCCGAGATGATCGACATCGCCGCAAAGCTCAAGCCAGAAATGGCGATGCTCGTTCCGGAAGGGCGACACGAGATCACGACCGAGGGTGGCCTCGACGTTGCGGCGCAGGAAGCGAAGATCAAGGACGCGGTGGCGCGGCTTGCCGACGCCGGTATCAAGGCGAGCGTCTTCATCGACGCGGATACGCGCCAGGTCGATGCGGCGGCTCGCGTCGGCGCCAGGGTCTGCGAGATCCACACCGGGCCGTACGCGCACGCGTTCCATGCGAAAGGTCGCGATCCCGAGAGCGCCGCGGTCGTCGAGGAGCTCGCTAAGATCCGCGCGGCGGGCGAGGCGGTCCGCGATCGGGGAATGCGCTTCAATGCGGGCCACGCGCTCAATTACTTCAACGTGCAACCGGTCGCGGAGCTCCCCGGCGTGCGCGAGCTCCACATCGGTCACGCGATCGTTTCGCGCGCGGTGTTCGTCGGCTTGCGGGAGGCCGTGCGGCAGATGAAGGCGCTGCTGCGCGAGGCCGCGGGGTGATCGAGGTTCCGCGGGGTCCCGCGTTCATCGGGATCGAGGACACGGCCCTGACCGCGGCCGACCGCGAGCGCATTGCCCATCCGCTGGTCGGCGGCGTCGTTCTCTTTGCGCGCAATTTCGCCGACTGCGCGCAGCTCGAGGCGCTGACTGCGTCGATACGCACCCTGCGCAGGCCCGCGCCGCTCATCGCCGTCGATCACGAAGGCGGCCGCGTGCAGCGCTTCCGCGACGGC
>Ga0335069_10009267_pt1 | contig 14021 bp, 10 predicted proteins | sample Lox_Sample_11_FD_206714 | JGI IMG/M metagenome (GOLD analysis project Ga0335069, IMG submission 206714) | Soil microbial communities from Loxahatchee National Wildlife Refuge, Florida, United States - Lox_Sample_1.1 | ecosystem: Environmental > Terrestrial > Soil > Wetlands | place: USA... | reverse complement strand
GTACTTAGGCGTGGTGCTCTTCGTCGTTCCCACAAGCTGATCATACAGCTTAAGGAGTGGTATTACAATTCAGACGAATCTTGGGTTGACAAATTTTCGAATGGCTGGCGTCAGACGTGAAAGTGATCGAGGCTGAAGCGCGCGTCCCGCATCGGCCAGATCTTCAAACCTTCGAGCCGCGGCGGCGCGGCGCGATTCGGGGCCGGTCCGCCTCTACTCCCGGCAGCCTGCCCGAAGACCGCGATGCTGCGGTCGTCCTTGCCGGCATCGAACCAGTTATACACGGCAGCTGTACCGTCGTTGGCGTATGCCTCCACGCAGCGCTTGTCGAGGAATACGCGCAATCGGTAGCGCTCGGCAGGGCCGACGAAGGCGCGAGCGGCACCCACGGAGAGGTACCCACGCTCGATCGAAACCACCACGCCCGGCTTGCCGTCGGACGAGCGCCGCAGCTCGAACCCGGATCTCCCGCCGCCGCTGAATTCCGCCTCGATCTCGGCGCAATCGGTCTCCGCTCCCGCTGCAACAAACGGCTGCTCAAGCGAGCGGCCGGGAAATGCCTTTGGCTCGCCCCGCAGCGTCTCGAACTCCGGTGCCGGACGCTGCCGCAGGTACCCGTCCGGGCCTATGGAAAGGATCCTCGGCATCGTCATTACGCTGCCCCACCCCCTTTCTGGCGGCGTGTTTGTCCTTCCCCAGAGCCACAGGATGGTGCGGCCCTTTTCGTCCGCGGATATATTGCTGGCGTAGGCGTCGCCTGGGTCGAGCACTCCGTGCGCGGTTGGCGAGAACTGCACCCTGGCGATATCCAGGTCCCCGATCCAATACTCGCAGACCCGATTGGGTGAGACGATCAACACCCATTTCCCATCCAGGGGGAACAGGTTCGGACATTCAAAATTCCGGATCTCGCGGTCCAGGGTCTGGAAGATCGCGCCGAGATGCTTCCACTCCGTCAGGTCCGGCCGCGTTGCGCGGTAAAGTTGCACCTGCGCCCGGCCGGCGCTGGTACCGCCGCCGCACACCATGTGGGTCGCGCCGTCCTTTTGGAAGAGGAACGGATCGCGCCATTGCGCGATCGCTCCGCCGATGTGAGCGGACTGGGTCAAAACCGGCTTGCTGTACTTTTCCCAGACAAAGAGATCGTCGTCTGCCGGCGCGGCCATCCACTGCTCCGGTTGGGGCCGGCCGATGCTCGTATAAAAGACGCGCGGGCGGCCATCCGCGGCCATCGTGGCGCCGCCGGAAAAGATCGCCGTCTCTCCGCGGTCGGTCGACGGCCAGATCGCGATCGGCAGATGCTCCCAGTTGACCAGGTCGCGGCTGCGGGCGTGGCCCCAGTGCTGGCTGCCAATTCGCGCCGCGAAGGGATTCAATTGATAAAAGAGGTGATGCCATCCGCGGCAGTAAAGCGTGCCGTTCGGATCGTTGGTCCAATTGGCGGGCGGCCGAAAGTGGTACACCGGGCGGTCCGGGTCGGCCTCGGCACGGGGAATGGCCTCCCGCACGGCGGCCATCGCCTTCCCAAACGCAGGGTCGTCACCCGCTGCCTGAAGCAGCAGCGAGGAGGCCGCGGCGGACGCGGATCGAACGAAGGCTCTCCGGCTGGTCATGATCTTGCGGGACTTTTTCGGGCTCCGGACGAATCGCGGACCACCAGGCGAAAGTCAACCAGGATATCGCGTGCCGGCATGTCGGGGTTGGCGATCCGCTGCACCATGGCCTGGATGGCCGCGGCGCCCAACTGATCGCATGGCTGATGAATGGTCGTCAAAGGGACCGATACCAGGCTGGCGTACTTCACGTCGTCGAAGCCGACGATCTTCACCCGAGCGGGCACGTCGACATCCAGCTCCGCCAGGCTGCGCATCAGCAAAGCCGCGGTACGGTCGTTCGAGCAGACAATGCCGTCCGGCTTATACGACTTCATCACCTTCTCTACGGCCGACTTGTCCGATGGGTCGAGCCGCTCGATGAACTCCGGTCCCAGCTTGGCCTCGGAGGCGCCCAGTGCATCCCGGTACCCGGCGGAACGAGCGACACAGCTCGGCGCCAGGTGCTGACGGCCAAGAAACGCGATACGCTTGCATCCGGCTTCGATCAGGTGCTGCGTCGCGATGCACCCGGCGCGGCGATTGTCGATACCCACCACGTCCAGCCTGCTGCGATTCGGATATTCGACGATGTCGCGATCCAGCAGGACGACCGCAATCCGGGCCTCCTGCATCATCGACAGAACCGCCTGGTTGATTTCGTTCTTCAGGGGTGTCCCTTCGATGGGTGCGAAAAATACCCCTGAGACCCGATTGGCGATCAGTCGGGCGCAGACCTCCTTCGCATGAGCGAGGGTGGTTTCCGATCCGGCCAGAGACCGCCCCCACACCAGGATATGATTGCTGTCCCGCTCCGACTCCACCATGCCCTGGCAGATCGGCTCAAAAATCTCCGTTTGCCCCAGTTCGGGGATGAGCAACCCGAATGTATATTGGGTCGCGGTCGCGGCCCGGACGTAGGTGCCGGAACCCGCGCGACGGTCGACGTATCCTCCAATCTGCAGTTCCTTGAGAGCCCTGCTTACGGTGACACGGGAAGCTCCGTAGCTCTCCACGAGCTCGAATTCGCTGGGAAGCCGGACACCGGGGGCATAGGTGCCATTTTCAATGGCGGCTTTCAAGCTGTGCCAGATCTGCTTGTATTTAGGGCCGTCAGTTCGCCGCACAGCCTGATAATACTAATTGCATCACACTCAGGCAAGGTGGGTTGCATGTGGCCCCCGTACGGCGTGTGGGCCTATGCGGAAGTTGCTGAACCTTCGATCTTGCTGTAACAGCTCACAACGCAAATATGCGACAGTATACGACATAAATACATTGACAGCTTTCCCGGCAGAGCCGTATACTCCAAAATCGGATGGAGGCCTCAGCGTGCCATTCAGCCGAAGACAATTTGCAGCCGTCGCGCTTGGATCTTTTCCGCTGGTACGCGGAATATCGGCAGCCGTTCCGAGGGTCGCGGGAGTTCGCATCGCGCTCCAGTCGGCGAGCTTCACCTTCAGCGGCATCGGGATCGACGGCATCATCAAAACGATGTCGGACCTCGGGTTGGCCGAGATAGACATCATGTCGGAGCATGTTGAAAATTACCTCGGAGCTCCGGTTCAGTTGCCCGGCACAGGACGGCCCGGACCTTGGGCGCGTAAGGCCGGCGCTCCAGTCGCGCCGGGCACTGCCCCGCCGGGGGGCGCGCGTGCGGGCACGGGCGGTCCTCCCCCTGGAGGTTTTGGCCGGGGCGGAGACCCGGCGGTGCGCGAATCTCTGCGGAAATGGCGCCTGCAAGCCGACCTCGACCGTTTCCGTGCCGTTGCGAAGCGATTCTCTAACGCCGGCCTGACCCTCTTCGCCTACAACCTGAGCTTCAACGACAGTTTCACGGACGAGGAGATCGAGAAAGGCATCCTCATGACCAAGGCGCTCGGAACGCGCATCATCACCGCCTCGTCTCCGGCGTCGATCTTTCCACGGCTGGCTCCGTTTGCCGAGAAGCACGACGTCCTCATCGCCATGCACAATCACACCAACGGTCCCGAAGAGTTTGCACAGGCGATGGCCGCTTCCCGGAACATCTGGGTGAACCTCGATGTGGGCCATTTCTTCGCCACCGGCTATGATCCGATCGCCTACCTGAAGGAGCACCACGCCCGGATCACCAACATCCATATCAAGGATCGCAAGAAAGATCGTGGGGCAGAGATGCCGTTTGGGCAAGGTGACACCCCGCTGAAGGATGTCCTTCAACTCGTGAGGCGCGAGAAATACGACTTCCCGGTCTGTATCGAGTATGTAGGACCGGATGGACCACCGGTCGAGATCAAACGCTGCCTGGACTTCTGCAAGGCCGCGCTGGCCTGACGAGAGGAGCCAACATCATGAAAATGCTGATCAACGGTGTACAAGTGGACGCCCTCAGCGGGCGCACGTTTCCGGTCTCGAATCCGGCGACTGGCGAGGAGATCGATACCGTGCCCCAGGCGGGTCCGGAAGATGTCCACAGGGCGATCGAGGTGGCGCGGCGCGGCAAGGAAGTTATGGCGACCCTTCCAGCGTACCGGCGCAGCGAAATCCTCTGGAAGGCCGGCGAATTGATCCGGAGTCGAGCGGAGGATCTCACGCGATTGCTGACTTCCGAAAACGGCAAGCCGATCCGGCAGTGCCGCTTCGAAATCGGGGTGACGGCACGGTTGTTCATGGACTTTGCCGAGGAAGCGAAACGCATCCGGGGACATTACTTGCCCATGGACAACGTACCCGGTCTCGAACAGATGGTCGCGTACACGCTGCGGCACCCTGTCGGGCTGGTGGTGGGAATCATCCCGTTCAATTACCCGGCGGAACTTTTTGCGCACAAGATTCCGGGAGCGCTGGCGGCTGGAAGTTCGGTAATTGTCAAGCTGCCGGAGCAGTGCCCCCTGACGGTTCTCCGCCTCGGAGAGATTCTGCTGGAAGCCGGACTGCCCGGCGAGGGCATGCAGATGCTGACCGGCTATCCGCAGCACATGGGCGACGAACTGCTCACCCACCCGGACATCCGCATGGTGAGCTTCACCGGAAGCGCTGCCGCCGCCAAGCTTATTGCCTGTAAGACTGCTTCCACGCTCAAGCGGCTGGCCTTCGAACTCGGCGGAACCGATGCCATGATCGTCCTCGAAGACGCCAACCTGGAAGCCGCCGCCGACGCGGTTGTCCACGGCAGGCTCACCAACGGTGCGGGACAGATCTGTTGCGCCGCCAAGCGCATCCTTGTCCAGGAATCGGTCTACGACCGCTTTCTCCCCCTGCTGCTCGATCGGGTAGCGAAGATCCGCATGGGCGATCCGGCGAGCGAGGAGACCGACCTCGGCCCGCTCATCACCCCCGCAGCCGCCGCGCGCGTGAATGAGCAGGTTGCCCACTCGCTCGAGCAGGGAGCGCGATGCCTGACGGGCGGCGAGTACGTTCCGCCTTCATATTACAAGCCCACCGTTCTTGCGGATGTGACTCCGGAGATGCCCGTAATGAACGAAGAGGTCTTCGGACCGATTGCGCCAATCTACACCTTCCGCGACGCCGATAGCGCAGTGGCCATTGCCAACGATTCCCCGTACGGCCTACAGGCCAGCGTGTTCTCCGAGAACTTGCACAACGCGCTCAGCGTCGCACACCGGCTCGAGGTCGGCGGTGTCGTCATCAACGGCTCCGGCGCCTTCCGGCCGGGCAATGTTCCCTTCGGTGGCTTCAAGCAAAGCGGCATCGGCCGCGAGAGCATCGTCGAGACCGTCCTGGATATGACCGAGGAGACGACGATCGTCATCAACGGAGCCCTGGCATTGGCACACGCCGGCTGACGCGTTCACGCCACGTCATACTGGGAGCGGTCGAGTTGCTCGAGCCGCTCTCGTGTGGGGTTGTACATCGCGTTCCAGAGACACCCCGCGAACAGCAGGCCGGCGAAGGCGGTTGCCAGAGCGAAGCCGTATCTCGGTCCACCCATGACGTCGCTCACGACCCCCATCGCCAGCGGTCCAACCGCCGCGGAGACGCACGTAAAGAACAGCATCACACCGGAGACTGCGCCATGTTCGGACTTCCGGAAGCAGCTGATGCCTTTCGAATTGAGGGTCGGATAGATCATCGACATGAAGAGCCCCGAGAACGGCAACAGGTAGACTGCGATCTGCGGCCCTCCCATCACGGCGCCCAGGAAGCACAGCAGGATGGCTGCGCTGAACGCCGTCAGGACCACGGTCCACGCGTACCGGCTCAGCACCCAGGCCCCGACGAACCGCCCGGCCGCACGCAGCAGGAAAAAGATAGAAATACTGTACGCCGCCAGAACATCGTGGCGTCCGGCCAGCAGGGTCGGCATCCAGACATATACCGCGCATTCCGTGGCCACATACAGGAATTCGCCTAGCGAGAAGCCCATGGCATAAGGACTCTTCAGCATCGCCACGGTATGCCGCAGATTTATCGGCTCGGAGGCGGGCTTCACGGTCGTCGGATAGCGGGCCATCAGGGCGATCAGCACCAGCATCGCGCACATGCTCCCGGCGATCACGTACAGCCACTTCCAGCCCACGCCCGCCGCCAGCAGGTACGCCAGCAAAGCCGGTCCGAGGATGGAACCGATGCCGAAAAAACCCTCCACTGTGTTCATGATCGAGGTGTGCTCGGTGGTGGAGACCACGATGTCGCCGATGAGGGCCAGGGCACCCGTCTTGAAAACCCCAATCGACACACCGGAGATCGCCAGCAGCGTCAGGAAAAACGCGAACGAATTTCCGATCGCGAAGAGGTACGCATCCACGGCGAATGTGGTCAGACCGATGATGATCGTCTTCTTCCGGCCCAGGCGGTCTGCCAGGAAGCCGAGGAAGAAGCCGGCGAGCGCAATGCCTCCCATGGTGGCGTACTGGAACGCCGAAGCCGCCGTCAAGCTCAGGTGGAACTGCTTGATGATCTCGGGGATGATGACGCCCACGGAATCTGTGGTCATGGCGAACATCAGGAACATCAGAAACGTGAGCGCCTTGATGGCGGTCAGATTGCCCACGGCCCTTGCGGTTGCTTGCTGTGACATCAGATCCTCCCGCTCACCGGCAGACGTGCGGTTCCTTGCGGCGTTGAGCAAAAGATCGTCGCCGTGAAGGTGCGAAGGTCGACCTCGAGGCGCGCAAAATCGTGACCGGCCTTCCACTCCATCCGGAGTTCTTCTGGCGGGCCGGACTCCACCTGAAACTCGCCGCCGAATGCCGCGTGCTCGTTCCGGAAGCGGATCAGGTCCACCAGCCCCCGCACCACGGGCCGCTGGAGCGCCGCTACGACCTCGGCGGATGTGTAATAGTGGCGATTGATGTCTCGACCGACTCCCGTGCGCGCCAGCAGTTCCATATCGTTCTCTCCCGCCAACAGGCCGGTGTAATAGACCTGCGGGATGCCGGGCGCGAAGAACTGGATCGCACGCGCCACCAGATACTCGTGGTCGCGGCGACCCAGCGCATCGTAGAACGTACAATTCACCTGGTAAAGATCAAGATTGCTCGCAGCGGCACCGGTCGCCATTCGGCTCTGCCCGCCGCTGCGATCGTGAATGGTCTCCACGAGCCCGTCAATCTCCTCCGGCGCCAGCAAGCCGGGGCGCACCGCGGGATCGCGCGCGTCCGCGCCCACATCGATTACTCCAATCCCGTCGTGCGTATCCAGGACCGTCACGGCGTTCCGCGGGCTGAAACCAAGCCACTCGCGCAGCGCCCGCGCATCCCGCCGGAAGATGGTGTGCAGCACCAGTGGCGGCAGCGCAAAGTCATACACCCGGTCCACCCGTTTGGCAATCTCGACCTGGTCGCGATAATAGCTGTGCACCTCGACCAGCACTTCCATGCCCGCCGCATGCGCCTGCGCCGTCAAATCGCCGATGTATTGGAAGGTCTCCGGAATCATGAAGCAACTGGTGCCCGGCCGCTTGATCGCATAGCCCACCGCGTCCAGCCGGATGAGCCGGACGCCCGCCTGTTGAAATTCGTGCAGGATGCTCGAGATGTACTCCGACCCTTGCGGGCTTTCGACATCGATATCGACCTGTTGCGGCGTGAAGGTTGTCCATAACAGCCGCTGGTCCCCGTTCTGCATCCGCATGTACGTCAGTGGCAGGCTGGGACGCGGCCGGTAGATGCGCAGCAGATCCGCCTCGCGCGCACCCCCGGGAAAGACGCGGTCGAGCGTCAGGAACAGGCGCGCATACCTCGAAGTCTGGCCCTGCCGTGAGAAATCCTCGAATTGCGGCGAGCGAGTGGAAACGTGGTTGACGATCAGGTCCGCCGTGATGTCCGCGACTGCCCCCAGGTCCCTGAGGTCCGCCCAGGTTCCTAACCGCGGATCCACGCGCGTGTGATCGATCGGGTCGAACCCGGCGTCGGTGCCGTCGATCGGATGGAAAAACGGCAACAGGTGAACGCCACCGAACAAGCCCTTCAATGGGCCGGTCAGCAAGGCACGCAACTCGGCAAACCCACCGCCGGAGATGCGGTCGACGTAAGTAATGAGGTGGACCTGGTTCCTCATCTGGTCTCCTCGAAGCTCCACTCCGGAATCGCGCCCTGGCGGCTCGCGACCAGTGCTCCGACGCGGTTAGCGAAGGCGGCAATTTCATGTAAGGGCCGCCGCCCGGCGAGCCCATGGACGAACGCCGCGGCGAACGCATCGCCGGCGCCGACCGTGTCAGCGACTTGGACCGGCTGGCCTCCCGCGACGATAAACTGATCGCCGGCGAGCATCGCGCAACCCCGCTCCCCCAGAGTTACGCACACCGCACGCCAGCCGAATCGGGCAGCACCGTGGCGGCAGAACGACTCGGCATCATAGGCCAGCCCCAGGAACCGTCCGAGCCGGTCGGCTTCCGATTCGTTCAGCTTTATGACGTCCGCCGCGGCGAGCAACTCCGACGCGAGTTCCAGCGAATCGTTCCCGGGCCGCAGATTGACGTCGTAGAAGCGAAGCGCGTCCGGCAGACTCTCGATCAGCCGCCGAGGGGTTTCACGTCCTTCGCGGCTTGAGGGAAACAGCGTGCCGAAGTAGAGCCACGCGGGTCTTAGCTCGTTCAGAGCCTGAACGTCGCACGCGGTAAGCTCGACGTCGTCATAGGCAGCAGGGCGGTCGATCCGGAACGTTGGTTGGCCGTCACCGTCGATGGCCACCGAAGCAGTACCGGTCTTCCATCGGCTCGAGCATCGCAGCATCCGGAGATCCAGACCCAAGGCTTTCATCCTAAGCAGCGCCTCCTGACCGAGATCGTCGGCTCCCACCGCGCTGATCAGAATCGGACGAAGCCCGAGCCGGCTGGAGTGAACCGCGAAGTTCAAGGGAGCCCCACCCAGGCAGACGGAATCCGGAAGAATGTCCCACAGAACTTCGCCGAGTACTACCAGCGGTCCGTTCATCGGGGTGTTCGCGACAGGCAATGTCAAGTCAGCTTTTGTAGTATCAGCATGCTTGCTGCAATGTCAATCCCTATTGCAAAGCACTGTAGAAGTCCCTTATATCGTGGCGATTATGCCAGACAAAGGCATCATGCCTGCTTGGAGGTCCCGCCGACTTGACACGGACTGGTCTGCGGGATATAGTTTGACTGCTCGACAGCTACGCAGAACCTGTATTGACATAGACGAGGCCGGAGGACCCTGATGCTGCTCATATTGGCCGCAAGTCTGGCGGTCTTCGTGTACGGTATGGTCGCCTCAATGCTGGGGACGATCAACCCGGCACTCGCCACAAGGTTTGGGCTCGACAACGTCCAAACCAGCTACATCGCCCTCTCCCAGGGCATAGGATTGGTGATCGCATCCGTTTCGGTCGGTCCGCTCTTGGACCGCAAGGGAAAAAAGGTCGGCCTGCTGCTGGGCCTCGGCCTGGTCGCGGTAGCGTTGTTCGTCCTCGCGAACGCGACCGGCTATGCCGCCATGGTGGCCAGCATGGCCGTCCTGGGGCTCGGGGGCGGAATCACTTTGACCGCGGCCAACGCTCTCGGCAGTGAAGTTGGCGAATCCAGGCGCGCCATCGTCCTCAATTTTCTGAACGTGTTCGTCGGCCTCGGCGGTCTGGTCACCCCATTTGTCGCAGGCAATCTGCTGGCGGGGGATGCTGTGCGGGTCGCATACGGCGGCGCCATTCTCACGGTGGGCGCCTTCGTGATCCAACTCTTCACAAAGGTGCTACCGGGCGAGACAGCCAAGGTCCGCGGTGGATCGGCTGGTGTGTTCCGTGAGCGGCTTCTGTTCGTCCTGGCGTTCAGCGTCCTTCTTTATACTGCCTGCGAATTCGCCGTCTGGAATTGGCTGCCCAAGTACCTGATCGCGCAAGGCATCCCGGAAAAGATGTCGCTGAATATCCTGTCCCTGGGATTCGCCCTCGGACTGCTGATCGGGAGAGTGGCGGTCGCCCCGGTCCTCATCAAAGTCCCGCCCCTAACCGTTACGACGGGTGCCGCTGTGCTGATGGCCATCACCACTTTTTCTCTGCTCCAAGCGCGTGATGCGACCGTGGCGGGCGCGATCGTCTTCTGTGCGGGACTGGCGATGGCGCCGGTCTTCCCCACGACCATCGCGTTGGTCGGAAGTCTCTTCAAACAGGGTGCCGCCACGGCCATCGGATTTACCATCACTTGCGGGTTTACCGGCCTGGTTGTCAGTTCGCCGGTTATTGGGTGGCTCTCGGGAAGCGACCCGAAAGGGCTTGGACGGGGACTGACAATCCTGCCGGTCTGTTCGGCAATTATGGTCTGCCTCTACCTGGCGCTACGCGGCCCCATGGCGAGGCGCAGCTTCTTATAACGTTGTGCTAGGAGACGCGAAATGAACCGATTGTTGTCCCTGCTTCTCTCGGCGTGTGGTCTGGCCACTGCCGGCATACCGGAGCCGATTCGGATCGAGGGCGGCCAGATCACGGGCACGCCAACCATCCAGTGGACCTATGGGGTACGCCTGTTCCGCGGCATCCCCTATGCCGCACCACCTGTCGGCGAACTGAGATGGCGCGCGCCACAGCCCGTAGTCCCTTGGCAGGGGGTCAAGGCCGCAGATCATTTCTCCGCGGTCTGTATGCAGCCGGCGACCGACACCGAGGGGAATGCCTGGCGCGAGGGGATGTACCCCATGAGCGAAGATTGCCTCTACCTCAACGTGTGGACGCCCGCCCAGAACGCAACGGCGAAATTGCCCGTTATGGTATTCATCCACGGCGGCGGCAACACGCGAGGAGCAGCCTCCGAAAATCAGTACGACGGCGCCTACCTCGCCAAGAAGGGCGTCGTCTTTGTCAGCTTGAACTATCGGATGAACGTCTTCGGCTTTCTGGCCCACCCGGAGTTGACCGCGGAATCCGAACATCATTCCTCCGGCAACTACGCCATCCTGGATCAAATCGCGGCACTTAAGTGGATCCAGCGAAACATCGACAAGTTCGGCGGCGACCCGAACACGGTGATGATCTTCGGCCATTCCGCCGGCTCAGCCAATGTGTGCGCGTTGATGGCCAGCCCGCTCGCGAAAGGGCTGTTTCATCGGGTTCTGGCGCAGAGCGGGAATTGCTTGAACAGCCGGACCCCACTGGCTGACGCCGAGAAGGCCGGTCTCAAGATCGGAGAAGCGCTGGGCGCTTCCTCCCTCGCCGCCCTGCGACGGAAATCTCCCGAAGAGATTCTGAAATTGCCTCGCTCGATGATGGGCACCAACGTGGATGGTTGGGTCTTCCCGCAGGACGCCTATTCCATCTTCGCCGCGGGAAAACAGAATGACGTGCCGCTGATCGTAGGGACCGTCGCGGACGATGCGCCCGGACCTGCCGCGGCGCCGAAGGCTGCGGACGGGCTAGCGAATGCTCAAAACACCTTCCACGATCTCGCCGGCAAATACCTGAAGCTGTATCCGGCAGGCACCGACGCCGAGGCCGCGAAATCCGCCCACGCCTTCCGCACCAACAGCGCGCTGGCAGGTGCCAGGACATGGGCACGCGTGCAGACGCAATCGGGGAAGTCGAAAGTCTACTGGTATTACTTCACGCACGTCTCGCCGATGCCGAAAGACCTGATTTGGGGCGGGCGGCCGGCTCTGGCATGGGGCGCGTATCACGGCAGCGAGATCGTGTACGTCTTCAATGCCTTTCCTTTGCAGGACTGGGATTGGCGCCCGGTAGATAGAAAGTTGGGCGATACCGTTTCCTCCATCTGGACGAACTTCGTCAAGACCGGCTCGCCCAACGGCCCCGGTCTACCAGAGTGGCCGTCGTTCGACCCCAAGACCGAAATTCTGATGAACTTCGGCGACACGCCGAAAGCCGAACCGGTGCCATACAGAGAGAAGTTGGACTTCATCGCCGAATGGACAGCATCCCAACGCGCCCGACGTTAGTCCCCGCGCCGGAACAGATCGAGACATCACCAATACATTGAGGACACCATGCTAAATCGCAGATGGTTCAGCCAACAGCTTGCCGCATCGATTCCGCTGTTCACGATCCTGACGTCCAAGGCCCGCGCGCTGCAGCAGCCAACCCGCCCGGGCGGTCCACCGGCAGGGCGAGGCCCCATGGACGGTAGTCCGGTCGGTGACATGCTGCCGGGGCAGAAGTGGCGCGTTCACGATCGGACGCGCCCGCAGCCGCGCCAGGTTACTCCAGGCACGCCCATCCCGGCGCCGTCGGCCCCATCCGACGCGATTGTGCTGTTCGATGGTAAGGATCTGTCGAATTGGAACGGCGGCGGCCGCGGTGGCGCCATCGGAGATCCCAAGTGGAAGCTGGAAAACGGGTATGTGGAACTGGTTCCAGGCGCCGGGAGCCTGGTCACCAAAGAGAGCTTCGGCGACATACAACTGCACCTGGAATGGACGACCCCGACAGGCGCGGATGCATCCAGAGTCGGACAGTTTCGCGGCAATAGTGGAGTGATCCTGATGGGGCGTTACGAGGTGCAGGTCCTGTCCAGTTACAACAACCCGACTTACCCAGATGGTGGGGCAGGAGCTATCTACGGCTTGTATCCGCCGCTGGTGAATCCTTGCCTCCCCGAAGGACAATGGAACAGCTACGATATCGTCTTCGAGGCGCCGAAGTTCGATGGCGACAAGCTGACGAAGCCCGCGTACTTGACCCTCTTCTTTAACGGTCTGCTCGTGCAGCACCGGGTGGAACTGCTCGGCAGCACGTCGCGCGAGCCGATTGCCGCATACACCCCGCACCCGCCGGAACTCCCCTTTTCGTTGCAGGGTCATGCAGGGCCGGCTCGGTTTCGCAATATCTGGATTCGGCGTCTGAAAGGCTACGATGCCTGATCGGGCGCGCTGAGAACAGACTGGAGGTCCGAAATCATGTATATCACGAAGTCTTTCGCGTGTGTCGCGATTGCGATGCTGCTGTGCGCAAGCGCCTCGTTTTCGCAACCAATGCCCGGCCGGGGACCGCAAGGGCCTCGCGTCGTCTCGCCGGAGGTCCTCTCCGACAAGAAAGTGACTTTTCGGCTTTTGGCCCCTAAAGCCGAAGCAGTTGTTCTGACCGGAAGTTGGGATATAGGAACCAACATCCCGATGACCAAAGATGACCAGGGACTTTGGTCGGTGACGTTGGGTCCGCTGGGCGAACAACTCTGGTGGTATTCCTTCGTCGTGGATGGCGTCAAGGTGTTGGACCCGGGCAATGGCGAGTACGCTCGCGACGGCAACAAGTACGATAACTGGCTCATGATCCCCGGGCCGTTCTCCGACTCATGGGAGTTCAAAGCCGACGTCCCGCACGGAGCGGTGCAATCGGTCTGGTATCCATCGCCAATTCTCAAACAGAAGGGCCGCCGGATGTACGTGTACACGCCACCCGACTACATGACCAGCAACGCCCGATACCCGGTTCTTTATTTGCTACACGGCGGCGGGGGCGACGAAGATCAGTGGATTAACCTGGGCCGGACCAACGTCATCATGGACAATCTGATCGCGGCGGGCAAGGTCAAGCCGATGATCGTCGTGATGCCCAATGGCAACGCCAACCAGATCGTCGCGCAAGGTTATGGTTACGGGCCGATTCCCCGCCCCATACCGGCTAGACCCGGAGCTGGCCGCGGCGCGGCAGCGACAGGTGCAGGGGCGGCCGGTGCGGGACGTGCCGCGGGTGGTGCTGCTGTCGCAGGAGGTGCGCCTCCGGCGGGAGGCGGACGGGGGATGATGGGCGGTCCTTATGAGGGTTCTTACCCGCAAAGCCTGGTAAACGAGGTGATCCCGTTCATCGACAAGAATTACCGCACCATTCGCAACCAAGACAGCCGCGCTATCGCCGGCCTTTCCATGGGTGGAATGCACACCATTCAGGCGACCAACAACAACCCCGGCACGTTCGGTTGGATTGCCGTTTGGAGCGCGGGTGGCCAGGACACTCCAGAGTTCGTCGACGCTCTAACCAAGCTGAAGAGCTCAGGGGTGAAGCATTACTATGTCGGTGCCGGGACCA
>Ga0335069_10009266_pt1 | contig 14021 bp, 4 predicted proteins | sample Lox_Sample_11_FD_206714 | JGI IMG/M metagenome (GOLD analysis project Ga0335069, IMG submission 206714) | Soil microbial communities from Loxahatchee National Wildlife Refuge, Florida, United States - Lox_Sample_1.1 | ecosystem: Environmental > Terrestrial > Soil > Wetlands | place: USA: Florida... | reverse complement strand
ATCACAGTAGAATTGCGTGCCATACTTACCGATCTGGACGGAGAACCTATTTGGTGTAGTATTAGACGACGCCACCGGCGAAGGTTTTGGCTCAATGGACACATAGGGGCCAGCACCGGCCGGAGAGCATAGTGCCGGGCCATCGGTCTTACAATCGTAACCGCTGTATGGCCCAGCCCCAGCTACGAATGTTTTTGACCACCCAGCCAGGTCGGCCCGCTCAAACCCGCCGTTAATGACGCCGCCTTGCAACGCAAGATTCTGGTCGCTCCCGGCTGCGATTTGGAGGCCCGGACCCGAGCCGGAGATCTGGTAGGCCTTCAAGGTCGTTCGCTGGTCGGGATCTAGTGTTAAATCACTTAAAGCACCAAAGAGACTGTCAACAGTATCAGTCGCGTCACCGGCGTCTGGTGACCCGCTGAATCCAAAATACGCCCTGTTTGCGGTACCGGCCAAGAAGGCGCTGGAAAATGCATTGTCCCTATAGCTATTGCAGGCGGTCACGAGAATAATGCTATTCGACAGTCCTTTTGCATAATGACTCACAAACGCAGGCAGAATTGCCCACACGTCGTATTTGAAGTTGCTAAAATGGATCGGCACAATGCGAGGCTGATTGAGATCCCAATCGCCCTGATAAAGCGAAACACTCGGAGTCGAGACTGGATCGGCCGTCAAAATAAAGTCACTATGAACCGAATCGAGTGGCCCATGCGACACGATGCTAATCACACCGTATTTACCATTACCAATGTCATGGAATTGAGGGACAAATGGACTTTCTGTATCCGGCGCTCCGCTACATAGATTCGAAAGGTCCCGAAAAATGGTGGAACTCGGGTCAGGATAGTATGGGTTAAGATTTCCGATCGGATCCAGGATGAGCCCCTTGGAACTCCCAGTAAGATCCACCGATACCGGTTGTGCGGTAGCAAGTGCAGCCTCTACGACGACTATAGCCACGGCTGCAATAGCTACAAAAATAAGCCTGGGCACTGCCGCTTTCATTGTTTATCCTTGACGGATTGCGTGGATATCGTAGCGCCAACTTGGGAGCCGCCTTTCGATGGCTTGATCGCGGGCGCCTTTGACGATTTAGGCGCCTTTATAGGCGTCGAACTGAAATCAGAGTTGCTATTATGATTGGTTAGGTAGAGTCCGCTTGTTTTCGCAGCTGCGCTCTCAGGATGCGCGGTTTTTGTTTTATTGTTAATCGATTGGTTCTTCTCTTCAGATCCAGCGCCTAAGATTCCGTCTGCCGGTAGGTCGGTGTAAATCATCTGCAAGCCGGCGCTGAAAGTTACATTCACTGAGCCTCCGTCCGCTGACAGAGCAGCACTTGCAACGAGGCCGGGCTCATCGGTCCCATTGGGGCCGTAATGACTCAATAAAAAAGCAACTAAATTCTGCCTCGCCTGGGTGGGGTCGACTCCCCTGTTGATCTCCCCATCGTAAAAGGCGTCTCCAGCTTGCTCTGCGTCGTACAGCGCTTTAGCGTGAGCGTCAGTGATTCGCGGACCTGACACAGCAATGTCCCAGTCGTTGTCATTTGACTGCCGACATCCCGGCGCCGCAGAGTAGAGCGCTTTCACTGCCAGATATATCTGCCCCTGTTCCGTCGGATTCATGGTTGGTTGCGCCGTGTACTGGCCGTCGCCCGCCACTGTGTCGCCATGAGTGCCGTCGTCGTACATCGGGCCCAAGTTCGCAATCAAGTTTCCATTCGAATCGACCTGTAGGAGTGTCACGCTGTCCGGGATCAGGTTCGGATCGGGCGGCACGACGGAAGTCACTGTGAGTTGCGTGGCTTCATTGGCAAAGAGTTCCCGCGGAGTTGCCCTTGGCGCAGTCGGGCCCCATTTCTCTCCGATCGGACAACTGGTCGTGGTGCCCGACAGCGCGATGGTCTCCGGGCTTGCCGTGGAGTTGTCGGAAATCGTGAGGCTACCGTTGGCAGTACCCAGTGTCTGGGGCGCGAAATCTACCGCGATCGCGCAGCTTTCACCTGCCGCGAGGCTATTCGGCGCCATCGGGCATCCGTTATTCGCGACCCCGAAGTCCATTGGGTCGGATAGCGCCAAGCTTGATATATACAGCGCGGACGGGCTGGTGTTATCGACCGTCACCGTTAGGTCTTGCTGCGCCGAATATCCCATCGCCGCGGCGAAACTCATCGAACTCGGAGCGCGCGAAGCGATCGCGCTTGTGGACGGCGCAGTTCCTGTTCCGCTCAGATTAACGAACTGCTGCGGGCTGCCAGCGACATCATCGGCAATAGTGAGCGTACCGCTTATGGTGGTGCCGGGAGCGGAAATCGACTGGGGAGTAAACGAGAGCCCAATCGCGCACGATGCCGTGTTGGCGATCGATGTTCCGCAGGTTGAAGACGCGATCGCAAAACCAAGCGCACCCGCAAACGTCAACTTGGATATATTCATAGTACCACCCGAATTATTCGTAATCGTAATACTTTGGGTAGGCGCCGGGCTGCCCTCCGTCGATGAGCCGAAATTGACTGCGTTCGGCGACACGCTTACGAGCGGTGTGGTCGGAGTGGCCGCAGTCCCGGTGAGATTCAATGCCGTCGATCCGTCGGGAACGTTGCCGGCAATCACGAGCGTCCCGTTGATGGTGGCGGGATACGACGTCTGCGACTGCGGCGCGAAATCGAGCGTTATTGTGCATGACCCGCCCGGGCTGATCCCAGTCGGCGCCGGGCACCCATTGCCGATTATGCCAAAATTCGAGCCGTCAGACAGCGTGACACCGGATACGAACAAGGAAGAAACCAAGCTATCATTCTTGACGGTAACGATAGTTGTTGCCGAACTCCCGACAGCCACCGAGCCAAAGTCCACCGCGCTCGGCGTGATCGAAACCGCAGAATTATTTGGTGCCGTTCCAATTCCGGTCAGGTTGACGAATTGCGTGCTGATGTCGGCGTTGGAAGCGATTGTAAGCGTCCCGCTGATGGTGCCGGTTGACTTTGGCACGAAGGCGACCGTGATTGTGCAGGTGCCTCCGCCAAACGGTGCGATGCCGGGGCAGGTATTGTTCGAAACGATGAAGTCAGCGGGATCCGTGAAGGTCAGCCCTTCAATCACGAGCGACTGAAGGCCGGTAACCGTGAACGTGAGCGTCCCAGCCGCCATTCCGCCCACTTTTACTGAGCCGAAGTTGAGCGCGGTAGGCGAAAGCGACACGGTAGTCATTCCCGGCACAGGCGATGGCGTCGCAGTGGGGGTCGGAATGGTGCCACCAGCGCCAAGCGCGTAGAAGGTGCCGCCCGTATCGCCGATATAGACTGTCCCATCGGCGCCGATTACGGGCGAACTGGTGATCGCAACACCGTCCAAGAATGTCCACCGCGACGAGCCATCGGCGGGGTTGACCGCGTACAGGCTGCCATCTGTCGAGCTGAAATAGATCGCACCATCGGATCCTATCGCCGGCGCGGAATCCACGGCAGCGCCGGTTGTGAGCACCCACTTCTGCGCGGCATTTAAGCCGTTGTCGACTATTGCGTACAGCTTATTGTCATCGGAGCCGAAGTAAATTGAGCCGTCGGCCCCGATCGCGAGCCCCCTCGACTTGATGGGGCCACCGGTCGAGAACGGATGCGCCCACTTCGCCAATCCGGTGGAGGAGCCGACAGCATACAGGTTGTCATCGTAAGAACCGAAGTAGACCGTGCCGCCGTCGGCACTGATCGAGGGCGAGGAGAAATCGATCGCGTCGCCGGCAGTGAACGCCCATTTTTGAGTGCCGTCGGAGTTTACCGCGTAGAGGTTGTGGTCGTTGCAGCCGAAGAAAACCGTGCCATCGGAGCCGATCGCGGGTGAATTCTCCAGCCCACCCGCAGTTGGAAATGCCCATTTCAGCGAGCCATTGGGATTTATCGCGTAGAAGTTGCTCGCAGTGGAAAGAGTAAGGGAATTGAACTCGAAATCGCCGAAGTAAATTGTTCCGTCGGTGGGGCTGATCGCAGGACCGCTGCTGTATATCGGCCCGCCGGCTGCGTAACTCCAATTCAGCGAGCCGTCGGCGGTGCTTATCGCATAGAGATTCGAGTCAGCGGACCCAATGTATACGGTACCGCCGTCTGCACTGATTGCCGGAGAATCGAGCACGCCACCGATCGTCGGCGAACCGCTCCCCGGGTACGTCCATTTCAGGGAGCCGCCAGGATTGAACGCGTAGAGGTGGCCGTCGTTTGATCCGACATAAATTGTGCCATCCGTCCCGATTGCCGATGCTGAACCGACCGAACCGCCAGTGGTGTAGGTCCACTTGAGCGCGCCGTTATTACCGCTGGTGTCAAACGTGCTCAGTCCACCATGCGAGAGATCGTGCCCGAACATCGGCCAGATCGGCGTCGGCGTCACCGTTACTGTCGCGGTCGGCGTCGGTCCGGTTGGCGTCGGCGTGGGACCGGTCGGCGTTGCTGTTGTGGTCGCGGTGGATGTCGACGTCACGGTTTTGGTTGCAGTCACCGTGGCGGTGACAGTCGCTGTCACGGTGGCGGTCATGGTTGCCGTAGGAGTGTCGGTTATACTTGGAGTCGCGGTTTCTGTCGGACTGACAGTTGCGGTGGCGGTAGCAGGAGGTCCTGAGCCGACGCCCAAAGCGTACAGGCTGCTATCTCCGGAGCCGATGTAAATTCTTCCATCTGCGCCAATCGCTGGCGAAGAGAGCAGGAAGCCGCCGGTCGGGAATATCCACTTCTGCGAACCGTCACGGTAAACCGCGTAGAGGTTGTCGTCATCCGAGCCGACGTAAATCGTGCCGTCAGCACCAATCGCCGGCGAGGATTCCACAAAAATGGGACTTGCAAACGCCCACTTGTAAGAGCCGTCCGGATTTATTGCGTAAAGGTTGTCGTCATCCGAGCCGACGTAAATGGTGCCGTCGGGGCCGATCGCCGGCGAGGATTCCACAAAGAAGCCGGTTGCGAATATCCATTTCTGGCTGCCATCGGGGTTTACCGCGTAGAGGTTATCATCATAGGAGCCGACGTAGATGGTACCGTCAGCGCCGATTGCCGGCGAAGAGCTTATCGAATCACCGGTTGCAAATCCCCATTTCTGCGTGCCTGGTCCACCGGAACAACTGCCTGAGTCGGTTGTATTGCATACCGCGTAGAGGCCACCGTCGTAAGAGCCGACGTATATGGTGCCGTCAGCGCCAATCGCGGGCGAGGACTCCACGAAATATCCAGTGGTGAATGTCCAATTCAGCGTGGCGCTGGTTCCGCCGTCGCTCACCGCATACAGGTTGGCGTCATCCGAACCGAAGTAAATGGTTCCGTCGGTACCGATTGCCGGCGAGGAACCTACGGCGCCTATTGGAGTCGCACTTGCAGTTGGATACATCCACTTTTGTGAGCCGCCGGAGGAATTAACCGCGTATAGGTGGCCGTCGTCGGAGCCGACGTAAATTGTGCTGCCATCGGCGCTAATCGCGGGCGAGGAGCGCACAGCTCCACCGGTCGTAAACGCCCATTTCTGCGTGCCGGGACCGCCGGAACAGCTGCCTGAGTCGGTTATGCCGCACACCGCGTATAGTTTGTCGTCTAAGGAACCGACGTAAATTGTCCCATCGGGGCCGATTGCTGCGGAAGAGTACACAGCATCGCCAGTTGTAACTTTCCACGCCTGAGTGCCGGTGTTGCCGCTGGTGTCGTATTGGCTTAACCCGGTGTGCGCGAGATCGTGATTGAACATCGGCCAGGCTCCCGATGCGGCGGATGTCGCGGTCGGAGTTGGGCCAGTCGGAGTAGGCGAGCCGGTAATTGTCGGTGTTGCCGTCAGCGTTGGCGTCAGCGTCATGGTCGAAGTCGGCGATAGGGTCTGAGTCGCCGTGGCGGTGGCGGTTGGGGTCGCTGTTAAAGTTGGCGTGGGACCTGTCGGCGTCGCGGTTTCCGTTTCCGTCGGAGATTGGGTATCCGTCGGAGAAGGCGTTACTGACGGCGTTACGATGAGCGTTGCCGTTGGCGATATCGTCGAGGTTGCGGTTGCTGTGACGGTAGTGGTGACCGTTGGCGTTGGGAATGGAGTAAAGACTGGACCGACCGCAACACTCCACGGCTGCTCCAGCCCGGTTTTGGCGCCCCCGATAATGGCGAAAGGAGCCGCGTTCCCGTTGCTACCGGAGGCATATGACGTGATGATGCCGTTTGTGGCATTCGCGACGTAGATATTTCCGGACGAATCCAAGGCAATACCAACCGGCCCGTCCAGCCTGGTATCGACCCCGCTGATAGTCGCGATCGGGGCAACATTACCGTTGCTGCCGCTTGCGTATTCGGTGATGCTTGCGCCACCGGAAACGTCGCAATCCGAACCGCAATTCGTCACGTAAATGTTTCCGCTCGAATCCAGCGCGATGCCGAAGGGCTGGTTTAGCCCGGTATATGTCCCACTGATGATCGCGCTCGGCGGCACGTTGCCGTTACTGCCGGCCGCGTACACTGTGACGCTGTCACTATCGGCATTGGTCACATAGATTTTCCCGGTGGAATCTAGCGCGATGTCCTGAGGTGCGTTAAGCAAGGTGCTCGATCCGCTAATGGTGTGGTATGGCGATACGTTCCCGGTGCTACCAGCGGTGTACACCGTAATGCTGTCATCGACGTTCACGACGTAGATGTAACTCGAATCCAGCGCGATACCTTGGGGGCCGTTTAGCAACGTGCTCGATCCGCTGATGGTGTGGTACGGCAATAAGTTGCCGCTGCCGCCGACGGCATAGACCGTAATGCTGTCGGCGGTCCAATTCGTTACATAGAGATTTCCGCTGGCGTCCCGCGCAATGCCTTGAGGGTTATCGAGACCGCTGTCATCACCACTGATCGTCGCTGCAGGTGGCACATTCCCCGTGCTTCCGGGCGCATAGGCAGTCAGAGAACCTGCCGGAAGGCCTCCGAAATTGCTGACAAATACTGCCTCCGGAATCGCGGTTGGCGTCGCGGTGGTGGTCAGCGTCGCTGAGCCTGTGGCCGTCGGGCTCGCGGTGTCGGTTGTGGTCGGGGTGACAGTCGACGTGGCGCTTTGAGTTGGGCTGACGGTCACAGTTGGCGACGCTGTCACGGTGATCGTGGGTGTCAAGGTGATGGTCAGCGTGGGAGTAAAGGGACCGGTGGGAGTTGGCGATTCTGTTGCCGTCGGACTTGCGGTGTCGGTTGCGGTCGCGGTCGGGGTCGCGGTTGCCTGCGGCACTCCACAGGTTACCGCCCACTGCTGTGATGACCATGCCGCCGCGTTGCTCAACGTCAGATTAAATCCTGCCGGAGCCGACAGGGATCCCCAGCGGTAATCCAACGCTACGGTCCATACGTCGTCCGTATAGTTGTCAAGCTTTTGATAGGAGTTCGACGGAGATTCCGGTGAATCTTCCACGGTTGCACCTGAAACCAGGGTCAGGCCCATGAAGAAATCGTTCGCATAACTGTACGGATAAACGGGGGACGACGCAGTGTCAGTGTAGGAGTCAGGTGGGCTGGACTGGTCCGAGGTGCAACTGATGCCACCATAGTTGTCCAAGCCGCTCGTCCCGTTTAATTCGAACGGATATATATAGACATTCGCATAACCACTCGGCGCCGTCACGCTGATGGTGTCGCTACCGGTCTCAACTAAGGTGCCCGTAGAGCACAGAAATGCGGGCGGAGACTGGCTGGTGCTAGAACACGGGGTCTGCGTGCAGGACCATGAGTTACCCTGACTGTCGATGAGCGCCGGCGTGCCGCTGGCGCCGCTTGTCGATCCGACAAACGCAGCCAGAATATTTCCCGCGTGAACGTACATCGGCGTTAGAGTGAAGGACAGCGCTGAAGTAGCGTCAGGGACGCCCTTTTGGACGAATTCACATTCGTTGGCGACCGGAGCTGGTGTGGCAAAGGGAGTCGCCGTCGAGCTCACCATCGAAGCGACACCTACGTCATAGAGATTGCCGTCATCGGATCCGATATAGATCGTGTTATCGGCGCCAATCGACGGCGAAGATTCGACCAGATCGTAGGCACCCGTGAATTCCCACTTTTCTGTCCATGACGAACCGTCGTCGGTCAGCGCGTAAAGCGTCGATGGCAAACTAATACCATCGACGTCGAACTCCGAATCTCCAAAATAAATGGTGCCGTCGGAACCAATCGCTGGTGATGAATCAACTCCGCCCGCAGTCGGAAATGGGAGGGTCCACTTTGGCGTACCGTCGGTATTTATTGCGTAAAAGTTGCTTGCATAGGAATTAGCGGTGGGATTGTACTCATCGTCTCCCACGTAAATCGTGCCGTCCGATCCTATCGCCGGCGATGAGAATACCGGCCCGCCGGTTGAAAACGCCCAGTTCTGCGTGACACTGTACCGACCGCCATCAGCCACCGAGTAGACTGTGCTCGGCCCGAGTTCACCATCGGAGAGATACTCGACGTCAGCAACGTAAATCGTGCCGTAGGAATCGATTGCCGGTGACGAGAAAATTTGGCCAGCGGTCTGAAACGCCCACTTCTCGGTTCCGTCCGGATTGATTGCGTAGAGGTTGCTTGCGTAGGAATCAGCGCTGGAATTGTATTCTTCGTCCCCCACGTAAATTGTTCCGTCGGATCCGATTGCCGGTGACGAATAGACCCAGCCACCGGTTGCGAATTTCCATTTTACCGAACCGTCCGTTGGGTTTAGCGCATATACATGGCCTGCGTAGGAATTAGTGCCGTTATCCTGCTCTCCGATGTAGATGGTCCCGTCGGCGGCAATGACCGGCGAGGACCGCAGGGCGCTTCCGCTTATCGGGGCCTTCCACTTGAGCGTACCGTCAGCATTCAGCGCGTACAGATTGCCGTCCACGGAGCCAATGTAAATCGTGCCGTCGCTGCCCACCGCAGGCGAGCTGTCGTAAGCATTGACTGCGTACTTCCACTTCATTCCACCGTCGTTGGGAAACAGCGCATACAGATTGCCGTCTTCTGAGCCGATATAAATTGTGCCATCGCCGGCGGTCGAAGCCGATGAGACCACCCGCCCACCGGTTACGAACTTCCACCTTTGCGTCGCGGTGTCTGCGCTCGTGTCGTACAGGCTACGCCCGGTATGCGTTGCATCGTGGCGGAAGGTTGGCCAACCCGGAGGTCCGCTCTCGCCACAACCGCTAAATAGTATTGGGAAGCTGAACGCGCCGACGAGGAGTACTCCAAAGGCCAGCTTCAGGCTGCCGCGCAAGTTGTGCGCCATCGCGAGCTTTCCCCATCTCCAGTTGAGGTCCATCCGGCTCGACCGACCAAGCCTCGTGACGGAGCGGTAATGCGATCAGGAATGCTCCCACCGCGAATCTGTACAAAAGCAGGTGGTTAGTACCCGATTTAGTAAATGGGTATCGTTGGAGTCAAGAGCTTTCGTTTACACAAGCGAAATTTAATTTCTTCGCCATAATGGATTGTAATATCGTACCAGCACTGGAATTAGAAAAACTGGGGCTGTTCACAAGGCAGACGCACGTAGCAATGATGCGAGCCGCAATCACTCGGATTGGCAATTTTGTTATGGCGTGAATTTGTATTGACGTTGGCTGAAGGCCTCAGCGAGAGATTTACTTGCCAGAATTGATCACCTAATCTCCGGTATTCGCTGACGTTTGTTTCATGATGTCGGCAGGGAGATGACGATGCCAAAAGCTACCAGAAGAAAGCCGGCTTCACGCTACGAAGAATTTCGGCGGCAGGCTCACCGCCTTGCAGCGGGGTTGGCCAAGGAAATCCGGGAGGGGGAAGCCGAACTTGAGCGGCTCAGGGCAGACTTAGCGCGACTTCTTGGCGTTATCGGCAAGCGAATCGGGGCCGCGGTCGATGAATACCGCACGAAAAGCGGAGGACGCACCAACTGGCGTCAAGCGCTCTTGAAGCTTCCGCGTGAATTCAAGGCCGCAGACGTTCGTAAAATACGCGGCTTGGCCAACAAACGCTCATCCGAGATTTTCGCTGGCATCACGCGCTGGATCGATGCCGGAATGGTCAAGCGCAAGACTCGCGGGATCTATCAGCGCGTGAAGTGAGAGAAGTGGGCAGGGGGACGGCTCTGACGTCGCGATCACCTGGGCAATGCACACTAGCTTCGCCGTTCCAAGCGTCTTGTTGTCTCAGCTTTCCTAATTCTACGGCTGGCACAAAATTGCCAGGGCAGGTCACTCAACAAACTCCTACGTTTCACTATCCAACGTTCATTTCGTGTGCTACGATTCGCCCGTCGAAATTCCCCGTCGAGGTGCGCTGTGTTTCATCGGAGCTTGATTCTCACCGCTGTTATTATACTCACAACCACCCCTGCCATTGCGGCTGGGCCTGCATGCTCCAACATGATGGGCACGTGGCACAATCAATTGGGCTCCACGTTGACGATTAAATCCATAGATTTGGCCAGCGGCCGCGTAGAAGGAGATTATATCTCTCCGTCTGGCACTACGGGACAAGCACGTCCACTGCTCGGCTGGATCAACAGCGAGGCACCGCATAACGGAAAAGACAATGTGAAGGTTATCTCCTTCGCCGTGCACTGGGGCCAGTACGGAGCCATCACCTCTTGGACAGGATACTGTAGGGATTACAAAGGTGTCCCCACGATCACCTCGCTCTGGCACCTCGTCCGACCGACTTCCGACTTCTCTTGGGACCACATCGTCACGGACAGCGACATTTTCACCCCAGGGCCTCCGTGACGAAGGACATCTTCCTCGCCCGCCAGGGATTTCGTTTCAATTCACAGGTTAGATTCGACGATACTTGCAACCTGAGTCTCAATTGCGGACGCTCCATTCCGCTATAGCTGGCGAATTGTTTTCTTGAGGATGGTCATCAGTAAACCGGCCATTCGGCGGCTCGCTGCGGCGCGCAGCATCGGCCACCGAAATGAAGCTGTCCTCTTCACACATCAGACGCCGCCGCAATCCGCCCTGTGACCTGCCCTGGGAATTTTGTACCTGCGGAGAAGTCAGGCGGCAGGCCACGCGGCAATTATTTCAGGCGGTTCTGCCTGCGGCGAAAGGCTGGTCAGGAAGACGCCCCAGCGAATGCAATCGCCCAGGTTCGCTTGGGCTCTTCGACGAGGTCAATGCTTACATCCAAGAACATGCGGATGACATCAATATTCGTCGTCGTGTGCCGGGACAAAGGTCCCGTCCGAAATTTTCCTGCACCCGAAAGCGCCATCGGAATTAGAAGCTGGTCAGCGAGGTACCTGCCCACAGGCACTCCCGCAGCGATATAGGCGCGGGCTTCCTGGGCTACTTTGGTCGCGACAGCTTCGGCGCGGACGTTGAGTTCACCAAATCCGGTGAACACTTCAGCGTGGGTTTCCGTCACAACCTCAGCCGCGACGGCGTTTCCCGGACCTGGCGCACCCTTGATCTCCTCGACGATAAGCAAATCTTCGGGAATGGACAGGAGCCGTCCAAGCAGGGCTACCTCTCGGACTGCGATTGAACGCGGCAGATTCGCAACAATCGCACGCGCCGTGGTGCTTCGGATCGCGCCCCGCTCCAACATATCCAGCGGCAGCAACTGTGGCGCAGGAGTAATGCTGACATCGATGCGGCCTCCACCCGCCGGATAAAAGCCCGGGCGTTTGAGTTCGGCGTTCACCGTTGGCCCCATCCGATTGATAAGCGGAAGGAAGGACTTCGCGAGAAAGTCGAATGGCGGCGCTGCCGGGTTATGCGTACCGCCCTCGAGAACGAGCTTCGAAGGGCCGGACGCGGTAATCAACGCGGGTAGGACGGTTTGCAGCACCAGCGTGGTGCTCCCGGCGGTGCCGATTGCAAATGTGAATTCGCCGACGGCAACCGTGCCGGGACTGAAAGTCAAATCAGCCGATCCGAGTTCCGCACTGGTAACCTTTGCGCCCGAAATCTCGGCCGCCGCTTTGACGGCAGTGAGATGCTGCCGCAGAAGCCCCGGCTTCGGTCTTCCCGCTCGGATCTTCTCTATGCGAAATGGCTTACCGGTTACCGTCGAGAGCGCGAGCGCCGTCCGAAGAATCTGGCCGCCACCCTCACCCGCCGAACCGTCGATCGTCAACATCACGTCATCCCTTCACGCAAACGACCTGATGCAGAGTATGCACGACCTCGACGAGATCCTTCTGTGCCTCCATTACCGCGTCGATTGGCTTGTAGGCCGCGGGCGTTTCGTCAATTACCTCAGCGTCCTTGCGGCACTCGATGCCCGCGGTAGCAGCCTCATGGTCGGCGACGGTGAATCGCCGGCGCGCTTCAGCCCGCGACATGCTCCTGCCCGCGCCATGGCTGCAGCTCATGAAACTGTCCGGATTGCCGAGGCCGCGCACGACATACGAGCGCGCGCCCATGCTTCCGGGGATGATGCCGAGATCGCCCAGACCGGCACGCACCGCACCTTTTCGCGTGACGAAGACTTCCTCTCCGAAATGAGTCTCATGGGAGACATAGTTGTGATGGCAGTTTACGACCTCGCCGGTGATCGTGAACGGAGGAATGCCGGGAGTCGAACGAGCGGCTTCGAGAACCGCCTCCATCATCAATTCGCGGTTGAGGCGCGCATAGCTCTGCGCCCATCCCACCGCTGACACGTATTCGTCGAAGTGTTCTGTGCCTTCTTCTAGGTAGGCGAGATCCCGATCGGGCAGATTATTGATGAGGTGGCGCATGTCCTTTTTTGCCAATTCAATGAAGTAGCTGCCGATTCGGTTCCCAATTCCGCGCGAGCCGCTATGCAGCATCAGCCAAACGCGATCTCCCTCGTCAAGGCAGACCTCGATGAAATGGTTGCCGGTGCCCAATGTGCCGAGATGCGCGGTCGGATGCGCATTGCGGGAGAGTTTCGGATGCTTTGCAAGGATCTGCTGGTACGCCGCTTCGATCGACTCCCACTGCTTCCGGTTGCGTTCAGGCACATCGCGCCACGCCCCGATGTCGTTGCGCCCCCCTTGATCGGTTCGTCCGTGGGGCACCGCCGCCTCGATCGCGGTCCGCAGGGCTTTGAGATCGTCGGGCAGGTCGGAGGCTGTCAAGCTTGTACGCACCGCCGCCATCCCGCATCCGATGTCGACCCCGACGGCCGCCGGGATGATCGCTCCCTTGGTGGGAATCACCGATCCGACGGTCGCGCCGATTCCCATATGCACGTCGGGCATCGCGGCGATCCATCGAAAGATGAAAGGGAGCTGCGCCGCATTGCGGAGCTGCTGCTCGGCTTGGGCCTCAAAGGCAACGCCCTTCACCCACGCTCGAATCGGCGCACCACCGCCCGAATCGACCTCGACGTATCGTTTCTCTTCAGCCATTTCGTTCACAGAATACCCTCCGAATTGGCGACCGGCACAACAAGTTTCGTCGAGACTCCTACTCACGCTCTAACCGGATTGAGCTACAGCGCATCGCACGATGCAGCCGGCGGGATTTGAACCCACAACCTTGAGTTTAACGTGTAGTCCCGGCCGCATTTGCACCGATCGCTTTGCTTTAAACGGGTGACAAGGTCGGCGAGATCCTACTGCTTTCGCAGCGAGGGGTTTGAACCCTTCGAAGCCTTTTGGGCCTCTTCACCATGTAATCCCGCCAGCATTCACCCATCCTTACAAACCATTGTTAGTCGCTCGGAGCCGACAACCTCCGGCCGAGGTTTGAGTTGCTTCTTAGGCAATGTAACCCCGGCTTGCATTCGGCCCCGATCGATCTCGATTATCATTCACTCAACCTTTTTTCCCGGCCTCAAAGCCCGTGCGACAACTTTTTGCCGAAAAACATGCTCTGCCATCTGAGCTACGACCCCACCGTGATGGAGCCGGCGGGATTCGAACCCGCGACAGTGTAGTTCCAGCCGCATTCGCACCAGCTTAATCATTCAAATTCCGACCGACTCAATCACCGACAGCCAATGTTCCGCGGCAAGTTTACCGGCCGCAAACTCGGCAACAGTATCGAAGACCTGGTCCGAAAACCCGCCGATGTTCAGGACATCGTCCCGCTCGGCCGCCTGCGTTGAGCCGTATGGCTGAAGA
>Ga0335069_10009265_pt1 | contig 14023 bp, 12 predicted proteins | sample Lox_Sample_11_FD_206714 | JGI IMG/M metagenome (GOLD analysis project Ga0335069, IMG submission 206714) | Soil microbial communities from Loxahatchee National Wildlife Refuge, Florida, United States - Lox_Sample_1.1 | ecosystem: Environmental > Terrestrial > Soil > Wetlands | place: USA... | reverse complement strand
GCCCGTGATGTTCCCCTTGTCCCGCGCCACGCGCAGCTTGCGCTCGCAAGCTGCGCGTGGCGCGGGACACAAAAAGGGGGGTAGGGGCCGCGATGGCGGCAGGGCTGAAGCCCTGCCCTTCCACTTGCGTCCAAAAGTGGTGAGAAATTCAGGATAGAGCGCCGCTACAGCAAACTGAGCCGCCATCCCTGGTGCAAACAGTTGTCCCCGGACAACCGTTTGGCCCCCAAAATGCTGAGCATAAACCACGGGGGAAGTGTAGACGAGCCCCGGGTAACCCCGCGAAGGCTGGGCATCGGACCGCGCAGAGATCCTTGGCCGGGGACTCGGTGACCTACAAACCCTGGCCATTCGCTCGGAACATGCAGAGTAGTAAACTCCTTGACCCCTGAGGGTGTTTCGACAAGAATAAGCCTGCAGGCTAATGGGAAGGGATGAGAACCCCAGCACCGCCGCGCCGAGGGCCGCGTGGCCGCAGACTCGAACTCGAATGGACCACCATCACTTACAGGACAATTGCCCTCTATGCCCTGGGGGTCCTGGTGCTGGTGGGGATCTGCGCATATGTGATCTCGCCGGCGTTTACCAAGCAGAAAGTACTCCAAGGACTGGAAGCGATGGTGGGGGACGCCGGAAAGGCCTCGAAGCTTGCGGCGGGGGCCGGCCGGCGGGAAGCTCACTTTGTGAACCTGGATGGCACGGTGCGCGTGAAGAAAGCGCGCTCCCTTATGTGGACTCGAGCCGACTACAACACCACTCTTGAGCAAGGCGACTACGTGCAAACGGCCAGCGATGGCGTGGCGCGCATCATCTTTTCCGATGGCACCAACTACATGCTGAAGCCCGACGCCTTAATTGTGGTCGAAGAAAGCCGTGAAGATCCCGTGACGCGCGCCACCAAGGTCGCCGTGCAAGTCAGTTCGGGCGCCGTGGACTTGGCGACGCCGCGCTTTCCGGCTCCGGGTTCAACCTCCCAAGTAGCTTTTGCAGATGCTGTGGCGAGCCTCAAGGAAGAGAGCCGGGCGGCCGTACGAAACGATCCCGACAACAACGTCCATCAGTTCACAGTTGACCTTGGCCAGGCCGAACTGACGCGCGGCTCAGCCAGCGTTCAACTGGGGCAATACGAACAGGTGAACTTTGATTCCCAAAAACCGGGTCTGGTGAAAACCAAGGTCATCGCTCCCCCCGCGCTGCTAACGCCCGAGAACATGGAGCTGAAGCTGGTAAAGGACCCCAAAGCGGAGATCATCGAGTTTAGCTGGACCGAGGTCCCGGAAGCGAAGGCCTATCATTTGCAGATTTCTCCTTCGGCGGTGCTCACGAATTTCGCTGTGGACAAAAAGATCAAAGAAAAGACCACACTAGAGGTTTCCGGCCTGGAAGAAGGAAACTACTGGTGGACGGTCGCGGCAATCGACGGGAAGGGAGTCGAGAGCGAGCCGAGCCAAGCGAACCGGTTGAACTTGGTCAAGGAAGTCACCGGGAACGAAGCCTATTTGGACGTGGCGCCGTTCATTCAGCATGGCAGAGTGGTGGAAGTCCTGGGGAAAACGGAACCGGGCTCCTCGGTTATTGTCAATAACGAGCAAGTCTTCTCGATATCCCCGGACGGGACGTTCCGGCACTTCACGTCGCCCCTCCCCAAGTCCGGGTCGAATCAGATTACAATTACCGCGCAAGATCGCAAGGGCAACACGAAGACCATCCGCAGGACCATCGTGATCGAATGAGCCGGTCCAAGCCATATCAATCCGGTCTGCCCACGCAGGAGTTTAGAAAAGCATGAACATCCGCTCCCTCTTCAGCGTATTCTCGTCCGACCTCGCCATCGACCTCGGAACCGCCAACACCCTGGTGTATGCCAAGGGCAAAGGAATCGTGGTCAATGAGCCTTCCATCGTGGCCATCAACAAGGTCAACGGAGACATCGAAGCGGTGGGCCGCGAAGCCAAGGAGATGCTGGGCCGCACGCCCGGCAACATTGTGGCGATTCGCCCCATGAAGGACGGCGTCATCGCCGACTTCAAGGTAACCGAGAAGATGCTCAACTATTTCATCCACAAGGCCCACAACCGCAAGACGTTCGTGCATCCGCGGATTGTGATTGGCGTGCCCTCGGAAATCACCCAGGTGGAGAAGCGCGCCGTGCAGGATTCGGCCATGCGCGCCCGGGCCAGCGAGGTCTTTCTGGTGGAACAAGCCATGATGGCGGCCATCGGCTCGGGCCTGCCCATCACGGAACCTTCCGGCAGCATGATTGTCGACATCGGCGGGGGCACCACGGATATCGCCGTGATTTCGCTCTCCGGCATCGTCTACAGCCGCTCGGTGCGCGTGGCCGGCAATGAGATGGACGAAGCCATCACGGCTTACCTGAAGCGCAAGTACAATCTGCTGGTTGGCGAGCGCACGGCCGAGTCCATCAAGATGGAACTCGGGTCCGCCTATCCTCTGGAAAAACCCCTGACCATGGAAATCAAAGGGCGGCATCTGCTCGAAGGCATCCCGAAGACCATCACCATTGACGATTCAGAGATTCGCGACGCCCTGTCCGAGTGCGTCTCAACGATCCTTAATGCCATTCGGGTCGCCTTGGAGCGCACGCCGCCGGAACTCTCGGCCGACATTTCCGACCGGGGCATTGTCCTGACTGGCGGGGGAGCGTTGCTCAAGAACCTTGATAAGCGGATTCGCGAGGAAACCGGTTTGCCGGTGTCGATTGCTGAAGACCCTCTAGCCTCTGTGGTCTTGGGGACCGGCAGAATGTTGACAGACTTTGACCTGTTGCGCCGTGTAGCGATAGAATAAGCCCCGGGTGGGGGTGGCCGCGGGCGAGTATAGATTCATGTCCCGGGAGGAGCGGCCGATAGCGAGGTCGAGAGAGCGTAACGGACCCGGGTTGAAATCCTAGGTTGTACTGGCAGTCAGGACCAGATGAAGTGGCGGAGTCCTCTCGCACCACTCGCCGGGTTGCAGTTGCCCGGCTACGGACCACGGACGTTTTCCGATGTTTGACCCCAACTCGCCTGAATTGACACGCCCGGTGGAAGCCGTACCTCGCGAAGGACCGGATGTACCTGCGTTCGTCAGCCGGCACGGCTCCTTTCTCGTACTGGTGAGCGTGGTCATCGCCCAGTTGCTCCTTCTCTCTTTCCAGATCACGCGGAACCCCAATGTGCGCCTGATCCGCTATTGGGCGGTGACGGTGTTTGATCCGTTTGAGCGCTCGTTGCGGGGGCTTTTGGACGCATCCGCGGGGACGTACTCCACCTATCGCAATCTTCGTCACGCCGAGCAGGAGAACCAGGAATTGCACGTGCGGCTGGTGGCAGCCCAGGCGCAAATCCAGCAATTGAGTGAACAGGCAGCGGAAACCGCGCGCCTGCGTAATCTGCTTCAGTTCAAGAGCCAGCTACCCTATCAAACGGTTGCGGCGGAAGTCATCGCCTCCAGCCCGGGCGAGAATTCCAATGCGATTTTTGTCGACAAGGGCACGGATGCCGGACTCGCAACCGATCTGGCCGTCATCACGCCGGAGGGTGTGGTGGGAAAAGTCCTCACCGTCTTCCCGCATAGCGCCCAGGTGCTGCTGCTCACCGATACTTCAAGCGGGGTGGGCGCTACGCTTGCCCAAACCCGCGTGCAGGGCATCGTCAAGGGCGCCAGCGGCGGCCTCTGCAACCTTCATTACGTGATGAACGAAGAGTCCGTAAAACCCGGGGAGGCGGTGATAACTTCGGGGCTCGACCAGATATTCCCGAAGGGCCTGCCCGTGGGGACCGTGGTGAAGGCAGGCGACGGCAACATTTACAAAGAAATTGGGTTGAAACCCGCGGTCGACCTGAACCGTCTGGAGATGGTCCTGGTCGTCCTTAAACCCACCTCCTCCCAGCAGCAGGCCCTGAACCTGCACGGGCGGCCGTGAAACCCTCAACTCTGGTACGCTAAGCTCTCATGGTCACTTCCGCCAGCCGCCCCGTTCCGGTCTATTCGATCCATCCTGCGATCATGGTCGTCGCAGCGCTCCTGGCGCTGTTGCTACAGACCTTTCTCCCCCTGAAATTTCCATTGGCCCGTTTGATGGACTTTCCCCTGCTGATCACCATCTACTTCGCGTTGCTGCGCCGCAACAAGGTCTTTGGGATTGGCCTCGGAACCATGCTGGGACTTCTCCAGGACACGCTCTCGCACGGCTACATTGGCATTTTCGGAATTGCCAAGGCTATCGTCGGTTACCTGGTGGCTTTCGCCAGCACGAAATTCGAACTGGAGTCTCTAATGGCGCGAACCTTGCTGACCGCCCTGTTTGTGCTGGTTCACAGCCTCTGTCTGGCAGCTCTCCAACGGACGCTGCTGGAGTCACCGCCGCCCTTCCAACCGCTGGCGGTCGCGAGCGGCATTCTGGTAAACGCCGCGCTGGGACTGATTTTGTTTCAAATTCTCGATCGTTTCCGGCGAACGGTTTAGCCCTCCATCCCCAGCGACGTGTTAGAATTTCCGGCGGATTTCTAAATGGCAAGGCCACATCTGAGGAGGTTCTTCCTATGTCGAAGCGCACCACGTTTGGAGTCGTCATTGGGAATCGCGGCTTTTTCCCGGGCGTCCTGGCCCGCGACGGGCGCGATGAGATCCTGGGCGTACTCGAAAAAGAGGGCTACGGGAGCGTCTGCCTGACCCCGCAGGACACCCGGTTCGGCTCGGTCGAGACCTTCGAAGAGGCACGCAAATGCGCGGACCTCTTCCGCGCGCATCGCGATGAAATTGACGGTGTACTGGTCAGCCTGCCGAACTTCGGCGACGAGCGCGGCGTGGCCAATTCCCTGCGCCTCGCGGGCCTGGATGTCCCGGTGCTGATCCAAGCCTTCCCGGATGAGCCGGATAAGATGCTGATGGGCGGACGCCGCGACAGTTTCTGCGGGAAGATCTCCGCCTGCAACAACCTCTGGCAATACGGAATCAAGTACACGCTTACCACCCAGCACACCGAAGCTCCTACATCGGCAGCTTTCCAGTGTGATCTGAAGAGCTTCGCGGCCACCTGCCGCATCGTGCGTGGATTGAAGAACCTCCGCGTAGGGGTGCTCGGCGCGCGGCCTGCTGCCTTCAATACAGTGCGCTTTAGCGAGAAGTTGATGGAGCGTCACGGCATCTCCGTCGAGACGCTGGACCTTTCAGAAGTCTTCGGCCGCATCGGCCGCCTGAAAGATGACGACCCCAAGGTGCAGGCGAAGATTGCCGGCATCCAGGGCTACGTTCCCACGACCGGCGTGCCCGCACCTTCCCTGCTGAAGATGGCCAAGTTTGGCGTGGTGGTGGACGGCTGGATGCAGGATAACGCGCTCGCCGGCACCTCGGTCCAATGCTGGACCGCCATGGAAGAGTTCTTCGGCGTTGTCCCGTGCACGCTGATGAGCATGATGTCGAACAACCTGCTGCCCAGCGCCTGCGAGACGGACATGATCGGCATGATCGGCATGTACGTGCTACAGCTCGCCGCCGGCGAACCCAGCGCCATCGTCGATTGGAACAACAACTACGGAGAGGATCCCGACAAGGCCGTTATCTTCCACTGCTCGAATCTTCCCAAGCATTTCTTCGAGGGCGCGAAGATGGACTTCCAGGAGATCATTGCCGCGTCCGTGGGAAAAGCCAACACGTTCGGCACCGTCGTCGGTACGTTGAAGGCCGGACCGCTTACCTACTGTCGCGTCTCAACCAATGATTTCGCGGGTAAGCTGCGCGCCTATTGCGGTGAAGGCGAGATCACGTCCGACAAACCTCAGAGCTTCGGTGGATACGGTGTCGTGCATATCGCCGGCCTCCAGAAACTTCTCCAGTACATGTGCCAGCAAGGCTTCGAGCACCACGTGGCCGTGAATCGCAGCCATTACGGCCGCGCCATTGCCGACGCTCTCGGCAATTACCAGGGGTGGGACGTATATCACCACCAGGGGTAACGTTAACCGGGATCGTTTACCAGGCTCGGCCAGAACTAAGCTTAGCCCGGTTACAACAAGGTGTTCTCAACGCGTGGGGGCGCACGGTCGCGCGCCCCTGCTGCGGCGAGTGCACGAGTATTGTGATCTCCCGCCATCCTTCACCATTGGACAAACCACGGAAGGCTAGTTCAAATGTTTCGACCGCAGGAAGGCGCGCACAACTTCCTGAACGTCCCGGTGCTCGCCGTCTACGGCATAGTTCATCTGGCGCATGTCCCGATCGGAAATCTCCCCGGCCAATTCGTCGAGCGCAGTTTCAACTTCGGGATGGCGAGCCAGGGTTTCCTGCCTGACGATCGGAATCGCCTGATAGGGTGGGAAGTAATGCCGATCATCGGTGAGAATGGTGAGGTCACGAGCGGCAATCAAACCGTCGGTTTCGTTGCCTGCCACCAGGTCAACCTGCTTATCCAAAAGGCTTCTGTAGAGCAACCCCAAATCCATGATGCGCGGCGGCCCCGCGAACTTAAGGCCATACGTGCGGACGAGGCCACGATAACCGTCGGGCCTCTCCATGAACTCGTAGCCGAATCCCGGCCGCCACTGGGGCGTGTAAGCCGCCGCATCAGAAATGGTTTTGAGGTGCAACCGGCGAGCATCCTCGCCTCGAATGACGAGGGCAAAGGTATTGTCAAAACCCAGGGGCTTCATCACGGCGAGACGGAAGCGCTGGCCGTAGCCGCGCTTGAGCCGCTCGTAGCCTCTTTCGGGGTCGTTCTCGACAGGTTCCTTCAGAATGGCGGCGAGCGCCGTGCCGCTGTACTCCACATAAAGATCAATGCGCCCGGCCAGAAGGGCCTGGTGGCAGATGTAAGTTCCCGCAAGGTAGAAGCGGCGGTCCACGGGAAGGCGCGTTCTCGCTTCGATGTGCTGGGCGAGCAATTCTCCCAGAACCAGTTGTTCGGTGAAATTCTTCGAGCCGATAACGATGCGGTTTTGGCGAAGCCCTCCGCACGCCGCTAAGAACACACAGCCTGACCATGCGAGAACGGTGCGGAGAATTTTCATCAGGCGTAGCGGAAACGGCGCTCCAGACGCGCCAGGAAGAATTCAGCCGCGAGAGCCATCAGCGCCGCGGGAAGGGCTCCGGCCAGAATCACGCGATTATCGACCATGGCCAGGCCCCGAAATATGAACTCACCCAAACCGCCGGCGCCGATAGCGGCCGCTATCGTGGCGACGCCCACGGTGATGACTGTCGCGACGCGAATCCCGGCCAGAATCACGCCAAACGCCAGAGGCAGCTCCACTTGAAACAGAAGCTGAAGATCGGTCATGCCCATGCCCCGCGCCGCTTCGCGGATGCCGGGGTCCACGCCCGTAATGCCCGCATAGGTGTTCTGAATAATGGGCAGCAACGCATAGAGCGTCAACGCCGTAACGGCCAGGCGATCCGCGCGGCCCCCAAACCAGGGAGCCGGCAGCAGAAACCCAAACAACGCCAGGGAGGGAATAGTCTGCACAACCGTCGCGCCTCCCAAAACGACTTTTCGAAATCGCGGCCGCCGAGTCAGCAGGATGCCGAGCGGCAAACCGATGAACACGGCCAGCAACATCGAAATGGCCACGAGTTCCAGATGTTCAAGGGTCAGTTCGTAGATCTGCGCTTGATTGCTCCAGAAGAACCGTAGCGTGTTCATTCCAGTCCTCGCGTCGCCCCGGGGCTTTCAGTAGTGTCTCAATTTCGGGTGTAGCGCCGGGCTTCAGCCCGGCAAATGCCGCCCTAAAGGGCGGCGCTACCTTCCAATCAAGACCCTGCCGGGTTTTCGGAAGCCTTGACGTAGGCGGCCAAGGCCGAGTCCGGCGTGACCCGGAGTTCCTCGGGAGCGTACACGCCCACCAAACGGCCGGCGCCCATCAATGCCACGCGCGTAGCAAACATCTCCGCTTCGCGCAGATCGTGAGTGACAAAAACGATGGTCTTCTGGAGCCGTCGCGCGAGCGCCTGAAACTCGCGCTGAATCTCGGTGCGCGTCAGCGGGTCAAGCGCCCCAAAGGGCTCATCCATCAGCAGGAGCGGCGGGTCGGCCGCCAGCGCGCGCGCCACGCCCACTCGCTGCCGCTGCCCGCCCGACAACTCCCGCGGATAACGGCCGGCAAATCGATCGGGCTCCAGTCCCACGAGAGCCAGCAGTTCGCGCGTGCGCGCCTGGACGCGCTCGCGGGGCCACCCCTCAAGACGCGGCACCAGCCCCACATTGCGCTCCACGGTGAAATGAGGAAAGAGACCAGCTTCCTGAATGACGTAGCCAATGTGCCGGCGCAGACGGATGGGTTCCCAATCTCGCGTGGCACGCCCCTCGACGAGAACCTCTCCTTCCGTGGGCTCCAGAAGCCGATTGATCAGTTTCAACGTGGTGGTCTTGCCAGAGCCATTTCGCCCCAGGAGCACCAGGGTTTCGCCGCGCGGGACTTGCAGGCTAACGTCGGAGAGCAACGTTCGCCCGCCGTCGAGACGGTACGACACGCCCCGAAATTCGATGGCCATTTCTGGTGTTGACGTCACGCTTAGAAGTCCCCTGGGGAGCCGCCCATTCCATTGTATCTGGAAACCGGTCCACATTTCAGGTTGACTTCCGGCGCGGGGCATAACTAATCTGAATCTTCAGGGCGTTTGCAACAATCCAACTCTTGTGGGCTCGCCAAGGGGGGCGTATGCAGAGCCAGCCGACTGTTATCGACACGGGGAGCAACCTCACCACATCTCTCGCCGCAGCCCGCGCGCTCACGGACAACCTGTTTCACGTGGTCCGCCCGGAAAACCTCTACGAGCGGCCCATCGCGGAACGCCACCGCATTCTCTTTTACGTGGGGCACCTCGAAGCCTTTGACTGGAATCTGCTTGGCCGCAACCTTCTCGGTCTCAAACCGTTTGACGAAGAATTCGACCGGCTGTTCGCGTTCGGAATCGATCCCGTCGGCGGCGGGCTGCCCACCGACCAACCCTCCGACTGGCCCGCGCTGCCGGAGATCGACCGTTACAACCGGCGCGTGCGGGAGACGCTGGACGCGGCCCTCGAAAAAGCTCCCTTCTCGGATCCCGCCCTGCCGCTGCTCCGCGATGGATATGCGCTCCACGTAGCGCTTGAGCACCGGCTGATGCACGCCGAAACCTTTGCGTACATGCTGCACCAATTGCCACTGGAAGGTAAGTTCCGCGGGACACAGAAGCCCTTGGTTGCGGGGCCACCGCTGGCGCCCAGGATGGTCACAATACCGGCGGGACGGGCCACGCTTGGCCTGCCGCGGACCGATGACGGCACGTTCGGCTGGGACAACGAATTCGAGAGACAGGAAATTGAAGTTCCGGCGTTTTCCATTGACGTCTACAACGTGACGAACGGCCAGTTCCTGGAATTCATGCGCGCGGGTGGTTACGAAAACCGCGGCCTTTGGACAGAGTCTGCCTGGAACTGGAAAACGGAACAGGAGATCGATCACCCGTTCTTCTGGGTGCACCGCAACAATCAGTGGCTGTATCGCGCGATGTTTGAAGAAATCCCGCTGCCGCTCGATTGGCCCGCCTACGTCAGCCACGCCGAAGCGGCGGCGTACGTTCGCTGGACCGGGAAGGGACTTCCTACAGAAGCGCAATTCCATCGCGCCGCCTACGGAACTCCGCAGGGCCGCGAACGTGATTACCCCTGGGGACAGGAAGCCCCGGCGCCGCGCTTCGGGAATTTCGATTTCCAGCGCTGGGATCCCGCGCCGGTGGGCAGTTATCCCGCGGGCGCCAGTGCCTTCGGCGTGGAGGATCTCGCCGGCAACGGCTGGGAATGGACGTCCACAGTGTTTGCGCCTCTCCCCGGTTTTCAGCCCTTTTCGTTTTATCCGGGGTACTCGGCCAACTTCTTCGACGGGAAACACTATGTGATGAAGGGCGGCTCGCCGCGCACGGCCTGTACGCTGCTGCGGCGCTCCTTCCGCAACTGGTTTCAACCGCATTACCCGTACGTGTATGCGACGTTCCGCGGTGTCACCAAGGCATCCTGAACCGGGCAGGGCTTCATGATCACGGAAACACTTGCATCGCGCGCGACCTACAGTCTCGTCCAGGAAGTCCGGGCCGGGCTCTTGAAGACAGGCCAAAAAGAACTGCCCGCCAAGTGTTTCTACGACGACGTAGGTTCCGCGCTCTTTGAAGCCATTTGTCATCTGCCCGAGTACGGCCTCACGCGCGCCGATGAGAGGATCATGCGGCGGTACTCAGAAGCCATGGTCTCTCATTTGGCGGCGCCGGTCGTTGTGGCGGAACTGGGATGCGGCAGCGGCCGTAAGACGCGCTGGATACTGGAAGCGCTCAGCCGCCGGCAACCCGTGGTCTATCACCCGATCGAAATTTCCGCCTCGGCCCTCGCCACCTGCCGGCGGGAGTTAGACGATATCGATTCGCTCCGTATCGCCGGCTTTGAAAGTGAATACCTGGACGGGCTGCTACACGTTGCCGCGCACCGGCCAGTCCATCAGCACATTCTGGTTCTATTTCTCGGCAGCACCATCGGGAATTTCGATCGCCCAGCGGGCATTCGATTCCTCCAGCAGGTGCGGCGTATTCTGAGACCGGGCGATGCTCTGTTGCTCGGAACGGACCTTGAGAAACCTGTCTCCCAGTTGATCGCGGCCTATGATGATTCCCTCGGGGTCACTGCCGCTTTCAACCTCAATGTTCTAGCCCGCCTCAACCGCGAGTTGGATGCCGACTTCCGCCTTGATCAATTCCGGCACCTCGCCCGCTACAACTACCACGAACGGCGGATCGAGATGCATCTGCTGTCCACTTTAGAACAAACGGTGACCGTCCCCGCGGCGGAACTCATGGTGACATTCCGTGCGGGCGAAACAATTTGGACCGAGAGCAGCCACAAGTACAACCTTCCTGAGGTCCGGCAACTCGCCCAACAAAGCGGCTTCCGCTGCGAAAACCAATGGCTGGATGAAGAATGGCCGTTCGCAGAAAGCCTGCTTATCGCGCAATAGGTCCCCATTCACAAAAGCCGCTACGGCGATCCAGCACGGATCATTCATAGCTGTCACGAGGCGATACGGGTTGAACACCGTCATATTGCCACCCCCGCACCAAAATTCTGTCATCCGTTCATCGCATTGTCTTACACACCTCTCTCAGAATTGGGAAATTCGGTTTATAATGCCATCGACCTCGGAGGTGGGCTGGCCAAGGTCGCGCCAAGTTGTGGGGAAGAAAGATGTCTCTCAGGACTCGTCGAGAGCAACCTGACCGTATCGCGGCCGACGTAAATCTTTTCGCCACCCGAGGGGTGCCTGCCCCGAGGAGAAAATAATACTGAGGCCCTTATGATTGACGCGCTAAGCGTTCACCGCTTGCATTTTGCTTTTACCGTTACCTACCATTACCTGTTTCCACAACTCACCATGGGACTGGCGCTCTTGATCGTGGTCCTGAAGACCCTGTCGCTTCGGACCGGCAACGAGCACTACAACCGTGCTGCCCGCTTCTGGGCAAGAATCTTCGCCATCAACTTCGCCATGGGCGTCGTCACGGGCATTCCCATGGAATTCCAGTTCGGCACAAACTGGGCGCAGTTCTCCAAGGCTGCCGGTGGCGTGATCGGCCAGACGCTGGCCATGGAAGGCGTCTTCTCCTTTTTCCTCGAATCAAGTTTCTTGGGACTTTTCCTCTTCGGCGAAAAGCGCCTGGGTCCCAAAGGTCACTGGTTCGCCGCTTTCATGGTCTTTCTGGGTTCCTGGCTTTCCGGCTATTTGATTGTTGTCACGGACGCCTGGATGCAGCATCCCGTCGCCTACACGCTGGGGCCGAACGGCGAAATCATGTTAACAAGTTTCTGGGGTCTGCTTCTGAATCCCTGGGGACTGTGGCAGTACGCGCATAACATGAGCGGCGCCGTAATTACAGGGGCGTTTGCCATGGCGGCGCTGGGCGCGTTCTACCTGTTGATCGGAAAGCATGATGCCTATGGCCGGTCGTTTGTGCGCGTGGGAGTAATCGCGGGCGTGATCGCAACCATCCTGCAAATCTTTCCCACCGGCGACGGCCAGGGGCGGATGCTCGCCAACCACCAACCCGTGACCTTGGCGGCGATGGAGGGCCTGTATTACACGCAGGCCGGCGCTCCCATCGCGCTCATCGGTCAGCCGGACATGAACAACAAGCGCCTGGATAATCCCGTTACGATCCCGCGGATGTTGAGCTTTCTCACCTATCGCCGCTGGATGTCAGAGGTGAAGGGACTCGAGGCTTTTCCACGGCAAACCTGGCCGGACAATATTCCGCTGCTTTACTACTCCTATCACGTGATGGTGGGGCTCGGCACAATCTTCATCGCCGTCATGCTGCTCTCCGCGTGGAAACTGCGGAAGGGTACGCTTTTCAATTCACGCGGAATGCTCTGGGTCCTGATGCTCTCACTGCCCTTCCCCTACATCGCCAACACGGCGGGCTGGATCACGGCCGAGGTGGGACGCCAACCCTGGATCATCTACAACTTGATGCGCACCGAGAACGGCTTGTCACCGCAGGTGTCCTCAGGGAACGCCTGGTTTACGCTGATCGGCTTCATGGGGATGTATACGGTGTTGAGCATTCTGTTCCTGTTCCTCGTGTACCGCGTCGTGGAACGAGGACCGGAAGAAGCGGCAGACGGCATACGGTAGGCGGCACAGAGGACGCGGGATTTGCAGCCAGGGCGCTGTATACCTTGTGTCCTCCCCAACAAACGGCGTTTGATAACCAGTGGCCGGAGCGCCGGACGGATGCCGGGTCAGCCGTATGCTACATGCCGTCTACCGTCTGCCGCACTCCTGACAAGGAGCTCTTCGCATGGAAACAATTTGGTTTTGCATCGTTGCCGTCATGATCGCCATGTACGTGGTTCTTGACGGGTTCGACCTCGGGGCAGGAGCAATTCATCTGCTCGTCGCCAAGACAGACCAGGAACGCCAGCAGGTAATCCACTCGATCGGACCGGTGTGGGATGGAAACGAAGTGTGGCTCCTGGCCGCCGGTGGGACTCTCTATTTTGCCTTCCCGGCGCTTTATGCTTCCGGCTTTAGCGGTTTTTATCTACCACTCATGATCGTGCTCTGGCTGCTGATTCTGCGCGGCATTTCCGTGGAGTTTCGCGCGCAAATATCGAGCCCCGTCTGGTTCAGGCTGTGGGATGTCGTTTTCGCCAGTGCGAGCTTGCTACTGGCGGTCTTCTATGGCGCCGCCCTGGGCAACGTGGTTCGCGGAGTCCCGCTGGACAGCAAAGGTTACTTCTTTGAGGCTTTGTGGACGAACTTCCGCCTGGGTCCGAATACCGGCATTCTCGACTGGTACACGATTCTGGTAGGTGTGATGGCTCTGTTTACGCTGGTTCTCCACGGCGCTCTGTGGCTGGCGGTGAAAACCGACGGAGCTGTCCACGGCCGCGCACAGAACCTGGCACGCGCGGCGTGGTGGGGCGTGCTGGTCTTCACGATTCTGGTCACCATACTCACCTTCCGCGTGCAGCCGCATGTGCCCGCGAACCTCTCAGAACATCCATGGGGTTACGTCTTCCCAGCGCTGGCTGTCGCAGGGTTGGTGGGAATGCTGTGGTTCATTATCAGGAAGGATGATTTCAAAAGCTTCCTGGCCTCTTGCGCGTACATCCTAGGAATGTTGACCAGCGTCGTGTTCGGGTTGTATCCCCTGGTGCTGCCTGCCAGTTCCGATCCCGCTTTGTCGCTAACCGTGACGAACGCCAAGGCCGGTGAATACGGTCTGCGCGTAGGGCTGGCGTGGTGGGTCATCGGCATGGCCCTGGCCACCACGTACTCTGTGCACGTCTACCGCCGCTTTGCCGGCAAGGTAACGCTCGAAAGCGGCGAAGAAGGGTACTAGAAGCTGTTGCAAAACTCGGTCTAAGCTGCTGTCAGGGCACGGCTTTAGCCGTGCCGAGGCGGTGCGTTCAGGACAGCGGCTTCAGCCGCTGAGGGCCAGTGATGAGCCTCAGGAGCTAAAGCTCCCTCTTTTCCACATCTCGACCGGCACGGCTAAA
>Ga0335069_10009264_pt1 | contig 14024 bp, 19 predicted proteins | sample Lox_Sample_11_FD_206714 | JGI IMG/M metagenome (GOLD analysis project Ga0335069, IMG submission 206714) | Soil microbial communities from Loxahatchee National Wildlife Refuge, Florida, United States - Lox_Sample_1.1 | ecosystem: Environmental > Terrestrial > Soil > Wetlands | place: USA... | reverse complement strand
AGAACACCAACACGACATACTACGACGCAGACCAGACTCACTTGAACAACGCGGGCTACGCAATCATGGCGCCGTATGTGAAGGCGTCCTACGACGCGCTGTGACATTAGAAATGTAAAACCAGAAGGAGAAAGCACATGAACGAAATCTTCGTCACCAACAAGAACACCTTCGACCATCGCGATTCCTACGACGGCGAGGAGTACGAGTTTCCCGCCGGCCAGAAGGTGCTCATCCCGGTGCCCGCCGCCATCCACATGTTCGGGTTCAATCGGCGCGACAAGAGCGACAACTTGATCCGCCTGGGCTGGGCGAATCTTCCCGACGACGAGGGCGCGAAGCGACTCGCGAAGTTCGTGTTCACGATGCCGGTGCTGGTGGAGCAGCCGATCGACGACGCGACGGCTCTTCCGTCCCCGACGGAAGACGAAGAATCGCAAGCCGAGGCGGCCTAGGGTGATCCGTGACGACCATCGCCACCTATGAGGCTCAGGTCGCCGACCTCCTGCATGACCCGAATAATCTCGTCTGGTCAACGACCCAGCTTGACCTCTACATCAACGAGGCGCGCCGGCAACTCGTCATGGACACGGGTTGCCTGCGGAGCCTGCAGACCGTGTACCTCACGCAGAACGTCGAGGCATACACCTTCGGGGCCGTCACGGGCGCCACAATCACGGCGGGCGGATCGGGATACACGACGCCCACCGTCTCGTTTTCTGGCGGCGGTGGCACAGGTGTAGCCGCCACGTTGGGGCTGACAAGTGGGGCGGTCACCTCCATTTCGTTCAGCAACTACGGAAGCGGCTACACCTCTGCCCCTGCGGCCACCGTCAACCCGGTGGGAGGCGGCTCCGGCGCGTCGATCACGGTCGGCGCGCTCAACGTGAACACGTTCGACGTGCTCGACGTGCACATCATCTACGGGAACCTGCGCTACGCGACTAAGTGGTATCCGTGGTCGATCTTCTCGCGCCTCTTCCGCCAGTACACGACGGTGCAGCGCCGACCGGTCGCATGGGCCACCTACGGCCTCACGCAAATTTACGTGGGCCCGCTGCCCGACCAGACCTACCAGGCCGAAGTCGATACGATCATCCTGCCCACCGATCTCTCGGGCAGCACGACCGATACGATTCCGGCCGTGGTGCAGGATCCGATCAAGTTCTACGCCGCGTATCTCGCGAAAAACAACGCGCAGCAGTACGGGGAGGCGGCTGGCTTTCTCGGCCAATACAGCAAGCGGTTGCTCGAAGTGGCGCAGCCGTACACGCGGCGCATGGGCAACGTCATTCTGCAAGGCTTCGCATGAGCTCGAAGCCGCCCGCCGCCCCCGTTCCGAAGACGCTCTTCCTGCGCGATCTGTCGGGAGGCGTGAATCTCTCGACCGCGCGCGAGGCCATTGAGGACAACCAGGCGTGGTGGATGGAGGGCGTTGTGCCCGTCGCCCCCGGGAACCTGCAGGTGGTAAGCGGCCCGCTCGATTTCGGCGCTGGGGGCTGGAATACGGCGCTGTCGGCCGAAAACTCTGTTCCGTCCTTCATTTTCCCCTTCGTGGTCGGATTCACGGACTACTTCTTCGTGGTATTCGGGGCATCGACGGGGAATGGATACGTCGGTGACATCGCCGGAATCACGGTCACGAAAATTTTCAACGGAACGCTCACTTCCGGGCAAACTGCGGCCGCCCAGTGGAATGACAAAGGGCTCCTGATCGTCGATCCCGCCGGTTACTGGGACTGGAACATCACGGTCGCCGCGACGCTCACGGCGCTGAACAACTCCGTGCAGTCGATCACAATCGTGGATGGTGGATCGGGATACGGCGGGAATCCGACCGTTACCTTTTCTGGCGGTGGTGGTGGAACTGGCGCAGTTGGCGCGGCGTGGTCGGGGCTCGGTTCCTGCATCATCACCACGCCTGGATCGAACTACAAGGTGGGCGACGTTCTCGGCGTCATATTCACGCTCGGCATTGCCTCGGGTGCCGATAGCCTGGGACAGGTCGCGATCACTGTCACAACCGTCAACGCGACGGGTGGCGTGACGGGTGTCCGGATAACGAACCCGGGATCTGGCCTTTTCCTCGGCGCCAATCCGAGCAGCGCAAGCCTAATAGGCGGATCGGGAACGGGGGCGGTGGCGAATCTTGTGTGGGTCGTCAGTCTCGTGCAGGTCACGACGCGAGGGCATGGTTACACGGTTGCGCCGACGATAGGCTTCACAGGAGGCACACCCACCAGGGCGGCATCCGCGACCGCCAATATATCTGGCGACCTTTCCGGCACTGCGATCGCAACGTATGCAGAGCGCGCGTGGATCGCCAGTGGCCGCACGGTCACGTTCACGGACGTGGATCAGTACGCGAGCTTCATCAATAGTGGATCGTCGTTCACGATCAACGATGACACTCTGCACAGCAGCATCACGGCACTCTACGCGGCGAACGACTACCTCTACATTTTCGGCGCGAGTTCCGCCGATGTGCTCTCGAATGTGACCGTTACCTCCGCTGGCACCGCGAGCTTTTCGCGCGTGAACGTGAGCGCGTCCATCGGATGCAGTCAGCCGAACTCGATCTTCTCGTACTACCGGTCTATCGCCTTCGCAAGCGAGGCGGGATTTTTCCTGCTCTCGGGTGCCACGCCGGAGAAAATCAGCGATCCCATCTCGCTGTTGGTCCCGCAAATTGATTTCACCGCGATCTACAACGTGTCCGGATGCATCGCGACGATCGGTAACCAGTTGTGCGCTGCGTGGCATTTCAACTTCGCGAACGTGTTCAACGGCAACGGCGCGACCGAGCCGATGATCGCGGCGTACTTCAAGGGGAAGTGGTTCTTCCTTCGGCAGGCTCTGAACGGAACGAAGCTCACCACCGGCCCCATCGTGTCCAATCCCGACGGCACGACGTGGAACCTCACCAAGACGGATGCGGTGCCCTACACGATGTACACCGTCGCGTCGAAGAAGCTGTACCAGCTGGTGCAGGACACTGCGCAAACCTACTGGAAGATTTCGACGAAGCTCTATGACATGGGCAAGCCCATGTGGACGAAGCAGGTTCTTCGCGGCGCGATGGGCGTGCAGATGGGCGGCACGCAGGCCACGCGCACGGGCATCACGTTCACCGCCGACAACGAAGTGAACGCGGGGCAGAACATCACGCCTCTGATTGCGGGCACCTTCACCGGATACAAGAGTTTCATCGCCGGTACGAATCAGGGCAACGGGCAATTCATCGGCGCCACAGTGGCTGGCGTGGGGTCCACGCAGGCCGACATCACGAGACTCCAATGGATCGGGCTTCAATACACGGAGACGACCGAATGGGGCGCGTAGCCTTCGATCTTGCGAGCACCATGCGGTTCGCCGACTCCGATGGGCTACGCGAATTTTCGCTCGCCCATCGCTTTGCGCACCAGCAGATCGCGGGAGCCATCTCCAGCGCCTATTCGGTGGCCGTGCCCGGCTTCGACGTAGGCGACGAGCGCGCGCACAAGGCATGGGAACTCGTGATGTTGAAGCCCAAGGAAATCCCGCCGCAGGCGCAGGAGCTCATCAAGGATTGGCTGCTCCTGCACCAGAATCTGCACCAGGCGGAATACGACGCGCTGGGCCTCGGCCCCGCCTACGATTTTTCAACGGTGGATTTCGCCGACGCCAACGCCTTTCAAAACTGGATGTTGCAGCACCAGCAGGCGCATGATATCGAAGCTGACGCGCTGGGGATCACATGATTACTCAAGACCCAACTCAGAATTTCCGCACGCTCCCGCTCCCCTTGGGCCCGACGCCCGGCGCGACGACGCCCCCGCCTGGCGCAGCGAAAACGCCGACGACGCCCGTTCACGTGCAGACAAAATCGGCCGCCGCGGCGCCCGGGGTGCCGGCGAACACGCAACCCGCGCCTGCCCAGCCGCCCGCAGGCACGCCTGCCGCGCCCGCGCAACCGCCGGCCAGCAACCAGCAGGTATTGCCGAACGACCCGTTCTCCTACGACGCGCTGCAGCAGTTGATCGCGAACGGCGGCGGCGGCATGAATCTGTCGTGGATCACGCCGGAGAAGTGGTCGGCCATGACGGCGCAGCAGAAGTGGCAGACGATGGAGTCCGCTGGGGGCCTCCCCAACGAAATCCAGACGCCCTACGGCATTCGCCCCACGCAAGGCGCCGTCGATGCGTACACGCAGCAGTTCGGCGCGCCGGCGGGGCAGCTTTCGGTGTCCTATGGCCCCCCGACGCTCTTCGGCCACTCGGCGCAGGAGTTCCTGATCGACCCGTCGAAACTCGTGCAGATGCCCGACGGCACCTACGTTTTCGACGACGCGAACGTGAATCAGCAGTTGGTCAATCAGTGGAAACAGCAGGACGAGCACAGCGGACTGGATCTCACTCCAGCCAAGGGAATCGGCCTGGTGCTCGGTGCGGCCGGCATCGGCGACTTCCTGCTCGGCCAAGGACTCGGAGGCGCCTCGAGTTTGGCAAGCACGGCCGACACGCTCACGCCCGGCATCAACGACGCATTGGATACGTCGCTCATGACCCCGGTGGGGACGCCTACCTTCCCGGATATGGTGACGCCGCCCGACTTCGCGGTTCCGCCCCCGACCATTCCGGGCGGCGGTGCCCCGGGTTCATTCTCGACGGTGGACATCCCGCCGCCGATGCAAACGGTTCCCGATCCGACCCTCAACACGATGACGCCGACTCCTTCGATTACGACGCCCGGCGCCGGATCACTTGCCGATCGGATCACCAACTCGCTCACGCGCGACCCGCTGCGCACGGTGGGGACCGCGCTCACCGCCGGCTCCCTGCTGGGCAGCCATCCGAGCGGCGTCCCGCCGCAGGCAACGAACACCGTGAACAACAACGGTCCGCTGCAGAACCAGGCGCGCGACACGCTCACGAACAACGGCGCCCCGACCAACGACCAGATCGCCGTGATCGACGCCACCATCGAGCAGCAGCGCCGCATGGGGACGGAGGCGATTCTGCAGGCGGCGGCCAACTCCGGGCAGGGCGACAAAAATTCGATGGTCGTGCAGGACAAGATCCGTTCGTTCAACGAGCAGCTCGCGACCATGCGCATGACCATGATCCAGCAGCAGTCCGAGCAGAACGTGCTGGTCGCCCTGAAGGAGCTCGGGATGATCGACCAAGAGACGTTCCAGCTCGCGCAATTGCAACTGCAGCAGGACACGGCGCAGCAGCACCGCATCGCTTCCATCATGCAATCGCTGGGCTGGCTCTGGTCCGGCGGCGGCGCCGGCACCACGCCCGCTAGTGGCACGGGGTCAACATGAGCGACATGCTCGATTTCAGCTTCAACGCACCGAAAGGCGGGAAGGTCACGCCGTCGCTCCTGCAATCGGAGGCCGGCGGCCTCATGCGCGAGTCGTCGGAACTCGCGAAGCGGGCCGATGCGGGCACCGAGAAACTCGCCACGGAGCGCACCGCCGAGCTCGAGCGGCGCAAGCAGGAGCGCCAATCGGACCTCGATCTCACCACGAAGAGTATCGGCGATTTGCAGAAGGCCACGCTCGAGGTGCCGCAGACGAAAATGCCGAGCGCCGAGCTGGGGCCGCCGCTCGATCCGAAGGCCACGCAGGATCTCGCCTGGGGCCTGATCGCCATGTCGCTCGTCGCCGTGGCGGGAAGCAAGTCTCACTATCAGGAGGCGACCGCGGCGCTCGACGGGATGCTGCACGGATTCCGCGATGGCGCCGAGCAGAACATCGCGCAGAACAAGGCAAAGTTCGATCGCGAAATGAAACTCGCGAAGGAAGAAGAAAACAAGGCGCTGCGCCAGTACGAGGCCATTCTGAAGTCGAAGGAATATTCCATGAACCAGATCGCGGCGTTGGTGAAGACCCATGCCGCCGCGAATCAGGACTGGGAAATGGAGCAGGCCGCGCGCGAGAAGAATTTCGACCGCATGTACGCGCGCGTGGACCGGATGCGCACGGCGGCCGATCGCCTGCTCGCTCAGGCGGGAACCCTGCAGAACAGCATGGATGCGCGCGCCGAGCGCGCGGCGGCCCGCGAAGCCGCGGCGGGTCAGGGCGGACTCTCGGAGCAGGCGATCGACATGCTGGCTCACGAGGCGCTCAAGGACAAAAGCGTTCTCGCGAACTTGGGGCGCGGCGTTCAGGGCGCGAAGGATTTGCGCGCGATCACGAACCGCATGGCGGACATCAGCCCCGAGGGCGGTCCCGGCATGGCCCAGCGGCGCGCAGAGTTTCGCGCTGACTCCAACTCGCTCAACAAGCTTACGTCCAGTTACGACGCGATCACGTCCTTTGAAGCAAACGCCGTGCGAAACGGCCAGCGCTTGATAACCCTCGCTGACAAGGCGGATACCACAGGCGTTCCGGTGATCGAGCGGTGGATTCGCGCGGGTCGTAAGGACGTCGCAGGCGACGTGGATGTGAACAACTTCAATGCGCAGATGCAGCTTTACCGCGCGGAAATGGCTCGCATCCTCACGAACCCGAACCTGTCGGGACAACTCACCGACAGCGCAAGGCACGAGGTTGAGGGCTTTCTTTCCGGCTCATCTTCGGCCAAGCAGATCAAGGCCCTCGTCCCGATGCTTGAGCGCGACTTCGACAACCGGAAAAAGACCCTCGAAGAGCAGATGGACGCGATCCGCGACCGCATGACGAAAGGGTACGGCGCGGGCGACAAGCCGGGGGCGAAATCGACCGGCGGCGCGGTGCCGAACACGAACGCGAAGGGCTGGACACTCCACACCGACAAGAACGGCAACAAGGCTTACGTGAGCCCCGACGGCAAGCAGTACGAGGAGGTGCAGTGAATGGCCTTTGACCTGGCATCCGCGAAGCCCGCCACCGGATTCGATCTCGCGTCCGCAAAGCCCGTAGGCGATGACGTGGCAGCGGCCTTTGCGAAGGGCGAGGCGAGCAGTCTGATCCCTGGCGCGCAGCCCCCGGGGGCGCCCAAGGAGGCGGCGGGCGGCGACTTGGTGGATACCCTCACCGCGATTCCTAGCGCGGTGGTGACGGCCGCGGGCGGCACGGCGGCCGCTGGCGCCGGGAACATCGTGGCAGCCGTGCGGGAGATCGCTTCCCGCAGCCTGGGCGCGGACTTGCAGACCGGGCGGCTCGAGGGCCAGCAGGCGGGCGAGGTGGTCACCAAGGCGCTCACGCCGACGCCCACCCCCGGGGGCGCCAAGGTGCTCGGGAAGGTGGGCGAACTGCTCGACGAGTCGAAGCTGCAAGGGTTGAACCCGGCCATGCCGCTCGGTTCCGTCGCCCCCGGCATGGTGAAGACAGTCGGGCGGCTCGCCAAGGAATCGCCCGAGGCCGAACTGGCGGCCAAGGCGGGCCGCGCGGTGGCCGGCGCCGCCAAACTACCCGTCCCCGCCGAGGACGTAGTGAAGCTCGCGCGCCGGGCGCAGGAGCTCGGGATCGAGCTGCGCCCCGACATGCTCTCGGACAACAAGTTCTTGCGGATGATGGGCGAGGCGCTTGAGGACATTCCGCTTTCTGGCTCGAAGGCGGATCAACGCCAGGCCGCATTTAACCGAGCCCTTGGGGGGCTCATTGGGGCGGAGGCCGGCACGAAGCGCATCACGCCCGCGGTGTTCGACCGCGCCATCTCGAAGTCGGGCAAGACCATCGGCGACATCAGCGCGAAGGCTGAGATCCCGCTTGCGCCGAACGAGATCGGCAGTTTCGATGCCGCCCTTTCGGAGCGCGTCGAAGAGGCAAAGAAGTTCGAGACGAGCGACGTGGCCCGCGTCTTGGAAAACTACGCGGACGAATTGCGCGCCAAGGCGCAGAACGGCGTGATCCCCGGAGAAGCGTTTCGCAAAATCAACACGAAGATCGGCAACCAGATTCGCACGACGTCGAACGGTGACCTCCGGCACGCCTTGGGCGAGTTTCAGGAGGACATGCACGACGCTCTCGAGCGCAGCATCGCGGACCCCGAGAAGCTCGCCCAGCTCAAGGAGGCGCGCAAGCAGTACGCAATCGCCAAGGCGATAGAGCCTCTCGTTGCCAAATCGAAGTATGGGGATATTTCGCCCGGCGGCTTGATGAGCGCGGTTACATCGGACAAGGCGGGAAAGAGCCGCATGGCGCGCGATCGCGGCGGCGAGCTGGGGGAGCTCGCACGCATCGGTCAGGCATTCATCAAAGAACAGCCGTCGTCGTTCACGACGGAAAGGAAGCTCGCCTACGGACTACTCGGCGGCGGCGCCGCGATTCACCCTGGCGTGGCGGCAGGCGTTTACGGGGCGGCGAACGTCTACAATCGCCTCGGCCCCGCTGTTGCTCGGCGCATGACCAAGGTGCGCGACCTCGACAAGAAAAAAACCGTTCGCGAACTGGAGGGGGAATGAGCGACGCCGCAGGCAAGGACGAGTCCCCCAACAAGGACATCGACAAGGCGCTCAAGCGCTTGATGAAAGCGCTCGAGCCGCGCAGGGGCGATGACGCCGAACCCCTGGCACCCGACGAAGTACGCGCGCACGTGGCGGTCGTTGCCACGGCGATCAAGTGGGAGCAGGTGAAGCACAACATCAAGGACGGAGACGACTGGAACCCCAGCGCGATCTAGTACCGCTCCTCGTGACCAAGGAGAGTGACCAAGTGACCAAAGGCGAAAGAATCGAGCAATTGGAACTTCAACTCGAAGCACAGAAAAAGCGATATCACGATGACATCGAAATGGCACAGCAGCTCGTCGCGTTGGCGCTTCGGGCGCTATCGGACCGGATGCTTACGACGCTTGTCCTCATCGCGGATTGCGTCATGTTCTCGTGGGCGCTTTACAACGGGGCCTGGCAGTCGGTCCTGACGGCCGTGCTTTTCGCGGTCGCATCGTGGGGAGTGCTCTACTTGCGGCCGCCCAACGTGAAGGAGAAAGCAGATGGCACAACTGAAACGTGAATTTTTCCGCCGCCCGGCGCGGATGACGCACCGCTTTGACGGCGACGATGCGCCGTTCACGAGCCGCGAGTTCGATGACGCGACGCCGCGAACGCTGCGCAATCGCCGCAGCCCACCCCTCGAGGTGCAGGCCCACGGCGAGCATGTGTGGATCGAGCCGCAATCGCCAGTGGTGACGCCGGCGGGCCGCAAGACGAGCATCAACGGGCCCTCGCCCGATGTACCCGACGCGATCGCGCAACCCATCCCAGCCGGCACCAAGAAGCGCAAGTCGCCGTGAACCACGACAAGCTCACCATCGGCGAATTGATGCTGCTCTTCGACGCCTATGTAGTGCGGGTGCCGAAGATCGCGATCAAGAGACGCCGCCGCCAGAGAACGTTGCACTGAATGACGACACAAGACTCAAGCGTATTTCTCGCGCAGGCGGCCGTCGGACAGACCGACGGCGGGGAGACGATCTACAACAAGGTCGCGTTTTCCGTTCACCGGAACGGCGTGAACTTCAACTTGGCGAGCAGCGCGACGCCGACCAAGATCCTCTTCACGACGCGGGAATTCGATCAGGACTCGAGCTACGACATCACCACGAATCACAACTTCGCGCCCAAGCCGGGGAAGTATTGCCTCATGGGCGCCGCCCGCGCCACGGGCGCCGTGGTCGATCAAGGCGTGATTGTTGTTTCAATCTACAAGAACGGAGCTCAGTGGAAGAGCGGCGTGTTTTCTACCGTGAGCGGCACGGGTAACGCCGTGGGGTCCTTCGTGAGTTGCATCGTGATCGCCGACCCAGGCGATGTATTCGATCTTCGCGTGGCTCAGGTCAACGGAACGGCCACGACCATAGCTATCACCGGACAACAAACCGACACCTGGTTCCAGGGATTTCAAATCGGATGACGCGCACATGGACCAAGGACAAGACCCGACAAATGTTCCTCTAGCGACCTACGTTTTGAACGTCGGAATCGCCTTGGTGGGCGCGGCGGTTCGGTTCATGCGCGAATGGCGAGCAAATTTCGCAGATTGGCGAGCGAGGCGCGTATTTTTCGAGGCGCTTATGAATGCCGTCTACGCGGGCTTCGCGGGGATGCTCACGTTCTGGCTGCTTTACTCATGGAAGGTGGATCCGTTCTACACAGCGTTCGCTGTGGGCGTTATGGGGCATGCGGGCCCCGAAGGCATCACCCTGCTTACGGAAATTCTCTCGAATGGCCTACGTTCAAAAAGCACTCCCCCGCCGTCGAAAGATGGATAGGGTTTCGGATGCGATCGTGTTTGCCTACCGCCTTGTGGGTGCGGTGGCGATGGTTGCTGTAGTCGTACTCGTCGTTTATGACATCGCTGTGAGGGTGATGCAATGACCATCCTTGCCGACGAGTACTTCCAGGACTCGATCTCGAACTACGGCTACACGCCGTCGCAGGAAGATTACCTGCGGGCGGCGGATCTGCTCGCTAAGGTAAACGCCCTGTTTCCGGACTGCCAACTTCGGAGCGGTCACCGAACGCGAGAGAAGACTGAGGCGCTGATCGCGGCTGGCTATCGGGCGACTGTGGGTGGACAGCATGAGCAATCCAACGCGGTAGACATCGCGGATCCTCACAACACGCTGGACGATGGCCTGGACGATGACCAACTTGCTGCGGCTGGGCTTTACCGAGAAGATCCACGATATACCGCCGGCCCGAGCGGATGGGTTCACTTGCAGAGAGTGGCCCCGCCTTCTGGCCATCACACGTTCATCCCGTAACATGAATCCAAGATTCGCGCCGAATAATGCTGGAAACGTTCTGTTGCTTGACGCCGAACTGGGTGTCAAGTGACCGCCATCGTTGCGTTCGTGATGCAGAACTGGCGCGTGTTCGCGATCTTGGGGCTGGTGGCCGCGCTGGTGGGCTGGCACTACACGGACCGCGCGATCGCCGTCCACAACGCGGTCACGAAAGCCGTCGCAGAGCGGGACGACGTTTGGAAGAAATCCGAACAGGATGCCATCGCCAAGGCGCGCGCTGAAGCCGCCGCGAAAGATGCCGAGCAGGCCAAGGCGTTCGCGGCCCTCAAAGACGACTACGAGAAGGAGAAAGATCGTGCCGATAAAGCTGATTCCGCTCGCCTTGCTGCTGTGCGCGCTGGTGCCCGGCTGCGCATCCCAGCCGGCTGCTCAAGTGCCGCAAACGTGTCCAGTCCTGCAGCCGCCGCCGCCGGAAGTAATGATTCCCCAGCAGCCCAATTTCTCGGAGAAGCTGATTCAGCGTTTCTCGTTGGAGAAGCCGCCCGAGCCGACGAAGTAGTTCGCCAGCTAACGCTCTGCCAAGCCACGCTCACTCGCGAAAGGAAATAGCCATGTCCGAAATCATTCCCGTTGTACTCGCCGCCGGCGTCGTGATCCTCGTGCTTTTCGAGATTGCGAAGTGGGCACAATCGAAACAGGCTGTATCCACGCCGCCCGCGTCGGCTCCCGCTGCTACGACCGCCCCGACGACGCCCGTGCTCACCGGCGAGCACGTGGTGCAGATCGTGCAGGCGATGGCGACGCCTCCGGTCACGGCGCCCGCGGCCCCCGCCCAACCGCCGAAGTGGACCGGCGACCCCACGAAGGGGGGCGCGATGACCTGGTTCAACGGCCCGGGCACGTCGCCGCCCGTCCAATTCACGCTCGCCGAGCCGCTTCATTGCCAGGTGCAACTCAAGAGCAACGTCAACGGAGCTGTAACTGGCGGTGACGTGGCTGGCATCAAGTTCAAGTCCGGCGACCTGATCGACATCCCACCCGGCGCCCAAGCGGCGACCGTGGACGCCGGCAGGGCGACCGACGGCGTGGTACTTCATTTCCTGAAGAGATGACGCCGTTGTGGTGTTGATGCCCTTCCGCCGCTTCGCCGCCATTTGGGCCGCTTGTGCGGCCCTTTTCTTGGCGTGCCTGCTGCTCGACTGCGGCGGCGGTGGCGACGGGCCCGTGGCGAGCGGGGTGATCCAGCCAGCGGCGCCCGCGCGAACGGACCTCCTTTTCGGCTACTACGGGGACTGCCCGACGTGCGCGCTCGAGACGGCCGACCACTCGAACCTGTACTGGGCCGCGAACTGGGCGGGCTTCCCGGCCACGCTGCAGAGCCTTTTCAACGCCCGGGCCGCGGGCTTCAGGAACATCGTCTTGGCGGTGCCAGCCTATGAATCCAACGCCGAGCTCGAGGTGCGCTTCTACCTCACGTCGCTGAAGCAAGCCGGCTACCTCGTCAACATCGCGGCGCTCTACCCGATCGACGAGCCCGACGTCCACGGCAAGACCGAAGACCAGGTGCTCGCCACGAACGCGATGCTAAGGCGCGTGATGGCCGACTACCCCGAGCTCGCCGCCACGAGGCTCGCGGTGATCTACGGCGCCAACTCGACCTTCCCGGGCGTGGCCTCCTACGACTGGGTGGGCTTCGACGACTACAGCCACGGCTGCAGCGCCCTGGGCGCGCCCTACGCGGCGATGAAAGGGCGGCTACGGGCCGACCAGCGCATCCTCGTGGTGCCCGGCGGCGCGGACCCCTGGCGGCAGGATCCCGCGTGCTTCATTGCGCGGGCGAACGCCGATCCGCAGGTAGTGGCGGTCGTCGCTTTCATCTGGTTTGACAGTTGGGGCGGCACTCTCAATTTGGGCATCCGGTCGAACCCGACCAAGAAGCTCTATTGCGAGGCGGGGAGGCGGATCGTGGGCAACCAGGAGCCGTGCTGAGTAGTACTCCCCTAAGCATCACACCAACACCATTGAGGGCTTCTGGCGGGGGCACTTTCTCGTCCCCGCCGACTACAACACAGCCAAGAATCTGAACGCGCCGAAAAGTCCCTCAAGGGCATCAGCGGAAAGCGCCTGACGTATCGGCGGACTCACACGCAAGTTAGATAGAAACGCCATGAAGAAGACGATGGTCATCATTGGCGCGGATATCCTTCTCGTTGATACCATCGAGTACAAAGGCGGTCTTTGGCTTGTCGCAGAGTGGCGCGATAACAAAGCCGAAGGATGGTCAAAGCCAGCCAGAATAATTGCGATGGCTGGCCTAGGTCAGCAGCCGATGACTGGGGCGGCAGACTATCTCCTATCCGAACCAATACCCAAGGCTGTCTTTGAGGGCCGAGAGAAACAAAGAGGAATCGCGGTTGAAGTGAATCCAGACATAACGTTTCCGTACCTGCCCGGACTTCACTGATATCTGATGGCGAGCGCATGACGAGCGATCCCTATGCCAAATTCAAGGCGAGGCATGATTGGGTGACGCCCAAGCACCGGGAGGCTATCGGAGCAGTCATTGAGGCTTGGGCATTTTTCGAGAGCGCGCTGTTGTATGACCTATGCATGCTCGCGACAAGGCCGGAGCCAACGCAACACACCGATCTATCTACTGCCCTGGTTCTTGCTACGGGCATGAAGCCGCACACAATGCTAGGCATGATGCGGACACTCGTCGGCGTTCTATTCCCAAAGGACGTTGAGGAATTCGACAAGCTCCGACTCAAGATTAAGCGGCTATCGGATACGCGGGACATAATCGCGCATGCAAGATGGATCAAGGGCGAGCGGCCAAATTCCATCCGGACAATGGTTATCAAGTCCGTGAACGAATTGAAGGCCGATCCCCACGATTTCACACCCGACGAGCTAAATGATGTGGCAGTGCGAATCATTGGTCGCGCCCTCGACGTGAAGGTGTTTCTTCAATCGAGAGGAGTGAAGCTTGAGGCGCCCCCAATAGCTCCGCGAGTTGCAGAATCAGATAGCGAATAGCATCTTCACTCGCCCCGCTCTCATCGGCGATGTTTTTTGCTTGCCAATTGAGATAGAGTGAGATGGCACGATCCATCGTGTTCATGGCGTACCACCAATGAAACGCGAACCGTTACCGCAGATCGACGCATCAGACTTGCAACGTGCAGACGAAGTACTGCGGCGCATGCTCGCGTCGCCTCCGAAACCGCACGAAGAACTGACGGCGAAGCCCGCGAAGAATCGGGCGAAGAAGCCCCGGAAGTAGCTTCCCCACCCGTTCCGGCCTGTCACAGACAGAACGATCGTTCTGTTTGGCGTCTTTGTCAAGTATATAACTCCGACACT